>ERZ857521.38-NODE-38-length-184617-cov-6.790835_pt1 | contig 184617 bp, 149 predicted proteins | sample MGYA00519701_ERZ857521 | MGnify/ENA primary metagenome ERZ857521 (study PRJEB31778, sample SAMEA3449346) | human gut metagenome | biome: human gut; feature: human-associated habitat; material: faeces | place: United Kingdom | collected 2010/2012 ...
AAATAATGTAGTTTATTTAAACAAAAACTGTCAACCTATTTCAGGAAAAGACATGTCGCGCAGGGACAAATTCCAAAAGGCCGTGAATTACAAGTCAAAAGGCCATCTTTCGCAACGCAAAAGGCGGCCTTTTACAAAGCCATTGGCTGCCAGACAGTTACGCACAGGCAACAAACGGCATGGCAACAAGATTTTTTCGGGATTGAAGGAATGTTTTTTATACCATGCAACAAATATGTCGAAAAAAATACGTAAGTTTGCATTCAGCCAGCCCCAGGCTGTTACCTGCACGGCCACGCACCGCATCCAGCGCCACCGCGGCACGGCCCCGAGGCGGCAGAAGGCCTGAAACGGCCTTGAGTCTACAGTACTTACCGACATCAGGACAAAAGACATGGAACACATCAAGACGGACATTTACCACTCGCCTTGCGGAGACTTGCTGCTTGGCTCGTTTGAAGGCAAGCTATGCCTGTGCGACTGGACAGCCGAAGGACGCCGCGACTTTGTATTGCGCAGACTTACAGAAAGGCTGCGCACGGACTGCGAGGAAGGAACCTCAGACATAATAATGGAAACCGAAAAGCAACTGGACGAATACTTCAACCGCCGCCGCACCGTGTTCGACATACCGCTGCTGCTCGTCGGAACGGATTTCCAGAAAACGGTATGGCATGCCCTTCTGGAAATACACTACGGCGAGACAGCGTCGTACGCGGCCATCGCGCGACGTATAGGAGCAGACAAGTCGGTACGCGCCGTGGCAAATGCCAACAGGGCCAACGCCGTATCCATAATCGTGCCGTGCCACCGTGTGATAGGCAGCGACGGCACCCTGACCGGCTACGGAGGAGGACTTGACACGAAAAGATACCTGCTTGAACTGGAAAACGGCGGCACTCTATGGCCATAAACGACCGCAACGGCCGCACGCCAACGCGCACGCCGCAACGACATAGCCCAACAAGGAGGCAACACTCTACTTTCTGCGCAAATACCCTCATTATTCAAACTTTCTTCGTTTTTTACGCAGAAAATACGTAAGTTTGCACCTTGATATATTATAACCACGAGCAAACGACAAAACATAACAAGATTATAAGATATGATTCTTTTTTTCAAAACCCCGTCTGAAAGCGTGATAGCGACCGAGGTCGACCATCAGCTTTCGCAAGAAGAAGTCAATGAACTGTGCTGGCTGTACGGCGACGCCACGCTGATAGACGCAGAGCATGTGGACGGCTACTTCGTAGGCCCGCGCCGGGAGATGATAACCCCGTGGAGCACCAACGCCGTGGAAATAACCCAGAACATGAACCTGAAAGGCGTGTCGCGCATAGAGGAGTACTTCCCCGTAAGCTCCAAGGACGCCGACCACGACCCGATGCTTCAGCGTATGTACGAAGGGCTCGACCAAAAGGTGTTCACCGTAAACCACGAACCAGAGCCAATAAAGCACGTTGACAACCTGGAGGAATACAACGAGCAGGAAGGTCTCGCCCTGTCGCCCGAGGAAATAGAGTATCTACACAAGATAGAGAAAGAGCTGGGACGCCCGCTGACCGACTCGGAGATATTCGGCTTCGCCCAGATTAACTCCGAGCACTGCCGCCACAAGATATTCGGCGGGGTGTTCATCATCGACGGCAAGGAGATGGAGTCGTCGCTCTTCAACATGATTAAGAAGACGACAAAAGAGAATCCGCACAAGATATTAAGCGCCTACAAGGACAACGTGGCCTTCAGCGAAGGCCCTGTCATCGAGCAGTTCGCGCCCGAAGACCAGTCGACTTCAGACTGGTTCCGCGTCAAGGACATAGAGAGCGTTATCTCGCTGAAGGCCGAAACGCACAACTTCCCTACCACCGTGGAACCATTCAACGGCGCCGCGACGGGCACGGGAGGCGAAATACGCGACCGTATGGGCGGCGGAACCGGCTCGTGGCCGATAGCCGGCACGGCGGTGTATATGACGGCATACCCCCGTCTGAACGGTGAGGGAACTGCCACAAGGGATTGGGAGAACATCCTGCCCGTGCGTAAATGGCTGTACCAGACGCCTGAGCAGATATTGATAAAGGCGTCGAACGGCGCTTCCGACTTCGGCAACAAATTCGGCCAGCCACTGATTTGCGGCTCGGTGTTGACCTTCGAACACAAGGAGGGCGACGAGAAGTACGCCTACGACAAGGTGATAATGCTGGCCGGAGGCGTAGGCTACGGCACCAAGCGCGACTGCCTGAAGAAAGAGCCTAAGAAAGGAAACAAGATTGTGGTTGTCGGCGGCGACAACTATCGTATCGGCCTCGGCGGCGGCAGCGTGTCGTCGGTTGACACCGGAAGATACTCTAACGGCATTGAACTGAACGCCGTTCAGCGTGCAAATCCCGAGATGCAGAAGCGTGCCTACAACCTTGTGCGCGCCCTATGCGAGGAGGACACCAACCCCGTTGTCAGCATTCACGACCACGGTTCGGCCGGCCACGTCAACTGTCTGTCCGAACTCGTAGAGGAATGCGGTGGCCAGATAGACATGACAAAGCTGCCCATCGGCGACAAAACGCTGTCGAGCAAGGAGATAATAGCCAACGAAAGCCAGGAGCGCATGGGACTGCTCATCGACGAGAAGCACATCGAGCACGTGCGCAAGATTGCTGAACGCGAGCGCGCTCCGCTGTACGTCGTTGGTGAAACTACGGGCGACGCCCACTTCAGTTTTGTCCAAGGCGACGGCGTAAGACCGTTCGACCTCGACGTGGCACAGATGTTCGGCCACTCGCCCAAGACCTACATGAGGGACAACACCGTAGAAAGGCATTATGAAAACGTAAGCTATTCACACTCAGATGTCGACAAGGCGCTCGACGAATACGTCGGCCGTGTGCTCCAGCTTGAGGCCGTTGCCTGCAAGGATTGGCTCACAAACAAGGTCGACAGAAGCGTAACGGGCAAGATAGCACGCCAGCAATGCCAGGGCAGGATACAGCTGCCGCTTTCTGATTGCGGCGTTGTTGCACTTGATTACCGTGGCAACAAGGGTATTGCAACAGCCCTCGGACACGCTCCGCAGGCAGGACTGGCATCGCCGGAGGCCGGCAGTGTGCTCTCTGTTGCTGAGTCGCTGACCAATATTGTGTGGGCTCCGCTCGAGGAAGGACTCGACAGCGTGAGCCTCTCGGCTAACTGGATGTGGCCCTGCCGTTCGCAGGAAGGCGAGGACGCACGCCTTTACAACGCCGTAAAAGCACTCTCTGACTTCTGCTGCGCGATAAAAGTGAACGTGCCTACGGGTAAAGACTCGCTCTCAATGAGCCAGCAATATCCTGACGGACAGAAGATTATCAGCCCGGGAACGGTTATCGTCAGCAGTGGCGGACAGGTGTCAGACATTCGCAAAGTTGTATCCCCCGTACTGGTGAACGACGGTAAGTCGAGCCTTTACCACATAGATTTCTCATACGATGAGCTGCGCTTAGGCGGCAGCGCTTTTGCCCAGTCATTAGGCAAAGTGGGTGATGACGTGCCCACGGTGAAGAACCCCGACTATTTCCGTAACGCCTTCAACTCTGTTCAGGAGCTGATAAACAACGGCTGGATCATGGCCGGTCACGACATCAGCGCAGGCGGTATGGTGACTACTTTGCTTGAAATGTGCTTCGCGAATGTGGACGGAGGACTGGACATCAGCTTGGACAAGTTCGACTGTGAAGACATTATAAAGATTCTCCTGGCCGAGAATCCTGGCGTAATAGTACAGGTTTCGGACAACCATAAGGATGACTTCGAGGACTTACTCGACGACAACGGCGTATGCTATGCATGCATAGGACGCCCTGACACGTCGTCACGCAAGCTTAAAGTGAACAAGGGCAAGTTCACGCATGAGTTCGACATAGACGCAATGCGTGACGTATGGTACAAGACTTCATACCTGCTCGACCGCGACCAGAGCATGAACGGATGTGCCGAAGCACGCCGCGACAATTACAAGAAACAGCCGTTAGTCATGAAGTTTAACGACTCGTTCACCGGTAAGTTGTCACAATTCGGAATCTCGGCAGACCGCCGCGAGCCGACAGGAATAAAGGCAGCGATCATCCGCGAGAAAGGAACTAACGGCGAAAGGGAGATGGCTTACTCGCTGTATCTTGCCGGATTCGACGTCAAGGACGTGATGATGACCGACCTTATAACGGGCCGCGAGACGCTGGAAGACATCAACATGATTGTCTTCTGCGGTGGTTTCTCCAACTCTGACGTGCTCGGAAGCGCTAAAGGATGGGCCGGAGCGTTCCTCTTTAATCCGAAAGCGAAAGAGGCATTGGACAAGTTCTATGCCCGCGAAGATACCCTTTCGCTCGGCATTTGCAACGGTTGCCAGCTCATGGTTGAGCTTAACCTTATCAACCCGGAACACGAAAAGCGCGCCAAGATGTTGCATAACGACTCACGTAAGTTCGAGAGTGCCTTCCTTGGTCTCGACATTCCGCAGAACAACAGCGTGATGTTCGGCTCGCTGTCGGGCAGCAGTCTCGGTATCTGGGTAGCCCACGGAGAAGGCAAGTTCTATCTGCCTGAGGGCGAGGACAAATACAACGTCGTAGCAAAATACCACTATGCAGAGTACCCCGGCAACCCTAACGGCTCAGACTTTGCCGTTGCCGGCATTTGTTCTGCTGACGGACGACACCTCGCTATGATGCCTCACTTGGAGCGTGCATGCTTCCCTTGGCAGAACGCCTGGTATCCGTCAGACCGCCTTGCAGACGACATTACTCCGTGGATGGAGGCGTTTGTCAACGCAAGGAAGTGGATAGAAGAGAGAATTTAAGAATATAAAGAAGTTAGAGAAGTTAAAGAAGTTAGAGCCAAATGCTTTATTTGTTTAAGATTTACAAAGCCAATGGCTTTAACTTCTCTAACTTCTATATCTTCTATAACTCCCATATAAAATCATGTCCAACTTCTATTTAGAAAGCTTCAAGACGTTTTTCAAAATCGGATTGTTCACCCTCGGCGGCGGCTACGCAATGATTCCGATAATCGAGTCGGAAGTAGTTGACAAGCACAAATGGGTGGGCAAGGAGGAATTCATTGACATGATAGCCATCGCCCAGAGCTGTCCAGGCGTGATGGCGATAAACATCAGCGCCTTCATTGGCTACCGCCTGCGCAAGGTTAAGGGGGCGTTGTGCATGGCGTTGGGCACGGCCCTGCCCTCGTTCCTCATCATATTGGCCATAGCAATGTTCTTCCATCAGTTCGAGGACAACAAGGTCGTGGCGGCCATATTCCGTGGAATACGCCCCGCCGTGGTAGCGCTGATAGCCGTACCGACGTTCAACATGGCAAAGAGCGCGAAGATAACGCTCACAAACTGTTGGATACCTATCGCCTGCGCGCTGGCAATCTGGATGCTCGGCGTGTCCCCGATTTACGTCATCCTGATAGCTGGAGTCGGCGGATATGTGTACGGGAAGTATATTAAACCGACTGAATAAGAAAATTAAGAATTATGAGTTAAGAATTAAGAAAATATGTCTTGAAGGCTGTTTCAATGCTTAACCCACAGTTATCAACCTAAAAACAATGCATATTTTCATAACTCTTAATTCTTAACTCTTAACTTCTTAAGGCATATTTTCTTAACTCTTAATTCTTAACTCTTAATTCAACAACGTGATTTTCTTAGAACTTTTCATAACGTTTTTCCAGATAGGGCTGTTCGGTTTCGGCGGAGGTTACGGCATGTTGTCGCTAATCCAGGGAGAGGTTGTGCACAACCACGGGTGGCTAACCACGTCAGAGTTTACCGACATAGTGGCAATCAGCCAGATGACGCCCGGCCCTATTGGTATCAACTCGGCAACATATTGCGGCTATACGGCCGTACATAACGCAGGCTTCGGCTACGGAATGTCCATCCTCGGCAGTGTTACGGCCACGTTTGCGCTGGTGCTTCCGTCGCTGATACTTATGATACTGATTGCCAAGGTGCTGCTAAAGTACATGAACACGCCGGCCGTACAGAGTGTGTTCTCTGGTCTTCGCCCTGCCGTGGTAGGCCTGCTGGCGGCCGCGACGCTTCTGCTGATGACGGCGGAAAACTTCTCCGCGCCCGACATTAACCCCTGGCAGTTCTGGATTAGCTGCTTCCTTTTCACGGCATCGTTCATCGGTACGATGTATTTTAAAATCAACCCGATACGCATGATCTGCTATTCGGGCTTCGCGGGACTCATACTTCTTTATTAAAAAGTTGACGAGTAGACAAGATACGAGCAGACAAGGAGATTTGTTTAGTTGCTTAATATACAACAAAGCATTTCTCCTTGTCTGCTCGTATCTTGTCAACTCGTCAACTAAGCAAATCTCCTTGTCCGCTCGTCCCTTGTCAACTCGTCCCTAATTATTGCCACGTTACGGGCACATTTTTCAGCTGAATGCCCGTCGTAATGTTACCTCCCAACGAGCGGACATCGCCGCTTAGGTAGTAACCCACATACACAACGGGTAACATTGTAACTGTAGCGGGCACTTTACTTAGGCTTGATATCTCAAACTTTACAGGCAACCCTGCCGGCATGTTCTTGGCTTCGGCATAGTCGTTACTTTTGTATTCGTTGCCGTCTGCGTCGTAACCTGTCACGGTATTGTCACCGATGTGTACGTTGGAGTAGTTCAAATCTTTCGATGTTGCCTTCAAAGTGATAGTCACGGTGTTGTTTGCGGCATTGCCGACAGCCTCAACAAACTCAACATCAAAGTGCTTCGCGGCAGGATTACCGACACTTACACCCGAAGCTCCGACTACAAAATTCACGGCCGAAGTAGAGCTTTGGGCTGTCGTTCCAGTACTTTCGGTCGTCTTCTCGCCCGTTACGGCTTCCTTGACAACGTTTTCCGCCGCCTTCTTCAGCTTCTTGAAGAACTGCGCGTCGGCCTGTTGCGGTATTGCGAAGATGGCTATTGCCACCAAGCAAAGAGTTCTGATAGCTTTTTTCATAATTAAAACGGTTTAATGTTATACAATAAATATAAGGTCATTGGTTCTCTGCCCTGCGCTCGTCAATCTTCCTGTTGGCCTCGTTGCGTGCATTTGCCGTAAAGTGTCCGTTGCCTTCTTTGTCCCAAAACATCTGCTGGGGCTGCTGCTTCGACGCCTCTTTCGACATGAAGCCGAAGGCATATATTGCGCCGACCACTACCGCAGCGACCATCAGCACTTGCAGGAACAGCTCAAGCAAGGCAACGATAAGCAGGAATATCGCAAGGCAAACGGCCACTACGCACACTAAGGAGAACGCCGTGAACACGGCTCCCTGGCGCCAGCCTGCCGAGCGGACGTTGCGCATCAGGGCCCAACCTACGCCGCCTACCACGAGCACGGCGAACACAACGCTGGCTATTACGCTCACCGTATCGTCGGAAACGCCGACGATACCCAACACGATTGCAAGGACGAACGCTATCGGGAAGGTAAGCACGAGGCAGATGAACATTGCCTTCATCGACAGCTCCTTGCCTATATGTTCCTCAACGGCGCCCTTGAAAAAGAATACTTGCAGGACCTGGAACGCCACAAACAAGGCAAAGGGCACCAGCCTGAACAATTTTGAGAAGAAGCCGTACTTGTCTGACGTGCACCACCACAGGCTGTTGCCGCCCAATACCGAGTATATAACAATTTCAAGAATGGTGGCCGCAAGCATGCAGCCGGCCGACGCAAAGAGCAGCTTCGATGACTTGCTGCCGCCCTTCATGTAAAGCAGGGTAAGGCCGAACGCGGCGGCCACGATAATGAACACGAGCCAGAAAGGCAGTGTCGAGGATGTAAGAAATTCTTTCATTTGAATGTTGTTTTTCAGTTATGCCGGTATGTCTGACCGCTGCCGGCGGCAGACTTGCCGGCCAAAAACAGCGCCGGCGGCCGACATCATGAAGCCGGCGGCGGGCTACATATTGAGAAGTTTGCGACTACCAGCGTAACGTCTTGATTCCCAACACGTTACAAAAGGCCATCTTTTAACGTGCGAAAGGTGGCCTTTTGGCGTGTAAAAGACGGCCTTTTACAATGCGATTAACCGTCTTTTACACAACGTCCGGCCGTGCCACTCCCCTCAAGGAGCTACTTTCTCATGTCAATCTTCCAGTTGCCTTCCGGGTCTTTCTTCAGTTTAACCTTGTCGTCGCTCGTCTTTTTCTCATACTCCATATGCACAGCCACCACGGCCTCGGTGCCGTCTTCAGACACTTCCTCCGACTGTATCTCGTACGATTTCAGCTTGCCGTAGTTGGCATAGGTAGTGTTCACCTTGCCGTTCATCATCGCCACAAACTGCTCGCGCTCACCCTCTGTCTCGGGACTCTTGCCGTCAGGAAAATAAATCAGCGACGCCATCTTCTCCCCGTCCTGGTCCTGTATAGCCTTGATAAACTGCTCGGTAACGCCCTTCGGCGTATTGTCGCCGCCACATGAAGCGAGCGTCAGCGCGGCGAAAACCGCTGCCATGAATGCAAATAACTTCTTCATAAATATAATTTTTTGGTTAGTAATGTCATTTAAAACGCCGCAACGGTAGCCAGGCGGCCGTTATTGCAGATGTCGGACGGCAGCACGCAGCGTATAAGTCCCAATCCGGGCAGGCGGAACTCATGCCTGAACGTCCCCACGAGCGGTATTCCGGCCCGGGCATAAGCATGCATTACAAGCTCGCAACAGTACATCCTCGACGTGTCGGAATCGTCATAGTCATGGTCGAAAAGCGTCCCCCTACGGTATATCTCCACGGCCTCGCGGGCTGCCACGGCAGGCGCCACGGTATCGCCCCGCAGGCGCTTCACCTCGCCGATGTCGGCATTCAAGGATATAAAGAACTTCTCCGGCGTCTCCATTTTCACCCTGTCGGGGTCGCCATCATAGTCAGGCTCGCCAGGAACGGCGTGCACCACCATCATCACCCCGCACGAATCAACCACCATCCCGACGTGGGAGTACAGTCCGTGGCGGTCGGCCGCAAGCACGGCACGGCTCGTAAGGCCGTTGCCACGGCGGAACACTATGTCGCCCTCGCGCAGCTTCAATCCGTCGGGCAGTATGCTGCGGGCGTCCTTACGACCGCATGACGCAAGCGCAATAACGGCAATGACAACAATTGCGACATAGGAAGAAAACCTTGCGCAGCCACGCAGACAATTCCACATTATACTCGTTTTGTGCAAAAATAAGAATAAACATGAACCACACAATAACGGAATACCGTGATTTTCAAGACGTTCGGTTATGCCAAAATGAAAACTATTAGTATCTTTTCGGCACGAAAATAGGATGCGGTTCGGCAATGTCAAGTCAAAAAACTTCGTTTTTTTCTTGCCATTGCGCTCACCTTTTTATATATTTGCAACATGACCACGCCTGCAAAATATTTCACCTTAATAATATAACAGCACCATGAAAACCTCGAGACTACTTCTGATTGCCATCATGTTAACGGCCGCCGTAACAGCGGGATACGCCGAAACACTTGACAACCTACGGCAGAAGGCAGAACAGCTGCACGCCGAGGGCAAGAACGACTCCGCCTTGCTCGTAGCCGAAAAGGCTCTCGAAATAGCCGTTCCCGACAACGACACAACAGCCATCATCGGCCTGAACTCGTCAATGGGAGTATACCTGCGCACGCTGGGACGCCTCGACGAAGCCCTGAAGCACTACAACACGGCAATGCGTCTGTGCACCACCGACGCCTTCAAGCGCAACGCCGACGAGGAGGCAAGGCAGGAAGCAGCCACGCTCTACCTCAACATGGCAACACTGCACGTTGACATGCAGCATAAGGACGACGCCCTTTACTACGCCAAACTGGCTGCCGACTGGGCCATGAAATGCGCCGACAAGGAACTGAAGGCGCAGCTGCTGGCGCAAGACGGACTGATATTCCTCATGTGCGGAGACAACCGCGAGGCGGCACGGCAGCTCACAACAAGCTACGAACTCGCCATGCAACTCAAGCTATATCCTGCCGCCCTTAACGCCGGAGCATACATGATAGCCGTAGCCGACCGCCTGAACGACGCCACGGCAGTCGGCCAATGGCGCGACAGGTGCAGCCGCATAGAAGGCAAGGTTACCGACACAATGGCGCTGATAGCCTACTACCAGATACAGTGCAGCGTGGCTATGAAGCACGAGAATTGGCAAGAGTCAATAGCCCTCTTCAATAAAATCCTGTCGACAGAAGGTGTCGACGCCATGCCGTTCGTGGTCTACGACTGTTACAACAACATGCACGAGGCATGGGCAAAGCTGGGCGAATGGCGCAAGGCTTACGAATGCATGGGCAAAGCCGTGGCACTGAAAGACAGCCTTTTCGAGAAAGACAAGGCTGAAAGCCTGCGCGAACTTACCGTAAAATACCAGACTAAGGAAAAGGAACTGGCCCTCGCCCGTAGCGAGACCGAGCTGTCACGCACACGCATGTACATAGCCATCGGCGCATTAGTGGTACTGGTCTGTGCCGTACTCGTATCGCTTTACGTGCAAAGACAGCGCCGCAGGATACGCGAAAGAGAGGCCGAGTTCGCCAGGTTGAAGGCCGATACCGACCGCAGGCTTACCCGCCGCTACCTCGAAGGACTGGAGAGTGAACGCAAAAGGCTGGCAAAAGAACTGCACGACGGCGTATGCAACAACCTGTACACCCTGCAGGTTATGGCCGACAACAAGGCTTCCGGCGCTACAGAACTGCCTGAACGGCTTAACGAAATACGCGAGCAGGTGAGGCGGGTATCACACGAATTAATGCCTCCCGAGTTCAAATACGCCGACATCTGCATGGTAATCTATGACTACGTGGCAAGTACTGCCGAAGCATCGGCACGCAGGATAACCTTCACCGCAATACCCGACGATGCCGACTGGAGCACAGTGCCCGATGCCACGGCTCTCGAACTGTATCGCATTACGCAAGAGGCCGTAGGCAATGCCGTCAAGCATTCCGGCGCAACTGACATTGGCGTAGAGCTTAACATGACGCAGGATACGCTCACACTAACCATTACCGATAACGGAAGCCAGGGCTCGCAACAAGGCGGCAGCGGCATAGGCCGCCGCACAATGAAGCAACGCGCCGAGGCGGCAGGCGGTAAACTGACAGTTAACAGGCACGCAGGCGGTACGACGCTGAACGTTGTCGTACATAGGAAAGCATAAAGGCAAAACCACGGATTTCCGTTATTGCAGATATGGATGCATGGTATAACTTTGCCCCGATGAACGAGGCACAAAGATATTTATTGCAAGACAAGTCTGTCGCCGTTGTCGACGACCATGCGCTTATACTTGAAGGATTCAAGAGCTTGATGCAAGGCTGCGGCGTGGAGAACGTAGAGACATTCATCCGCGCTGCCGACCTGGTTAACGTACTGACGCACAGAAGATTCGATTTATACATCATCGACATCGGAATGCCCGACATCGACGGCTTCGAACTGATTGACATAATACGCTCGACACATGCCGACGCCCGCATAATAGTAAACACCATTCATGAGGAAATATGGCTGCTCAGGCGAATGCTGGACAAAGGCGTCAACGCCATAATGTTCAAGTCTACCGACTTTACACAGATGGTTGACGCCATGACAGCCGTCATGAACGGCGGACAATACTTCTGCCCGGGACTGAAAAAGAAGCTGTACGGCTGCCGCCAACATATAGAACATCCGTCAGAGCGTGAAATAGAAATCCTCAAAGCGCTCGCGGGAGGATTCACGTCAAAGGAGATTGCCTCACGACTGTTCATTTCAGAGAACACGGTAGAGACCCACCGTAAAAGCCTGTTCGCGAAACTTGGCGCACGCAACATGGCTGACCTCATCGTAAAAGCCATCACCCGTGGATATATCAGCGCACCTGAAATAATAAAAGACAATATCAAATAAAACGTTGGATATTGTCGGCGTATATTCGTATTTTTGCAAATTAAACAGTTTAAACCGCAAAAACATGAATACGGACATTACGACTTTCATATCAAAATACCGTGAAGCATTCGGCGAAAAGCCAGAACTGCCCATCGTTTTCTATTACAGCGATACCTCCGCCGGCACCAACGGCAAGACGGGAGGCTGTTTTTTCAAATGCCTGTACGCCGCAAGGGAAGGACAACCGATAAGCCTCAACGCCGAGACCATAGGCTGCGGTGGAGGCAAACTATACACCGGCTTTGCGCCCATGCCGCCACACGTGCCGTCATTCGTATCCGAAAAAGAGCGTTACAAGGCCTCACCCGCCGATGTTACGGAGTGCATTGACAAGCTCGACATAAGGCTTACGACAAGGAAATACCTGAACTTCGTACGCATAGACAAGGCCGAGAGCCTTGACATGATTGAGGGACTGCTATTCATTGTCACGCCGGACATACTATCAGGACTGGCCGCATGGGCTTTCTTTGACAACAATTCAGACTGCGCCGTGTCGTGCCTGTTCGGCTCAGGCTGCTCATCGGTAGTGGCACAGGCCGTACGCGAGAACCGCTTGGGCGGCCGACGGACTTTCATCGGCATGCTCGACCCATCGGCACGGCCGTACATCGGCGCCGACGAACTAAGTTTCGTGATACCCGCCGTGCGCCTTCCCGAGATGTTAGATACCATTGACCGATGCTGTCTGTCGGGCACTCACGGATGGACGAAAATTAAAGAAAGGATTAACGGACGGATGGAATAACCGCCGCCCGTTAATCCTACACTATTGATAAAAGCAGTCATTACACCGCCGGACACGTTGATACAGCGTCAGAAACTCTTTGCTTTTATCATCTTTCCGTCAACAACAAAGTCGGCATTAGTCGGCGAATAATACACCGTGTACGGCTTAATGTCGGTCATGCTGCCTTCATCCACGCCGGAGTCAAGCACGACATTAAAGCCGTCGAGCTTTTTCGTGAACACCAGCCGGCAGCCGTCAACCTTTCCCTTGTATATTGTCGTGCCGTAATATCTCATCGAACCAGTGTTGACATTCACATGACTATGGGCTACCGACATGTAGACCACGTCACCCTTGCGCATGAAATCGACGCTGTGCAGCGTGCTATTGTCGTCGCTAACATACTGGCCGCTACGCCCGAAGGCCTCATCCGGTATGCGAGAAGCCTCACCTGAAAGCGGGTTTGCAAGTTCTCCGGACACGTATCCGGTAGTTCCGCCGGCAAGGCTGACCTTATACCAGCCCTTATCCAAACCCGCATAAGCAAACGTCATGCCTGCCTGCGCCTTCATTACTGGGGCGCCTGTAACGGGAGCGGTACGTATATTGACATCGCTCTTGATTATCTCAACAAACTTACAGGCCGACGACGGCGCGAACGTATATCCCTCGCCGAAAGCTATCGAGCCGTCGGCCGCGTTATACGTTACCGTCATGCTCTCCTTCTGTTCCGGCATACCGTACCTCAGACTGTAATACTTTACCTGAGCCTTGTTGCCTTGTATGGCCGTAACGTCGGTTATTATCCAATAATCCGACACAAAATCGTTCTCCACTTGCAAGTAACCGTAACTCCGACCCGCCTCGTCAGACAACTTGATTGACTTATCGTAAAGATTCATTTTCAGCTGTTCATACTGCTCGGCAGTGTTGTTTATCCACACACCTCGAAACGGATTGTCCGCATACACGGGGACAACACACGGCATAAAAGCCAGCATGAACATAGTCGATAACAGCAGGGTTAATGTTCTCTTCATAACAATTGTTTTGCGAAACAAGCTCTTGCCTACCTTGCTCCACCGTGCGCAAGAGCTTTATAAACGCACGGCGGAAAGAGAATGCAAAAGTAAATATTTTTTATCAAACCGCGTATATGCCAAGGCGATAAAACGCCTCATAAGGCCGGAATTATACAATAATGTGTGCAGCACGGACAGCATGCCCTACAAAAGGTAACCTTTCACAATGCGATTGATGGCCTTTTACCTTGCGAAAAGGCACAAAACTCAAGGCAAAAGGCCATCAATCACGAAGCAGTTATTCCGCGATTACCATTCCTGCCTACGGTATTCGCTCGGCGACATGCCCACAGCCCTTTTGAACATGCGGTTGAAATGTTGCGAATACTGGTATCCCAGCTCGTATGCAATCTGGCTTACGGTCTTGTCAGAACCAATAAGTCTCTCCTTCGCCATCGCCATAACCTTGTCCTGTATGCATTCCTGCGCCGTCTTTCCCGTTTCTTTTCTCACGAGATCACCAAAATAGTTTGGCGACAAGCATACCTTGTCGGCAAAATACTTGACGGAAGGCAGTCCGTCCAACAAGGGCCTGTCGCTATGGTAATAATCGTCAAGCAGAGCTTCAAACCGCTCCATTACGCCCTTGTTGACATCCTTGCGGGTAGCGAACTGGCGGTTATAGAAGCGCATGCAGTAATCCAGCAACAGCTGTATAATACGTGCCATGATACGGTTCGTAAGCCTGTCAACAGGGCGCATCAGTTCCGTCTTAATCTTGTCGAGACAGTCGACGAATGTCGTTTTCTCCTGTCCAGACAAGTGAAGGGCCTCTGTCGAGTCGTAAGAGAAGAACGAATAGGTCCTCATCTCCCGCTCAAGCGGCGTGCCCTTGATTATATCCGGATGGAACAGCAGCCCTCGGGCCGTCGGCTTCATGCCCTCAAGCATCTCCGTCTCGGCCACCTGGCCCGGTGCAAAACTTACCACCGTACCCTCGCGGTAGTCGTATGGCAGGCGGCCATAGCGTATGTCGCCGCATTTAGTATCCTTCAGGAAGATGGCATAAACGCCATAATGTACGGTGAAGGATACGGGATGGCGCGTTGCATTGCGCAAGTCTATCACGCCCACAAGCGGATTCATCATTTCAAGCCCGAACAGGTTACAGTAGTCCTCAACAGTGTCCAATCTTATAATTTCGTCCATAATCTTCAACTATATAACGGCCAAATGAAAAACGCACGGCATGCAGACGCCGCCGGCAAGCCTTAAAGGCATTGCTTCATTGGCAAAGTTAATCATTTTATCCGTAAGCAGGACAAGAGCCGGACGCAAATCCGTAAATGCGTTACAAACGTCAGTAAGTCGGGTATCGTCACATGACTTTACTTGCACTAATTTTGCAACCGGAACAAGTAACGATACAGGCTGTAAGCCGCCACGACCGTACATAGCGAAGAATTTTTTACAGTATAACATTAAATAAAACAAAAAAGACATGATGACTATCACTAACATGAATTATGACCAGTACATCCCCACACACGTAATGTTCGGCGCGGGGATGCTCGACAAGCTGGGCGAACAGCCTCTTCTGGGCAAGAAGGCGCTCATTGTAATATCCAACGGCAAGTCGACACGTGCCAACGGATACCTCGCCCGCACTGAAGAACAGCTGGCAAAGGCCGGCGTTGAGACCGTGGTGTTTGACGGAGTGGCACCCAATCCTACAGTTGCCAACGTCAACGCAGGTGCCGAGGCGGCACGCAAGAACGGCTGCGACTTCATCGTAGCACTGGGCGGCGGCAGCGTGATGGACTGCTCGAAAGCCATCGCCGTAATGGCAACCAACGACGGCGAGCTGTGGGATTACGTGACGATAGGCTCGGGCAAGGGACGCCCGATAACGTCAAGACCGCTGCCCATCATGGCCATAACCACAACGGCAGGCACGGGTTCAGAGACCGACAACTCGGGAGTTATAACCAAGGAAGACACTTTCGAGAAGGCCTTTATCGGCGATGCGTCGTTGTTCCCGACACTTTCAATCGTAGACCCGGAGCTCATGCAAAGCGTACCTCCTGCCTTCACGGCATACCAGGGGTTTGATGCGCTCTTCCACAGCACCGAGGGTTACATCGCCCGTGGCGCCAACCTCATGAGCGACATGTACTCGCTGACGGCGATAGAGAACATCGCCAAATACCTGCCACGCGCCGTAAAAGACGGCAATGACCTTGAGGCGCGCACCCGTGTGGCATTCGGCAACACCCTGTCGGGCGGCGTAATGTGCCTCACACTGATAACGAGCGAGCACGCACTGGAGCACGCTCTCTCAGCATACCACCCCAACCTGCCCCACGGAGCGGGACTTATAATGATAAGCAGGGCCTATTACGAGTATTTCATCGAGCGCCACGCATGCGACGAACGCTTCATCCGCATGGCACAGGCTATGGGCATTAAGGACGCCGACAAGCCCGAAGACTTCCTTACTGCGCTTACCCGCCTGCAGGAAGAATGCGGTGTGGCCGACATGAAAATGTCTGACTACGGTATCCGTCCGGAAGAGTTCGAGACCCTTATGCGCAACACACGTGAGGTGATGGGTATTATGTTCACCAGCGACCGAGTGCAGATGAGCGACGAGGACATAATCGACATTTACAGGAAATCGTACAAATAAAAAGGTGCAAAATACAGAAACTAACAGCCCTTAAACACCGACAATGATGAAAAAACTATTTTTATACATGCTGATGTTGCTCATTGGAGTAACTACTTCGGCCTGCAGCAGCGACTCGGACACTGTGCCCGAGCCGCCCGTAGAAGAGGAAGAAGGCGGCAGTACGGGAACTGCCGGGAGCTTCAAGGTGAACATCATCGTGGGCAACAGCACCATTACAGCCACCATGGAGGACAACGGAGCCGCGCGCGACTTCATGTCACGGCTGCCGCTTGAAGTGACATTAGAGGACTACAACAACGGAACGGAAAAGATATTCTACCCCGAACCGGCACTGAGTCTTGACGACACGCCGCGCGGATGCGCCCCCGTGCCGGGCGACATCACCATCTACGAGCCGTGGGGCAACGTGGCGATATTCTGCAGGGAATGGTCGGAAAGCGGCTCGCTGATAAAAATCGGGCACATCGACGGCGACGGTATCAATGCCCTTATTGGCACAGACGACGTGCGGGTAAGGTTTGAACGGCCATAAACCGTAACGTAGCGGAAATACTGAATTTACCCGAACATGAAAAAGAGAAGTATCTTCTTAAGGCCGCTGGCACTGCTGTTCGCCGTCATAGCGACAACAATGACAGCCTGCGGACAGTCAAAACAGAACGACACAAGCAATAACCCAAAGAACATGGAAACAACTAAAATCAAGCTGACGGTAACGGGCGGACGCACGTTTACCGCCACACTGGCCGACAACTCTTCGGCCGAAGCGCTGAGAGAACTCATCATGAAAGGCGACCTCACGATTGAGATGGAGGACTACGCAAGCATGGAAAAGGTGGGACCGATAGGCACGTCGCTGCCACGAAACGACCGACCAACCACAACGTCGGCCGGCGACATCATCCTGTACCAGGGCAAATACCTCGTGATTTACTATGACAAGAACTCGTGGAACTTCACCCGCCTGGGCCGCATCGACAACGCCACAGCAGACGAACTGAAGCAGGCCTTGGGCAGCGGCGACGTTACCGTGACGCTATCGGCGGAATAGCCGTTATGCGAAAGACGGCAAATCGCCTTGCGAAAGGTGGCCTTTCGGCCGCCAAAAGACCATCTTTTACAAGCCGAAAGGCCACCTTTTAGAGCGCTGTTTACAACTCGTTGACTTACAACAAGTTACAACACGGATAAGAATAAGCCTTATAACACACTCCGAATAGCGGAATAATGCCGCCGTAAAACATATCAAGGGACTATCAAAAGAAAGAAATATGAAGACAAGAACATTGGGTAAACAAGGCCTGGAGGTATCGGCCGTAGGTCTTGGCTGCATGGGATTCACCCAAAGCTATCCGCCCTACCCCGACAAAAACGAGGCCATAAAAGTGATACGCGAGGCCGTAGACCTTGGCGTTACGCTTTTCGACACGGCAGAAGTGTACAGCTTTTTCAAGAACGAAGCACTCGTAGGCGAGGCTCTCGAACCCGTGCGCGACAGGGTTGTCATAGCCACCAAGTTCGGCTATGACCTCAACCATGACTTCGACCTTGGCGGCACGGCGCGCCCCGTCAGCCTGTCAAGCAAGCCGGAGACCATCCGCCACGCCGTGGAAGGCTCGCTGCGACGCCTGCGTACCGACCACATAGACCTGTACTACCAACACCGTGTTGACCCGGACACGCCTATTGAAATAGTGGCCGACACCGTAGCGTCGCTCATCAGGGAGGGCAAGGTGCTGCACTGGGGACTGTCCGAGGCCGCACCGGCCACCGTCAGGCGTGCCCACGCGGTATGTCCGCTTACGGCAGTACAGAGCGAATACTCACTATGGTACCGCCAGCCGGAACAGGAACTGCTGCCTACGCTCGAAGAGCTCGGCATTGGATTCGTGCCGTTCAGCCCTTTGGGCAAGGCCATGTTGACGGGACGCTTTAACCGCGACACGAAGTTTGACAAGACCGACTTCCGCTCGGCAATACCCCGATTCAGCCCCGACAACCTGCAACACAACGTTGCGCTCGTTGAATATGTAGAGCAAATAGCCACGCAGAAGCACACTACGCCGGCACGCATAGCGATAGGATGGCTGCTGGCACAGAGGCCATGGATAGTGCCCATACCAGGAACGAAGCGCATAGAAAGGGTAAAGGAGAACATCGGAGGTGCCGACATAACGTTTACCGACGACGAGCTGGCCGACATACGCCGCCATCTTGACGGCATAGAGATAACCGGCGCACGCTATCCAGAGGACCAGGAGGCGCTTACTAACAAGTAAACGGCTGACTGTTCTGACAAGAACGAAAGTTGTATAAAAGGCAAAAGAGGAAAAGACATGAAAGGACTGATACGACTGGCCGTGGCGGTTGCCATGCTTACGCCGGGCATTGCTGCGCCTGCGCAAAGGGCGGTTGACGTGCATTCGCACATCATCACGGAGGAATACACAGCGCTGTTACGGCGCCACGGGGCAGAACTTGAAGAGACTTTTCCGCTGCCTGCATGGAACGCAGAGACCCACGTAGCCTTCATGGACAAGGCAGGGATAGAATGCGCGGTGCTTACCATGCCCGCTCCGCAGCCTTATTACGGCGACAGCCACGAGAGCGCTGAGTGCGTACGCAAGGTTAACGAGGAGGCGGCAAGGGTAAAAGCAAGATTCACGGGGCGCTTCAAGTTCTGCGCATCGCTGCCACTGCCCGACGTCGACGCCGCCATACGCGAGGCCATATACGCCCTCGACACGCTGAAGGCGGACGGCATAAGGATGGCAACGAACAGCCGTGGACTATACCTCGGCGACGAGAAACTGGACACGCTGATGTCAGTGCTCAGCAAGCGAGGCGCCGTCGTGATAATACATCCCCACCGCCCAACGCCCTATAACGAAAGGACAACGGCCACTACGCCGCTCGCCATATACGAATATCCGGCCGAGACGACACGCGCAGTGGTCAACATGATAGCACGTAACGTGCTCGTGCGTTATCCAGGAGTAAAGGTTGTGGTGCCCCATTGCGGCTCGTTCCTGCCATTGGCGCTGCCCCGCATGAAGGCCATCCACCCCGCAATGCAGGCCCAGGGGTATATGCAGCCAATAGACTGGGAGGCTAACCTCAGGCAGTTGTACTACGACCTGGCAGGCAACCCGACGCAAGAGGTAGTACGAACCCTGCTGACCGTGACCACGCCCGACCACATTCTATACGGCTCGGACTATCCCTACCTGCCCGACAACGTGCTTCAAGACAACCTGAAAAGACTGAAATACATGCTGGAAAGCGACGGCATACTGTCACGATACGCCGATGACATGCTTCGGAACAATGCCGAAAAACTATTCAACGACAGCATTGACGACAACCGTAAATAGCGCAACGAAGGCTGAACCAAAATCAACGGCTATACAAAAGACGGCAAATCGCCATGCGAAAGGCGGCCTTTGGGAGGCTAAAAGACGGTCTTTTACAAGCCAAAAGGCCACCTTTTAGAGCATTGTTTACAACCCGTTGATTTACAACATGTTACAATACAGCCTGAAATCAGGCGTCGCTATACATTCATTAAGCGTAAAAACATAAAACATAACATCATGAAAAAGAATATCGGAAACGTGTTGGCCCTCTATCCCACGCCGGCAGTGGTAGTCGGCACGGAGGTCAACGGAAAGGTAAACTGGCTGCTCGTGGCCCACGTAGGCATAATCGGGCACGACCGTATCATGCTGAGCATGCACAAAGCCCACTACACCAACCAAGGCGTTAAAGCCACGGGACGGGTGTCAGTGAACATCGTCAACGAGGCAATGCTCGAACGCGCCGACTACACTGGCTGCGTAAGCGGGGCAAAGACGGACAAGTCCGGCGTGTTCGACTACCATACCGGCGAGGGCGGAACGCCCATAATCGACGAATCGCCGCTGACGATGGAATGCGAGGTTGTAGACAACTACGAAACTGATACGTTCGACAACTTCATCTGCAATATTACCGCCACCTATGCTGACGAGAGCGTATTGAACGACAAGGGCAAGCCTGACTACGGCAAGCTGAAGCCCGTACTGTTTGACATGCCGGGCTATACATACCTGCGTACGGGCGACGTGATATGCAAATGCACTTCTCTTGGCAAGAAACTGAAGCCATAATGATTATGGAACGACGCGAATTTATCAAGAAATCACTTATCGCGGCGACAGGCACAGTGCTGCTTGGCAGCAGCCTCGTACGGGCAATAAGTAACAAAACAGACTACAACAATATAATGAAAATAGTGGTATTGACGGGAAGTCCGAGGCGTAACGGCAACTCGGCTTACCTTGCGGAACAATTCATAAAGGGCGCGAAAGAGCGCGGACACGAGGTTTTCCGCTTTGATTGCGCCTTCAGGCATGTGGCTCCGTGCCGCGCCTGCAACAACTGCGGGATGGACGGACCATGCGTGATAAAGGATGATTTCGACGAATTACGTCCCCATCTGATTGAAGCCGACATGGTTGTGTTCGCCACGCCGATGTATTATTTCGGCATATCGGCGCAGATGAAGAGCGTAATCGACCGCTTCTACGCCATAAACGGGCAGGTAAAGGGCAGCCCGAAGAAGGCCGCCCTGCTGATGACATACGCCGATACGGCGAAGAAAGAGGCAGAACCGATACTCTCACATTACCGTACACTGACCGAATATCTCGGCTGGACAAGCGTGGGCGAGGTCATCGCTCCTGGCGTATGGACGGCAGGCTCTGTAAAATCTACCGGCTACAGCGACGAAGCCTACCGCCTTGGCAAAAGTATTTGATGGCATAACAACACAACACTCCAACCATGAACAAGTATATTATCACGGTATTAACTGCGCTGCTGGCGGCGCTCGCGCTGCCCGGCAACGCGCAAACGGGCACGCAAACGGACAGAACCGAGACATGCAGGCAGAACTACCGGACGCTGTTCGGCGGTGAGGCTCTAACCGGAGAGGGTACTGACCCCGAGCTGATGGCCATGCTGCAGAAGTTCATCTTTGGCGAAGTGTTCGCCACGGGCAATCTTACCATCGCCCAACGTGAGCTGATAACCTGCACGGTTCTGGCCACAATGCAGACTCTTCCGCAACTGAAAGCGCACGCCGCGGCCGCCCTCAACGTTGGCGTAAAGCCCGTAGAGCTGCGTGAGGCGATGTATCTCACGGCGCCGTTCATAGGTTTTCCAAAGACGCTTAACGCAGTGGGCACGGTCAACGAGGTATTAACCGAGCGTGGAATAAGCCTTCCGCTCGAAGCACAAGCCACCGTTACCGACGCCAACCGCCACGAACGGGGCAAGGAAATACAGGACTCGCTGTACAGCGGAGGCATTTCAGCCGTCATGGACGGGGTGCCCGGAGGACTCGGACGTGACGTTGAAAGATTCCTGACAGGATATTTCTTCGGCGAAACGTACACCCGTGGCGGGCTCGACCTAAAGACACGGGAGCTTCTTGGGTATTGCGTTCTCGCCACAATCGGCGCCGACAGCCAGCTAAGTTCGCACTACCACGGCAACATCAAGGCGGGCAACACGCCCGAAACGGTAGCCTCAGCAATTGTGCAATGCCTGCCGTACATCGGTTTTCCGGCGGCAATCAAGGCGCTAAGGATAATAAAACAGGAGAACGCCAAGGGCGTAACGCCGGCAAACAACCTTGTCCGCCTGTCAAGAATAACCGTAGACCCGGCACAGCTTGACGCCTACAACGCATTCCTTCGTGAGGAGATAGAGGCTTCAATGCGGCTTGAGCCTGGCGTGCTGACCCTGTACGCCACAGCTGAAAAAGACGCTCCGCACAAGATTACGATACTTGAGATATACGCCGACAACGCCGCCTATAAGGCGCATATAGCCACTCCGCACTTCAGGAAGTACAAGGAAGGCACGCTGTCGATGGTAAAGAATCTGGAGCTTGTCGACACGAAGCCCCTTATTCCGGGCCTGAAAATAAAATAACAACGGCCTTATCACAGGAAAGCCCCTTGCGGTATCGCTACCGTAAGGGGCTTTTCTGTGTCACGATATATCATTAAAAAGCTATGCAACAAATGTCTAAAACTCGAGTACGAGCACTTGGCGGGGCTGCAATTGCACGTCGGCGGCCAAGTTGACGGTGCTGTCGGTGAGCACGTCTTTTGCCGACTTGGCTGCTCCTATCACCTCTGCGTAACGATTGACGGCAAGCGTTGCGGGCTTCTTCGTGCCGTTGATAACGGTCATTACGTTCTTTCCGTTATACTGGCGGGCCACTACATATACGCCCTTATATGGTATAAACTGCTTCTGCGAGCCCTTGATAACCACGTCGTTGCCCTGTCGCCAGTGCAGCAGACGGCTCAACCAGGTGAACATCGCGTTCTCGGCCTTAGTCATACCTGCACCCGTAAAGGCGTTCTTGGAGTCTCCGGCAAAGCCTCCGGGGAAATCCTTTCGCACGTTTCCGTCGGTAACTTCCTTCGTTCCGTTCATCAAAATCTCCGTTCCGTAGTACAGTTGCGGAGTACGGTTGACGGTAAGCAGCAGGGCCAAAGCCTGTTTCAGGGCGGTAGAGTCCTTGCCCTTGCCGAGGAAACGGTCGGTGTCGTGGTTCTCGATAAACGCCATCACGCTTGACGGATTGGGGTAAAGATAATCGTAAACGAAGTTGTTATACAGGCGGTTGTAGCCGTTCCACCAGTCGTCGGTGTCCTCTTTCTTCGCCATGTTGACCTTGTCAAAGAAGCTGAAATCCATCACAGTCTTGAGGTAACTGTTCTCCTTCGCCACCTTTGAATCCTTTTGCCATGCGGCAGTATATGCCGGCTCGGTAACCCATGTCTCGCCTACTACGTTGAAGTTGGGATACTCCTCGTCAAGCGTCTTCATCCATTTAGCCATCGCCGTAGCGTCGGCGTAAGGATAAGTGTCCATGCGTATGCCGTCAATACCTACGGTCTCGATCCACCACTCACTGTTCTGGATAAGATAAGTGATGACGTGCGGGTTGCGTTGGTTAAGGTCCGGCATGGTGGGAACGAACCATCCGTCAACCGTCTCGCGCAGGTCTACGTCGCTGGCGTACGGGTCTACCACGGGCGTCAGCTTATAGCTGGTCTGCAAGTACTTGTCGTTCACCTCCGGCTTGGTCTTGTCCTGTCGTGCGGCAAGCCACTCGGGAGTGTTCAGCCAGTCCTTTGACGGCATGTCGCTAACCCACGGATGTTCGAATCCGCAGTGGTTGAAGATCATGTCCATCACTACCTTCAGGCCTTTGGAATGCGCCTCGTCACACAGGCGGCGGTACTCTTCGTTGGTGCCGAAGCGTGGGTCTACACGGTAATAGTCGGTCGTAGCGTAGCCATGATACGTGCTTTGGCCGTTATTGTCGGGCGAGTTGTTCTCGAGAACGGGCGTAAACCACAGGACCGTAACGCCCAGTTTGGTGAAGTAGTCGAGGTGCTGACGTATGCCTTCAAGGTCGCCACCGTGGCGAAGACTTGGCTGCGTACGGTCGGTCTTGTATGCGTTAAGGCCCTTGATGTCGTTGTTTTTAGGGTCGCCGTCAGCAAAACGGTCGGGCATAAGCATGTAGAGCACGTCGGCATTGGTGAATCCCATGCGCTCCTCGCCACGCTTCTCGCGCGCCTTGAGCTGGTATTTCACCTTCTTTGTAGACTTCCCGTCCTTGAAGTTAAGGGTCATCTCGCCGGGTTGCGCGCCTTCAAGATTGAGGTAAACGAGCAGGTAATTGGGGCTATCAAGCCGCACAATGCTGTCCACCTTGACGCCGGCATAGTCAGTAGTGACCTCTGCCGAACGTATGCCTTCGCCGTAAACCATGAGCTGCAGCGACGGATTCTTCATGCCGACAAACCAGTTTGTCGGGTCAATGCGGTCTACCTTGACCGCCGCGTTGGTTGTCATAACGCTTAAAAGTAAGCTAAGTGATAAGATAAGGGTTCTCATGTCGTTGTTGTTTTTATATGGTAGTTAAAGGAGTTAAAGTAGTTATCGCTCACTACCGTTCGCTCAGTAGTTAAAGTCAAGTGCCTTACTAAGTGAAGATTTTTCAACTGAACAGGCAAATCTGATTATCCGTTCTTCATCCAACAAAGCATTTGACTTTAACTACTTTAACTTCTTTAACTACCTTAACTCCTGAAAAATTACTGATGCATAATCACTGCCGACTGTGCCGGTACTTCCACTTGCGGGCCTTCTACGGTGCCGAGGCCAGCCTCGTTGATTACTCCGTCACGGCACACTACGGTGTACTTGCCGGCGGGTACGGCTACGGTGCGGGCCTGCTTTGCCGAGTTAAGTATCACGACGATGTTATTCCAGGTGTCACCGCCGGCGTTATCTTTCAGACGGAAGGCCACGAGATTGTCACCACCGGGCAGGAACTCGAGGTGGCGGCGCACCTTGTCGGCGTCGCCGAGGCGGAAGGCCGGATGGTTCTTACGCATGGAGATGAGGTTGCTGTAATAGCTGAACACCTGCGGATACCGGTCAAGGTTGGTCCAGTCAATGCGGTTCACGCTGTCCGGGGAGTTGTAGCTGTTGTGCACGCCCTTCTTGTCACGCAGCGCCTCTTCGCCCGCCTGGATAAAGGGTACGCCCTGCGACGTGAACACGGCAGTCTGAGCCAGCAGGTCGAGACGTATGAGCTCGTCCTGCGTTATGCCCGGAACGCTGGCGCGAAGGCGGTCTACCAGGCACATGTCGTCATGGCAACTGACATAGCTCATCATCTGCCACGGCTGCCCGGCCCATGCCTCCTTGCTGTAATTTACCTTCGACATGTCTACCTGCGGATGGCTTATAGCGCCGGCTATACCGAACTTTACGCTCTCCTCGCTGCCCGGAACACCGGCTATGAAGGCACCCTTGGTGTCGTCGCTGAACGGCCCGCGCAAGGCGTCACGCAGCTCGTCGCCGAACGCCGCAATACCAGGCATTTGCTTCATGTTGGCCTTCATGGCCAGCTTGTCTACCGGATATGCGCACGCTCCGGCGCTCCAGCCCTCGCCGTAGATGAACGTAGCGGGGAACTCACGGGCTAACATGGCGCTTATCTGGTTCATTGTCTCGATGTCATGGACGCCCATCAGGTCTACACGGAAGCCGTCGATATGGTACTCGTCAACCCAATAACGCATTGACTGTAGCATGAAATTGCGCATCGGGGCAAGTTCGCTACGGGTCTCATTGCCGCAACCCGAACCGTCAGACCACTTGCCGTCGGCCGTCTTGCGATAGTATATGTCGGGGAAAATACGCTGGAAGTTGCTGCTCTCAAGGTCGAAAGTATGGTTATACACGACGTCGAGAACAATGCGTATGCCGGCCTTGTGCAGCGCCTGTACCATCTGCTTGAACTCCTTTATGCGCACCGCGGGGTCGTAAGGATTGGTAGAATACGAGCCGTCAGGCACGTTGTAGTTCACAGGGTCGTAGCCCCAGTTGTATTGAGGCGTGTCCAACTTCGTTTCGTCTACCGACGCATAGTCGAACGACGGCAGTATATGCACGGCGTTGACACCAAGCTTTTTCAGGTGGTCTATCGCCTTCCTCTCGGTCAGGGCGAGGAACTTGCCCTTGTATTTCAGGCCCGACGACGGGTCGATAGAGAAGTCGCGGTGATGCATTTCGTAGACAACGAGGTCGGCCATGTTCACCTTCTGCGTGATACGGTCAGCCTTCCAGCCCTCGGGGTCGGTAGCGTCAAGGTCAACGATAGCGCCGCGCTGTCCGTTCACTCCGACGGCCTTGGCGAACACTCCGGGGCACTCGCCCCGCCCGGTGTCGAAGGTATAGAACTTGCCTTTCAGGTCGCCGTCCACCGTCGCGGTGTAATACACATGGCCGTCATAAGCCATATTGACCGTTTTCAGCGGCTGGCCGCCTTGCCCGTCGGCGTAAATGCGCAGGGTAACGGCCTTTGCCTCCTTAGGGGCGAAGAGCTTAAAGACGGTCTTCTGCGGCGAATACGCCACCTCATTGTTGAAGTCAAGCGCTAAGGCGTGTTGTCCTTCAACCGCTAATTGCGCATTGTCGGCGTCATTTGCCGACACGTTTTGCGCCACGGCCTCCTGCGCCGTAAGCAGCGAGAGGAAGCCCGCAAGCAACAGGTTTGTAATCTTCATATATGTCATTAATTAATCAGTTTCGTAACATCTTGGTTTCCAATGCGTTGTAAAAGGCCGTCTTTTAGCGTGCAAAAGGTGGCCTTTCGGATTGTAAAAGACGGCCTTTTGGAAGGCCAAAGACCGTCTTTTGAAAACGTATCGGTGATTGATTATCCATTAACTCCTTTCAACCACTACTACTATTCTATTCCACTCAAGCCCTACTTGGCCATCAACGACACTGCGAAACCGCCGCCACGGGCCTCGGTTACCTTGAGCGTGTCGCCCTTCTTTACGGTCTTCTTCGTTATTGTATATGCCTTGGGGTTGGTCTCGTAGTCAGCGTCCTTGGCGTCGGCGTAGATAGTGCACTCATACTTGCGGCCCTTGTCGAGGAAGTCAAGCTTAACTACTGCCTTGTGGCCGTTCTCGTCGCACTTGCCGCCTACAAACCAGTTGTCCGTTCCCTTGGCCTTGCGCGCCACGGTGATATAGTCGCCAGGCTCTGCCTCGATGTACTTAGAGTCGTCCCAGTCAACGGCTACGTCCTTGATAAACTGGAACGCGTCCATGTATTTCTCATAATGTTCGGGCAGGTCGGCAGCCATCTGCAGCGGACTGTACATCACGAGATACAGCGCCAACTGACCCACGAGCGTGGTGTGTACGTATGAAGGATTGCTGCTCCATGTGTCGAGTTTTGTCTCGAATATACCAGGAGTGTAGTCCATCGGACCGCCTTGCAGACGGGTGAAGGGCAGCACTACGGTATGGTCGGGACGGCTTCCGCCGAACGCCTCGTACTCTGTTCCGCGCGCGCTCTCGTTGCCCACGAGGTTAGGATACGTACGGCAGAGGCCCGTCGGGCGCGTTGCCTCATGGGCGTTAACCATGATATGGTGTTTTGCGGCCTCCTTTACGGCATGCAGGTAGTGGTTGTTCATCGTCTGGCTGTAATGATGTTCGCCACGCGGAATGATGTCGCCTACGTATCCGCTCTTCACCGCATCGTAGCCGTATTGGTTCATCAGCTTGTACGCCTTGTCCATCCAGCGCTCGTAATTCATCACCGACGACGAGGTCTCGTGGTGCATCATGAGCTTCACGCCCTTTGAGTGGGCGTAGTCGTTCAGCATTTTTATGTCGAAGTCGGGATACGGGGTAACGAAGTCGAACACGTCGAACTTAGAGTGTCCGGCCCAGTCCTCCCAGCCTTCGTTCCATCCCTCAACGAGAACTTCGTCAAGTCCGTTGGCGGCGGCGAAGTCGATATACTTCTTCACATTCTCGTTATTGGCGCCGTGGGTGCCGTTGGGTTTGCTGTTCTTATAGTCCGTTACGCCGAGACGTACCGACGGATATTCGTTAGTATAGCTCCATGTATTGCGGCCAACGATAAGCTCCCACCATACGCCGCAATACTTTATTGGGCGTATCCAGCTAACGTCGTCGAGGGCGCAAGGCTCGTTCAGGTTGAGGATAAGGTTCGAAGAGAGCATGTCGCGGGCGTCGTCGCTTACGAGAACGGTGCGCCACGGCGTGTTGAAAGGTGTCTGGATGTAGCCCTTCGTGCCCTGAGCGTCGGGGGTAAGCCATGACTCGAATACCATCGCCTTGTCGTCAAGGTTGAGGTGCATCGTGGCGTAATTTACGCACGCAGCCTCGTGGATGTTGATGTAGAGGCCGTCGGCGGTCTTCATCTGGAGCGCCGTCTGCACGCCGGTTGGCGAGAACGGAGTCTGCGACGAGTTGGGCGTTATGGCGTCCTTCATCAGCCCGCGGATTTCGGAGAGCTTTGACTCCACTGTCTCGTACTCCTGAGTGTCGTAGTCGCCGGGTATCCACCAGGCGGTATGGTCGCCAGCCATGGCGAACTGGGTGTGCTCCTCCTTTATCACGAAATAGTTGAGCTCGTTCTGCTGTGGGAACTCATAGCGCAGTCCCATGCCGTCGTCATACACGCGGAAACGTATCACGATGTTTCGCTTCGAGGCAGGCTGGTTCAGCGTAACGGCCATCTCGTTGTAGTGGTTGCGTATCGTTGCGGTCTGTCCCCACACGGGTTTCCACGTCTCGTCGAACGTCGATGTCTGTGTATCCGTAACGGTGAAGCCGTCCATAAGGTCGGTCTCCTCCATTCCCTTGCTGGCATGCTTGGTCTTCACAAGCTCCAGCCCGAGGTGGCTCGGCTTGACTATGGCCTTGCCTTTGTAGGTCATCTCGTACGTGGGGCGTCCGTTATCCAGTGAGAACTTCACTTCCACATTGCCATTAGGCGACGTCACCGTCTGTGCTGTCGCCATCAGCGGCAGCAACAATAATGCCATTAATACTTTTCGCATAATTGTCTAAGGTTTATTATTTTCATGTTATAAATTCAGTAGTTATCGCTCGTTACACTCGCTAAGTAGTTAGAAGTAGTTATCACTCACTACGTTCGTTAAGCAGTTAAAGACATTTGCCTTTACGGTGTCGACATACTCGCCGGTCTCATTTACATAAACAACAGGCAAGAGGAAGACATCTGTCTTTAACTACTTTAACTACATTAACTTCTTTAACTACTACAGAACTCACATTCTCCCGCTTTCCTTCACCAAGTCGGTGATATTCTGGTTGAAGTCATGTCCTTCGATAAGGTCTTCAATGTTGACGTGCATCCTGTAACGCCAGTAGTGGTGCGGATTCGACGGAACATTGATTCGCTCGGCATCGGCGTCAGCAAGACGCAGGCCTTCGTCTATCGACATCCAGTCTTGTATGGTGAGAATGCAGAGCATTGACGGGCAGAGCAGATGGCGCGAGATTATGTCCCGGGCCAGCCAACCAGGCAATGGGTGCGGCGCGGCGCCGTATTTCTGGAGCACGTTGTTGAAGAAATCTTGCGTACGTGTCCAGTCCTCGTCCCACCATTGGCGCAAGGTGGGCGTGTCATGGCTCGAAATCGTGCAGACCGAACGGTACGGATTACGCGCGAGGACACCGAAGCGCACGTGCGGATCCTTAGGCATTGACTGCAGTTCAAGGCTGAGTATTTTCAGCTCATTCATCACCCATGACACGCAGTCGGGCACCATACCAAGGTCTTCAGCGCAGACAAGCATGCGCGTAGCCTCGACTATCTTGGGCAGCTTGTTCATCGCCTCGCGATACCAGAACTGGTTGTTGCGGCGGTAATAATAGTCGTTGTATATCTTGTTGAACAGATACTTGTCGCTGTCGTAGAGCGATTCGTAAATGAAATCGAACTGTACCGAAATCCTTGGATGGAACTTGTTTGCGTCCTTATGGTCACGAACGAAGAGCACGTCGCTGATCAATGCGTACAGTCCGTCACGCAGATTGAGGTCGTCCTGGTCGGTCTTGTCGGCAAAGGCTGCCTCGACCTTACGCTGCGTGTTGTATTCTTCCTTCATGCGGTAACGGCCGTCATGCGTTGGCTCGAGATATGTCTGGCGCACCATGTCGGCACGTTCGCCGAACATACGGTCAAGCACCCAGTCGGTAATGAACGGTTCGGTAAACAGCTCTTCCTGGAAATGCAGGCCGTAGGCCTCTATCTCCTCGCGTGTCATGCCGAGCGCCGGAGAGAACTGTCCAAGCAGTCCGTGAACGGCGTTGACAGGTATTTCCCATATACGGAAGAATCCGAGGACATGGTCTATACGGTAAGCGTCGAAGAACTTGGCCATGTTCGAGAAACGGCGAACCCACCAACGGCATCCGTCCTTCAGCATTTCGTCCCAGTTGTACGTGGGGAATCCCCAGTTCTGTCCGTTCACCGAGAAGTCATCAGGCGGCGCTCCGGCCTGTCCGTTCAGGTTGAAGTAACGAGGCTCCTGCCACACGTCGCAGCCGTAACGGCTAACGCCGATAGGAATGTCGCCCTTGAGTATTACGCCTTTTGCGCGCGCGTAATCGTGTACTTCGGACATCTGGGTGTTCAGGATGAACTGTACGTAATAATAAAAGGCCACGTTCTTGAAGGCCACGTTGCGCTGTCCCGACAGCGCCTTGCGCTCACTCTCGTCAAAGTGGTTGTGGTCGGGCCACCGCGAAAAGTCTGCCGTGCCGTACTTCTCGCGCAAGTAGCAATACTGCGCGTAGGGCACGAGCCATATTCCGGCCTCGTCAAAGAATCTCTTGAACTCCGCCGAGGCCAGCACCTTCTTGCCTTCCTGGCCGTAAAGGATTTGCAGATACTCCGTCTTCGCGTTGTTCACCCGCTCATAATCTATCCGCGGCAGGGCGTTGAGCTCTTGCCTCAATGCCTCAAAGCGCTGTCTTTCGGCCTCATCCTCTATCGGCGGAAGGGCATTCAAGTCAACATATTGCGGATGCAGGGCGAATATGCTTATGCAGCTGTACGGGTAGGAGTCTGTCCAGGTATGGGTGGTGGTGGTGTCGTTGATGGGCAACAGTTGCAGCACGCGCTGCTGCGTCTTTGATATCCAGTCAATCATCTTCTTCAAGTCGCCGAAGTCGCCGACGCCAAAACTGGTCCGCGACCTTAGCGAGAACACGGGCACCTGGGTGCCGGCGCACCTGACATCATATATCGGGAAGAAAGCCTCGTCAAGCTCATAAACAACAACCTGGTTCTCCTTCATGTCAGGCAGGTCAATGCGGCGGTTCATACCGTCCTCCCAAAGCAGGTCGCCCGGGTCGTGTACGTCGACGGCAACAAACTTAAACTCGAACGTGCGTCCCGCCAGCCTGGTAACATCAATATCGGCTACCCACTCGTTATAATTGTGCTCGTACATGGTCACTCCGTCAGCCACATTCCACGCCCCGAGCGACAGGTCAGAGCCTACAAGCACAAGCCTCTCGCGCCCCTTGAGCTGAGGGGCACGCACCTTTACGCGCGCCGTAACGGGATAATTGACCAGCGGCGCAGGGCTCATGCGCCTGCGCCGTATGCAGTCCGTAAAGGCCGAGCTGTACAGATAAGAGTCTGACGGAATTCCGAGCCAGTGGTCATATACGACAAACGGGCCGCCCCTCATGCTCGTAAGCTCAAGCCTGTGGGGCTCAACAACCCACTCGCTGCGCACTACTGTAGTCTCGCCGCGCACTACTGTATAATAATAATCAATGTGTGTACCGGTCTCCAGCCCAAGATTAAGGTCACACTTCCATACGTGACCGTCGTTGGTATGCATTCTGTAAGGCGTGGTGACTATCGAACCTTCCTCCCTTCCGGTTATAAGATTCAGTACGAGTTCCTCGCCGAAACTCGTATCGTAAGTGATGTTCAAAAGTATATTCATAGGTAACAGGTCTTTAATTTCGCTTCAAAGATAGCAATAAAAAAAATAAGGATAAAGCAAAATTCCGATGATTGTTCCTTTTGAACGTGCAATCGTTTACATCTAAACTTTCCACCCGTCGCCACAGGCTTCGTAATGCCCTGAAACAGTGGCACTAACAACCAGCTACGCCATATGTAGCCTTTCGCCTTCCGAAAGGCCATCTTTTACATTCCGAAAGGGCGTTAATCGCAAGCTAAAATGCCGTCTTTTACATTGCAAAAGAGCACAAAACGCAAGGTAAAAGGCCTTGTTTTACAACATAAACAAATGATGATAATTTAGCTAAACTTCTGTCAGTCTGTCAGGACAGAGGTTAACACTCTGGTTATCAAAATGTTAGAGACTGAAAGATTGAGGATGAATCTTTCAGTTCCCTTCATGCCGGCAATTGACGGAAAATGCGCTGACAGATGTCTGGCGGACATCTGTCAGCGCATAAACAACTGATGGCCAGGCAATTAAGTTCCGAACTGACAACTGAAAGAGGTTTACGAAAAAAAAAGTCTATATACGCAAGCATTGCCGCCAACAAGCGGCCGGATAGGTCGATTATGTCAGCGGGCGCCATCCGACGGGAGCAATACCACGCCCTCCTGCTTCATCCCATCCATCATTATTTTCAGCGGACTGCTAAAGCGCACGTGGCGTACGTACTGCGTCTCGTCCACAGCGGGCATGGCGTCGAGCAGCTCCTTTTGGAATATGCCGTCGTTCTTGTAAGTGTTGACGGTGAAATATCCCACGCCGAAACTCGTAAGGTTCTGGAAGAAGTGAGTGCCCTGGCTTGGGTCAACGCGGTAGTTTGGCAGTCCGGCCTCAACTATCACGCGCGCCGCGCTGATGTGTGGCCACTTCACGGGAATGCCAAGCCAATAGTCGCTTGAGCCCCAACGGCCGGGGCCTACAAGCACGTAGTTGGTGCCGTCGGCCAGAAACTTGCGGTTTATCCGCTCTATCTCGTCGGCTATGCGGGGATTGTTCGACGCGGTGAAATTGTCGTCCGTCTTGACGTAAACCACGTCGACAACGTCTTCACTGATACCGTGGCCCAGCGAATTGTGCGAGCGCAGCAGGCATTTAGAGTCGTCTATGGCCGTCAAGTCTTCGTCGAGCACCTGCTTGCTGTCCACAATCGGGCGCATCTGCAACAGGTACAGCTCACCCGTGCGGTCGGCATTGATGTTGCACGCGAACTCTATCTCCACCGGCCTTCGCATACCTTCGGCTCCGTACTTCATCGACATTTGCAGCAGTTCGGGCAGGGGGAACACGCCCTGTTGCAGCACTCCGCAGAACGAAATGATTTTCCTGCCGCCCTCGTAAATGCCATCACGGATTACCTGGTCATACGGGTCGTACGTCGAGGCAATATATTTGAGCGAGCCGTCCTTGTCGGCTTCCTTAACCTTGAGCTTCTGGATGTTGAATCCGTCGTCAACCTTGAAGTCTCCGCCAACGTCCTTCATGTCGAGCGCATAGAACTGTGTCTGCGTCTGTCGCAGCGCAATCTCCATCTCGCTCATCTGCAACACCTGGTTGGGATGGTACGGACTGACGCGCAGCGTCTGGCCTCCATCCACGATATACTTGCCCAGGCCGAGCGCCAGGCTTGCTATGCCTTCCTCCGATGTCTCGTCGCCTATGGGGTAATAGTTTATCGAACGCAGCACGCCCGATATGTTGGGATAGTACCTGTCGCCGTACTGTTTGCCCACTACTTCCTGCAGGATGACGGCCATCTTCTCCTGGTCTATGACGTTGCTCGTGGCCGTCATGTACGCCTTTGAGTCCTTGTAGTACACCGAGGCGTACACGCTCTTGATTGCCGCGGCGAGCATTTGCAGCATTTGATACTTGTCGTCGAGGTTGGGAATCATGTATGTCGAGTAGATTCCGGCGAACGGCTGGTAGTGCGAATCCTCCAGAAGACTCGACGAGCGGATGGCGATGGGCCTGTTAGTAGCGTCGAAGAAGGTGAAGAAGTCGGCTATATACTTGTCCGGCAGCTGCGCGCGGAGGAAGTGACGGAGTATCTCCTCGTCGCTGGCATCGCTCAGGGCTATCTCGTAAAGGTTGTTGCTCTCCATGAACTGGTCGAACACGTCGGTGCATAGCACCACCGTCTTAGGTATCGACACACTAACGCCCTCGCGCTCGTTAAACTCCGGATGCTTCTTTATTATATTGTCCAGATACGCCAGTCCGCGGCCTTTGCCGCCCAGCGAGCCGTCACCTATTCGGGCGAAATGGGCGTAACGGTCGAACTTCCCGCGGTCGAACACGGCCACGACGCCGATGTTCTTCATGTGGCGGTACTGCACAATGGCGTCGAAGATGATTTTGCGGTGCAGGTCAACGTCCTGCAACTTATGCCAAGTTACCGTCTTGAGATACTCCGACACGGGGAATATCGCCCTGGCGCACAGCCACCGGCTCATGTGGTTACGCGATATGTGGTAGAGCATTGAGTCGTAAGGTATCTTGAAGATGTTGTCCTGCAGCTCTTTCAACGTGCGCACCCGCATTACTTCCTTGTGGGTCTTTGGGTCGCGGAAGATGAAGTCGCCGAAGCCCATGTGCTCCGCCATGATGGCCCTAAGGTCAAGACTCATCGTCTTAGAGTTCTTGTCGATGAAGCGGAAATGCTCGGCCTCGGCCTTCGCCTTGTTCTCCGTCTCGCTGCTCTGGAGTATCAGCGGCAGGTACTCGTTGCGCTCCCTTATCTCGCGCAGCAGCTTAAGTCCGGCCTCTGAGTCCTTCTCGCCGTCCTTGGGGAAGCGGCAGTCGGATATTACGCCGAGCGTGTTGTCGGCGTATTTTTCGTACAGAGCCATAGCCTCCTCATACGTACGGGCGAGCACCACCTTAGGCCTGCCCCTCATGCGGAGCATTGCGCTGTGCGGGTTAAGCGCCTCGGTAGAGAAGTGTTGGCTTTGCGTAAGGATGTAACCGTAAAGCGTCGGTAGCAGGGAGGAATAGAAACGAATGCTGTCCTCCACCAACAGAATCATCTGCACGCCGGCCTCGGCGATGTCGTGCTCGATGTTCATCTTGTCCTCAATGAGCTTTATGATGGACATGATGAGGTTAGTGTTGCCCAGCCAACAGAACACATACTCGAATATTGACAGGTCTTCGTTCTCCATGCGACGCGTAATGCCGTGCGAGAATGGCGTCAGCACGACGCACGGAATGTCCGGAAACTTGTCCTTAACGTCGCGTGCCACGGTGAAAGCGTCGTTGTCCGCGTTGCCGGGCATGCATATTACAAGGTCTATGCTGGTAGAAGCAAGCACGTCGGCGGCCTCCTCCGTGGTGCTCACCTGGGTGAAGGTAGGCGGGTAACGCATACCCAGCTCGGTGTATTCGTTAAATATTTTCTCGTCAATACGGCCGTCGTCCTCGAGCATGAAGGCGTCGTAGGGATTGGCTATGATGAGCACGTTGAAGATACGCCGCGTCATCAGGTTCATGAACGTGACGTCCTTCAGGTAAAATTTATTCCACTGCTGTGGTGTGTTTTCACTCATATCAAGAGGTTTTATATTAGCTGCAAATGTACGGAAAATATCCGAAAACAAAGAAGCCTGCGCCAATTTTCAAATTCAGGTACGTAAAATAAGGAATACGGTCGGCGATGACCGACTGTCATACTGAGTCTTATTTCAATCCAAATGGTAGCAAACCGTTAGGGAAGCAATACCCTCTTCCTATCCAAGCGGTAGCAAACCGTCGGGGAAACAATACCCTCTTTCAATCCAGGCGGTCGCACTTTGTCATTCCGTGTCGGCGCACGGAATCCATGAATGCACCCACTTATTGATTAAGGCAGGATGTTTTCTGGATTCCGTGCGCCGACACGGAATGACAAAGTGCGACCGCCTGGATTGGAAAATATTATAAGATATAGACCTGAAGATAATGTTTTACCGTACAACCAAACTTCTAACGATTTGCGAAAGGTGGCCTTTTGTTTTCCGAAATGCCGTCAATTACACGCTAAAATGCCGTCTTTTGGAAGGTAAAAGACGGCATTTCGCAAAGTTACTGAATATCAGCGAATTACAAAGCGATAAAAACAAGGGCGGGCAGAGGTGCCTTGTCAGGTCTCTGCCCACCGCATATCATGGTGATTAATAGTCGGGAGTCGTGGTTATCTGGCCGTCCTCGGTCACCTTGAGGTCTACGTTATGGTTGTCAAGGTCTATTAGATAATACTTCTCGCCCTGCGCGGTCTCGATGTAGTCGCAGTCGTCAATGCGCTTGCCTGGGTACTGGGCCTCGACAGCCTGACGGATGTTTGCCGGGATGTCGCGCGTCATGTCAGTGGATGTCTGTATCCAGTTATACGACGTGTCGAATAGTATCTCCTTGCTCTTGCCGTCGTGGCGCACCTCAACCTCGTATCCACGGGCATCACGGTCAAAGTCTACCACGGTAGCGCCAGCGTAGTTGTTGTCGATGAACAGCTTGATTTCATCGGGTATCCCGTTGCCTATCATGTCGCCGTAGTTGCCTCCGCCTTCGCCATGCAGCTCACGGAACAGCGTGCCGTTAAGGTCGAAGTAGAGGTCATAGTCGGGCTGACCGGCCTTCTCAACCTCGATTACATAGAAGGTCTCATACGACGGGCGCTGTATCTCGTCGATGTCGTCAACGGTCCATCCGTCCTGCGCGTACACCGTAGCGGCATATCCGGCCTGAACCGCCTGGGGCAGCGCGGTAAGGTCGCGTACATAGTCAACCTCGGTCATCACCCACTCTCCGCCTTCCGTAAACCATGCGTCATGCTCTCGGTTGTCCTTGCGGAACTCGGCAACGAGGTATCCGCCCTGCTCCCTGTCCCACTCTACACGGCCCACATTGCCGTACTTCGAGTCGAACGCAACCTGCACAGCCTCGGGCACGCGAGCGCCGTCATCATCGTCATCGTCGCTGCACGACGTTACCACCAGCGCCCCGAAAGCGCACATCATTGTCCACTTCAATAAATCAATAGTCTTCATAATCATGTCGTTTTTTTGTTTTTATTATTCCTGTTTCATTATCTCTGCCGGCCCTCAAGCTGCCGTCTTACGGACGCCTTGCCGGTTTTTACGAAAGCAAAGTTAGAGGGCAAATCTGAAATGAACCTGAAAACATGAAATATTTTCGTAATATTTTTTACACAACACGCATTTTCCGGTGTCTTTATATATAATAAGGTAAAGCGGGCATGACGGCAATATGTCGACATAAATGTTGCCGCTCTGCCCAAAACTGATTATCTTTGCAGGCATGAATACAAGACTGCTGACCTTCATCATCGCGCTGATGATGTCATTAAACGCCTCGGCACAGTACGAGAAATACCACGGAGACGGCATTGACGACTATCTGCGTTTCGTGCCGATAGCGTCGGCCTACGTGCTGAAAGCCGCCGGAGTGGAGAGCCAAAGCCCGTGGAAACGGCTGATTGTGAACACCGCCACGGCCTTCGCCATCGACGCCGCGTTTACCTACGGGCTGAAATACTCAATACATTCGACACGCCCCGACGGCACCGACCGCCACTCGTTCCCGTCCGGACATACGTCGTTCGCCTTCTTCGGGGCTGCCATACTTGACAAGGAATTCCGCGAAGTAAGCCCCTGGATAAGCGTGGCCGGATACACCGTTGCCACTGCTACGGCAATAGACCGTGTGCGCCGAAACCGCCACAGATGGGGCGACGTGTTCGCTGGAGCTGCCATCGGGGTGCTGTCGGTCCAGGCCGGATACTGGCTCGGGGACAAGATGACGGGATGGAAAAAGAACGTCGACGTAGCCGTCGGCCCAACGGGGCTGTGCGTAGTGGTAGGACTGTAACGCCTGCCACCAGCCTATTAACAAACAAAACATACATGGATAACAGCTATTCAACGAAGGAACAACTGAAGGAATACTACACGGCCAAGGCCGACAGGCTGTCGTGTGAGATAAGTTCGCTAAAGAAAAAGGGGCGCATGTACGTAACCCTTGAGCTTGCCACGTTCGGCCTTGCCGTGGTGGCAGCCGTGGTCTACTGCGCCTACGGCATGCAATGGCCCTACCTTGCGGCTGCCGCGGTAATGATGGCGGCATACGCCGCAGTGCGCTCCTGTGACGTAAGGAACGGACGCAGGATAGAAAGCCTGAAGCGACTGCACTCGGTCTACACCAAGGAGAGGCGGTACATGGAGGGCGACTACTCGTGCTTCGGCGGCGGAAGCAGGTATATCGACCCGTCACATGCCTTCACTTTCGACATGGACGTGTTCGGACACGAGTCTCTTTTCAACCGTATCAACCGCTCGGTGACCACCGGCGGCAGCGACACGCTGGCCTCATGGCTGGGCAACCTGCCCAAGGACAAGGCCCAAACGGAGCGCCGCAGACAGGCCGTAGACGAGCTGGCGGGCATGGAGAAGTGGCGCGACGAGTTCATGGCAGACGGCCAGGGCACGACCGACAGCGCCAACGGCAAGCACAAGGAGATAGACACTGCGGCCATACTTGACGCCGTAGCCCAGGTAAGCGGCATGGACATAGCGCCCAAGGCGGGGCAGGCGTGGACATTGGGCGTGGCAATAGCGGCCCTTACAGTATTCGCCCTGCTCATCATACTGTCAGCCATCGGCATCATGCCGGGCACGATAGCCGCGCTATGGGGCGTGGTACAGATGTTTATCGTGATAGGACTCAACGCCCGCTCGATACGTAACATAAGCCGCGCCGTGGAGAAGCTCCACGCCAACCTGCGCACGTACATCAGCCTGATACGCCGGATCAGCGACGCCGGATTTGCCTGCGCCGAGCTTAAGGAGTTGCAGGCAAAGCTGTCTGACGGCGACGGCGGAGCCCTTGAATCGTTCGGCAAGCTGTCGGGAATACTTGACAGCCTCGACCGGCGGGGCAACTTCATCGGGCTGATACTGTTCAACATGTTCGCCATGAGCGATTATTTCCTCGTGCGTCGGTTCCTCAAATGGCAGCGACTTTACATGCGAAGCATTACCGAATGGACTGACTGCGTTAGCCGCGTTGACGCTCTCGTGTCGATGGGGACGTTCCGTTTCAACGAGCCAAAAGCCACGACGGCCGAGGTGATAGAGGCCGACGAGGTGGTGTACAACGCCCGAGGACTGTACCATCCCTTCCTTGGCGACAAGGCGGTGCGCAACGACTTCAACATCAGCGACGGCCACTACTACATCATAACGGGCGCCAACATGGCCGGCAAGAGCACCTTCCTGCGCTCGATTGGCGTAAACTACATCCTCGCAATGAACGGTATGCCGGTGTTTGCGGACAGCCTTCGGGTGTCAGTTTTCAACCTGTTCAGCAGCATGCGCACGTCAGACGACCTGAGCCGGGGCATAAGCTATTTCAATGCCGAACTGCTGAGACTGAAGCAACTGCTTGACAACTGCCGCCGTGCGACACGCACGCTCATAATACTTGACGAGATACTGAAAGGCACCAACTCGCTCGACAAGCTTAACGGGTCGCGCCTTTTCCTCAAGGCCGTGGCCCAACTGCCCGTCACGGGGATAATTGCCACCCACGACCTCGAGCTGTCAAAGATGGAGAATGAGGAGAACGGGCGGTTCCATAACTGGTGTTTCGAAATAGAACTGACTGACAACATCACCTATACTTATAAGATAACGCCAGGAGTCGCACGCAACCAGAACGCCACGTTCCTGCTTAAGAACATACTGAAAGAAACGTAGACGCCAATACGTAAGATACATGATAAGCCCCGTTTGAAGATTATAAACATATAAAAATCTACAAAACGGGGTTTTATTTTATTTTGTAATAAAATACGAACAAATAGATTACAAATAGAAACTCTACTGGTGTTATTTTGATAAAAATCATAACACAAACCTAAAAAGGTTGCAAAAAGTTAAACAATTCACGCTTAAAAACACGGTCAAAATGAAAGTATTTTTGTAATTTTGCAATCAATTTGATACGTGTTATTAGTTTTTACAACTTAAATGCAACTAAGAAATGGGAAATGGATTGTATAATGCCGAGTACGAGCACGACGCGTGCGGCGTCGGAATGGTTGTCAACATTCATGGCAATAAGAGCCACGAACTGGTTGACAATGCGCTGAAAGTACTCGAGAACATGCGCCACCGCGGCGCCGAAGGAGCCGACAACAAGACCGGCGACGGTGCGGGTATAATGTTGCAGATACCCCACGAGTTCATACTTCTTCAAGGAATACCAGTCCCGGAAAAAGGAAAATACGGTACGGGACTTGTCTTCCTGCCCAAGGACGGCAAGCGCCAGCAGGACATCCTGAGCGTGATGATAGAGGAAATCGAGCGCGAAGGACTGTCGCTGATGCACCTGCGCAACGTGCCGACGGCGCCTGAATGCCTCGGAGAGACGGCTCTCGAAAGCGAACCCGACATCAAACAGGTGTTCGTAACTGGCGTCACGGACGACAAAGTGCCGTCTTTTGAGCGTACATTGTACCTCATCCGCAAGCGCATAGAGCGCCGCGTGAGCGACAAGGACTTCTATGTCTGCTCGCTGTCATCCAAGAACATCGTGTATAAAGGTATGCTGTCGAGCCTCCAGCTGCGCCAGTATTTCCCCGACCTTACCAACAAATACTTCACCAGCGGCCTCGCCCTGGTACACTCAAGGTTCTCTACCAACACGTTCCCGACGTGGAGCCTCGCACAGCCTTTCCGTCTTCTGGCCCATAACGGAGAAATCAACACCATACGAGGAAACCGCGGCTGGATGCAAGCCCGTGAAAGCGTGCTCAGCTCTGACGCCCTCGGCGACGTCAAGGAGCTGTCGCCCATAGTGCAGCCGGGCATGAGCGACTCGGCCAGTCTTGACAACGTGTTCGAATTTTTCGTAATGTCGGGACTCTCGCTTCCCCACGCCATGGCGCTGATGGTGCCCGAGAGCTTCAACGACAAGAACCCAATATCGGAAGACTTGAAGGCCTTTTACGAATACCACTCTATCCTGATGGAGCCGTGGGACGGCCCCGCCGCGCTGCTGTTCAGCGACGGCCGCTACGCAGGCGGTATGCTCGACCGCAACGGATTGCGCCCCGCGCGCTACACTATCACCAAGAACGACATGATGGTGGTGGCCAGCGAGGTCGGCGTTATGGACTTCGACCCGTCTGAAATAGCGGAGAAAGGACGCCTGCAACCGGGAAAGATACTGCTCATTGACACCCAGGAGGGAAAGATTTACTATGATGGAGAGATAAAAGAGCACCTCGCCGCAGAGCATCCTTACCGCCGTTGGCTGTCCACCAACCGTATCCAGCTGGAGAAACTGAAGAGCGGACGCAAGGTGGACAACGCCATAAGTGACCTCGTTCGGCACGAGCTCATGTTCGGATACGGCGCCGAGGACATCGACAACACCATCATTCCGATGTGCGTCAACGGCCAGGAACCTACCGCAGCGATGGGCAACGACACTCCGCTTGCAGTGCTGAGCGACCGTCCGCAGGTGTTCTTCAATTACTTCCGACAGCAGTTTGCGCAGGTGACAAACCCCGCAATAGACTCAATCCGCGAGAGCCTCGTAATGTCGCTGACCGAATATATCGGCCGCGTAGGCTCCGGAATACTACGCCCGGACGAGTCAAACTGCAAGATGGTGCGCCTGCCCCACCCAATACTTAACAACACCCAGCTCGACATTCTTTGCAACATACGATACAAAGGGTTCAACACCGTCAAGCTGCCGATGCTCTTCGAGTGCGCAAAAGGCGAGGACGGACTGCGCGACGCGCTTGACAAGCTGTGCAAGGATGCCGCCCGCAGTGTTGACGAAGGATATAATTACATCATCCTTTCCGACCGTGACATCGACGAAACGCATGCCGCCATACCTTCACTCTTGGCCGTCAGCGCCGTGCATCATTACCTTATATCAGTAGGTAAGCGTGTGCAGACCGCCCTGATAGTGGAGAGCGGCGAGATACGCGAGACCATGCACGCAGCTCTCTTGCTCGGTTACGGCGCATCGGCGCTGTGCCCCTACATGGTGTTCGCAATCCTCGACGACCTCGTAAAACGCAAGAAAGTACAGGAAAACTACGAAACCGCCGAGGCAAACTATATCAAGGCGGTGAAGAAGGCGCTGCTGAAAATCATGGCGAAGATGGGTATCTCTACCATACGTTCTTACCGAGGAGCCAAGATTTTCGAGCCAATCGGCCTGTCGGAGAGCCTTCTAAAGACATACTTCGGTACCGAAATATCAAGTATCGGAGGTATAGGGCTTGAGACAATAGCAAAAGATGCCGTGGCAATGCACGACGAGGGATTCTCAAAGAAGGTTGAAACCGACTTTCTCCCGAACCTCGGACAGTTCCATTACCGTAAGGACGGAATACGCCACGCATGGAATCCTGAGACGATAGCGACGCTCCAGCTCGCCACGCGCAACGGCGACTACAAGAAGTACAAGGAGTTTACCAAGCTGGTAGACGACAAGGCTAACGCCATATTCATACGCGACTTCTTCGACTTCAAGCGTGCAGCCACGCCGATAAACATAGACAAGGTAGAGCCTGTTAGCGCCATCGTGAAGCATTTTGTGGCAGGAGCGATGAGCTTCGGAGCGCTCTCCAAGGAGGCGCACGAGGCCATAGCGCTGGCCATGAACAAGCTCGGCACCCGCTCTAACACGGGCGAAGGCGGCGAGGATAACGAGCGTTTCCACTCCATGATGGACGGAATATCGCTCTCAAGTAAGACAAAACAGGTGGCGTCGGGACGCTTCGGAGTGACAACCGAGTATCTCGTGAACGCCGAAGAGATACAAATCAAGGTGGCACAGGGCGCAAAACCGGGCGAGGGAGGCCAGCTGCCGGGCTTCAAGGTTGACGAAGTGATAGCCAAGACACGCCATTCCATACCCGGAATATCGCTTATCTCACCGCCACCCCACCACGACATATACTCCATCGAGGACCTTGCGCAGCTTATATTCGACCTGAAGAACGTCAATCCGAAGGCTGCGATAAGCGTCAAGCTGGTGGCCGAGAGCGGCGTGGGAACCATCGCTGCGGGCGTTGCCAAGGCCAAGGCTGACCTCATTGTGATATCTGGCGCCGAAGGAGGAACTGGCGCCAGCCCTGCGTCGAGCATGCGCTTTGCTGGCATTTCGCCTGAAATAGGCATTAGCGAGACGCAGCAGACGCTCGTGAAGAACGGTCTGCGTGGGCAGGTAAGGCTACAGGTTGACGGTCAGTTGAAGACCGGACGCGACATAATAATAATGTCATTGCTCGGCGCCGAGGAGTTCGGCTTCGGCACGTTGCTGCTCATCGTGCTCGGATGTGTCATGATGCGTAAGTGCAACTTGAACACTTGTCCGCTCGGAGTGACCACCCAGAACCCCGAACTGCGCCGCCACTTCATGGGCAGATACCAGTATCTGGTCAACTATTTCACATTCCTCGCGCAGGAGGTTCGTGAATACTTAGCCGAGATGGGATACACCAAGCTCGACGACATCGTGGGGCATACAGAGCTGATAGTGCGCAAACCAGCCGAAAAGGGCAGCAAACCGTCAATGCTCGACTTCACCCGACTGTTGCACAAGGAAGGCGGAACGTGCTCACTAAAGCATACGGCCGTACAGCATCATGACCTCGAAGGCATACTCGACCGACAGATTATACACTCTGCACAGCGTGCCATCGGAGAACAGGAAGAGGTAAACCTCGACTACGCAATCAAGAACACCGACCGTGCCGTGGGCACAATGCTGAGCGGACTCATAGCCGAGAAATACGGAGAAAACGGTCTGCCAGACTCTACGGTGAACATAAAGTTCAAGGGAAGCGCGGGCCAAAGCTTCGGCGCGTTCCTCGTAAAAGGTGTCAACTTCAAGCTGGAGGGCGAGGCTAACGACTATTTTGCCAAGGGCCTCAGCGGCGGACGCATAGCGATATTGCCGCCCGTGCGCAGCAACTTCAACGCCGAAGACAACACCATAGCAGGCAACACGGGCCTCTACGGAGCCACTTCCGGCGAGCTGTACGTCAACGGTAAGGTAGGCGAACGCTTCGGCGTGCGCAACTCAGGAGCCATAGCGGTAATCGAAGGGGCAGGAGACCACTGCTGCGAGTACATGACCGGAGGCCGCGTTGTAGTGCTCGGCGAGACCGGACGCAACTTTGCCGCAGGAATGAGCGGCGGCGTAGCGTACGTGTGGGACAAGCGCCACAACTTCGACTACTTCTGCAACATGGACATGGTGGAGATAAACCTCGTGGAGGAAAGCTCGTACCGCAAGGAGCTGCACGAGCTGATTCGCCAACATTACCTATACACCGGCTCGAAGCTCGCGCGCACTATGCTCGATGACTGGAACCGCTACGTCGAGGACTTCATACAGGTTGTCCCAATCGAATACAAGCGTGTGCTCCAGGAAGAGCAGGTAAGGAAACTGCAACAGAAGATTGCCGACATGCAGAGAGACTATTAAAGAATTAAGAGTTAAGAATTAAGAATTAAGAAAAATAGCATTGCTAACAACCACAAGTTATATTTTCTTAATTCTTAACTCTTAATTCTTAATTCCACAAGTCATATTTTCTTAATTCTTAACTCTTAATTCTTAATTGAAAATGGGAGACCCAAAAGCATTTCTTACGATACACCGCAAAGAAGCGGGATACAGACCGGTACATGACCGTATTCATGATTTTGGAGAGGTAGAGCAGACCCTTAACTCTAACGACCGCCGCCAACAGGCGTCGCGCTGCATGGATTGCGGCGTGCCTTTCTGCCATTGGGCGTGCCCGCTGGGCAACAAGCCGCCCGAGTGGAACGACGCCTTGTACAAGGGCGACTGGGAACTGGCTTACCGCCTGCTCAACTCCACCAACGACTTTCCCGAGTTTACGGGGCGTATCTGCCCCGCGTTGTGCGAGAAGGCGTGCGTGCTTAACCTTATGGAGCACGAGCCTACGACCAACCGTGAGGACGAAGCGGCAATAACAGAGCACGCCTTCGAGGAGAACTACGTGCGCATACACCACCCCGAACGCAACGGCATGAAGGTAGCCGTGATAGGCTCCGGCCCCGCCGGACTTGTCGCCGCTAACCGCCTTAACCTGTCAGGCTACACGGTGACGGTGTTCGAGAAGAACGAGGACGCCGGCGGACTGCTGCGCTACGGCATACCTAACTTCAAGCTGAACAAGGCCGTAATAGACCGCCGCATGGACGTGCTGCGCGCCGAGGGCATAGAGTTTAAGTTCAACCAGAACATCAACGTTGAGAAGCTGCCCGACGGTTTCGACGCCTACGTCATTGCAACGGGCACTCCACAGGCACGCGACCTCAACATACCGGGTCGCGACCTGAAGGGCATATACTTCGCACTTGACATGCTGGCACAGCAGAACCGCGTGCTGGCGGGCATGGAGTTCAAGCGCGAGGAACTGGTAAACGCCAAGGGAAAAGACGTGCTTGTCATCGGCGGAGGCGACACCGGCAGCGACTGTATCGGCACAGCACACCGCCAGGGCTGCCGAAGCGTGACGCAGATAGAGATTATGCCGAAGCCGCCCGTCGGTCCCGAAGACCCGCAGAGCCCGTGGCCTAACTGGCCGCGCACGCTCAAGACCACGTCGAGCCACGAGGAGGGATGCACCCGCCGTTGGAACATCAACTCGCTGAAGTTCATCGGCAAGGACGGAAAACTAACCGGAGTGGAGGTGCAGGAGATAACATGGAAGCCCAATCCCGAGGGCGGCCGCCCACTGATGGAGCCCGTGGGCAAGCCCGAAGTGATAAAGGCCGACATGGTGCTGCTGGCGATGGGCTTCCTGAAACCGCAGCAACCGAAGTTCGCCCCGAACGTATTTGTAGCCGGCGACGCCGCCAGTGGAGCCTCGCTCGTAGTGCGTGCGATGGCCGGCGGACGCGATGCGGCACGACAGGTGGACGCATTCCTCTCGGCAAAATAGCGCAAAGCCATAATTAACTGATAATCAGCATATTGCCAAAAGGCCGTCTTTTACCTCGTAAAAGACGGCCTTTTATCGTGCAATTGATGGCCTTTTGCAACGTAAAAGGCCATCAATTAGATTCTCGTTTTCCGCAGGCGGTGCTCATTCCTGCCGTTTGGCGTAATATATTATCACGTTATCGCCGTAAATATCACGGCGTGTCTGCACGACATTATCGGGCAAACGTGGCGCGCGTGTGCCCCCCGTTACTGTCCTGGAGGCCACCTCCACACGTATCTCGTCCCACCAATCATTGTTCTGTAGAAATCCACTTAAAGTCTCGGCGCCGCCCTCCACGATAAGCGACTGCACCCCTTCGTCATGCAGCCAGGCGAAAAGTTGTGGTATGACGGGCCGCGAGAAGTCGGCCGACGGGCAGAAAGGACGGTTGCGGTCAATGACTATACGGCGCGGATTAGGCCCGCTCCAGTGGCGCACGTCAAGGCGGGGGCGGTCGCGCTCGGCCGTCACACGACCCACGAGTATTGCGTCATACTCGGCCCGGAGCTTGTGCGACAACATCTGGGTTACGGGCGTCGACAGCATCGTCGGACTGAAGTTGTCGTCAAGATAGCCGTTGGCCGTCATGCACCACTTCAGCAGCACATACGGCCTTTGCCGTTCGTTGAAGGTGATGAAACGCCTGTTCAGTTCCTTGCACTCACGTTCCAGCACGCCGACGGTGACGTCTATTCCGGCGTCGGTCAGCCGTTTGATGCCCCGTCCGTGTACTTTGGCGAACGGGTCGACACATCCCACTACCACACGTCTCACCCCTTTCCGTACTATCAGGTCGGCGCATGGCGGCGTGCGGCCGTAATGCGAGCACGGTTCGAGGCTTACGTATATCGTCGATTCGCGCAAAAGAGCCTCGTCGTCGGGCTTAACCGAGGCGAAGGCGTTGACCTCAGCGTGTCCCTCACCGCACCTTACGTGGTATCCTTCACCTATTACGCGCCCGTCGCGGCTAACTATTACAGCCCCTACCATGGGGTTCGGCTTGGCGTTTTGCCGCCCGTTGAGCGCCAGTTGTATGCAACGGCGCATGAATTTCTCGTCGATTTCCCTTTGTTCCATAATGCAAAAATAATCCATTATTCACTATCCGTTGTTCATTGTTCCTGATTTTTTCACTAATTTTGCATATACCTTATCCCATAACGGCAACAAAACGATGGAAATAAACTACAAGATACAATTTCCCGGAATGATGAAGGGAAAGAAAATACTGTACGTCCACGGCTTCGCTTCGTCGGGGCAGTCGGGCACGGTGACCAAAATCCGCGAGATGATTCCCGACGCGACTGTCGTCGCTCCGGACCTTCCGCTCCATCCGGAGGAGGCTCTCGCCCTTTTAAGGGACACCTGCGCAAAGGAACAACCCGACCTTATCATCGGCACGTCGATGGGCGGAATGTACACCGAAATGCTTTACGGGTATGACCGTATAGTAGTAAACCCGGCATTCCAGATGGGCGACACCATGCTGAAACACGGCATGTTGGGCAAAAATACGTTCCTTAACCCGAGGCAGGACGGCGTTCAGGAGTTCATAGTGACCAAGGCTCTGGTCGAGGAATACAAGCAGATAACCGCCCAATGCTTCTCCGCTGTGACGCCGGAGGAGAGGGACAGCCGTGTGTTCGGCCTCTTCGGCGACGCCGATCCGGTAGTACATACGATGGAACTTTTCGCCGAGCACTACCGCAACGCCATCAGTTTCCACGGCGAACACCGGATGAACGACACCGTGCTGCTGCACTCCGTAATACCCGTTATACAATGGATAGACGACCGTCAGGAGGGTCGCACCCGCCCGGTAATCTACGTCGGCATTGACACTCTGCGTGACCGCTACGGCAAACAGCAGTCGAGCGCGATGAAAGCGTACCGTACCCTACTCGAGAATTACACAATGTACGTCGTCGCGCAGTCGCCTACCAACGACCCGAAATACATCGCCGACGTTGCGGCATGGGTGCAGGACGTGGTCAACGTGCCTGCATGGAACCACCTTGTGTTCACCAACCGTCTTGATCTTCTTTACGGCGACTACCTCATCGAGCCGTCAGACGACTTCGGCGCGACCGACTTCGTGGGCACACGCATCCGCTTCGGCGACGACACTTTCAAGACATGGGAAGAGATAATCGAGTTCTTCGGCAGGCTGGGAGGACAGTGAATAATTAAGAATTAAGAGTTAAGAATTAAGAAAAATACTCTTATTGTTTGCGAACAATGCGTAACAACAAGGCATATTTTCTTAATTCTTAACTCTTAATTCTTAATTTCCCAAGTCATCTTTTCTTAATTCTTAACTCTTAATTCTTAATTCCCGCATGAATTACTTGTTCTCCCGTGTCCTCGAAATAACCACATTATATGATAGCGTAAAGCCGTCGAGCCTCAACAAGATGGCGCATGAGACGCTTGTGCTTGCGTGCCACGAAGGGCTGAAAGGCAGCGGACAGGCATACGGAAACCTGTTCTCTCAGGTGGATTTTCTCTGCCGTAAGTGCAACGTAAGGTTATCCGACAGGATTGCTGTACAGGCAATGCGCCGCCACACCAACGGCGTTGAGCAGGTTGAGAAGGCAGATTTCATGTACGACATGCGTGCCCTTTGCCGCTTTATCTCTGCCGTGACGGGCGACGACGTGCCGGGAGAACTGCTCCGTGTACTGCCCGCCGATGACAAGATTCATGACCGGGTAGAGGGGCTTGACGTGCGTTATGTGCGCTGCATCGTCAGGAGTTGGGACGAGGGATACGCCTATGTGTCGGCTGAAAAAGGACTTGACGGCCGCCTGCTCGCCGTGGATTTGTCTGACGAAGACCTTGTTTACGTGCGCAAAATGTTGCGCGAGGGCATGCAGATGAACCTCCTCGACTGCAAGATAGACAACCTTCCGCATTCAATAAGCACTGCTCCCGACGGCACGGAGAGCGTCGTTGTGCCAGGACTTGTGGTCGTAGAGCCTGATTATCTGGTAGACATCAGTTCGATAGCGGCGTGCTTCAAGGAGTATGGACACCATCCATTGTCTTACGTTCTCGAACGGATGAGGCCGCGGGCGAACAGTTCCGCCATTCTGCTTGGTAACCTTGCGGGCGGCGTTCTCGACGATATTATAAATGAGGATGAGGCCTTCAGCCTTGCCGAAACGCTGCGGTCGAACTTCGCCGACAAGGCTTTGGAGTACTGTTCGTGTACCGATTTTGACGCCGCAAGGTTCAAGGAAGATATCAAAACGCAGGCCGCTAACATACGTGAGGCCGTCAACGTGATGTTCGCAGAGTACGACCGGAGCCGCGTTGTGCTCGAACCATCGTTCGTTTGTGAGCGTCTTGGCCTGCAAGGACGTGTCGACCTCATGACAACCGACTTCCGCCTGCTCGTTGAACAGAAGTCGGGCAAGAACCGTAACGTGGAGACCGGACGTGCCGGAGGCCACGGCAGCATGCAGCTGGAGCCGCATTACGTCCAGCTGTTGCTGTACTACGGCGTGCTGAGATACAACTTCAACCTCGGTTACGACCGCACGGACATACGCCTGCTTTACTCCAAATACCCGTCCGAACGTGGTCTTATGGCCGTGGCTTTTTACCGAAAGCTGTTCCGCGAGGCGTTAAAGCTGCGCAACGAGATTGTCGCTACCGACTTCTTTATTGCCCGTGAAGGCTTTGAACGCATACTTCCCGTACTCACTCCGGAGCGCATCAACACCGCCGGACTTGACAATTCATTCTACCATACGTGGCTGTTGCCGAAGATTGAGGCGGTGACCGAGCCGCTCAGAAACCTCGAACCGCTCGAACGGGAGTACTTTTGCCGCATGGCGACGTTCGCCTGCCGTGAGCAGCTTCTCGGCAAAGTGGGCACCCAGGAGGGCGTAAGCAGCTGCGCCGCCGACCTCTGGAACATGCCGCTTACCGAGAAGATAGAGACCGGAAACATATATACGGGACTGAGGATTGTGGCAAAGGAGTGCGGCGGAGGCGGCGACGTGCCCAACATGTTGCGCCTGACGGTGCCCGGACAGGGTGAAGGCTTCCTGCCGAACTTCCGCCGTGGCGACATGGTTTACCTTTATCAATACCCCGAAGGACAGGAACCTGACGCACGTAACGCCATTCTTTACAAGGGCACTATGGTGGAGATACACACCGACGAGATTTCAGTCGCATTGACAAACGGACAGAAAAATCCCGAGATACTTCAGATTCAGGACGGCGATGACGGTTCGCTTTATGCCGTAGAGCATGCCGGAGGTGACTCGTCGGCAGGCTCGGCAATGCGCAGTCTGTTCGAGTTTGTCACGGCGCCGACGGCACGTAAGGCCCTGCTTCTCGGCCAACGTCCGCCCGAGAGGGACGCAACACAGAGGCTGACACGCATGTACAACCCGTCGTATGACGGCGTGATAGAGCGCGCCAAGCAGGCACGCGACTACTTCCTGCTGGTCGGTCCGCCGGGCACTGGCAAGACATCAATGGCCATCAGGTTTATTGTTGAGGAAGAATTGACGAAGGATGACGCCTCGATACTGCTCATGGCGTACACCAACAGGGCAGTTGACGAGCTGTGCGCAATGCTCGACGACGCAGGCATTGACTACATCCGGCTGGGCAGCGAGTACAGTGCTGACCCGCGTTGCAAGCCTCATCTGCTGTCAGAATACGTCAAGGACACACCCCGGCTTGACGGAATGAAGGCTAAGATAATGTCCGCCCGAGTCATAACGGGCACTACGTCAATGCTCGTGTCACGGCCTTACGTCTTTGACTTGAAGCACTTTACGCTTGCCGTTGTTGACGAAGCGTCGCAGATTCTCGAGCCGAACATCATCGGCCTGCTGGCTGCCCACCGTCCCGACGGCAACGGAACGGAGACTTGTCGCATAGACCGCTTCATCCTTACGGGCGACCATAAGCAGCTGCCCGCCGTTGTCCGGCAGGACGAAAGCGACTCGGCCGTATCGTCATCGACGCTCAACGACATCTGCCTGGACAACTGTCGTAACTCGCTGTTCGAACGCTTGCTGCGCCTGGAGCGCAAGGCGGGGCGCACGGACTTCATCGGCGTGCTGCGGCGCCACGGCAGAATGCACCCCGAAGTGGCCGACTTCCCCTGCCATGAGTTCTATTACGAAGAGAATTTAAGCCCTGTTCCGCTGGCCCACCAGCAGGAAACGGCGCTCGAATATGCCGACATCGGCATGCACGACGAGCTTGACACGCTGCTGCGCAAGCACCGCGTAATCTTCATTCCGTCACGGAAGTGCCGCCGTCCGGACGTTTCTGACAAGGTAAACACCGACGAGGCAACCACCGTGGCCGACATCCTGCACCGTGTAAGACTTATGCTCGGCGACCGTTTTACGCCTGAACGTAGCGTGGGCGTAATCGTTCCGTACCGCAACCAGATAGCCGTTATCCGCAAGGAGATAGAGCGTTACGGCATGAAAGAGCTCGAGGCTGTGTCGATAGACACGGTGGAGAGATACCAGGGCAGCCAGCGCGACGTGATAATATACTCGTTTACGGTGCAGAACCGATGGCAGCTGGAGTTTCTTGCGGGCAGCTGTTTCATTGACGAAGGCCGCCTGATAGACCGTAAGTTGAACGTGGCGATGACACGTGCGCGCCGCCAGATGATAATGACGGGCAACGTTGAGGTGCTGTCGACGAACCCCGTTTTCGACAGGCTGATAAAATACGTGGAAAGTAAAGGCGGTGAACAGGAAATAAAAAAGGGACTCCGCTGAGTCCCTCATTCCATTGTTAACCTTAAATCTAATACTATGAAAAACACGATGCAAAGGTAAACATTTTTCATAAAAGCGGTGCATAATGCGCTGCTTTTTTTGTTATAAAGTGGTGTTTTTATTGACTTATATCAAATGAAAGAATCTTTATGACACATAATTAGCCATTTTTCGAGCATTTAGGGTGTATAGAAAAGATTGACGGAAAAGAGGCGTAAGATAAGGGGTTGGCAGGGATTTGTCGGAAGTTAGACGAACAGCAGTTAGTCCGGAGTTAACAGCCAAGAGTCTTGTTGTTATGAGTAAAACATGTGTCTGTTGACTCCTGATAACCCCGGCGAGAAGCGCCAGACTTCCGTTAATTCCTTATCTAAATTCCCTTTCAAAATCCCTTGTGTAACTGTTTGATATTCAATGCGTTATAAAAGGCCATCTTTTGGCTTCCAAAAGGTGGCCTTTTAGCTTGTAAAAGACGGCCTTTTGCAATGCGATTTGCCGTCTTTTGCAAAACCGTCGATATTCCTTCCCGTTGCGGGTGAACATCAAGCGGCTTTTTATTATATAAATCAAGGTGTCAGGATTATGCTTGACGGTATGCCGTTTGATGAAATTCAGGCGTTTAATTTATATATAATGTATAGACTGTTATGCTCCGGTGGCGTATCGGGTGATGATTTAACCCGTCGCAATGCGCTGTATTCTTAAAATTTGTTTACATGCAGCCGCTTTTTACTTGACAATTTTAAACTAAAGTTAAAATCATGGCTTTTCTTGCATTTTTTCGTCGAAAAACTTGCAAGTAATGTGTTATTGCAGTACATTTGCAGTGTACTACAACAATAGTACACTAAGAAACAAATAAACATTAATGACAATATTGACAATTTAAAGACTTTAACAATTATGGGAACTATCATCACAGCAGCTACAATCATGGCAATGTACCTTAACTCAACAGGTAACGTCAACTCACAGTATTACTACAACGCCGACATCGAGAACGGCCAGGTAAAGACAATGTACGTGTATGACAAGCAGGGCGAGAGCCTCAGCGGCAAACTGGAATACCGCTATACTTACGACAACCAGGGCCGCATAACAAGCAAAGAGGTAGTACGCCGCGACGCACGCACGGGCCGGATGACACCCGAAAGCCTGTACACCTACACTTATACCACTGACGGATACACGATGGAGCGCAACTTATGGAATGCCTCAACACACGCCTTCGACCGCGCTGACGGCCGTACCGAATACCGCCGCGAGACCGAGAGCGTAATGTCGGTGACCAACTATGAAGTGGCAGAGGACGGCACAGTGACCGCCATAACGGACAACATGCTGGTAATGCTGCCGGCTAACGAAGGGCTGATGGCAGAAAAATTTTAGTAGTTAAAGTAGTTAAAAGTAGTTAGAGTAGTTAAAGTCGAATGTCCTGAAGACCACCTATCCAACATCCGAAACATACTCTCTCTAAACAATCAGCAAGGCATTTGACTTTAACTACTTAGCGAACGTAGTGAGCGATAACTACTTTAACTACTATAACTCCAATAGGAATAACCCCAAAACTAAAATAAAATGATACACATCGAGAATTTAAAATACAAATACCAGGGCGCGAAACATTACGTCTTCGACAACTTCAGCCTCGACTTTGAGGACAACAACATCTACGGACTGCTGGGCAAGAACGGCACGGGTAAGTCCACCCTGCTCTATCTTATCAGCGGACTGTTGCGCCGTACGGCTGGCACCATCACAGTAGACGGCGTTGACTCGTCGAGACACCAGGCCGAGACGCTCGAGGAAATATTCCTCGTTCCCGAGGAGTTCGACCTCGCCCCGATGACCCTCGAGGCCTACGTCAAGCTGAACAAGCCGTTCTATCCACGCTTCAGTCGCGACATATTGGAAAGCTGTCTGCGCGACTTCGAACTGACGCCGGACATCCACCTCAAGGAGCTTTCCATGGGACAGAAAAAGAAAGTGTATATGAGCTTCGCCATGGCGGCCAACACCAAGCTCCTGCTTATGGACGAGCCGACCAACGGACTGGACATTCCGTCGAAGAGCCAGTTCCGTAAAGTAATAGCGAACAACATGGCCGACGACCGCACAATGATAATATCCACCCACCAGGTGCACGACGTTGAGTCGCTGCTCGACCACATCGTAATGCTCGACCGCTCGCAAATCCTGCTTAACGCGTCCGTCGCCGACATATGCGAGAAGTACAACTTCGAGTTCCGTTCATTAGGAGAACCGCAGGACGACGTGCTCTACTCCGAGCCGTCAGTGCAGGGCAACGCCGTAATAACGCGCAAACGCGAGGGCGACGAGGACACTACGCTTAACCTTGAGCTGCTCTTCAACGCTCTGACTAAACATGCATTATAATCTTAAAGACAAAAGACAATGAAAAATTTTGATATAAACCGCTTTGGCAGTGTGCTGAAATGGAATGCGCTGATGACAAAGAAAGAGATACTTACAAATACCGCCTCAATGACGTTCGCGTTCGTCGTGCTTGCCGTGGTGCAGGTAATGTCGAGCCGTAATGAGTCTGACATGGTTGTTGCTGATAATTTTAATAGCTTCACATCGTTTGCGCTTTTTGTATTTTTGATAATCTGTTCCATCGGCGGATGCTGGATTTTCAACAACATGAAGACCAAAGAGCAGCGCATAACGTTCAAGATGCTGCCGGCCACAGACCTCGAGAAGTTCGTTGTCCGTGCGCTTTACGCCACGGTGGTGTGGTGGCTTATGGGCTTCATCGCATTCTGTCTGGCTGACCTTTTCCGCATGCTCATCAGCCTGATAGCGGGCATTGACATAGTGAAAAGCGCCATACCGGACTTTCTTAACATGCTTTTCGGCGGCAACGACCATAACATCAGCATATTCGGTGAGACCGACATGACCTACGTATTGCCGCTTACCTTTGCCGCTAATGCCTGGGCTTTCTGGGTACATTCGCTCTACATACTGGGCGGAGCGCTGTTCCGTCGCCGCCAGTTCGTGCTCACCACGCTTGCGCACTGTATCATCGGGCTGGCCTTCACGCCGATAATCGTGGACTTTGTCGACAGCCTTGACAATGAGACCGCCGAGCAAATGTTCTGCATTGTGATGTGGACGGCGGGCTCGGTGTTCACCCTTCTCTTCCTGCTTAACTGGTGGCTGTCGTACAAAATATTCCGCCGCATGCAGGTAATCAACAACAAATGGCTGAACCTTTGAAAGGTGAAAGGGTGAAAAAGTGAAAAGGTGAAAAAACCGTTTGCGTGAATTAAAAATGTCAGTGGAAACCGCCGGGTTGGTAAAAAGCCGTCTTTCGCCTTCCAAAAGGCCGCATTTTACAACGCAAAAGACCGTGTTTTGCAAGCCAAAAGGTCACCTTTTACAGCGCCAAACGTAACACACTGATTGTCAACAAGATACAAGAGACATAAAGAGTAACCCCTCCCTAACCAAAGGAACAGCCCCTCCCTACCCCTCCCGAGTGAGGGAATGAGGACAGGAACTAATGATATAAGGTAATGGCTTTAACTTCTTAGCGACCGCAGGGAGCGGTAACTTCCTGTAACTTCTATAACTTCTAAAAATAAAAACCAACTGAACAATGAGCAACTTCGATATAAAACGCTTCGTAAAAGTAGCGCAGTGGACATTGAAGATGAACTTCAAGGGCGTGCTGTCATACGCTGCCGGGCTATCGTTCGCCTACTTATTCATACTTTTCACATGGCTTTTTCCCATACTGAAAGGCTCCAAGGATGTTTCGGCAGAGTTGCTGATACATACCGTGTCAATATGCTCAATAACTTACTTGTTCATCGTCATCGCCAGCGGGACATGGATTTTCGCAAACATGCAGACAAAAGCGCAGCGCACAACAATGAAGCTCCTGCCCGCCACCGACCTTGAGAAGTTTCTCGTAAACTTCCTTGCCGTTACGCTTGGAGCCGCCGTCATGGCAATAGTGGCGTTCTTCGTTGCCGACATCTTGCGTATTCTGACATGCCTTGTCGTAGGCGTCGACTACGTTACTTTCAGCCTGCCGTACTTCCTTCAGATGGTTTTCACCAACGCAGATATCACCGGCAACCTTACAAGCGCAGGCAGCACATATCCCACGGCGGTGAACTTTGTCGCCGCCGGATGGTGCTTTTGGGCACAGTCGCTGTATATTCTTGGCGGCACGGCGCTGCGCCGTTACCAGTTCGCCATAACCTCAACTGTACATGCGGCGCTGTTCATTGCGATGACGGTGGTCGTGGCCTACGGGAACGGCAACATCGAAGCGACAGTCATGGACGAAGGCCTGGCACCAACATTCTACACCATCGGCGCCGTGCTCTTCGGCATAGCGGTGCTAAACTGGTGGTTCTCTTACAGGATTTTCAAGCGTATGCAGGTTATAAACAATAAATGGATTAACTTATGAACTTTACGACAGAGAAAGCGATTTACGTGCAGATAGCCGACAGGTTGTGCGACGAGATACTCACGGGCAAGTTCGGCGACGACGAGAGAATACCCTCCGTGCGCGAGTATGCCGTGCTGCTTGAGGTTAACACCAACACTACCGTGAAGTCGTATGACCTGCTGGCACAGCAAGGTATAATATACAACAAGCGCGGACTGGGCTACTTCGTCACCGCCGGAGCAAAGGACAAGATTCTTGAAGAGCGCCGCCGCGAGTTCATGGAGCAGCGCCTTCCCGAGATGTTCCGCCAGATGCAGCTGCTCGGGATAGGGATAGAGGAAGTGGAGAAGGAGTGGAATAATCAAGTAGTTAGAGGTTGTTAAAGTAGTTATAGTAGTTATAGTCAAATGCTTTTCAGGTTGAGTTGCCATAACATATAATTTCGGAATAAGGCTATAAAGTATTCAGGTTTAGCGGCAAAAAACAACTTCCACGCAACTTTTTGGCGTGTTCATGCGTCTAAAAGATAATAATGGAACGTAGACAAATAACCGTTCTAACCGGCAATGCCATTGACTTTAACTACTAAGCGAGCGCGGCGAGCAATAACTACTATAACTCCTTTAACTACAAAAAGATAAAAAGAGGAAAATGATTCACCTACAAAACATCAACAAGACGTACGACAACGGACAGCCGCTGCACGTGCTCAAGGGCATAAACCTCGACATAGAGAAGGGCGAGTTCGTGTCAATCATGGGCGCGTCAGGCTCGGGCAAGTCCACGTTATTAAACATATTGGGCATTCTCGACAACTACGACTCGGGCGAATACACCCTGGCGGGCACGCTCATTAAGGACCTTTCGGAGACTAAGGCTGCCGAATACCGCAACAGGATGATAGGATTCATCTTCCAGTCGTTCAACCTCATATCGTTCAAGACGGCCGTAGAGAACGTGGAGCTGCCCCTGTTTTACCAGGGAGTGCGCCGCCGCGAGCGCCACCGCAAGGCCATGGAGTACCTCGAGCGCTTGGGACTGAAGGACTGGGCGGGGCACTATCCCAACGAGATGTCGGGCGGACAGAAGCAGCGTGTGGCAATAGCGCGGGCGCTGATAACCCATCCTCAAATAATACTTGCCGACGAACCGACCGGCGCGCTCGACTCGAAGACCAGCGTGGAGGTGATGAAGCTGCTCAAGCAACTCAACGAGGAGCAGGGCATGACCATAGTAGTGGTCACCCACGAGAGCGGCGTCGCCAACGAGACCAACAAGATTGTACACATCAAGGACGGACTGATAGGCGACATAGAGGTTAACTTTGACCACCACGCATCGCCGTTCGGCAGCGGAGGAGTGATGAAATAAAGGGAAAAGTAAAGAATGAAAAGTGAAAAATCCACGTTCATCCACATCTTCCCCTACAACTCCCGGTCCTCCCAGCAATCCCAGTCCTCTCAACCAAATGCCGCCTTTCACAAGGCGATTGGCCGCCTTTTACACGCTAAAAGGCCACCTTTCGCAGGCTAAAAGACGGCCTTTTGCAACGAAAGAGATAACACTTTGATTTTCAACTGGTTACAAAGCAATAAGACATGAGAGATATTTTCGTTGAAATATGGAGCACTGTCCGCCGCAATAAGCTGCGCACCGCACTGACAGGTTTTGCCGTGGCGTGGAGCATTTTCATGCTCATCTTCCTGCTGGGAGCGGGCAACGGCCTCATCAACGCCATGATGTTGCAGAGCGACAGATTCCTTGACAACTCGATGATGGTTGGCGGCAGCTATACGTCGAAGCCCTACAACGGGCTGAAGGAGGGGCGGCGCATAGAGCTGAACGACAAGGACATGGCCGTGACGGGAAACAGTTTTCCCGCCAACGTGCAGGAGACGGGCGCCTCGTTCGACCAGAACGACCTGACGTTCAGCCACGGAGACAACTACGTGAGCAGCTCGCTGAGCGGCGTATATCCCAACGAAATAGAGATAAACAAGAAGGAAATGCTGTACGGCCGCTTCATTAACGACATCGACATAGAGCAGAAGCGCAAGGTGATAGTGCTGAATGAGGACGACGCCAAGGAGCTGTTGCCGCAGGGAACGGAGCGTATCGTAGGTCAGTATGTCGACGTTGACAGCCTGGCTTTCCGTGTAGTGGGCGTGTACAAGGCCGACCGCAGCGGCATGAACTCATCTGCCTACACGGCGTTCACCACCTTCCGCGCCATATATAATAAAGGTGACAAGGTTGAGACGATACTGTTCTCGTTCAAGGGACTTGACACCCAGGAGGCCAACGACGCCTTCGAGGCGCAATACCGGGCGCGCATTAACGGCAACCACCGTGCCGCTCCCGACGACGAACGCTCCGTATGGATATGGAACCGCTTTACGCAGAACCTCCAGATGAACACCGGAATGAACATAATACGCACCGCGCTGTGGGTGGTTGGCCTCTTCACGTTGCTCAGCGGCATAGTGGGCGTGAGCAATATCATGCTAATCACCGTCAAGGAACGCACCCGTGAGTTCGGCATACGCAAGGCCATAGGCGCAAAGCCACGCTCCATACTGCGCCTGATAATCGTCGAGAGCGTGGTCATCACGACGTTTTTCGGCTACATAGGCATGGTGTTAGGCGTGGCGGCCAACGAATACATGGACTCCACGATAGGCCGGATGAAGGTTGACAGCGGCCTGTTCGAGGCCACGATGTTCTACAATCCCACCGTCGGAATAGACGTCTGCGTGGCCGCTACTGTAGTAATGATTGTGGCAGGAACGCTCGCCGGCCTCATACCCGCCCGCAAGGCAGCGCGCATAAGGCCAATCGAGGCGCTGATGGCGGAGTGAGAATAAGGATAAGCCAAATATGCCTGATAAGGCAAATTAGCCCAATGAGTCATGGCCTATCAGGCCAATCAAGCTCATTCGGCCCATTAGTCCTATAAAAAACAATAACCAATGAGATTCGACATTGACAGATTTCGGGAAATAATAGACACCCTGACAAGAAACAAGACGCGGAGCTTCCTCACCGGTTTCGGCGTGTTCTGGGGCGTGTTCATGCTCGTTGCCCTGCTCGGAGGCGGCCAGGGACTTAAGGAATTGCTGCAAAGCAACTTCGAAGGGTTCGCCACCAACTCGGCGATCATCTTCGCCCAGCCAACCACGAAGCCGTATGCCGGATTCCGTAAGGAACGCCAATGGAACATGGTGTACAACGACGTGGAGCGCCTGAAACGGCAAGTGCCCGAGCTGGAGACCGTCTCGCCAATGCTGTCTCACTGGGGAGGAAACGCCACTCACGGCGACAAGAAGACCGAATGTACGATGAAAGGCGTCATGCCCGACTACCGGAACGTTGAAGCTCCGTTGCTGTTTTACGGTCGTTTCATCAACGATATGGACATACAGAACAACCGCAAGGTGTGCGTTATAGGCAAACGCGTGTACAAGGAGCTGTTTCCAGGCGGCGGAGACCCGTGCGGACAGCGTATCTGCGTTGACAATATATATTACGACGTAGTAGGTGTTGACTACAGCGCGGGCAACATGAGCATTAACGGACGCTCCGAGACGTCGGTCGTGGTGCCGTTTACCATGATGCAGAAAGCCTATGCCCTCGGTGACAACGTACATCTTATGTGCGTCACGGCGAAGCCGGGCATCACCATGAGCAGCATAACCCAGAAGATGCGCAGCGTCATAGCGGAGGCCCACCAGATAGACCCTACCGACGAGAAAGCCGTCACCGTGTTCAACACAGAGGTGATGTTCGGCATGCTCGACAACCTTTTCTCCGGCGTAAACTTTCTCATCCTGCTCGTCGGAATAGGCACACTGCTGGCCGGGGCGATAGGAGTGAGCAACATAATGATGGTAACCGTGCGCGAGAGAACTATCGAGATAGGTATCCGCAGGGCCATAGGCGCCACGCCGAAGAACATCCTCGGCCAGATAATAACCGAGAGCGTGATACTAACCGCGGTCGCCGGCATGAGCGGAATACTGTTCGCCGTGATGATACTCGAAATGCTTGAACTCGGGAACACTACCGACGGGATAGTCGCGGCGCACTTCCAGGTACAGTTCTGGACGGCCGTTGGAGCCACGATACTGCTTGCAGTGCTCGGCGTTTTGGCAGGACTCGCCCCGGCAGTGCGTGCCATGAGCATAAAACCCGTTGACGCTATGAGGGACGAATAGCTAATTCATAATTCACAATTCATAATTCATAATTGGGTGGATGAACGCAAACAATGTAAGGAAATTTTCTTGTCTGCTTGTCTGCTCGTAACTTGTCAACTAACAAAATATGAAAAAGTACTTGAAAATCGTTGTCGCGGCATTAATCGCCCTGGTGTTCATTGGAACGTTCGTTTTCCTATACCAGAAGTCGAAACCGCAACCCGTGACCTATGACGAGTTTACTCCCAAGGTTGCGGACATCAACAAGACCACCGTAATCACCGGCTCTATCGAGCCCCGTGACGAAGTGGAGGTAAAGCCGCAAATCAGCGGTATCATAACGGATATCTACAAAGAAGCCGGTGAAACGGTGCAGGAGGGCGAGGTCATAGCCAAGGTAAAGGTCATTCCGGACATGAGCCAGCTAAGCTCGGCGGAAGCCCGAGTGCGCCTTGCGGACATCAACCTTAAGCAGGCCGAGGTAAACCACGGGCGCGAGAAGCAGCTGTATGACAAACAACTGGTAAGCGCAGAGGAGTATGACAACGTGCGCCAGGCACTCGACCAGGCCCGCGAGGAAAAGAACGCGGCGATAGATGCCCTCGAGGTTGTACGCGACGGAGTGTCCAGAAGCAACGCAAGCGCCAGCAGTACGCTCATCCGCTCAACAATAAGCGGCCTGATACTTGACATCCCTGTGAAGGTCGGCAACTCCGTGATTCTCAGCAACACGTTCAACGACGGTACGACGATAGCCACCGTAGCGGACATGAGCGACCTGATATTCAAGGGCAATATCGACGAGACGGAGGTAGGACAGCTGGTCACGGGAATGGACATGAAGATAACGATCGGCGCCCTGCAGAACCTCAAGTTCGACGCTTCGCTTGAGTATATCTCGCCTAAAGCGACCGACAACAACGGCGCCAACCAGTTCGAGATTAAGGCCGCAGTGACCGTTCCGGCGGGTAACAACATACGCTCCGGCTACAGCGCCAACGCCGAAATAGTGCTGGCCAGCGCCAAGAACGTGCTGACCGTGCCGGAAAGCGCAATCGAATTCAGCGGCAACGACACTTACGTGTACATCGTGAAAGGCTCGGGAGAGGAGAAAACGTACGAACGCCGCAAGGTGACGACAGGCCTCAGCGACGGCGTGAACATCGAGATCAAGAGCGGACTGACGAAGAAAGACAAGGTGAGAGGACCGCAGAAAGTTAAGGAATAAGCCCACATCCCGTCCCTTCATACAAATAATGAGAATGTGAAAGACGGCAAAATGCAATGCAAGAGGCGGCCTTTTGGAAAGTGAAAGGCCGTCAATCGCAACGCAAAAGGCCACCTTTTGCAGCCCTAGAGACAACATACCGGGAACGTATTGATTATCAACCACTTACAAACAAACCGCAAAACAATGTACCGAATCATATTCACATTATCGTTTATCCTGGCCAGCCTGGCTGCCTCGGCACAACAATCCGGGGGATGGACCCTGCGACAGTGCATCGACTACGCGCTGGAGAACAACATCACCGTAAAGCAACAGGACGTGACGCGGCGGCAGAACGAGGTGCAACTGAGCACGGCAAAGAACAGCCGCCTGCCCGACCTGAACGCCTCGGCGTCGCAGAACTGGTCATTCGGGCGTGGCCTTACGTCAGAGAACACATATTCCAACAGGAACACCAGCAGCACATCCCTCTCGCTTGGCACAACCGTTCCACTCTTCACCGGCTTCCGCATACCGCGCACAATAGAGCTTAACAAGCTGAACCTCGAAGCCGCTACGGCCGACCTCGGCAAGGCGCGCGACGACATAAGCGTGCAGGTGGCCCAGGCATACGTGCAGATACTGTACAACATTGAGCTGCGCGACGTGGCCCAAAGACAGATTGACATCGACTCAATGCAGGTGGAACGCCTGCGCGAAATGTACCGCACAGGCAAGGCCAGCGGCGTAGAGGTAGCCCAACAGGAAGCGACCCTGGCCCAAAGCCGCCTTACACTGACGCAGGCCGACAACGACTACCGAATATCATTGCTGACCCTGGCACAGCTGCTCGAGCTGCCTTCACCCGAAGGTTTCACCATCGTGCGTCCCGACATTGCCGCACTTACCGTAGACGAGGCTGCCGCACTGCCGCTGCCCGACGAGATATTCCAGGAGGCAATAGCCTTCAAGCCGGAGGTAAAGGCGGAAACGCTACGCCTAAAAAGCACCGAGATGAGCATCAAGATAGCCCAAAGCGCGCTGTGGCCGACACTGTCGCTATCGGCCGGACTCGGCTCAAACTATTACAAGACGAACGGTTTTGACACCGAAAGCTTCGGCCGGCAAATGCGCAACAACTTCAGCCAGTACATCGGATTGAGCCTGAACATACCTATATTCAACCGATTCGAGACGCGCAACAGTATCCGTTCGGCACGGCTTGACCGTGAGTCGCAGCAGCTCAGGCTCGACGACGTGAAGAAAACGCTGTACAAGGAGATACAGCAGGCCTACTACAACGCCGTGGCCGCACGCGCGCAATATGCCAGCAGCACCGAAGCCACGGCGAGCAACAAGGCCGCTTTCGACCTGATGTCGGCAAAGTACGAGTACGGCAAGGCAAACATAACCGAGTTCAACGAGTCAAAGAACAACTGGCTGAAAGCCGAGAGCGACCTTGCAAGGGCAAAATACGAGTACATGTACGACACGAGCCTGCTCGACTTCTACCGCGGACGGCCGCTCGACTTCTGACCGCCAACGGCACGACAATACATCTTCAAACACTTTAAAAGACATCCATATATGAAAAAGAACGTACTGATATTCGCTGCGGCGGCCATGCTGCTGTCGTCATGCATAGTAAAATTCAACAACAAAATAGGCGGAATTCCGCCGGCAGCCAGCGCCGATGCAGCCATAAAGGCAGCCAACGAGGCCGCCTCAAAAGGCTTCAACGGAATAGAAGCCCACGGCAGCTTTGACGTATATTACACGCAAGACAGTACCTCTATAGTGAGAATCGTGGGCGACACGGCCAGCATAAGACACACCATCGTAAAGTCTGACGGCTCAACACTCACCATAGCCGAAGCCGACGGCAAAGGCCTGTTCAAAAGCAAAAGCTACAATGTTGACGTCTACATAACATCGCCCGAACTGGCGAAAGTCGGCATGTACGGCTCAGGCGACTTCAAGACGAAGGGCGGCGTCAGCTCCGACAGGCTCGACATGGAGGTGGCCGGCTCGGGCTGCTTAGTTCTTGACGGAGTCAAGGCCAACCATCTAAGCATAAACATAGCCGGCTCGGGCAACGCCACGACAGGCCACACCGCCACCAAGACAACAGATGTAAGCATAGCCGGCTCGGGCAACGTAGGCATTAACGGTATCAAGACGGACGGGCTGAATACATCCATTGCGGGCTCGGGCGACATCAAGATTACAGGCGCCGACATCAACCGGGCAAAATGCGCGATAGCCGGTTCGGGCGACATCGACATAAAAGGCAACGTAAGACAGTGCGACAGGAGCATTGCCGGCTCAGGTTCTGTATCCATAAAGAAGTAACATAGCCGGCAGAAACGGCACATAAAGTCCGGCAGGTCATTACCTTCACGTAAGTCGCTGACTGTCAGACGATTTCCAATATGCCACGTTTTACCATCCGAAAGGCCACCTTTTGCAATGCGAAAGGTGGCCTTTTAGCGCATGAAACATGGCCTTTCAGGGTTCATCCGCAGGCGCCTCGGAAGTGAAAATAAAAGTTCGTTTCCACCGCTTTTATTTTGCATTTCGTTCGGCTTGCACTATCTTTACATAACATAGGCGGCGCCTCGGAAGTGAAAATAAAAGCTCGTTTCCATCGCTTTTATTTTGCATTTCGCTCGGCTTGCACTATCTTTACATAATATAGGCGGCGCCTCGGAAATGAAAATAAAAGCTCGTTTCCAACGCTTTTATTTTGCATTTCGCTCGGCTTGCACTATCTTTGCACCCAAAATACCGGAGATGAAATTTTTGAACATTATCAGGCAAATGTTCACCGGCGTGCTCAAGCCGCTGAAAGACAACGGGGCATTCCTCGTATTCATGTATATACTTGGACTTGTTACCGTCTATGCCGTAGTGCCCGACAAGCGCGGCTACCATGCCTACAGGCTGGCGCCGCAAGAGCTGTTCGTTGACGTATGCCTGCTGTGCATGCTGTTATGGCTCTTTCCGCGGAAAATCAGCGTATGGCTGAAACGCGCAATGTACTTCGCGGCATACCTCGTGGCCATCGTTGACGTGTACTGCTTCGTTAAATTCGACACAACCATAACGCCCACAATGCTCCTGCTCGTAGGCGAGACCAACGGCGACGAAGCCTCAGAGTTCCTGAAATCATACCTATCGGCCGACATCATCTTCAGCCGTCTCGGCCGTGTGCTGCTCGTACTGGCCGCCCACGTGGCATGGACGGTGATATACAGCCAGACAAACAGGCGCATAGAAAAGATGAAGGGGCGGCAGAACGGCCAGCCGACAGGCCGCCTGGACATCGCGGCGATGCAAATCCAGTCGTCAATAAGCAGGGTGGCCGGCTCCCGTGCATACTGTTACGCCAAGCCATGGCTCGGCGTAGCGCTCACCGTGGCGTTCGTATGGTGCGCCGTCGTGGGCTATGCCAACAAGGCAGCGTTCGCACGGCTTATGTCATACGACAACATCGGCGAGGTGGAACACGAACTAACACGCAAGGACTGCACCGTGATGTACCATCCCGTCTACCGCCTTACGTTCAGCATTTACGCCAACGAGCTGGCGGCAAAACAGGTCAACAAGCTCGTCGACAACATCGACAAGGCCCGCGTGGACAGCTGTTCTTTCCGCAGCAGCAACATCGTGCTCATCATCGGCGAAAGCTATAACCGCCACCATTCCAGCCTGTACGGCTACGACAAGCCTACAACGCCGAGACAGGAGGCCCGCGCCGAGAAAGGCAGACTGGTGCCTTTTACCGACGTTGTGTCGCCATGGAACCTCACGAGTTTCGTATTCAAGTACCTCTTCTCGCTCTACACCGTGGGCGACAAGGGCGAATGGTGCGACTACCCGCTGTTTCCTGAACTGTTCCGCAAGGCCGGATACCACGTGACATTCCTCACCAACCAGTTCCTTCCGCAAGCAAAAGAAGCCGTTTACGACTTCAGCGGAGGCTTCTTCCTCAACAACCCGCAACTGAGCAAAGCTATGTTCGACACACGCAACAAGAGCCTTTTCCACTTCGACGAGAGCATGCTCGACCAATACGACCGCCTAAAGAAGGAAAACAAGGAGAACAACCTTATCATATTCCACCTCAAGGGACAGCATGTCGACTACCGTACACGCTTCCCGAAAGGCCGCCGCTACTTCAATCCCGACGACTACGAGCGCCCTGACCTGAAACAGCGCGAACTGAGAATTCTCGCCGACTATGACAACGCCGTACTCTACAACGACTCTATCGTAGACCAGATAATAAAACGCTTTGAGGACGACGACGCCATTGTAATCTACGTGCCTGACCACGGCGAGGAATGTTACGGGCCGGGAGTGCACTTCTACGGACGAATGCACTCTACCGAAATAACCGCCCGCCTGGCGCGCGAAGAGTTTGACATTCCCTTCTGGATATGGTGCTCGCACGACTACATGGTCAACCATCCCGACCTTTACGCCGACATAATAAAGGCCCGCGACCGGCGCTACATGACCGACGCGCTGCCCCATCTGCTGCTGTATCTCGCCGGAATAAGCTCTCCCGACTACCGCGACGACCTAAACATACTGAGCCCAGAGTATAACGAGGCGCGTCCGAGAATACTGAAAGGTACTACGGATTATGACAAACTGGAAGAATAATGGAAGTAGTTAATAGTAGTTAAAGGAGTTATCGCTCACTACGTTCGCTCAGTAGTTAAAGTCATTACTTTTGCCCGTTGACAAGTAATTAGTGACACGCAAACATGGCATTTGACTCTAACTACTGAGCGAACGTAGTGAGCGATAACTCCTTTAACTCCTTTAACTACCAATCAAAAATAAAAATTTAATGAACAAACAACTTCTTTCCCTTGCCGAATCAAAGGCCCTGCGTGGCATAGCCATACTCGGCATAATGCTTCACAACTACTGCCACTTCCTACGTTTCGCAGTCAAGGAAAACGAATATACCTTCAATCCGGGCAAGCCGATGCAGCTGCTCGACAGGCTGATGGCGCCCGACCAGTATCTTTTCGTACACATATTGTCGTTCTTCGGGCATTACGGCGTGCCGGTATTCCTGTTCATCAGCGGCTTCGGCCTCGTATGCAAATACGAGCAGAAGACGCCCCAAAGAGTTCCCGCCGCGCCATTCATCGGCTACCATTACGCCAAGCTGTTGCGACTGATGTTCCTTGGCTACATAGCATTTGCCGTAGTAAGCTACCTGCATCCGCACGGATACCACGGCTACGACGTAGGACGTGTAGTGGCGCAGCTGCTGATGTACATCAATATCCTGCCCAATCCTGACCACATTATCAAGCCCGGCCCCTACTGGTTCTTCGGGCTCATGCTCCAGCTATATATCGTTTACCGCCTCATAATATACCGCCGCCCCACGGCTAACGTGCTCATACTCATCGCAGTATGCTGGCTGGCGCAGGCTGTTTTCACGCCGGCCAACGACCCGGGCGGGGCTATCCTTAACCGCATACGCTACAACTTCATAGGCGGAATGCTGCCCTTCGGCGCCGGAGTGCTATACGCCCGTCATGGCCGTTGCCTCAATACGTGGGCTTACATGGCGATAGCCATAGTGTCGGCAATAGCCGTCTTTGCGGGCAGCTTTGCCTTCCAGGCCTGGCTGTGGGTACCGCTGTTCATCGTGACGGGCGCCGTTGCCACGATAAAGTTGATTCCGGAGAAAGCGCTCGGGCCATGTGTATGGTTCGGAGCAATATCCTCCGCCCTGTTCGTCGTGCATCCGATAACGCGCGAAATAATCATAGGGATGTCACACAGGGGGCAAGTCTACACAGGACTGATTGTTTACATTGCCGCATCCATCCTGCTGGCATGGATTTTCAAGCTGGCATTCCGCTATATACCGAAACCAAGACTACGCACATGAAACGACCTATCGAACTGGCAGACATAAGCCGCTACCGCGGCGAACTGATGGGATTGGCAATGATTTTCGTCATGCTTTTCCACGTATGGCTACCCAAAAGCAATCCCATGTACGGCCTCGTGCGCTGCGGCAACGTGGGAGTTGACATATTCCTGTTTCTCAGCGGCATCGGGCTATGGTACTCTTGGACCAAGAATCCGTCGCTAAAGCACTTCTTCAAGCGCCGCTATGCCCGTGTGTACCCTGCCTGGCTGGTCATGGCGTGCCTGTTCTACATCCCCAATTACATCAACTGTCCGGACGGGGGATACAGCCCTGACATACCCAACCTGATAGCGAACATCCTCGTTGGCTGGAGCTTCTGGCGTATCGACGACCTTACGTTCTGGTTCGTTCCGTCAATAATGCTGCTCTATACCTTCGCTCCCGCCTACATGAACCTTATACAGCGCCACCCCTCGTACCGTTGGTTGCCGGCACTGGCAATGGTGCTCGCCGTCATGGTACAGTACTACCCGCCCGTACACGGCGCCGTAGGACATCTCGAAATATTCTTCAGCCGTATCCCGATATTCCTCCTGGGAATAAACTGCGGCACGCTTGTCAAGGAGAAGCGCACCGTTGAAGGCACGTCGATATGGCTCATGGCGCTGGCTTTCGTGATGAGCCTGGCGATGTGCGTAGAGTTCGAGGAGTCGTGGCGGGGACGTTTCCCGCTGTTTCTCGAGCGCATGGTATACATTCCGCTGACCGTGTCGGGCGTCCTGCTAATGTCACAAATGCTGCGCCACACGCCGCAGGCTGTCAAACGGGCGCTGGCCTTCGTGGGCACAATCAGTCTCGAGATATACCTCATACACATACAGTTTGTCCTGAAGTACATCACTCCCTACAAGCTCGGTTACTGCCTTACAGCCCTGACAATGATAGCCGTGTCGCTCGTGCTGGCATGGATTCTGCACAAGATAGTGGCTCTTGTCGAAGCCAAAGCCAGGATAGGCTGACGGCACACGCCGGCCCGCCGCTTTGCGAAAGACGGCATATCGGCCTGCAAAAGACCGTCTTTCATGCCGCAAAAGGCCACCTTTTGAAGGCTAAAAGGCGGCATATCGGAAAGAGGCTGACTACCAACGAATTAGCGATTTGCATATAAAGACCAAGAAAATGAACAATATCTTACGGCTCATACGCCCTAACCAATGGCTGAAAAACGTGTTCGTGTTCATCCCGATGTTCTTCGGGGGCAGCCTGCTTGACCCCGGAGACATACGCGCCTCGTTGCTTACGTTCTTCGCTTTCAGCTTCATTGCCTCGTCGGTGTACTGCTTTAACGACATCAACGACGTCGAGGCCGACCGCCGCCACCCAGTAAAGTGCAAGCGGCCGCTGGCCTCAGGAGCCATATCCATAGGCAAGGCATGGGCGCTTATGGCTATCATGCTCGCGCTGTCGGTAGGCGTTACGGCCTTGCTTGACAGCCCCGACCACATGCTAAAGGTAGGCGGCATATTGCTGTTCTATTACGTGATGAACATCTGCTACTGCACAAAACTGAAGCAATACGCCATCGTAGACGTATGCATCATTGCCTTCGGCTTCGTGCTAAGGGTGCTTGCCGGCAGCTTTGCCACCGACATAACACCGAGTAAATGGCTCGTCCTGATGACATTCCTGCTCACGCTTTTCCTGTCGCTGGCCAAGCGCCGCGACGACGTGATACGCATGAACGAGACGGGAGAGCCGCCCCGCAAGAACACCATCCGCTACAACCTCACGTTCATCAACCAGGCCATCACCGTAACGGCCTCGGTCACTTTGGTGTGCTACATCATGTACACGGTGTCGCCGGAAGTAACCCAGCGGTTAGGCTCCGACATGCTCTACCTTACCTCTGTGTTCGTACTGCTCGGGCTGTTGAGGTACATACAGATAACAGTAGTCGACAAGAAGAGCGGCGACCCTACCAAGATGATGCTACAAGACAGGTTCACCCAGCTTGCCGTAATAGCCTGGGCGCTTACCTTCCTCGCTCTCATCTACATAAAATAGGACGGCAGGTTGGAACCGTAAGATGAAACGGCAAAAAATAAAAAAGAAGAACAATATGACCGACACGACAAAATATCCGTTAGGAAAAATCTACGCCTTCGACTTCGACGGCACGCTGACATATCGCGACTCGCTGCTCGAATTCATACGTTTCGCGAAGGGAACAAAGGAGTTCGCGCTGTGCTTCCTGCGCTTCTCGCCACTACTTGTATTGATGAAGATGGGGCTATACCCGAACTGGAAAGCCAAGCAGAAGGTCTTTTCATACTGTTTCAAGGGCATGCCGACGGCCGACTTCAACGCTACATGCGCACGGTTCGCCAAGGAAAGGCCGCGCCTGCTGCGCCCAAAGGGCATAAAAAAACTGCGCGAAGTACTGGCAGAGGGCGGTAAGGCGATAATCATAAGCGCAAGCATAAACAACTGGGTAGAACCGTTTTTTGCGGGAATGCCCGAGGTTTTCGTAGTCGGGACAATGATAGAGGAACGCGACGGAACGCTCACGGGACGGTTTCTCACCAAGAACTGCTACGGCAAGGAGAAGGTGACACGCCTGCTCCAGCTCTATCCCGAGCGTACGCAATACTGGCTGACGGCCTACGGCGACAGCCGCGGCGACACCGAACTGCTCGACTTCGCCAATGAAGGCTACTACAAACCGTTCAGGTAAAACCTCATTAACCACCTTAACTTCCACAAAAAAGCACATCCTATGAAATACCTGCGCATGTTCAAAGTCAAGCGCGACGAATGGTTGGCATCAGCCTTAATGCTGCTCACTACCATCTGCCTTCACGCCCTCGTGATAGCCCGCAACTACGACTTGTTCACCCAGACCAACCGAGGGCACTGGAACGTGTTTATCAACAATTTCACAATATCAGGCTTTGACCCCATCACCTACTCCATGGTGACATACTGGGAGGCCAACTACAACGTCTACCGCCACCCGCTGTTGTCGTTCATGGTATGGCCGTTGTCACAGCTGGACAAGTGGCTTACCGACCTGACGGGCCTCAACCTGGTGCAGTTTATCGTGGCCGTACCGCTCCTGTTGTGCGCCTTTTACGCCTATATATTCACCTACCGCACGTTCAGGGACGTCATACGGCTGCGCCGGTTCGACTCGGCCGTGCTCGCGCAAATGCTTTTCGCCTTCGCGTACGTCATGGTAGCCACGGTAGTTCCCGACCATTTCTGCGTCTCGATGTTCCTTCTGGTATTCACTATCTACATTGCCGGCATGAAGATACAGTCCGGCCGGCAGTTCAAGATATGGCAGACGGTGCTGCTGTTTTTCGTCACCGCCGGCGTAACTCTTAGCAACGGAATAAAGACTTACATATATTCGCTCTTCACTAACGGGCGCAAGTTCTTCAGGCTCAAGTATTTCCTGTTTGCCGTTTTGTTGCCTGCCGCATTAATCTGGGGCTTCGCCCGCTGGGAATACCGCACCTTCGTGCTGCCCAAGGAACTTGCACGCAACGAGGCGGCAGCCAAGAAACGCGCCGAGAACACACGCAAGATGTACGAGGCATTCAAGGATACTACGTCAGTAAAAGGCAGCGAAGAGATACGCAAGGCGTTCAACGCAGAGCTGCAACGCCGGGCTGAGGAGAAGCAGAGGAACGACAGCAAAAGGGCATGGAACAAGCATACGGGCAAACCCATGGGCAAAGGCGAGTTCATGAACTGGACCGACGGCACAACGTCGCGCGCCGAGACGGCCGTTGAAAACCTATTCGGCGAGTCAATACAGCTGCACCCCGACTACCTGCTTCAGGACACACTGCGCAGCCGCCCCGTGATAGTGCGCTACCGATGGGCCGCCAACTACGTTGTAGAGGGACTGCTCGTGCTGCTGTTCGCTGCCGGGATATGGTACGGACGGCGCTCACGCTTCCTGTGGATGGCGCTGTGCGGCTTCGCGTTCGACATGGCACTGCACCTCGGACTGGGCTTCGGCATTAACGAAGTGTACATCATGGGAGCCCACTGGCTGTTCGTTATTCCATTCGCAATCGGCTTCCTGCTCAAGGGCGCAAGGGACAGCAAGGCCGAGCCATGGCTGCGCGCGGCACTTGTGTTGCTGACCGCATGGCTGATGGGATATAACATGACGCTGTTTATCGGTTACCTCGTGTAACCGCCGTACCTGCCCCGCAAGACAACGACACAAGGCTGACCGGCGCGCCGGCCGACCACACCAACAATACCAAAAAGCGGAAAACGATGAAAGTCTCGATACTCGTACCAGTATATAACGTCGAAAGATACATAGCGCGCTGCGCCGAGTCACTGTTCAACCAGACGCACAATGACATTGAATACCTGTTCGTCGACGACTGCACGCCCGACCATTCTATTGACGTGCTGCGCTCCGTCGTCGAGCGTTACCCCCGGCGCAAGGGCCAGGTAAGGATATTACGCAACGCCGCCAACAGCGGGATAGGCACCGTAAGGCAACGGCTGATAGACGAGAGTACGGGCGAATGCGTGACATTTGTCGACAGCGACGACTACCTGCCGCCGCGCGCCGTCGAGCTGCTTTGCGCCGAAATGGAGCACTCGGGCGCCGACATGGTGGACGGAGCGTGGCAACGTGTAACCCAGGACGGCGTCTCGCCGGCAATACTTCCTTACCAGGGACATGACACAAGGCGCTACCTCGGCCTCATGCTCTGCCAGAACATCGTGTCGAACCGCATGTGGGGGCGCCTTTACCGGCGCCGCCTGTTCACAGGCAACGGCATAAGGCTGACGCCGGGAATCGACTATGCCGAGGATTATTCGGTAATGTCGCGCGTGCTGTTCTATGCCTCACGCTCGTTCATCAACGACCCGGTATACTTCTACAGCGACGAAAACGCCGCCTCATACACCCATACCACGTCGACACGCCACGTCCGCTCATACCTGCGTTCGTGCCGTGTGGTGCTCGACTTCTACACCAAGAACGACACCGAGGGTCGTTATCTCACTCCACTGCAACTCGGAATGGCCAACGCCATACGCAACGTCCGCCGCATCGGCTTCAGCCTTGAAGAGGCCGACAGCCTGCTCGGATACACCCCACACGGCCCCCTTTTCCGCCTGGTGGCCGCCATGCTGCGTGGCCGCTGCCCCTACCGGCTGGCCGAGGCGCTGTACCTTGCGGCAAGAAAAATGTTCATCGGTAACGAGAAAGGAGACAATAAGCAATAAGCCCTGCGGCTGGCTGGAAATGACTTTAATCACACTTGTTTTACGAAAGGCGGCCTTTCACGTTCCGAAAGGCCGCCTTTTGTCGTGTAAAAAGCCGTCTTTCGCATGCCAAAATACGGCCTTTCGCACAGCCGGCGGCAACGGGGACGCTTATAGCAGGCCGTCCGCCGTTGTTAAAACATGCTATAATGGGCGCGCAGGGGTTGTCCGTTAGCGATATTATTGCTAACTTTGCGGACAATAAAGGATGAAAAAAGTATTCCACATAATATCGCATTTCGACGTAGGCGGAGCGGAGCGCGTGGCGGTGAACATAGCACGGTCGCGCACGGAAGGCTACGAGTATCACGTCGTCGAGCTGGTAAGGGCGCACTCGGCGTACACGCGCGTGTTCGTCAAGGAGCTCGAGGAGGCCGGCATAAGGTACCACCGCGCCGTGCTGCCGGAGGTGCATTTCCACTACGTCGTCGAGCGGCTGGCAGCCATGACGTTCCCCCTGCGGTTCCTTCCGCTGTTCCTGAAGCACCGCCCGGCAGTAGTTCATACGCACACCGAAATGCCCGACCTGGCCGTATGGTGGTTCTTCACGCTGTTTCCGAACCTGCTCAAGGGCTGCAAAATCATCCGCACAATACACAACACGCAGCTGTGGACCGGCTTGAAGCGCACTGGGCACCGAGTCGAACGGCTGTTCATGAGGCTCAACGCCAACGTAGCCATATCGCGTTCCGTACTTGACTGCTACCGTAAGGAGTACGGCCGCACGGCCCCTATCATATACAACGGAGTGTCCGAGACGGCGCAACGCCCGTTCAACGGCATAGTAAGGAGCAAGACAAACATACTCTTTGCCGGAAGGCTGGAGCCCCAGAAGGGCGTGGCCAAGCTCATCGAGACCGTCAAGAGGGTAAAGGACGACGGGCGGCTGCACTTCCACGTAATCGGCGACGGCAGCCTTCGCGCCGACGTTGAGCGCGAGCTCGGGCCGCTGGAATGTGTCACGATTTACCCGCCACAGTACGACCTGGCGGCATACCTGGCGTCGTTCGACTACCTGTTCATGCCGTCAGAGTTTGAGGGCCTCAGCATAATGTCCATCGAGGCAAGCCTCGCGGCACTGCCCGTGATAGCCAACAGCTGCCCCGGACTGCGCGACACCCTGCCCGACGACTGGCCCCTGTGCGTAAGAAACAACGACACTGACCAGTACGTGAGCCTGCTCAACTACGTCACCGCGCATAACGACAGGCGCCGGCTGGGCGCAAAGGCACAGGCCTTCGCACGCATGAACTTCGGCATCCGGCGTATGCAGCAAGCCTACGAGGCCCTGTATTCATATTAAAACAAGGTAAAAAGAGAAGCAGCAAAAACACAAGACCATGCCTTCAATAATACGAAGAATAGCAACAAAAGCCTGTGACACCGTGATGAAAGCCATACAAAGGTATGACCTCACGCCGTGGGAGCATGCCCCGGAAACCGGCAGGCCGATATACGGAGTTTATCATGTATTCTGCGACAAGGGCTGGCGCGAACTTGTAAACGACCAGATAAGCCGCCTGAAAGCAAGCGGACTCTACGGCGCCACCACACGACTTTATGTCAGTTGCATAGTGAACGACGACGGCGAAGCTGACGAACTGCGCCACATCATAGGCATGGATGACAAGACCGAGCTTATTTCCGTAACGACAGACGCCATGAAATTCGAGTATCCCGCACTTGAGTTCATCCGCGCCAAAAGCGCCACGGAAGACTGCCTGTTCTATTACTTCCACACTAAAGGCATATCGTATTACGCCGGCGAGAAGACAGACAGCCACTTCTTACGGCTGCGCCGCAACATCGACGCATGGCGCCACATGATGGAATACTTCCTTTTCTATAAATGGAATGTGGCCGTAAACGTACTGAATGAAGGTTACGACACGTATGGCTGCTACCGTCTGCCGCCCTACCCGAAGAAGTATTACCTCTATGCGGGCAACTTCTGGTGGACCCGCTCCGAATACGTACGCAAGCTGCCGGCGTTTCCCGAAAAGCGCATAGCCACCGACCGCTTCATCGCCGAAGAATGGCTCTACAAGGCAGAGCCCAAGGATTTCTCGGCCTTCGACTCCATGGCCGACCTATATTTTGTGTACATGGACGAGGCATTGTACGCGTCAAGACGCCTGCCCGCAGGCAAGTGGCTGAGGTTCGTGATACACTTCAACTGGGTAAAGACCTGCAAACACCTCTTCCATTTTGACTATAAATCGAAGCGGCAACTACGCTTCCAGGCCCTAAAACAAGGCTGAACACTACTTAAATACACGGCCTGACACACTCCGGCGGACAACGGAGCGGACACGTTTTTAAACTTTTTCACAAAATGTTATGCCGTGTATGAAAAAAATATTACCTTTGCACCGAATTGGTTTCAGGAGCCGTTTTTTGCGTTCCGAATTAAAAGGGAATCGGGTGAGAACCCCGAACAGTCCCGCTGCTGTGATGCTCCGTTAGCTTTCTGAAGTACAAGCCACTGGCCATTCTTCGTTTCCGGCCGGGAAGGTTTCAGGAAGAGGGCGAGTCAGAAGACCTGCCGTTCATCGAAGTTCGTTCCTGCTCGTGGGATAGGGGAACGCATACGAAAAAGAAAGAAAATGATAAAAAAGGTATTAATCGCCAATCGTGGCGAAATCGCCGTGCGGGTAATGCGCTCGTGCCGCGAAATGGGATTGCGTACAGTGGCCGTATTTTCCGAGGCCGACCGTGCCTCAAGACACGTCATGTACGCCGACGAGGCCTATTGCATAGGCCCTGCCGAGTCACGCGAGAGTTATCTTAACATCGACAAAATCATCAATGTGGCGCTACAGTGCAAGGCCGACGCGGTGCATCCGGGATACGGATTCCTGTCGGAAAACGCCGAGTTCGTGCGCCGCTGCGAGGCCGCCGGACTGGTATTCATTGGCCCGAGAGCCGAGACTATGGAGGCAATGGGCGACAAGATATCGGCCCGCAAGCGCATGATAGGAGCCGGAGTGCCCGTCGTTCCGGGTACTACCGAACCGCTGAAAAACGCCGACGAGGCCCTCAGGATATGCAACGAGATAGGCTATCCAGTAATGCTTAAGGCCTCGATGGGCGGCGGTGGCAAGGGAATGCGCCTCATCCACAGTGCCGAAGAGGTGAAAGAAGCCTATGACGCGGCACGTTCGGAGTCGATGTCGTCGTTCGGCGACGATACCGTTTACCTCGAGAAATTTGTCGAGGAGCCGCACCACATCGAGTTTCAGATACTTGGCGACGAGTACGGCAACGTGGTACACTTGTATGACCGCGAATGTTCCGTACAGCGCAGAAACCAGAAAATAGTAGAGGAAAGTCCGTCACCATTCCTCACGCCGGAACTCCGCCGCGAGATGGGAGCCAAGGCCGTGGCTGCCGCCAAGGCCGTAAACTATCGTGGAGCGGGCACCATCGAGTTTCTCGTTGACAAATACCGCAACTTCTATTTCCTTGAAATGAACACCCGTTTGCAGGTTGAGCACCCTATCACCGAAGAGGTTTTGGGCGTAGACTTGGTAAAGGAGCAGTTGCGTGTGGCCAACGGCGAGAAGCTGCGTTTCCGTCAGGAAGACCTCTTCCAACGCGGACATGCTATTGAATGCCGTATCTGCGCCGAAGACACCGAGAACGGATTTATCCCCTGCCCCGGCGTGATTCGCCAGCTGACAGAGCCTAACGGCATCGGCGTTCGTATCGACAGCTACGTGTACGAGGGCTATGAGATACCTCTTTATTATGACCCTATGATAGGAAAGCTCATCGTATGGGCCACCACACGCCAGTTCGCGATAGAGCGTATGCGCCGAGTGCTCTACGAATTCAAGATTACCGGCCTGAAGACTAACCTGAGCTACCTGCGCCGAATAATGTATGCACCGGCCTTCGTAAAGGGCGAATACGATACGTCTTTCCTCGAGAAATACTCCCGTTCGCTGCAACGCACCAACGGAGACAACGAGGAAATAGAGAACATGGCACTCATAGCGGCCTACGTCGACTATCTGTTCAACCTTGAGGAGAACAGCCCCGTGCGCGTGGCCGACGCCCGCCCGATAAGCCGCTGGCGTGAGTTCGGACTGCAAAAGGGAGTGTTGAGGATATAAAAAATCGGACAAGTTGTATACAGGAGTTAAGGAGTTATGTAGTAAAGGAGTTAAGACAAATGACTTGCAGCTTAAAACTATTTATTCGGCTTATTAGGCCAATTTGTCTTATTTTCATTCAACAAGGCATTTGTCTTAACTCCTTTACTACATAACTCCTTAACTCCAAACAAACAACTCTCAAACATTAAATTATATGGAGATGCACATCGGCGACCGCGTTGCTGACGTAACGCTGGTCAATAAGGACGGAAACAAAGTGGAACTGACCATCGACGGCAAACCCATCGAGGTCGACATTGTGATGGCGGAGAACGGAAGTTGCTCCATTCTGCACAACGGCAACTCTTACAACGCCGAACTGATACGCGGCGAGGGAGGCAAGAATTATGACGTGAACATGTTTTACCGCTCATACCACGTTGACGTAGTTGACACCCAGGCTAAGTATCTGCGCATGCGCAAGAACAACGACGAACGCCAGTCTGACAAGATTGTAGCGCCCATGCCGGGTAAAGTTGTAAGCATACCGGTAAGCGTTGGCGACAAGCTTAACGCCGGCGACATTGCCATTGTGCTTGAGGCAATGAAAATGCAGAGCAACTACAAGGTAACGTCTGACTGTACGGTAAAGAACATTCTCGTAGCAGAAGGCGACGCCGTACAAGACAACCAGACGCTGATTGAGCTGGAGTTAAGTAATAATGAGTAGTTAAACCAAGGAGTTTAGGAGTTATGTAGTAAAGGAGTTAAGACAAATGACCTGCACAAATCATTGTGTTTACCAAATAAACCAGGCACACAAACCACACAATATGCAGGTAAGTCATTCGTCTTAACTCCTTTACTACATAACTCCTTGACTCCTGTCAAATAAATGAACAAATGACAAGAGAAGAAGCATATTCACGGTTCGAGGAGCTCGACCGTAAGGCTTCGCAGGGTGGCGGAGCCGCAAAGATAGAGAAACAACACGCCGCAGGGCACATGACTGCGCGCGAACGCATTGAAGCGTTGCTCGACAAGGGCACGTTCTGCGAGACCGACAAGCTGGTGAACCACCGCTGTACGCGCTTCGGGATGGAGAAGAAACAGATACCGGGCGACGGCGTAGTGTGCGGTTACGGAAAGATAGACGGCCGTCTGGTGTTCGTCTATGCCTACGACTTTACGGTGCATGGAGGCTCGCTGAGCGAGACCAACGCCGCAAAGATTGTAAAGGTACAGCAGCAGGCATTGAAGTGCGGAGCGCCAATTATAGGCCTTAACGACTCTGGCGGGGCACGCATCCAGGAGGGCATTTGCAGCCTTGCCGGATACGCGTCGATATTCTACCAGAACACCATGGCGTCAGGAGTGATACCCCAGCTTACGGCCATTCTCGGCCCGTGCGCTGGCGGAGCGTGCTACTCTCCGGCGCTGACCGACTTCATCTTCATGGTCAACGAGAAGAGCCACATGTTCATAACAGGCCCCGACGTGGTAAAGGCTGTGACTAACGAGGTGGTTGACAAGGAGGAACTTGGCGGCGCATACACTCACAGTACGAAGAGCGGAGTGGCTCACTTCATGTTCAACACCGAGGAGGAAACACTCATGCAGATGCGCGAACTGCTGAGTTTCCTGCCATCGAACAACATGGAGGACGCGCCAATCGTACCCTGCACGGACGACGTGAACCGTACCGTGGAGAGCCTGCAGACCGTCATCCCCGAAGACCCCAACCAGCCTTACGACATAAAGGACGTTATCGAGCCTATCGTTGACGACAACTACTTCTTCGAGGTAATGCCGCATTTCGCAAAGAACGTGGTCATCGGCTTCGCCCGCCTTGGCGGCCAGACGGTGGGCATCATAGCCAACCAGCCCGCCTTCCTTGCCGGCGTTCTCGATATAAACGCTTCCGACAAGGCGGCACGATTCATCCGCTTCTGCGACTGCTTCAACATCCCTCTCGTGACGATTGAGGACGTTCCGGGCTTCCTGCCGGGCACGGCGCAAGAGCACGAGGGCATTATCCGCCACGGCGCGAAGATTGTCTACGCATACGCCGAGGCCACAGTGCCGAAGATTACGCTTATCACACGCAAGGCATACGGCGGCGCGTACATCGTGATGGCAAGCAAGAACATCGGTGCCGACGTAAACCTGGCATGGCCGCAGGCCGAACTTGCCGTGATGGGTGCCGCCGGAGCGGTGAACATTCTGTACCGCAAAGCAAGCGACGAGGAGAAGGCCGAGGCCGTAAAAGAGTACGAAGAGGAGTTCTCTAACCCGTACCGTGCAGCCGAGCGCGGCCTCGTTGACGAGATAATAATGCCCCGCGACACCCGCTCAAAGCTGATAAAGGCACTTGAGATGGCACGCAACAAAAACCAGAGCAACCCGCCCAAGAAGCATGGCAACATGCCTCTGTAACCAACGGACGATATAATACGCAAGCGGAGACCGGACTATCCGGTCTCCGCTTGCGTGTTTTTATACACATGGTCAATGCCCTATAATACCACGGCATTAAGCCTAATCAACCACGACATACGTCACAACGCAATACCGCAGCATAAAAACCGTAACCTAAACAGCCCAGTTTACTTACAATCACGCCCGTACACAGCACGTCATTCACTATTACCTAATCATCTGCCCAACATTTACTTACAAACTAAAAGGCCGTCTTCAGCATTGCCAAAGACGGCATATCGGAGGCCCAAAGACGGCCTTTTGCAAGCTCGGAAGCCGTCTTTTAATCGAGAATTGATAGTTGATAAAGCCATAGTTCCCCATTCCCGGCTCTCAATTCTCGATTGAATAAAGTCATTGGCGCATAAAAAACGCGCTACAACTCTTCACGAGCTGCAGCGCATTAAAAATATGTTTAACTAAAAAACCTTTTCGATTCGAAAGGTAACCTCACGGTCCCCTTTGTCATCCTAAATAATCATGAAAACTTTACCTTAAACTAATACTATTTACTAACCTAAACAATTTATTAACCTTTTGACGATGCAAAGATACAACGAATCCGCATTCCACGCAATACTTTCAAGTGTGTTTTTGTCATCTTATGCGCTTTTCTTGATGCAAATCAATAAATTGTGTGCGCAAACAGTATTTAAAATGCCCCATAATTTGGAAAAATGCGTAATTTGTTTTACTTTTGTGTTCACTTAGACAAAATACATTATCGACAATGCGGGTGCTTATAGTAAACACGAGCGAACGGACCGGCGGGGCTGCGGTGGCGGCCAACCGCCTGATGGAGGCGCTGAACAACAACGGCGTGAAAGCTAAAATGATGGTGCGCGACAAGGACACCGACAGCCTGACCGTAGCCGACGTGGGCGGCGGACTGAGGTCGAAGTGGCACTTCCTGTGGGAGCGCTGGTGCATATTCTGCCACCTGCACTTCTCCCGTGAACACCTTTTCGAGGTCGACATAGCCAATGCCGGCTCTGACATCACCGGCCTGAGGGAGTTTAAGGAGGCCGACATCATCCACCTGCATTGGATAAACCAAGGCATGCTCTCGCTCAACGGCATAAGGAAAATACTCGACTCGGGCAAACCGGTAGTGTGGACCATGCACGACATGTGGCCCGCCACGGCCATCTGCCATCTCACACTGGGCTGCCGAAAGTTCACCGAAAGCTGCTCACACTGCCCGCTCATGCCACGCAAAAGCCCTTTCGGCGACCTCGCACGCAAGGTTTGGCGGCGCAAAATGCGCATAATGCGCACGCACGGCAGAGTGATATTCGTGACGTGCAGCCGCTGGCTTGCCTCCGACGCAAAGCGCAGCAAACTGCTCGAGGGCAACAAAATAATGAGCATACCCAACCCGCTTGACACAAGAACGTTCTGCCCCGGCGACAAGGAGGAGGCCCGGCGCATGCTCGGACTGCCACAGGGGCGGCGCCTCATACTGGCAGTAGCCCAGCGGGTGTCCAACGTCAACAAAGGCATGTCTTACCTTATAGAGGCCTGCCGCACGCTGGCACGGCTCAACCCGTCACTGGCCGGCAACCTCGGCGTTGTAATGCTGGGAGGCAGCGGAGAGGAAGTGGCCTCCAGTTTCGACGTGCCCGCATATCCGTTAGGCTACAGCACTGACGTTGACAAGATAGTAGCCGCCTACCGCGCGGCCGACCTGTTCGTCACGCCTTCACTGTCCGAGAACCTGCCAAACACCATCATGGAAGCCATGGCCTGCGGCATACCGTGCGTAGGATTCAACACAGGTGGCATACCGGAGATGATAGACCACCGCAAGAACGGCTACGTAGCGGCGTACAAAGACGCCGAAGACCTGGCCAGGGGAATATCATGGGCACTGTCAGAGGCCGACTATGACGGGCTCGCGCGCAACGCCGTGCGCAAGGTTTCGACGACATACTCCCAGCAAAGCGTGGCCTTGCGATATATAGAAGTGTACAACCAAGCCATAGCCTTCAGGCATTACAAGCTATGATCAAGTTCTCGATAGTCACCATTACCTACAATGCCGCCACCGTACTGACGCGCACCACGGACAGCGTTTTAGCGCAGACGTACCCCAACGTTGAGCATATAATAGTTGACGGAGCGTCAAATGACGGCACCGCCGACATGGCCACGGACTATAAACGGCGGTCGGACGCAGCGACGAACGGGCATGAAGTACGAGTGATATCAGAGCCAGACAAGGGCCTGTACGACGCCATGAACAAGGGACTCGCCCTCGCAACGGGCGACTATGTTTGCTTTCTTAACGCCGGAGACTTCTTCCCCGACGGTTCCACACTATCCACAATACACGCCAACGCGCGCCTTGCCGAACGGCAGGAGGCCGGCGAAGGGCTGCCGGCCGTGCTCTACGGCGACACCGACTGGGTGGATAACGACGGCAGATACATAAGCCGCCGCCGCCTCACCCCACCCGAGACACTTACGTGGAGGTCGTTCATGAAAGGCATGCTCGTGTGCCACCAGGCGTTCTACGCACGCACCGACATAGCCCGCAGGACGCCTTACGACCTGCGTTACCGCTTCTCCGCCGACGTTGACTGGTGCATACGGATAATGAAGGAAGCCAGAAAAATGGAGCTGCCGCTGGTAAACGTACATGCCACCGTAGCCGACTACCAGCGCGAAGGGCAGTCGACCGAGAACCATCGGGCCTCGCTACTCGAACGGTTCGACATCATGAAGCGCCACTACGGGCTGCCGGCCACGCTGGCGATGCACGCCTGGTTCGTAATAAGGGCCGTACTGAAACCTGAGAAAAAAGCATGAGCCAACATACTAAATGCAGTCGGGAATACGGCGGCTTGTAAAGATTTATTTCGCGTTTTATGATTAAATAACTAAAATATTACCGACGAACACCCGTTTTACGGCTATCTTTGCAGTTGACACCACTATGTTACAACAAATAGGAAAGGTATGCAGATGAAAAAGTTTATTGTCAGCTTGACGCTGCTCGGGCTTGTAAGCATAGGCTCGATGGCGTTTATCAACAACGTCGACGACAACCCGCCGTCACGCCGCCAGGCAAGAACGTACGACCGTAATACCGACGATGCGTACCGCAACGACGGTTACCGCCATCATCGCAGAGGCGGATGTTGCGGACAGGGCGACCGCCGCGACGACCGCAGACGATATGAATGCTGCGACGTTCAGTACGATTGCGGGGCATGCCACGACAACCGCTGCACGGTGGAAGACTGCCACCGTAACGGCAATTTGTGCGGGCAGTGCGCCGAATGGTGCGACAACCATCGCAACCACGGTCACCGCCACTGCCGTTAACAACGGCATGTACGCCAGGCGGAACGTAAGGGTTGGCGCAAGACTCCAGATTACACGGACGGGGATTAACGGACAAGGGAACGGCCACACATGGCTAAACACCTGTCCGCTAATCCCCGTTTAACGTACGGAGCAAAGCCTACGCGACATCAAGAGCGCGCAAAACGACAGGCGGCTGTCAGCTCACGCTGGCAGCCGCCTTGACAATTTATTGACTTTAACAATTATGAGTATCTTAAGATTTGGCCCGGACGTATGCGCATACGCTTGGTAATGTGGTTGAGCTTACACAGCTTGTCGACCGTAGTACCGCGCTTCTTGGCGATAGAACTGAGCGTCTCGCCGCGCTTAACCTTATGATAGCGAACGTCGCCCGAGTTGCTTGAAGAAGCCTTGCGGGCCTTGCTTGAGCTGTCGCTGTCGTCAGTCTGGGCCATATCGCCTGTATCCTTGCCGCGTGCCTTGTTGGCAAGAACTGACTCGCTCCCGTATGAATCCTTGTGGAACATGTACGTGTCACCGGTTACGTCCTGGTTCCTGAAGTCGAACATCAGCGCCGGGTTAAGGGCCACGCCACACAGACGGGTCTCGAAGTGCAGGTGCGAACCCGTGCTTCGGCCGGTGTTTCCACCCAGACCTATCGGCTCGCCGGCCTTCACTACCTGGTTTTCCTCAACCAAATGCTTCGACATATGGCCGTAGATTGTCTCCAGACCGTTGTAGTGACGGATAACAACGTAGTTACCGTAGCCCCTCGCCTCGTATTTCACTATCCTTACTTTTCCGCTGAAAGCGGCACGTATCGTGTCGCCGATATATACCTTTACGTCAATGCCCTTATGCATGCGCCCCCAGCGGCGGCCGAAGTTAGAAGTGATGACTTTGCTCGTCGTGGGCATGCAGAAGTCTCTGAGGTTGATTAAGAAAGAATCGGGAAGTTCCGTGGCGCGGTGAGCGTACTTGTTGCTCCATTCCTTATATAATTGGGCCGATGGTGAGCCTACTTGTTCCTTGTCGATAAGATTGCGCAGCGCAAGGGTGTCCACTGCCTTCATTTTCTTGTCTATCGGGGCTTGTCGTGCCAAAAGGTCCTGGGCTGAGGCCGTTGCAGCCGTCATTGTCAATATGGCCGTAATCGCTAATGTCTTTATTCTTCTTTTTAAATGCATGGTCTTTAGGTCATTGATTAAGATTGCACACCGGCAAATGTCGGCGCAAGGGGTCGGAGTGTTCCACAAATATGAAAATCCGAAGTTTTATAAAAACGTTGCAAAGATAATAAAAAATGTCAGAAGTTGTATTTTGTATTAACAACTTTATTGACCTTTTAACAAAGTGAACACCCTATCACTTGCATGGCCGGAGGCCATCACTTGCGCCACATTACATATCGCTTCGTAACCCACTGACACTCAGAAACATTATAAAAGGCCGCCTTTCGGCTTGCGAAAGACGGCCTTTTAGGGTGCGACTGACGGCCTTTTGGAAAGCAAAAGACCGTCAATCGCAAAACGTCCAAAAATCGGATGAATAAAGGTTTACGATATGGCGCCGAAATAAACGTTACTCTTGCGAAGGGCCTTTAGCCTTTGCCACATGACGGAATATTCGCTCTTGGAGCATGTCGGGTCGCTGTCCACTATCTTTGCGGCCTCGTCGCGCGCCATCTGTATCAGCTGTCCATCCTTAGCCACGTTGGCAATCTTCAGGTCGAAGGCTATTCCGCTCTGCTGCGTTCCCTCCAGGTCGCCTGGCCCGCGCAGCTTCAGGTCGGCATCGGCAATGCGGAAACCGTCGTTTGTTTCGCACATTATATCAAGCCTCTTGCGCGTATCGTTGCTCAGTTTGCGCTTGCTCACGAGTATGCAGAACGACTGGTCGGCGCCGCGTCCCACCCTCCCGCGCAGCTGGTGCAGCTGCGACAGGCCGAAACGCTCGGCGTTGATTATTACCATGATGGTGGCGTTAGGCACGTTGACGCCCACCTCTATTACCGTCGTGGCGACAAGTATCTGCGTCTCGCCGCTTACGAAGCGCCGCATCTCCTCCTCCTTTTCGGCCGGCTTCATTTTGCCGTGCACCTTGCCGAGCCTGTACTCAGGAAAGGCCTCACGCAGTTGCTCGTATCCCTCCTCAAGGTTCTTCAGGTCTATCTTCTCGCTCTCCTTAATCAGCGGATACACGATGTAGGCCTGGCGCCCCTCTGAAACCTGTCTCCTTATACCCGCGTACAGGCTCGTCATCTGGTCGTCATACTTGTGCAGCGTGTTTATGGGCTTGCGGCCCGGAGGCAGCTCGTCGATTTGGCTTACATCAAGGTCGCCGTATATTGTCATGGCCAATGTGCGCGGGATAGGCGTTGCCGTCATCACCAGCACGTGCGGAGGGTTGTCGCTCTTGTTCCACAGCTTGGCGCGCTGAACAACCCCGAAGCGGTGCTGCTCGTCAATGACGACGAAACCGAGACGCGCAAACTGCACGCTGTCCTCTATCACCGCGTGCGTACCGACAAGTATCTTCACGCTGCCGTCGGCCAGTCCTTCGAGCACGCTACGGCGGCGCTTACCCTTCACTATGCCCGTAAGCAGCTCTACACGGACATCCATACCGTGCAGGAGCGACGTTATCGTGGCCAGGTGTTGCTCGGCCAGGATTTCCGTAGGGGCCATGATGCACGCCTGGTAACCGTTGTCCAGGGCTATAAGCATTGTCATAAGCGCGACCAGAGTCTTGCCGCTGCCCACGTCGCCCTGCAACAGGCGGTTCATCTGCCGCCCCGAACCCATGTCCTTGCGGATTTCCCTTATCACCCGTTTCTGCGCCCCGGTAAGTTCGAACGGCAGGTTATGGTAGAAAAAGTCGTTGAAATTCTTGCCTACACTTGTAAATACATACCCCCGGTATTTACGCTTACGGTCGCTGGCATAGCGCAAAATGTTCAGCTGTACATAAAAAAGCTCCTCGAACTTGAGGCGGAAATCAGCCTGCACAATATCGTCATTACACTTCGGGCAATGCTTTTTCCTGAAGGCCTCGTCCCTCGAAATAAGTTTGAAAGGCTGCGTTATAAACGCCGGAAGAGTCTCTTCCAGCGGAGTCTTGATACTGTCAAGAAGGGTTTTTATAAGCCGTTCTACGGCATGCGAGTTCATTCCCGCCTTCTTCATCCTCTCCGTCGTTACGTAATAAGGCTGCAAGCCCATCTGCGAGAGTTGCAGTTCAGAGGCGGGGTCGATGTCGGGATGGGCGAACTGGTAGCGCCCGTTGAACACCGTAGGACGCCCGAATATAATGTACGGCACGCCTATCTTCAGGTGCTCCATCATGTACTTGGCACCGGAGAACCATACGATGTCGGCCACGCCGGTACCGTCAGAGACATGGGCAACAAGCCTCGTGCGATGGAACCCCATCTCGAACGTCTCAAAACTGAGAATCTTCGCCCTCACCTGTACAAACGCCACATCACCCGAAATCTCGCCGATACGGTACACACGGCTACGGTCTACGTATTTATAAGGATAATACTCAAGCAAGTCACCATACGTCTTTACCCGCAACTCCTTCTCGAGCAACGCCTTACGGCGTGGCCCCACACCGGGTAAAAACTGTATGTCCTGATTGAGAATGTCGAGCATTTAGCATGTGTTTATAATACGGCTGAAACGTCCTGAAGCTTGGCTTCTACCACGTTTAACCCAATATCCTCGCCACACGGAGGTCGAACGGCGTCGTGATTTTTATGTTCTCGCGGTTGCCCTCGACGATGGTTATCTTCTGTCCAAGGCTCTCCACAACCGACGCATCATCCGTGAATGCCTCACGGTAAGGCTGGCGGTAAGCCTGCTTGAGCAACTGTATGTCAAACGTCTGCGGCGTCTGCACAAGCCTGTAGTCGTCCCTTGGCACCGTCTCGGTTGTTCCGTCGCCCACAATACGCCTCAACGTCTCGAACACCGGCACTGCCGGAATCACCGCCTTGGCAGTTCGGGCTGTCTCGTAGCACGTCCTTATCACCTCAACCGACGGGAAGGGACGCACTCCGTCATGAATGCCGACCACGCCTTCGGCGTCGTCAGGTATCATGTCGAGGCCGTTCTTGACCGAATGGAAGCGTGTAGGACCACCCTCGGCCACAGTGTACGCCGAGGTATAACGATGTTTCTTGCATAGCTCAGACCAGTATTCGTGCTGTTCTTTCGGCAGCACAAGAATGATGGACATGTAGGCGTCGTACTCGCGAAAACGTTTAATCGTCTGCATCAACACAGGCAGACCGTTGAGCGGCAAGAACTGCTTGGGCACGTTGGAGCCCATTCTCTCGCCTTTGCCGCCCGCCACTATCACTGCATAATCCATGTATATTAATATAAGGTTGTAACTCAATGGGCACAGAGAAGGCACTATAAACATGGCCGCCAAGCGGTGCCGGAATCCGTGCCGGCACGGTATACTTCCGACACTGCCCGACAGGCCGTAGCAGGTTTATCCCTGCTTACCGCCCCACAGTATGTCCATTGATTGTAATCAATACGGTAAAATCACTTCAACATAAGGTGTTTGTACATCATGCCTTCGGCCACACCGTCGGCGGTTTGCCTGTCGGTAAGGGCCGCGAGCAGGGTGTAGGCATAAGGCAGAGTGGCCGCTGGGCCTTCGCCGGTAGTTATGTTGCCGTCCACCGTACAAAGCTCATGGGTATAGTCAGCGCCTTCAAGATATTTCTCGAAGCCCGGATAGCACGTCGCGCGCTTGCCTTTCAGCAGGCCGAGTCCGCCCAGCACCATCGGCGCGGCACAGATGGCAGCCACCATCTTGCCGCGTGCGTTCTGCTCTACTACGGCTTTCTTGACGCCTGCATGGTCGTTGAGGTTGGTAGCCCCGGGCAGTCCGCCGGGCAGCATGAGCAGGTCAGCGTCGCTGAAGTCGGCCTCCTCGAAGAGCATGTCGGCCTGTATCTTCACTCCGTGGGCCGTCTCAACAAGCAATGAGCCTGTCACGCTGACGGTCTTGAACTCTACGCCGGCGCGGCGCATTATGTCTAAAGGTATGAGGGCCTCTATGTCTTCGAAGCCCGTTGCCAGGAATTCATAAACTTTTGCCATGGTTGTTTTATTTATTAATAGTGTTTTTTCATTAAGGGATAACGTAACAAGTTATGAAAGGGCGAGCGTGTCACGGCTTGCGGGAGCGGCTTACCCGACCCGACGCACGGCCTCAAGTGGCGTCCGTGGCGCCAGAAGCTTACCTAAGGCACTTGAGGTATGCCTGGATAGTGGGGTGCAACCCCATGTACAGAGCGTCGCAAATGAGGGCGTGGCCAATGCTTACCTCGTCGAGCCAAGGTATGTTTTCGTGGAAATAGTGCAGGTTCACCAGGCTCAGGTCATGGCCTGCGTTGAGCCCCAGTCCTACCTCACGTGCCGTCCTGGCAGCCTCGACGAATGGGCGAATTGCCTCCGCGCGGTCGTCCATATATCCCGCGGCGTAGGGCTCGGTGTACAGTTCTACGCGGTCAGTGCCGCATTCCTTGGCCGCGGCAACCATCTCCTGGTCGGCGTCGACGAATATTGACGTCCTTATTCCTGCCTCCTTGAAGCGCCCGATTACATCGGTAAGGAATGCGCGGTTAGCCTTTGTGTCCCAGCCGTGGTTGCTCGTCAGCTGGTCGTCGGCATCGGGAACGAGCGTCACCTGCGTTGGCCTTACCTCCAGCACAAGGTCTATATATTTAGGTATAGGGTTGCCCTCGATATTCATCTCGGTCTTGACGAGCGGGCGTATGCCCCTCACGTCGCTGTATCTGATATGCCTCTCGTCGGGGCGTGGATGTACGGTTATGCCTTGCGCGCCGAACTTCTCGCAGTCAAGAGCCACCTGCAGCACGTCGGGATTGTTGCCTCCGCGCGAGTTTCTCAGTGTGGCCACCTTGTTGATGTTTACGCTTAATTTCGTCATTTTTTTGTTTTTTATGGATTATGCGATGTCCGTTATTCGGCAAAATATGTAATTTTGCAAATGCCTATAATCATCGGCAAAGTTACAAAATGTTTGGCATTTCCAAGCATGACATGCTTAAAAAGAAAATTAAAAGCTACATTTTATGGCACTTCGGAAAATGAGATTCGCCATCTTCGGCAACATATACCAGAGTCGCAAGTCGGCCAACATACAGAAAATACTGGCATGCCTTGACGAGCACGACGCCGAGGTGTGCATAGAGAGGCGGTTCTACGACTACCTGGTAAGCACGGGGCGCATAGCGGAAGGCAGCGTAGGGTTGTTCGACGACAGCCTGTTCGAGGCCGACTTCGTCATCTCCATGGGCGGCGACGGCACTCTGTTGCGGGCCGCGGGGCACGTTGGCAGCAAGGGTACGCCCATACTCGGTGTGAACATGGGGCGCCTGGGATTCCTGGCCGACGTGCTGCCGAGCGAGATTGAGGAAGCCATAGCGTCGCTGTACGACGGCAACTACGACATCGAGAACCATACCGTAATACAGGCCGAAGCCGACGGCAGGCCGCTGCAGGGCCCTTCATACGCGCTTAACGACATAGCAGTGCTGAAGCGCGACAATGCCTCGATGATAACGATACACGCCGAGGTTGACGGCGAATACCTCGTAACCTACCAGGCCGACGGCCTCATCGTGAGCACGCCCACCGGCTCGACGGCCTACTCGCTGTCGAACGGAGGCCCGATAATAGTGCCCTGCACGGGCACGCTGTGCCTCACGCCGGTGGCTCCGCACAGCCTCAACATACGCCCGATAGTCATTCCGGACGGCACGGTAATAAACCTTACGGTAGAGAGCAGAAGCCACAATTTCCTCATTGCGGTGGACGGACAGTCGGAGAAATGCGCCGAGGGCACAAGCCTGACCATACGCAAGGCGCCCTACACGATAAGGATAGTAAAGCGCAGCGGGCACCGCTACTTCTCCACCCTGCGCGAGAAGATGATGTGGGGAGCCGACTCGCGGGGATAAAAGGCTTAGCTTAACAAGACATACCGGGCCAATTCAGCCTATTGGGCCATCAGCCTTATCTATATAATTTGGTATATTAGGCTAATTATGCCCAATATGCCTGATAAGCCGAATCAGCCTAAAAAGACATCGACAATTAACTTTTAACAGAATAGCCAATGCTCAAATTAAGAATGATTATTGCAGCCGTGGTGATAGCCTTGGCCGCAAACGTATCGGCGCAGGACGCCGACTCGCTTTACGCTAAAGACCTGTTGCAGCCCGGCACGGAGGCGCCCGACTTCACTCTGGCGGCGCCCGACGGCACGCGCCACAGCCTGTCGGAGATGAAGGGAAGCTACGTAGTGCTCGACTTCTGGGCTTCATGGTGCCCGGACTGCCGCAAGGACATTCCCGAAATGAAACGCCTGCACGACATGTACGGGCAGAGGATTAAGTTCGTGAGCGTATCGTTCGACGACAAGAAGGACAACTGGACGCGCTGCATCGAATCAAACGGCATGGACTGGCTGCACCTTAGCGAGCTGAAGAAATGGAAATCGACCGACGTATCGCGCCTGTACAACATCAAGTGGATACCGGCCATGTACCTCATCGACCGCCAGGGCACGGTCATACTGTCGACCGTCATGATAGACAAGTTGGCCGCCAAGCTAAAGGAGCTGCACGAACTATAGTGCCGGATACAGCAAAACGGCTGGCGCCAATACCCGAAAGACAGCCCGGCAAGACATCAGCAAAAAAATAAAACGTCGCATTCCGCAATACAGAATGCGACGTTTTACGTTGTAATACGCCATCTTTTACAGTACGATTTGCCGTCTTTTAGATTGTAAGCGAAAGCCGGCAGCCAGCTTACGGAGAATCAACACACATGCATCCAGGAAGAAAATACGTAAGCAAAACGCGGCATAAACGTAACACTTTCAACCGCAATGACATGTCATAACGTCCCTGCACGGACAAGACCTACTGTCGAACGGTGTCAATTATGCTCACCGCTGGTCTCCTTTATGATGAACACGCTTAGCGCCCCGGCCACGAGAAGCACTCCCGATACGGTCATCATGCTGCTCTGCTCGCTGCCGACAAGGCTCAGTACTGCGCCGCCGAGCGCCGCTGCTATTATCTGCGGAATGCATATCGTGCCGTTGAACAGGCCCAGGTAAGTGCCCATGTGGCTGCCGTTAAGGGCGTTGGTTACAATGGCGAATGGCATTGCCAGCATTGCGGCCCATGCGCATCCGATAAGCAGGTAGGGCACGAAGAGCACATACTGGTTGTGCACGAAGGGCACCATCAGGAAGCCCGCGGCACCGAGCGCAAGGCTGATGGCGTAGGCAGCCTTACGGTTGGCGAACCTCGGCAGGGCCACGGCCCAGCACACGCTGCCTATAGCCTGCACGGCGAAGAGTATGCCAACCCAGTTGCCGGCCGCCTGGAACCCTTCAGAAGTCGGGTCGGTAGTGCCCCAACAAGTCTCGGCGATGGCTCCGTTGGTATAGTTCCACATGTACAGGAACGCCGCCCAGCAGAAGAACTGCACCAGCCCGACCGTCCAGAAAGCCTTGGGCGCGTCGCGCAGCAGCCTCAGCCAGTTGACCTTGTCCTCGTTGAGCGGCTTCGACAATCCGTGATACTCGGCATATTCCTTCGGCGGCATTTCCTTCACCTTGACCGAAGTGTATATCACGCAAAGTATCAATATGGCCGCGCCGATGTAGAAAGAGTAAATAACGGAGTCAGGTATTACGCCCTTCGGAGCGATATTGCTTATGCCAAGGAACGTGAAAAGGAACGGGAAGACGTAACCCACGAGCGAGCCGGCATTGCACAGGAAACTCTGTATCGAGTACGCCAGGGCCTTCTGCTTCTCGTTAACCATGTCGCCGACAAGCATCTTGAACGGCTGCATAGCCATGTTGATACTCGTGTCGAGGAACATTAACGACACCAGTCCGAACACCATGGCCGTAGACACGGCCATACCGAACGACCCGGCGTTGGGCAGCAGGCACATCACTATAACCGCCACAAGCGCGCCGATGAACAGATAAGGTATCCTTCGGCCGAAACGGCACCACGTCTTGTCACTGAATGTGCCAACCAACGGCTGCACGATAATGCCCATCAAGGGAGGGAGTATCCAGAAATAACTGAGGCTGTGCGGATCGGCGCCCAACGTTGCGAATATACGGCTGATGTTGGCGCTCTGCAAGGCGTACGCGATTTGTACACCGAAGAAACCGAAACTCAGGTTCCAGAGTTTGGCAAAACTTAAATCAGGTTTTCTTTTCAAGTCAGTATTCATATTGTTTAAGGATTTATGTTAATTCACGATTCTCAATGCACAACCCAGTTTTGCACAAACTCAATTATGAATTATGCATTATGAATTATACATTACTTGGTGGTGCCCCTTACAATCAGCCTGGTCCTTATCACGCGCTTCTCCACCTTGTCAACAGGCATGCGCCCCTCGACCTTTGCGATAAGTATGTCGGCCGCCTCGCGCCCCACCTTATAGCCGTTCTGCTCTACGGTGGTAAGCATCGGGTCGCACGCTACGGCCCTCTGTCCGTTGGTAAACCCGCATACAGATATATCCTCAGGCACCCTAAGTCCCATGCGCTTGGCAGTGTACATTATGCCTATGGCCGTATCGTCGTTAATGGCGAAGAAAGCGTCGGGACGGTTGTCGGCATTCAACACCTCCGGCGTAATCCGCTCGGCATCCTCGCGGTTGTCGCAAATCTTCCTTATGCAGTCATTAGGATTTATTCCGTGCTTCAGCAATGCGTCATGCCAACCGTTATAACGGTTCTTCGAAATCTCGAGCGTCATCGACGAACCGTAGAAAGCAATGTTACGGCAACCGGTGCCAATCATATACTCTACGGCAGAATAAGCTCCCATATAGTCATCGACAACCACACGGCTGGCGTCCACGCCGGTGCAAATCCTGTCATAAAAGACAAGGGGCAACCCCTTGTTCATCAACGATATGAAGTGGTCGTAGCGCGAAGTGTTCTTCGACTGCGACACTATTATGCCGCACACCTTGTTCTCGTAGAACGAATTGCACGTCTCAACCTCACGCTCATATCTTTCGTCGCTCTGCGCAACAAGCAGCCTGTAACCGTATTTCAGGGCCTCGTCCTCAATTCCGCTCAATATCGACGAAAAGTAATAATGGGTGAATTGAGGGATTATTACCCCGATAATCTTCATCGTCTTGTTGTTACGCAACGACTCGGCCATTATGTTTGGACTGAAATCATGCGCCTTGGCATAAGCCACTATCTCGTTGCGCCGCTTCTCGCTTATACGCGGACTGCCTTTCAAGGCCCTCGAAACAGTTGCCACGGAGACTCCAAACTCCCTGGCAATATCTTTCATTGTTATAGGCACTCTGTTTTCAGGCATGATCCGTTTTGTTTTTCTACCGCAAAATTAGTTAATGCCTAACTATCTTTAAGATTACACCTTATAATATTTAAGGTTTTCAATGTGCAACCGATTGCGCAAACGAGAATGTATTTTTTAGTTAAAATGAAGAACAAATAATAATAAATGGGCGTATTTTTGCACATGTGAAAACTGACCTTGAGACTGCGTTTTTTGAGACGTAGAATTAAAAATTTAGTATTATAAATGTTAACTTTAAAAGTACAAGAATGATGAAGCAGGTAAAAATCAAAACCCCTATTAGGATCCTGTCATTATTGATCGGGCTATTCCTATCAGTGGGCGCCTTTGCTCAGAATGAAGTCAAAGGAATCGTTAAGGATGCTTCTGGTGAACCGGTAATCGGCGCTACCATCCGTGTCGTAGGACAAGACGGCGGCTCTATTACCGACTTTGACGGAAACTTTACCATCAAAGCTGAACCGGGAGCTAAGATCCAGGTATCTTACATCGGTTACAAGACCGTTGAAGTACCCGTATCCTCTAACATGGTAATCACTCTTCAAGACGACACCCAATTGCTTTCCGACGTTGTCGTAATCGGTTACGGCCGCGCAAAGAAGGAAGACTTGACAGGTTCGGTAACAGCCATCAAGCCAGATGAGATGAGTAAGGGTATCACCAGCAGCGCCAGCGACATGCTCGTCGGCAAGATTGCCGGTGTTGACGTAATCACCGCAGGCGGTGCGCCAGGCGCGGGAGCGCAGATCCGTATCCGTGGCGGTTCGTCACTCAACGCAAGCAACGACCCTCTCTACGTAATCGACGGTCTTACCATCGACGGCAACACGGCTACCGGTATGAGTAACGTGCTCGCTATGATCAACCCGAACGATATCGAGACCTTCACTGTATTGAAAGACGCATCTGCAACCGCCATCTACGGTTCGCGCGCATCTAACGGCGTCATCATCATCACCACCAAGAAGGGACGCAAGGGCACAGGCCCGAAATTCTCTTACAACGGCGATGTGACAATCTCAACCACCCAGAAACGCTACGACGTGCTTAACGGCGATGAATACCGTGCACTCGTTGACCAACTGTGGCCGAATGGAGATGCTCCTGCACTCGGCGACGCAAACACAGACTGGCAGGACGAGATATTCCGTACTGCTGTCAGCACTTCACACAACCTCTCGATGACGGGCGGCCTCAAGAACATGCCTTACCGTGTATCAGTTGGATACCAAAGCGACAGCGGTATCATCAAGACATCTTACATGAAGCGTTTTAACGCATCCGTCAACCTTGCTCCGTCATTCCTCGACGACCACCTGAACTTTAACATAACCGCCAAGTTCATGGCCGAGAAAGACAGTTATGTAGACTCTGGCGCGGCTATCGGCGGAGCGCTCGCTATGGACCCGACCCGTTCAGTGTATGACCACAGCGAAATCGGTGATTCTTTCTTTGGCGGATATTACCAAAACTATCAGTCTACTGACGCTTATCCTGATAAAAGCTGGAATTACACGTCAAATACCAATACACCTCAGAACCCCGTCGCATACCTCAACCAAAGAAGCTGCATCGCCAATTCGAGCGACTTTAACGGTAACGTAGAGGTAGACTACAAGGTTCACGGATTCGAGGACTTACGACTACACGCCAGCTACGGCGGTCAGTACACGTCAAGTACACAGGACGACTGGTCGTCACCCTATTCTTATGATAACAACTATTACGGCTGGAACGGCGTAACCAAGTACTATAAGTACAGCATTACCGCAAATGCCTACGCACAATACATGCATACGTTCGGATCTCATACCATCGACATAATGGCCGGCGCCGAGGAGTCTCACTACCACCGCAGCGGATACAACCAAGGCATGGGATGGGATTCATATACAAACGAACCTTATAATGAATCATTAAGGAGCGAAAAGGAATGGACAACCCATAACTCACTCGTATCTTATTTCGGACGTTTGAACTATACACTCCTTGACCGTTACATGCTTACCGCTACGTTCCGTGCCGACGGTTCTTCACGTTTCGCCAAAGGACACAAGTGGGGCTACTTCCCGTCAGTTGCACTTGCATGGAAAATCAACGACGAAAAGTTCATGAAAAACATCAAATGGTGGAACGAGTTTAAACTCCGCCTCGGCTGGGGTCAGACCGGTCAGCAGGATATCGGCTCGGACTTCCTCTATGCTCCTCTTTACACTATCGGAGACCAATACGGACAATACCAGTTTGGTACAGGATCGGACTCGTTCATTTATACGGTGCGCCCCTCTGCTTACAATCCCGACCTTACATGGGAAACTACAACCACATGGAACGCCGGACTTGACTTCGCTTTCCTGAACAACCGTATCACGGCCAACATCGACGGATACTACCGCAAGACCACCGACCTTATCCAAAACGTGACAATTCCTGTCGGTGTGAATTTCGCGCAACGCATGGACCAAAATATCGGTTCTCTCGAAAATTATGGTATTGAGTTCTCTATCGGAGCGAAGCCCATCGTCACAAAAGACTTCACTTGGGACGTACAATACAACGTTTCATGGAACCATAACGAAATAACCGAGCTTGTCGGCGGTAACGATGGCTACATAGTAGAGAGCGGCAACACCATCTCACGCGGAAAGAGTACGCACGTGCAGGCACACACCGTAGGTGAACCGGCAAACTCGTTCTGGGTTTACCAACAGGTTTATGACGAAAACGGCAAACCTCTTGAAGGCGTATTCGTCGACAGAGACGGCAACGGTAGAATCACCAACGACGACCGTTACTTCTATCACAGCCCGGCAGCACCTGTGTACATGGGCCTTACGATGAAGTTTACTTACAAGAACTGGGACCTGAGCTTCGCCCTACGTTCGTCGATAGGCAACTATGTTTACTACGACTTCCTGTCAAACAAAGCTGTCATCAGCCAGCCAGGACTTTATTCAAACAGCTCATACAGCAATACAACTCAAGCCGCTGTCGATTTAGGATTTACAGGCACAGGCACAGGCTCACCATGGCTCAGCGACTACTTCGTACGTAATGCTTCTTACCTGAAGTGCCAGAACATTACACTCGGTTACTCGTTCCCCGCTCTGCTGAAGTACAACAACCAGGACTACTTCTCCGGACGCCTGTACTTCACCGTGCAAAACCCGTTCATAATAACCAAATATGACGGTCTTGACCCTGAAGTATCGAGCGGCATAGACAACAACCCGTACCCGCGCCCCCTGAGTTTCCAGCTTGGCGTAAACCTCAACTTCTAATGAAGTACATACATGTTACATGAAATAACAAAAAGGATATAACAATGAAAAATATATTTTTTAAGACTATCGCGGCTGCTATTGTGGGCATTGGACTCACTGGCTGTGTGAACGATTTGGACATAAGTTCAATCGATCCGCAATCATCCAGCTCATATGAGGAGGAGCAGCTTTTCGCAAAATGCTACGGAGTGCTTGGCCTGACCGGCCAGCGTGGTGGTGCAGGCAATGGCGACTTGAGCGATGACGAAGGCGAATCCGGCTTCTACCGCACCACGTTTAACCTTCAGGAATTGCCTACCGACGAGCTTATGTGGGCATGGCAGACAGACCAGGACATTCCGCAAATCACGATGATTGGCTGGAGTTCAAGCTCTATCCGCGTATTGTGGGCATATACCCGCCTGATGTATGACATCACGCTGTTCAACAAATATCTGCAGGAAGTACCCGACAACGAAGAGTACAGCCAGAAGCGCGCAGAGATACGCTTCCTCCGTGCATTGCATTACTGGTACTTGCTCGACCTGTTCGGCAAAGTACCGTTCAAGACTGACTTCGACATCAACCAACTGCCTGTTGAATACAGCGGCGCCGAAGCATATGACTGGATAGACAAGGAGCTGACCGAAATAGAACCGCAGATGGCGGAGGTCGGCGCATTCTGCAACGACCAGTACTTCGGGCGTGCCGACCGCGGAGCGGCTTACATGCTGCACGCACGCCTTGCCCTCAACTCGAAGGTTTATACAAAAGGTGCAGTTGAGGATTACCAGAAAGCCATAGACTATTGCGACCAGCTGATCAACAGTGGAGCATACGACCTGTCACGCCTGGCCAAAAACGGGAACTCGGGCTACGCACAGCTTTTCATGGCCGACAACGACGTCAATACTGAAGCACGCCAGGAAATAATATTCCCAATCCGCCAGGACGGACTTCATACAAGACAATATGGAGGCTCGCTCATGCTGATTGCAGGAGCACGAAGCGCCGCTATGCCCAATTACGGAATGAAGGAAAGCTGGACATGCCTTTTCGCACGCAATGCCATGATTTCAAAGTTCTTCGAGAACCAAGACGCAATACCTCTTGCTGAAGAAGCCGCGCCTAACGATGCGACCTCAGACGAAGTAGTCGCGCTTGACGAACAATACGGCACAACAATACAAGACCTCCTCGACTTGGCCGGCGATGACCGCGCACTGTTCTACAGCGGTTGCGCCAACGGCGTACGAAAGCTGAAAACGGACAAAGTCTCAGCTTTCACCGACGGACTTTCTGTAGTAAAATGGACCAACCTGAAGAGCGACAATACTGCTGGACAGAATGTATCATGGCCTGATACGGACATTCCATTGTTCCGCCTCGCCGAAGCTTATCTTACCCGCGCAGAGGCTAAATATCGCCTGAGCGGTAACCCGAACGATGCCCGTGCCGACATACAGGAGCTGCACAACCGCGCAAACGCCGATGCCGTACCGGCCAATATCGACGAGATGTACATCCTCGACGAGTGGTGCCGCGAGTTCTTTATGGAAGGCCGTCGCCGCAGTGATCTCGTACGTTTCGACTGCTTCACTGGCAACAAATACGTATGGGACTGGAAGGGCGGCGCCGAGAACGGCATAAGCGTTGACCCACACTTCAACGTATATCCTATTCCCGCCCAACACACCTTGGAAGCCGGCAACGGTAACCTGACGCAGAATGACGGTTATTAATCACATTCAAGACAACAATTAAAGCAAGAAGAAATTATGAAAAATATATTTAAAAGCCTGCTCGTTCCGGCCTTCGCCCTTGCGGTAGTTCCCTTCTTTGCCTCATGTAGCGAGGACAGGGACGACAACCCTACGCTTAGGCAGCCGGCCGGTAACCTGACATTGACCGCTCCGGCCGGTTCGGAGACAACAACGTATGACTTGTTGAACACCGAGAGCCTGGCGGTAACGTCAACGGCTCCCGACTATGGGTTCTCTGCCCAGATACTATATCAAATCCAGGTGTCACTGACCGAAGATTTCGCAACGTCAAGAACCCTTGGCAATGTAAACCAAACGTATTCAAGCACCAACGCCACTCCTGAAGTAAGCTTCGAATGCAGGGAGCTTAATGACTCTATCGTATCGCTGTATCAAGCAGCCAACGGCGGAGCTAACCCGACGCAAGACCCCATGACGGCATACATACGTGTACAGGCAAGCGTCAGCGGCTCGAACACAGCCTATGCCTACTCCAATCCAGTAGCGCTAAGCGTGATAGCGCAATATGTAGAAACAACGCCTGACTTGTATTACATTGTAGGAGCGATGAATAGTTGGGATGCAAATACAAATCACTTGTTATATCCGACATCAACGACAGTCTACAGCTACACGACACAGTGGACTGGTGATGGGAACTTCAAGTTCTGGCTTGATTCCGAGATTGGCAATTGGGATGTTGCATACGGTTGCGCTACTGACGGCGACAACTCTGCTTCTGGTGCATTGGTTAACTCTGGTTCCGGTGCAATTGTAGTTCCTACAAAGGGTGAGTATTATACATTCACTGCCGATATTGAAAACATGACCTATACGTGGACAAGGCTTGAAAACCAGAAACCTGCTACATACTCGACAGTAGGCCTTATCGGAGTAGGCAACGATTGGGATAATGATATCGTCATGACTGAAGTTGCGCCACATAACTGGTATGTAAACACTACCATCACAGCCGATTGCGAAGTTAAGTTCCGTGCGGACAATGCATGGACAATAAGTTGGGGAAGCGGCATGGATCTCGCTGACCAAAATTACGGAACTGCAGACATTAACGGTGGAAATATGAAAATTGCCGCAGGTACGTATGACATTTACTTTAACGACATCACAACCGAATACGTATTCGTAGCAGCTGAATAAATATTCGTTGACACTCTATAAACAACCGCTTGCGCATGAGACACGGCGCAAGCGGTTGTTTTTTATTCAAGGTACATGTATCCATATAATATAATTTTTCAATTTTAATCTGTCATCTGTCAGAATCCAGCGTAACACTCTGGGTACAAGCTCTTTACGAACAATCATACAATCTCGCCTCTGTCAGCAAGGCTGAACCATTTTGAAAAAAGATTCAGCCTTGCTGACAGACAGTTTCGAATTCAGTGCGTTATAACTTCCTGATTATCATCGCATTACCACGAAGGCTGACAGATGACAGATACTTTCGCAAAAAATGGAATAGGACAAGGCGTAATTTGTCTTGCTCACCAACAAGTGGCATTCAATCTTTCCATTCAAAAGACTGCCTTTCGCGTTATAAAAGACGGCAAACGGCATTGTAAAATAAGGCCTTTCGCAAGCTAAAAGACACCCTTTAGCAATACCATTGCCGCCGATAAAGCAGCGCTTTAATAATAATCGAACTCACGTTAATTGCCAGCAGTCAGGCAAGGCTGACCGCCATTCGTAAACAAAAATAAAGTATTGTTTAACTTACTTTTATTTTGCATTTCGCCAAGCTTGTACTATCTTTGCAAAAAGAGGGAGTACGCAGCATACACAGGGCTAACGCTCCGTCATCAAAAATAACAAATTAAGCAAAATACGTCATGGAGAACAAGAAGACACAATACATACGCTTCGACTGGGCAATGAAACGCCTGCTTAGAAACAAGGCGAACTTCGGCGTGCTGGAAGGACTGCTCACGACGCTGCTGAACGAACGGATAACCATAAACAGGCTGCTTGAGAGCGAGAGCAACCAGGAGGACGAATTTGATAAGTACAACCGCGTGGACATGCTGGCCGAGAACTCGAAAGGAGAACTGATACTTATCGAAGTACAGAACAACAACGAGTACGCATATTTCCAGAGAATGCTGTTCGGAACGTCGAAACTCATAACGGAATATATCAACCGAGGCGACAGCTACAGCAACATTCGCAAGGTTTACAGCGTAAACATCGTGTATTTCTCGCTGGGAGCAGGCAAGGACTATGTGTATCATGGCAAGACTGTATTCAAGGGAATACACAACGGCGACGTACTCGAGCTGACGCCGTTCCAAAAACAGACGTTTAAGGTGGACACCGTAAGCCAGCTGTATCCAGAATATTACATCCTGAAAGTAAACGACTTCAACAACGTGGCGAAAAGCCCGCTGGAAGAATGGATTTACTACCTCAATACAGGAGAACTGCCCGACGGCGCAACGGCTCCCGGACTTGACAAGGTTCGCGAAAGGCTCAAGCTCGACAAAATGAGCAAGGACGAACTAAACGCGTACTACCGACATCTCGACAACATTGTCATCCTTAAAGACAACATTTTCACGGAACGTGAAGAAGGAAGAGCGGAAGGTAGAGCAGAAGGTAGAGAAGAGGGAAGAAAAGAGGGAAGAGCGGAAGGAAGAGCGGAAGGAAGAGCGGAAGGCGAAAAGAAAAAGAATATGGAGAACGCCATAAAAATGAAAAGACTCGGCCTGGGAACAGAGATAATAAACAAAGTAACAGGACTATCGCCTTCAGAAATTGACGAACTGCAAAGTTGACGGTATCATTAACATAGTCTTTATGCCGAACAACCTGCATTAAAATGAATACCACTAATATAAAATATGTGCGGTATTCATTTTAATGCAGGTTCAATATGAGATATAACTTTGACACATTTTTGTCCTTATACAATGATTATTTGACGTTTTATTCGTAACTTCGCAACTTGAAACAAGATAAAAAACTGACATTATGCTAACAGCCGAAGAAAAAAAGGCTATCATATCCCTGATACACAAGCAGGTTGTTCCGGCCATAGGTTGTACTGAGCCTATCGCCGTGGCATTGTGCGTAGCCAAAACGAAAGAGCTGCTCGGCCGTGTGCCCGAGACAATAGACATACAGTTGAGTGCCAATATCCTGAAAAACGCGATGGGCGTAGGCATACCGGGAACAGGCATGACCGGACTGCCGATAGCCGTAGCGCTGGGCGCGTTGATAGGCCGTCCGGAGCTAGAATTAGAGGTTCTGCAGGACTGCAACAAGCCTGCCGTAGAACAGGCAAAGCAATACCTTGCCGAAAACAGGCTCAACATAAGGCTCAAAGACGACGCTCCCGACAAGCTGTACATAGGGGTAACAGCCTGCGCTGACGGGCATGAGGCCGAAGCCCGCATTGCCGTAAAGCACACAAACTTCGTGTATCTGCGCAAGGACGGTGACGTAATAAAGGAGAAACCCGTACACAGCGACAATGCCGAGGACGAAGAGGAAGTGGACCTGACGCTGCGGAAAGTCTATGAGTTCGCTACCGAAACCGACGTTGAAGAGTTGCGTTTTATCCTCGAGGCAAAGAACATGAACGAGGCCGCGGCGACCGACGGTCTGCACGAGAACTTCGGCCATGCCCTCGGAAAAACTCTGTGCAGCCCGCTGGGACGCGGAATCATGGGCGAAAACATCTTCTCCAAGGTGCTCGCCGCCACAAGTTGCGCATGCGACGCGCGCATGGCCGGCGCCATGATACCGGTGATGAGCAACAGCGGAAGCGGCAACCAGGGTATCTGCGCGACAATGCCCGTGGCCGTGTTTGCCGAAGAAAACCACAACACCGAGGAGGAAACTATACGTGCCCTCATAATAAGCAACCTCACGGCAATATATATCAAGCAGCACCTCGGGTCGCTGTCGGCACTGTGCGGATGCGTGGTGGCAAGTACCGGCAGCAGCTGCGGCATAACATATCTTATGGGCGGAAGCTATGAACAGATGGCTTTCGCGGTGAAGAACATGATAGCCAACCTTACCGGAATGATATGTGACGGCGCAAAACCAAGCTGTGCCCTCAAGCTGACATCAGGCGTCAGCACAGCCATACTGAGCGCCATGCTCGCAATACAGAACAAACATGTAACGTCGGTTGAAGGCATTATTGACGACGACGTAGACCAAAGCATACACAACCTGACGGAGATAGGACGCCGTGGCATGGACGAGACCGACCGTTTCGTGCTGGACATAATGACACACAAGAAGAATTAAGAGTTAAGAATCAAGAGTTTATAAAAACGACAAAGTGGGCTATCAAGCAGATTAGGCCCATCTGGCTAATCAGACTAATCGGCTTTACCAGACCCATTCCCCTACCCTTCCAACAAATAAATTATGAAGAAACAGATATTTATCACAATGCTGCTTGCCGTCATAGCGATTGCGGCAAGCGCGCAAATGCAAGACCCAGTACACTTCAGCGTGAGCCAGAAAAAGGTAGCTCCGAACGAAATAGAAGTGACGTTCAGCGGCAAAATCGACGCCGGATGGCACGTCTACTCAACCGCGCTGCCGGCCGACGGCCCCATATCGGCAACGATAACTACCGAGAAAAACGAAGGGGCGGCGCCAAAAGGCTCACTCGGACACAGGGGTAAAGAGATAAACCAGTATGACAACATGTTCGGCATGAACCTGCGCTTCTTCGAGAACAGCGTTACGTTCTACCAGCGCTACAAGCTCACGGGCAAGACCTATCACGTAAAGGGCTACCTGGAATACGGTTCATGCAACGACGAGATGTGCATGCCGCCGACACAGGTTGAATTCGACTTTAAGGGCGAAGGCCCCGCCGACGCCCCCGCAACGGAAGAGAAAAAGGAGCTGCCGGCAGCGGACACAGTAGCCGTGGCTGACACAACGAAAGCCGACACGGCCGCCGTCGCGCCGCAGGCCACAGCCGATACGACGGGACTTTGGACGCCCGTAATAGACGAGCTGCGTGCCTTTGACGGCGCACAAAGCAACACTGACCACTCATGGGTGTACATATTCTTCATGGGATTCGTCGGCGGACTGGTAGCATTGTTCACTCCATGCGTATGGCCAATCATCCCGATGACGGTGAGCTTCTTCCTAAAGCGTGCCAAGGACAAGAAGAAAGGCATACGCGACGCCATGACATACGGCGTGTCGATAATAGTAATCTACCTTGCGCTTGGCCTCGCCATAACGGCGATATTCGGCGCAAGCTCGCTCAACGCGCTGGCTACAAACGCCGTGTTCAACATCTTCTTCTTCCTGCTGCTGGTAGTGTTCGCCCTGTCCTTCTTCGGTTGGTTCGAGCTTACGCTGCCCTCGTCGTGGACAAACAAGGTTGACAACAAGGCTTCTTCAACAAGCGGACTGCTCAGCATATTCCTCATGGCGTTCACGCTGACGCTCGTGTCGTTCTCATGTACCGGCCCCATAATCGGATTTCTGCTCGTCGAGGTGAGCACCTCGGGCAGCATAACGGGCCCTGCTATCGGCATGCTTGGCTTCGCGGTGGCCCTCGCCTTGCCGTTCACGTTGTTCGCAATGTTCCCCACATGGCTCAAGCAGGCGCCGAAGTCGGGCAGCTGGATGAATATAATCAAGGTGACGCTGGGCTTCATCGAGCTGGCGTTCGCCCTCAAGTTCTTCTCCGTGGCCGACCTTGCTTACGGTTGGGGACTGCTCGACCGCGAGGTGTTCCTCTCTCTCTGGATAGTGATATTCGGCCTGCTTGGCCTGTACCTGATAGGCAAACTTAAGTTCAGAAGCGACGGCGATGACAACAGGGCCATGCCCGTGCCGTGCATTGTGCTGGGCATGGTGTCGCTGGCGTTCACGGTATATATGGTGCCGGGCCTTTGGGGCGCGCCGTGTAAGGCCGTGAGCGCGTTCGCGCCACCAATGAACACGCAAGACTTCAACCTGTACAACAACGAGGTGCACCCGCGCTTCAAGGACTACGAACAGGGCATGGCAGCCGCCAAGGCCGAAGGGAAACCGGTGCTAATAGACTTTACCGGCTTCGGCTGCGTAAACTGCCGTAAGATGGAGGCGGCTGTATGGACCGACCCGCAGGTGGCAGACAAGCTGAACAACGACTTCGTACTGATATCGCTTTACGTTGACGACAAGCAGCCGCTTGACCATCCGATAGAAATCGTTGAGAACGGCAAGAAGCGCACACTGCGCACCATCGGCGACAAGTGGAGCTACCTGCAGCGCAGCAAATTCGGAGCCAACGCGCAGCCCTTCTACGTCATACTTGACAACGAGGGTAAGCCTCTGGCCGGGTCGTACAGCTACGACGAGAACATAGACCGCTATCTTGAATTCCTCAACAAAGGCCTGGGCAACTACAAGAAATAAGCCATAAGGCATACAGCCGACGGGCAGGCAAGGAGAACACGGACGCCATAGGGCGATACGTAACGGCTCCTTGCCTGCCCGTTTTTCATGCGATAAAAGACGCAACCTACGCGGCACGCATAATATGCCATAATAAGCTGACAGTCAACATATTACATCAAGCATTGCGAAAGACGGTCTTTCAGTCTGCCAAAGGCCGTCTTCCACATGCCCGAAGGCCGTCTTTTGCCCTGCCGTTTGCCGCCTTTTACGAAACGCACGGCAACGCCGACGGACACGCCACGCCATATACCAAAAAATAAACACGCAATGCTCGCATTTTCAAAAAAAATGTGTAAGTTTGCAGGTAAATTGCAGTAGAAGTGCCGACACGGCACTATAACCATCAAACAAACATTTCAATACAATGCAGGAAACAAGGCAAAACCGCATAGCAAGGCTGCTCCAGAAGGAGCTGAGCCTGATATTCCAGTCACAAACGCGCGCCATGCACGGAGTAATGGTAAGTGTTACGCGCTGCCGTATCAGTCCTGACCTGAGCATCTGCACGGCTTACCTGAGCATATTCCCGTCGGAAAAAGCTGACGAACTGATACAGAACATCACGGCAAACGAGAAGACAATACGCTACGAACTGGGTACGCGCGTGCGCAACCAGCTGCGCATAATACCCGAACTGCGCTTCTTCGTGGACGACTCGCTCGACTACATAGCGCACATTGACGAGCTGCTGAAGAAATGAACTTTCCATTCTACATAGCCCGCCGGTATCTCTTCTCCAAAAAGAGCACGCACGTAATCAACCTCATAAGCTTCATCAGCGCCGTAGGTGTGGCCGTGGCCACGATGGCACTGGTGGTCACGCTGAGCGTGTTCAACGGTTTCCACGACCTCGTGGCGTCGTTCCTTACAGCCTTCGACCCACAGATTGAGGTGGTTCCGGCACAAGGCAAGACGGCACCTGCCGACGACCCTATACTCACGAAGATACGCACGCTGCCAGAAGTTGACGTTGCCACTGAGTGTGTGGAGGATCAGGCTATGGCCATCTATAACGGCAACCAGGCCATGGTGATGATCAAGGGCGTTGACGACAACTTCGACCAGCTGACGCATATCAACGACATAGTGTACGGCGACGGCGAATTCTCGCTGCACGCGGCCAACCTCGAATACGGCACGGTGGGCATTCGCCTGGCCGACCAGTTTGGCATGAGCGCCGACTGGGAGGGCTTCATGAACATCTACGCGCCGCGCCGCGAGGGACAGCTCGACATGATGAATCCCACGGAAGGCTTCGTAGAGGACTCACTGATATCGCCGGGCGTGGTGTTCTCGGTCAGGAACGGCCGCTACGACCGCAACTATATCCTGACATCCATAGGCTTCGCACGCCGCCTGTTCGGGCAGCAGGGCATGCTGTCGCAACTCGAACTGCGCCTTAAACCGGGCAGCGACCTTGACGCGGTAAAGGCCGAGATGAGGGAGATTGCAGGCTCTAAGTACCGTGTGCTCGACCGGATGGAACAGCAGGCAGACACGTTCAAGATAATGAAAATAGAGAAATTCATCGCCTATATTATCCTGACATTCATACTCGTCGTGGCCTGTTTCAACATAATAGGCTCGCTGTCAATGCTCATAATAGACAAGAAAAACGACGTCGTGACGCTACGCAACATGGGAGCTACCGACAAACAAATCACCAGGATATTCCTGCTTGAAGGGCGGATGATATCCGTCATAGGCGCAATTGCCGGCATACTGCTCGGCCTGTTGCTCTGCTGGCTCCAGCAGGAATACGGCCTCGTGGCACTCGGACGCAGCAGCGGCTCGTTCGTTGTCGACGCTTATCCCGTAAGCGTACACCCCGAAGACATCGTAATAGTGTTCATAACGGTCATTGCCGTAGGCTTCGTCTCGGTGTGGTATCCCGTAAGATATTTTGCCAAAAGGCTCATAAATAATTAAGAGTTAAGAATTAAGAGTTAAGAAAATATGCCTTGATTTATGCGCAAAGTGCATAGCATATTTTCTTAACTCTTAATTCTTAACTCTTAATTCTCTTTCATCTTTCCGCCCAGTCGCCACGGTCGAGGTTACGGTAGCTTATGGCCTCGGCCAGGTGTTGCGGCAATACGTCGGGCGAAGCGTCAATGTCGGCTATCGTGCGGGCTACCTTCAGTATGCGGTTATAAGCACGCGCCGAAAGGTTCAGGCGTGCCATTGCGGTGCGCAATAGCTCTATGCCTGCGGCATCGGGCTCGGCGTACTGATGTATCATGCGCTCGGTCATCTGCGCGTTACAATGAATGCCCTTGCATTCACTGAAGCGTTGCTCCTGTATCTGCCGTGCCCTTATTACCCGCTCACGTATGCTGGCGCTGCTTTCGCCTTGGGTTGAGCGCGAGATGGCGTTAAACGGCACGGGCGTTATCTCTATCTGGATGTCTATTCTGTCAAGCAGCGGACCGCTGATTTTATTGAGATACCGCTGTATTTGCCCAGGCGTGCATACACATTTATGCGTAGGGTCGTTATAATAGCCGCACGGACACGGGTTCATCGACGCCACGAACATGAAAGAACAGGGATATTCAATGGTATATTTGGCACGCGAAATGGTGATTTTACGGTCTTCGAGGGGCTGCCTGAGCAGCTCAAGGGTCGACTTGTTGAACTCCGGCAGCTCGTCGGCAAACAATACACCGTTGTGAGCAAGGGATATTTCTCCTGGCTGCGGATTGGATCCGCCGCCTACAAGGGCAACCTGGGAAATAGTATGATGAGGGGCACGGAAAGGACGTTGGGATATCAATGACATATTCCTGCCAAGCTTTCCGGCTATCGAGTGTATTTGCGTTGTTTCAAGACTTTCGGCCAGCGACAGTGGCGGAAGGATGGAAGGCAGACGCTTGGCCATCATAGACTTACCGCTGCCCGGTGGACCTATCATTATAAGATTGTGGCCTCCTGCCGCCGCAACTTCCATGGCACGCTTGACGCTCTCCTGCCCACGGACGTCGGCAAAATCGAGGTCAAAATTACTTTGCTGCTCATAAAACTCGCGACGGGTGTCTATTATTGTCGGCTCAAATTGTTCTTCACCGTTCAGGAAACGTACAACGTCAAGCACGTTATCCATACCGTACACCTTAAGCTTGTTCACCACGGCAGCCTCGCGCACGTTATATTTAGGCACGATAAGTCCCTTAAAGCCTTCCTTGCGTGCCCTTATGGCTATAGGGAGGGCGCCTCGCACCGGCTGTATCCTGCCGTCAAGCCCGAGCTCGCCAACAAACATGTATTCCGAAAGATTGTCGGTTTTCACCTTACCTATGGCCGCCAACAGTCCTATTGCGAGCGGAAGGTCATAACCGCTGCCCTCCTTGCGCAGGTCGGCAGGCGCCATATTGATAGTAGTCTCCATAACGGGCAGCTTCAACCCGTTGTTCTTCAGCGCGGCAACAATACGGTCACGGCTCTCCCTGACAGCAGTGTCGGCAAGCCCAGTGAGGTGATACATCACTCCTTTGGAGATGCTGACTTCAACCGTCACGGTGGTTACTTCAAGTCCGTTTACCGCCGCGCAGTATGTCTTGACCAGCATTTTTTGCTTTAGTTAAGTAGTGTTTTCAGCTTAGATTCTATGTCTTCCAATGCCAAATTGCGCTCTATCACGCGGCCTTGGGCATTGAACAATATGTTTTCGGATATCCCGCCGAAACCAAAACGTTCGAGTACAGGACTGTCGAACATCATCTGGTCGCAAACGGTAATCGTAGATGTTGAGTCATTACGTAGCGAACGCATACATGCTTCACGGCTCGGGTCGAGATTAATGCCAATCAAAGCCAGTCTGTCTCCGTATTCTTCTTTCAGCCGTCTTAACCTGTCGCGCATGTTGCGGCTTTCATAATTCCAGTTAGCCCATGTGTACACAACGGCCACCTTACCACGAAACGAGGCGGCGCTAACAGCTTTCCCATTAATATCCTGCGCCGTGAATGAAGGTATCCCCGCACCGACAGCACACTGCTTAGCCGCCTTTACATAACGCAACATACGCGCAACGTTACCGTTCTTAGGCTGTGCCTTGTAAACAATCGCAATAAGGTTATCAGCCTTTCCGAGGTCGGCGTTTTCGGCAATGATAAAATATTTCCTGAGCAGATAAACGCTGACAGCCGACTCAGGATTGTTCTTGATGAACTGCTCGGCATATTTCAGTTCCTCAGGAGGTGACGCTTGGGATATTTGTTTACGAAAAGCGTTCATCAGCTTATTCTCGTCCGTACCCTCTATCTCTATTTCCTTAAGATGTGATGCGCTACCCTTTACGGTTACGGATTTGCCGGGTTCGGCAAAAACAGGCTGCTCAGAGTAGTTAGGAAATACGATAACTAATGTTCCCTCCTCCTTACACGGAGTTTCATACGCGAAACGTCCACCTTCAACCTTTATCGTATCGACGCCGTCGAACACTCCGTCAGGACTGTAAACATAAAACTCACCTTGGTTAAGGTTGAGTAATCGGCCTTCAAGACTGAAGTACCCCCTGCGTGAACCGCAGGCAACCAAAACCAAGGCGAGTGTTAAGATATAAATAAGCCGCTTCATGCGCCAGCCTTTTTATTTGCTGACTTTAGACAGCTCAAGGTCGTTATTAGCGTAAGTTGAAAGTGACGGGTCTTTCTGCAAAGCGCTCTTCAGGTAAGAAGAAGCAGCGTCATTGTTGCCCTGACGTGCGTTGAGGATAGCCTGCAGATAATCTGTCATGGCGTCCTTGTTCTCAACATTGTTCAATGTTGTTGCCGCACCAGCATAGTTCTTGTTAAGAATCTGTGCCAAAGCAGTAGTGTTGCAGTTGATTCCGCTCAGGTTCTGCTCAGCAGTTGCATAGTCACCCTTTGCAAGGTTGAGTGAGCCAAGCACCTTATTGTAGTCAGCAACGGTGTTACCCTTTGCGATGTAGTTCTCAGCTTCACTTACGTTTCCTTCCTTAAGAGCGAGAAGACCGAGGTTAGCGTTAACTTCAGCTGCGCTGCCGTTAATACTCTGAGCCTTAGACAGATAGTTCTTTGCCTCAGCGTCGTTACCCTTAGCGAACTCGATTGCTGCTACGTTGTTGTAAGCGCGGTAGTCGTTAGGATAAACTTCTGTTGTCTTCTTATAGATAGCCTCTTTTGCGTCGAGATTGTCCTCAAGAGTAGCAGCATAGAGAAGCTCATCAACGCTCAACTGAGTTGCATCAGAGTTGTACTGAGCCTTGATCTGGTCATCGCTGCGTCCGATTGTCTCATAGTTAATGATGAGGCGTGAACGACGGAGCTCAGGAAGAATACCGTCAGCAAGCTCGCGGAAACCTGCAGACATGTTACGGATCTGCTGCTCACGCTCTTCAGGATCCTGATACATAGAGAGAACGCGAAGGATCACGTCCTTATCCTGGATATTTGAAGCAGCAACAAGCTTCTGGAAGCCGTCCCAGTCCTGTGCAGTGTACTTACCGGTAACGTCACCCTGGAGCTCTGCACCTTTGAGTTGCTTCTCTGCATAGTCAACAGATACGTCCTGACGCTTGCTTGCCAGCTTGTCGTTGAATTCAACACCACCATCAGGAGAAGCGTAAGCGAGAACCTCTACGTTCTTGAGGTTAAGAGTCTCCTGGTTGTCGTTGATGTCCTTAAGCAGCTTTACGAACTCCTGTACAGAGTTGTTCTTCAGCTCGCTCTTACGCAGGTTAGCCTGGTTGATGAGGAACTTGATCTGAGACTCTTGCCTCTGTGCGCGAACGCGCTGGAATGTATCGGGAGCGATGCAAGCGCCGCTTCCTGCGAGAGTATTCTTGTAAAGTTCTGATGTTGCGATAACGCCTTCAGCAACCTTAACTGCCGGAACCTCGATTTTTTTCTTCTTCTTGCCATAGTAAGCGTCAAAAGTCATGTAGAGGTCGCTCTTCTGCATCTCCGGCACATACTTATAGTTGGCTTTCATCGTATAGTTGCCACCCATCTTGTAAGAGATAGTCTGGTCATTGCCTTCTACCTTTTCGCCCTGGAATGTAGCGGCCTGGCCCTGTGCAGCCTGTCCGTTGCCGTAGCGCAACTCTGGAACTACTGTCACAACAGCTTTTTTCTTCAGGTATTTCTCGGGGAAGGTTCCGTTGATTGTTACGGCTACTTGCCCACCCTTCGACTCGAGAGGATTAGGTGTAACGGTGAAATTGTCAGCAGACAGTTCTCCAAGTTTTGAAGAGCATGACGTCAGCGCAAGCACTGAAGCTGCCGAAAAGAATAAGATAAGATTTTTTTTCATAATGAAAGGTTTTAAATGATAGTGCCGCGAGCGGGACTCGAACCCGCACAGCCATTTCTGGCCAAGGGATTTTAAGTCCCTCGTGTCTACCAATTCCACCATTGCGGCATCCTTTGAGCGGCAAACGGGACTCGGACCCGCGACCTCAACCTTGGCAAGGTTGCGCTCTACCAACTGAGCTATTGCCGCGTAAATGTTATGCAAAGATAAGTCTATTTCTCGAAAGAGCAAATTAATTCACACATTTTAATATTAAATGTGTCAATTAGTAACCGAAAGTACACCTTGCGGGCCGGTTGTGCTTGCATGATAGCGTATCATCTTATCTCCTGCGTCACCGCTGACCACTATGCCTCCGTTGTTCATGTCATACTTGCGATGGCAACTGCCGCACTCGGCCGTACCGTCACTGTTCATCGTGAGCGAGTAACGCGGCAAGCTCGAGTTTTTATAACAGTTCGGGCACTGGCTGTCATAGGCGTAGAACGTCGGCGGATTGTCCAGATTACCGAATCCAACGATAACTCCGGTCTCGTTATAAACGCCGAGTTTCACCGTACGGTTCTCGTCTATGGCCGTCTTTGCCTGCCTGTCAGACAGTCCCTGGTTGCTTGTAAAACTGAAATAATCGGCACCCGACGTCGTTATACGGCAGAATATGCCCGGCGATTGGGCGTTCATTGCCGAGGCAAGGGCGGCACTACGGCCGGCATTGTTCTCGAAAATGAAATAAGCAGGATACCCACTATACTCATATTCGGTATCACCGCACGAGGTCAGCAATGTCAAGAGTGCTATTATTATATAATAGGTGTAGCGCTTCATTTCTTGTTTATTGAATGGGACTAATTGGCCGGATACGCCGAATTGGCAAATACGTCACGACTCTGAATACGGCCGGCGGCTACCGCCCGAGCAGTCTTTTTTCAGCCGTTTCCATCTTATCAAACGTAAAACCGCTGATGATATTGTCCATGAGAGCTGAGATTTTGTCGTTGCACAGGTTGCCTATCGAGCCTTCATGGGTATGGCGTATGTCCTTATTTGGCGTAAACCGGCCCGCCTCGATGTCCAATCCGACCTTCTTGTAAGCGTCGCGGAAGGGCATGCCGGCGGCCGCAAGGCGGTTGACTTCCTCCACGGAGAACATCAGGTCATACCTCGGGTCATCGAGGATATGCTCGTTCACCTCCATCTTGTTGATTATGTAAGCGGCCATTCGCAGGCAGTCTTTCAGTTCGTCGAACGCCGGCAGGAACTCTTCCTTTATTATCTGAAGGTCGCGGAAATAGCCCGACGGCAGGTTGTTCATAATCATCGTCACCTGCACCGGCAACGCCTGAAGCTTGTTACACTTGGCCCGGATAAGCTCGAACACGTCAGGATTCTTCTTGTGCGGCATGATGCTGCTGCCCGTAGTGCACTCTTTGGGCAACTTGACAAAGGCAAAATTCTGGCTGTTGAACAGGCATGCGTCGAAGGCCATCTTGGCCAGCGTGCCGGCGACTGAGGCCATCGCGAAAGCCGTGTTGCGCTCGGTCTTGCCGCGCCCCATCTGCGCGTAAACGACATTATAGTCCATAGAGTCGAAGCCGAGCAGCCCGGTCGTCATCGTGCGGTTGAGCGGGAACGACGAGCCATAGCCCGCGGCGCTGCCCAGCGGATTGCGGTTAGCCATGCGCCACGCGGCCTGCAGGAACAGCATGTCGTCCGTAAGGCTCTCCGCGTAGGCGCCGAACCACAGTCCGAACGAGCTCGGCATGGCTACCTGAAGGTGTGTATATCCGGGCATGAGCACAGCCTTATACTGTTCGCTCTTCTGCAAAAGCTCGTCGAAAAGAACTTTCACAAGGTCGGCAATCTCCTTTATCTCATGGCGGATGAACAGCTTTAGGTCAACCAGCACCTGGTCGTTGCGCGAGCGTCCGCTGTGTATCTTCTTGCCCATGTCGCCAAGTTTGCGGGTGAGCATCAGTTCAACCTGTGAGTGCACGTCCTCAACGCCGTCCTCGATTACGAACTCTCCGCGCTCGCACGAGGCGTATATGTCCTTCAATTCGGCGAGAAGCTGTCCGAGTTCCGCCTTTTCGAGCAGCCCTATCGACTCAAGCATGGTGATATGAGCCATGCTGCCGAGCACGTCGTACTTGGCCAGGTACATGTCCATCTCACGGTCACGACCTACGGTGAAGCGCTCGATTTCCTTGTTCACCTCAAAGTTCTTTTCCCAGAGTTTTGTTGACATAATCTTTTTATTGTTAGGAGTTAAGGAGTAAAGAAGTTAAGGAGTTAAGACAAATGTCATGTTGCATGTACAACAAACTATATTTCTTATTTTGTCATCCCCGCTTTAACCGTCAAGGCATTTGTCTTAATTCCTTTTAAGCATCAAGACATTTGTCTTAACTCCTTAACTTCTTTACCCCTTAACTCCTTGCGTTATCAATACGGCAGCATTGCCAATGCCTCGGCTATCTTGTCGACGCCGTCCTGCAGTTTGCTGCCTATCATCGGCTTGAGGAACACGGGAATGTCGGCCTTCACCGTAACACGCATCTTGCATGTTGCGTCAGTGACGGGCAGCAGCTGCACCCAGAGGTTGAACGGTACGGGCGAGTTGGCCGTCTCGAACTTGATGCATTTAGGTTCCTCGCGGTCTATAATCCTAAGCGTTATGTTGCCTACTGGCGGCACGTTGACGCTAACCGTGTCGTGGTCGAACGTCAGGTTCTGTATCTTATCCGCCGGTATGCGGTCCTTTATGCGGTCTATGTTGTTAAGGTCGCTAAGCGTGTCGTACACCAGCTGTTGCGGATGGGGCACCTGCTTAACGCCGCTTTCATATTTACTCATACTCTTTTTTAGTTGACGAGTGACGAGATACAAGTCGACAAGGAGATTTGCCGACAGCAAGACATACTGCTTGTCTGCTCGTCGACTTGTCCACTCGTCTGCTTGTTACTTAAAATTTGCCGGGTCCTTACGCCACTCGTGCAGCAGCTCGACGTCCTTCTCCGATATGTATCCGGTGGCCACGGCCTCCTTTACTACGTGCTCGTAGTCGGTCAGCGTCACAAGTGTTACCTTGGCGTCCTCGAACGCCTTTTGCGCTATGGGGAATCCGTAGGTGTACGAAGCCACCATGCCCACCACCTCGAAGCCTGCCGCGCGCAGAGCCTCTACAGCCTTCAGGCTGCTGCCTCCGGTGGAGATGAGGTCTTCAACGACTACCACTTTCGAGCCTTCGGGCAGCTCACCCTCAATGAGGTTGCCCATGCCGTGGTCCTTGGCCTTGCTGCGCACGTAGGCAAAAGGCAGGCCCAGCTCCTCGGCAACGAGCGCGCCCTGGGCTATGGCTCCCGTCGCCACGCCTGCTACGGCAGTAGCCTCGGGGAAATGCTCGAGCACTGCATGCGCCAGTTCAAGCTTGACGAAGCCACGCACGTCGGGATAAGACAAAGTCTTGCGGTTGTCACAATAAAACGGCGACTTCCATCCGGAAGCCCACGTAAAGGGATTGTCGGGCTGCAGTTTGATGGCCTTTATCTTCAACAGTTTAGCGGCCAGAGCCCTTTTCAGGTTATTCATGTCTTAAATGATTTTATTTCATCAGTCAACGGGAACGGGCCGACGCCTTTCCCGCCGTTGTATTTTCCGTTGCAAAGTTACTATTTTTGGTTTGTAAATCAAAATAAAAACAGTGTTGTTTTTGCCATATTCGGCACCATGCCCCGCCACCGGTCACGCCCCAGCCTGCGCCCCGCGTGTAAACAGCTGATAATCAACGGCTTCGCGAAAGGCCGCCTTTTACCTTCCGAAAGGTGGCCTTTTACATCCTGAAAGGCCGCCTTTTGCTACGCGAAAGGCCATCTGTCAGAAACAAAGATACCATATTCCGCCACGCATACGACAGCCAGCCTCAACATATAACGAAGCAAAAAATCAATAAAATAACCTTTCTTTTGACCTGCAACGGTCGGGTTTCCCGTTTTTTTTACGTAACTTCGCAATTCAAAGGGATGAACAGACTTGCCACCATAATATGCATTGCGCTCGCCGTATTGTCGGCGGCGTGCACACGGCAGAGCGCCGGCGAACCGGTACGCGCCGTGTATTACTGGAGCACCGTGTTCGACATGGACAGCGTGAAGACGCGTTTCATGACCGAGCACGGCGTCAGGAAGATGTACATAAGGTACTTCGACGTGGTGCAGGACGACGGCGGACAACCAGTGCCCAACGCCACGCTGAGGTTCAGGACCGCCGTGCCCCGCGGCGTCGAGACAGTGCCTACGGTGTATATAGTCAACGAATGCATGGCCGCCGATACTGCCGGACTTGCCGACAGGCTGCTCCGCCGCATACTGCAGATGAACGCCACCAACGACGTTGACGGCGTAAAGGAGATTCAGATAGACTGCGACTGGACACGGAGGACGGAAGGCCGCTACTTCGGTTTCCTGCGCACGCTCGCCTCCAAGGCCAGGGCCGAGGGGCTGGAGGTGTCGGCCACCATACGCCTGCACCAGCTCTCAATGGCTCCGCCGCCCGTAAGCCGAGGGGTACTGATGATGTACAACACGGGCGACTTTACCGACCTGAGGCAAGAGAAGCCGATACTCGACATGCGCGACGCCGCCCCTTACCTGCGCCACATCGGCTCCTACGGCCTGCCGCTGGCCTCAGCCTACCCGATATACTCGTGGCGAATACTGTTCAGGGGCGGCCGCTACGTCGGCATAATGCACCGTGACGACGACCTGCCCGTGCTGCCCGGCGACTCGATAGTGACCCGCGTGCCTGACATTAACGACATTCTCGACGCCGCGCGCGCCATCAACCGACAGCGAAGCGACGCCAACAGCGAAGTAATACTCTTCGACCTCAGCATACAGAACATAACCCGATATAAACCCGACGATTATGAAAAAATATTTGATAGCCATACTGCTGGGCGCCAGCCTGTGCACTGACGCCCCGGCATGCGCCCCCGAACGCCCTACGCACAACGCTTACATGTTCAGCGTGTTCCGCCGTGAGAGGATGCAGTCGCCCTTCGCGCAAGACATGAACAAGTGGTGGAAGGCTTACGCCGACAACCTCAGGTCGGACGACCCGGAGTACTACAAGAACAACACCGACACCCTTCGCGCCATAGCCGAGAGCAAGGGCGACAAGGGTATGCTGGACTACATGCGCCTGCTGGACGGCTATCTGCGCGTAAGCGACGCCATGTCGATGGACGCCTGGGACTATCCTACGAAAGAGGAGCTGGCCGAGCGCGACAGCATTCTGCACCGGATACTGAAAGAGGCGCAGGCACACAAGGGACGGCACACGCGCGAACAGTTCGCCCTTATCACCATGCGTGCCAACATGCTGCTGGGACGCGACAAGGCAAACATGCTCTTCTGGACGGCAACGGCCTCGAAGCTGCCCTCCGGAGTGTGGCGCGACGTATGCCGCAATATCTACGCACGGGCACTGCTCAACAGCGGACTGCGGCGCGCGGCGTGCGAGATATACGCCGAACAGGGCGACATGCAGAGCATAAAATGGTGTCTGCGGGGATACAGAAACCTTGCGGGTATCAAGAAAGTGTACGCCGAAGACCCCGACGCCTACACGCTGCTGTACCTCGTCCAGGATTTCGTCAACAACGTACAGGAGACTTGCGACGCATACACAACGGGCAATCCCGACATGCAATGGCTCAGGATAAAGGGCGCCGAACCGGTCATGAGGAATGACGCGGCGGCCTTCGTAAGCTTTGCCGACAAGGTGCTGGCCGACGGCAAGACATCGTCGCCATGCCTATGGCAGAGCGCGGCAGCCATGGTAAGATATCTGCTGGGCGACTACAGCGACGCCATGCGACGCGCCAACGAGGCTGCCGGCATGAAGGGCAGCCGCCGCATGAAGGACAACGCACGCTGCATACGCCTGCTGGTAAGGGCCACGACTGACACGCTGGACGGCGACTTCACCGCATGGATGGCCGACGAGTTCCGCTGGCTGGACAAGAAAATAGACGAGGAAAGGGACAATCCGCAGGAATACGCCAACCATTACACCGACGTAAAGGAACGCCTGGCCTACCGTGTTCTTGCCCCGCGCTACATGGCCGAGGGGCGGCAGGCCGCGGCATTGGCCCTCTACGGAATGATGGAGGAGAACCAGCTGGACTTCGAGACGGACGGCGAACATGGCGACAAAGACTTCATTTGGCGCGGCGACTGGGCCTGGAACAAGGACTACACGGCCTGGAACGAGTACTTCGAGCAGCTATCCGGCATGCCCGCCGACAGTATCGCGGCATACTATGCATACCTGACGTCGGCCAAGACCGACGTGTTCGAGCATTACGTAGCGCAGCAGGTGTACCGGAACAAGGACTACTACAACGACCTGATAGGCACCCGCTACATGGCCGAAGGCCGCTTTGCCGACGCCCTGCCTTATCTTGAGCGCGTATCGTTGGACTATCTTCCGAAGCAGAACATCAGCTGGTACATGGCCAACAGGTCTTACATGTCGCCCCGCTGGTTTGTCCGCCAATTGCCCAACGTGCCGGATACAGACGGCCCGGAGAAGGCCGTGCCGACAGAAAACATAAAGGTGAGGTTCTGTAAGGACATGATCGAACTGCAAGGACAATACAACCTTGCGCCCGCAGGGGAGCAAAGGGACATACGAGCATATGAGCTTGCCACGAGGTATTACCAGGCTTCGTGCTACGGCGACTGCTGGTTCCTGACGCATTACGCCAAGAGCGTGAACGACAGCGCGCGCGCCGGAGAGCTTGACTTCGCACGCAAGGCGCAGGAATACCTTACCGAAAGCAGCCGTTCAAGCAACCTGCAAATCCAGTACGAAAGCCTTTACGCGCTGGCATACACGGACACTGACCCGTGGTATACAGCCTCCTACGACCCTGAATACAACCTTGTGGTCACCCCGCGTCCGGCCTCATCGCAGTACAAGGCGCTCTCGGCACTCGCCAAGTTTGCCGATGAGCACCCGCAAGCAGTTGACGAACACACCACGAAGTGCGACGTGCTGAAGCGGTTTGAAGGCATGTAGTACGTCAAAACATCATTATCTGTTAAGCAAAAGGCAGTCTTTTACGTTTTAAAAGGCTGCCTTTCGTGTCATAGGAGTTAATATTTTAGTTTCTTAACATAACCATAACGCCCTGTAAACCAGCAAAGGTGAGAAGAAAGTTACCTGGGCACCGCCATGTAACCTCTTGACTGCCAGAAAATAAATCGTTAACTTTGCTCTCGGGAATGTATGATTTCCAATAAACTGACAACATTATTATTAATAAAGAAGACATGAAGGAAGAGCAAAACTCAAGGCCATTGAACGCGCCGACGGACGGCAATGGCGACCGTGAAAAGAAGGAAAGGGAGATAAACATGCAGGTAATGGAGCGGTTTATACGCTTTATCAACACCGGCGACTGCGGCATAGGCGAAGGGATAATATCGCCCAACGTGGTATTTTATGCCCCGACATCGCCCGAACCGATGCATGGATTTAAGGGTTATAAGGACGTTCTTGACATGATGCGCGGCGCCATGCCTGACGTAAAATGGACGGCGGAAGAGATAATAGCCGACGGGAACAAGGTGATGGTAAGGTTCACAATGAGCGGAACACATACAAATCCGTTTATGGGAATGCCCGCAACGGGAAGGCCAATAAGCGTAACGGCCATGAACATATACGAGCTTAAGGACGGTAAGATAATCCGTGAGCACGGTCTGCCCGACCTCTTCAGCATGTTGATTCAATTAGGAATGTTGTCAGCCCCTGGGCAAGAACTGCAGGATTAATATCTATTGGTAGTAGTTAAAGGAGTTAGAAGTAGTTAGAGTCAAATACCTTGGCTATCATTATACATCCGGCAAGAGTAATGGCTTTAACTACTTCTAACTCCTTTAACTACAAAAAATTACATATATCCCAGCCAGCGAAGGATGTCGTTCAGGTTGGCCACAACCATTAGCAGGATAAGTATCCCGAAGCCTACATACTCCGCCTTGATGAGGAAATTCTCGCTCGGCTTGCGGCGCGTAATCATCTCGTAAAGAAGGAAGAGCACGTGACCGCCGTCGAGAGCGGGGATGGGCAGAATGTTCATGAACGCCAGAATGATACTGAGAAACGCCGTCATGCGCCAGAACATCATCCAGTCCCACGTCGGAGGGAACAGGCTTCCGATTGAGCCGAAGCCTCCGAGCGACTTTGCGCCGTCGGCCGTGAATACGTATTTCATGTCGTCAACATATCCGCGCAGCACGTTCACGCCGTACACGGCGCCTGCCGGGAAGCTCTCGAAGAAGCCGTATTCCAGCTTGACAGGCTTGTAGTACGTGCCCAGGTACGTGCGGCCCACGCCGAGAGTAAGGTCGGGATTGAGCACCATCTGCACAGTATCCCTCTTCGCCGGGTCGGTCTTATGGGCGAAGACTACCGTCGTTGTGCGCGCCTTAAGGCTGTCGGCTGGCGTCGTGGCGGCGGCCAGTACATCCTGCATGCGGCCCATCCTGTCGTCAAACTCGTTCCATGAGTCGATGGACTGGCCGCCAATAGCCAACAGGCGGTCGCCCTTCTGCATGCCAGCCTTCATCGCCGGCGAGTCAGGCATGACACTGTCCACGTCGGCAGGGATGAACGGGCGCACAAACACAGGGTCAGCCTTGAGCATCGTAAGCAGGCTCATGTCCTCGGGCAGGCTGACCTTCACCTCCTTGCCGCCGCGCAATACGGTGACGGTGGAGGCGTTGGCTATGTCGCGGTACATGTCAACATCAAACTTGTTGAGCGTCTTTTCGTCAGTGCGCAAAAGGATGTCGCCGTCGCGGAAGCCCATATTCTTGGCCGCCTGGTTGAACTTCATGCCGTACGTCATGTCCTTGAGCGAATAGTAGGAGTCGCCCCAGGTGAACAGCACCATTGCGTAGATGAACAGCGCGAGGAGGAAGTTGACCAGCACTCCGCCCACCATTATCAGCAAGCGTTGCCACGCCGGCTTCGAACGGAACTCCCATGGCTGGGCCGGCTGCTTCATCTGCTCGGTGTCGAACGATTCGTCTATCATGCCCGAAATCTTGCAATACCCACCCAGCGGGAGCCACCCAACGCCATAGGTTGTATCGCTCTTCTTCGGCTTAAATTCAAATAAGTGGAACCAAGGATCAAAGAACAGGTAGAACTTCTCTACCCTTACGCCGAACAATTTGGCAAAAAAGAAGTGCCCGCCCTCATGGAGCAGCACGAGAATCGAGATTGCCAGCATGAACTGCAGCAGTCTTATCAAAAATATTTCCATGTCTTTTTAGTTGACAAGCCACGGGCAGACAAGCAGACAAGGAGATTTGCCTTGCCGTAATAGGGCTGTGTCTCCGTAACTTGTGTTTTTAATGTTACTAACTTTCTTAATTCTTAACTCTTAATTATTAAATTTCCAAAAGTTCCGTTGCAACCCTCCTTGCCTCTGCATCAGTGGCAACGTAAGTATCGTAGTCGGCCTCGCCGCTGAACGCCACGCGCTCCATCGTCCTCTCGATAATGTCGCTCATCTGCGTGAACGAGCAGCGGTCCTCCAGGAATCCGTGGTTAACCACCTCGTTGGCGGCGTTTACAATGCACGGCATGTTGCCGCCTTTCCTTATCGCCTCGAAGGCCAATGCCAGGCAGCGGAACTTGTCCATGTCAGGCTCGAAGAACTCGAGCGGCTGGCGGAACAGGTCGAGCCGCTCGCCGTTAAGGTGCAGACGGTCAGGATAAGAGAACGCGAACTGTATCGGCAGGCGCATATCCGGCACTCCAAGCTGTGCCTTCACTGCTCCGTCACGGAACTGCACGGCACTGTGGACAATGCTCTGCGGATGCACGAGCACCTGTATTCTGTCGGCCGGAACGCCGAAAAGCCACTTCGCCTCTATTACCTCAAAGCCCTTGTTCATCATCGTAGCGCTGTCGATTGTTATCTTCGCGCCCATGGTCCAGGTAGGATGCCGCAAAGCATCGGCCTTGGTCACGGTGGCAAGCTGCTCCTTGGTGAAATTACGGAACGGGCCTCCAGACGCCGTAAGCAACAGTTTCTCTATCTCGTTGTCGCCCTCGCCCATAAGGCTTTGGAAGATGGCCGAATGCTCACTGTCAACGGGAATGATGGGCGAATGGTACTCAGCCGCGAGCTTGCATATAAGTTCACCTGCCACGACAAGCGTCTCCTTGTTGGCAAGACATATCTTCTTGCGGGCCCGGATGGCATGTATCGTAGGGCTGAGACCGGCAAATCCCACCATGGCCGTAAGCACCATGTCTATCGGGCCGGCCTCAACAATATCGTTAATGGCCTGTTTCCCGGCATAAACCTTTATGTCAGGAAGGTCACAAAGCAAGTCTTTCAGCCTCCCGTATTTGTCCTCATTGGCTATGACCACTGCCGCCGGGTTGAATTTACGGGCCTGTTCCGCAAGTTCATCGACCTTGTTGTTGGCCGTAAGGCAGTACACTTCGTACAGGTCGGGGTGCTCTTCTATCACTTCAAGAGCCTGTGTCCCGATTGAGCCTGTGGAGCCAAGAATGGCAATCTGTTTCTTCATATATCCGGTGTTAAGCACTTATGTTAGCTTATTCTTATTACTCTCAGACGTTGATTTCAGTTCAAGTCAAGCAAGCCTTCAGGCAGACTTACCTTTATCTCACGGTTTACGCCGTCGATTTCAGTTATAAAATCATCATTGACAGGTATCAATACATCCGTTCCCTGAGGTGTCCTCACCCCGAAAAGCACGTTCTCCGTAGCGTTGTCAACATATGCGATTGTCCCTATCGGCTTGTCTCCGTCGTCAACGTTGACGACAGTAAAACCTTCAAGTTCTTCAAGCGTGAGTTCGTTCTCGCCGCGGTCTGAAAGTTTCTTTGGGAAAAACACGTCACATCCCGTCAGTTCCTGAGCCTGCGATTTGTCGTCAACATCACAGAATTTTACAAGCGCCGTCTCTCCGCTTTTAAAGCGGTACTCCTCGAAAAAGAACGGAACGAGTATTCCGTCAACGGATAATATAAGGTAATCGGAGTCCACACGGTCAAACACGTCGTCACTGAACATGAACGACACTTCGCCTTTTACGCCGTGCGGCTTGCCTATACGGCCGATTCTATAAACTTCTTCTGCTCTAATCATTGTTGCTTATGGTTAAAGGAAATGCGGCCAACGTATCGTCATGCAATGCCATACAACCGCGATACTGCCAGCCAAGCAGTGCCATTACCGACAATTCAGATACGCTTGATGTTGGCGCCAAGCGCATTAAGGCGTGCCTCTATGTCCTCATAGCCACGGTCTATCTGTGCAATATTGTCTATGCGGCTGGTGCCGTTGGCGCTCAGGGCAGCGATTAGAAGGGCTATTCCCGCCCTGATGTCGGGGCTCGTCATCCGGCCCGCACGCAGTCTTATCTTGTGGTCATGGCCTACTACAACAGCCCTGTGCGGGTCACAGAGAATGATTTGGGCGCCCATATCGATAAGCTTGTCGACAAAGAACAAACGGCTCTCGAACATTTTTTGGTGGAACAAGACGCTGCCGCGTGCCTGAGTGGCAACCACGAGGAGCACAGAGAGGAGGTCAGGAGTAAGTCCCGGCCACGGAGCATCTGCCAGCGTCATTATCGAGCCGTCGATAAACGACTCAATCTCATAATGCTCCATATGCGGTATTACCAAGTCGTCATTCTCCACATTAACCTTCACCCCGAGACGCCTGAAAGCATTGGGAATTATGCCAAGATTGCGCACCGACACATTCTTTATTCGTATGCCTTTGCCAACCATTGCCGCCATTCCTATGAAAGAGCCGACCTCAATCATGTCCGGAAGTATGGTATGCCGCGCCCCGTGCAGGTTTTCCACGCCGACTATCGTCAGCAGGTTAGAGGCTATTCCGCTTATGCGTGCTCCCATACGGTTGAGCAAATGGCATAATTGCTGTATGTAAGGCTCGCACGCCGCGTTATAGATAGTGGTGGTTCCCTTGGTCAGCACGGCTGCCATTATAATGTTGGCAGTACCCGTTACCGATGCCTCGTCAAGCAACATGTAACATCCTTTAAGGTTGCTACCGTCGATTTCAAACGTCCCGCGCTCGTCATTATGCGAGAACCTGGCGCCAAGATGCTTAAAGCCGAGAAAATGAGTGTCCAACCTGCGCCGTCCTATCTTGTCTCCCCCGGGTTTTGCCACCACGGCCTTACCAAAGCGCGAAAGCAGCGGACCTATCATAAGCACACTGCCCCTGAGCGAGGAACACTTACGTATGAACTCTTCGCTTTCGAGGTAATCAAGATTGATTTCCCTTGCCTTGAACGAATACTCGTTCTTCCCGATACGGTTTACCTTCACCCCAATGTCGGTAAGCAGCTTTATGAGGTTGTTCACGTCGAGGATGTCGGGCACGTTGCTTATCCTCACTTCATCCGAAGTAAGCAACGACGCGCATATTACTTCAAGCGCCTCGTTCTTGGCGCCTTGCGGAGTTATGGTGCCGCTTAGCGGATGTCCGCCCTCAATGATGAAAGATTCCATGTCACGGTGGTTTGTCGGTTAACGTGTATTCCTTTCGCTATCTTCTTTTGCGGCGCTTGTCTCCGGGCTCCCTCATGTTGCCTATGTTGAACTTGAACGTGTCAAGGTCAAGCTGTATCTTACCGTCGGTAAAGCGTGCCAGGTCTGAAGCTATCTTCTCGTCGTCGCTCGAACCGTGGCTCCACTGCATAAGGTTACGTTTCATCTGGTTGGCGGTAAGCCTGGCAAGTTCGTCCCTTTCAGGGCCAGGCTCCATGCCCTTCAGCTTGTCGAACAGCTCGAACATCATGCTGCCGTAATGCTTTATAGGGTTTTTCTGCTTAGGATAGCCCATCGGTTGTGGCTTCTTCAGTATGCTTTTCGCCTCGTTTATGTCTACGGGATAGTCAATGTCCAACCTGAAGTTGCTCATTATCGCAAGATGGTCCCACAGTTTCTGCTCATAGTCCACGTTCTCGCTGCTTTGCGGGAACATGCGCTCCATTATGCCGATAATCGTCTCGGCGCAGCGCTGGCGCTCCTCCTTGTTCTCGAGCGTCACGGCATAGTCGACCATTTTCTGCACTTCGCGCCCGTATTCGGGCAATATGAGCTTTTCGCGTTGGGTGTTATAGTCTAATCCTTCGATATTCATTTATATTTATTTTGGGATTTAAAGGGAATAATGTGGTTAAAGAAGCTTCTTCGGAGTTTTCGCCACAAAGTCTTTCAGGTAGAACGGAACGAAGTACGCCACGTCTTCTATCCGCCCTTGGTTAATGCGCTTCTCGGCAAGCGGGAACATGTACCGTGCCAGCGGCTTGACATCCTTTATAAGCCGGGCATTGCCGTTGCCTATTGCGTCGATGCACTTGCAGGCCCCGTTACCGAAGAAATACACCTTGCCTTTGTCAAGATATTCCCGGTATGTATCGGCGTCTACAACGTCAGCCTGCACCGGCCTGACTTCGTTCAGGGCGCGGTCGTACACTCCTGCGTACACCTCCATACGGCGTGCGTCAAGCATTGGACACAGCAGGGCGTCTTCTTCTATATCGTGCTCAAGCAGAACCGGCACGGCGAGCAACTCAAGAGTCGGCACGGCTACGAGCTTCACTCCGCGGCCGTAACATATACCCTTGGCCATGGACACGCCGATACGCAGGCCCGTGTAGGACCCTGGACCGCAGCTTACGGCCACCGCATCGAGAGGTATGGACCGATTGTCGATATACGACAAAGCCTCGTCCACGAACACGCCGAGCTTAACCGCATGGTTGGGACCGCTGTAGTCCTCCCTGTTGAATATGCACGTGCCGTCACGGCTCACGGCTACCGAGCACACGTCCGTGCTCGTCTCAATGTTTAAAATACACGACATAAAATGGAAATAACTTTTTAAATAACATGCAAAAATACGCTTTTTTCCTAAGAAATATGTACTTTTGCAAAAATTTAACTACAAAAGTGCTATGATACAATCGATGACAGGTTACGGAAAGTCTGTCGTAACTTTTAATGAAAAGAAGATACACGTTGAAATAAAATCACTTAACAGCAAGGCCTTAGACCTGTCAACGCGTATCGCTCCGCTATACCGTGAGAAAGAAATGGAAATCCGCCAGACAATATCCCAGACGCTGAAACGGGGCAAAGTGGACTTCTCGATATGGATAGAGAAGGACGCCGCTGCCGACGCCACTCCCATAAACGGAGCCCTCGTGGACAATTATTACAGGCAGATTAAGGCCATATCGGAAAGCACAGGGATACCTGAGCCTCAAGACTGGTTCGCCACACTGTTGCGCATGCCCGACGTCATGACGAAAACCGACGTCGAAGAGCTTACCGACGAGGAGTGGAACGCCGTGCGCAACGGTATCGACACAGCCGTAAATGCCCTCGTGGCATTCCGCGACCAGGAAGGAGCCGCACTGCAAAAGAAGTTCTGCGAGAAGCTCGACAACATTGCCGCGCTGCTCGACTCGATAGAAGTTTACGAGAAATCGCGCGTAGAGAAAATACGCGCACGTATCGTCGAGGGACTAAAAAGCATACCCGAGATTGAGTACGACAAGAACCGCCTGGAGCAGGAACTCATATATTATATCGAGAAACTGGACATCAACGAGGAGAAACAACGCCTTGCCAACCACCTTAAATACTTCCGCGAGACAATGGACGAGGGCGTAGCCCAAGGCAAGAAACTTGGTTTCATAGCACAAGAGATGGGACGCGAAATCAACACCACGGGCAGCAAGAGCAACAACGCCGAAATGCAGAACATCGTGGTGAAGATGAAAGACGAACTTGAGCAAATAAAGGAGCAAGTGCTGAATGTATTGTAAAGTCATAGGAGTTAAGGAGTAATGGAGTAAAGTAGTTAAGACAAATGACTTGTTATAATGAAAAGGTGAGAAGGTGAAAAAGTGAAAAGACATTTCTACTTACTCCTCCCATACTTACTCCTTTACTCCTAAACTACAAGTCATTTGTCTTAACTACTTTACTCCATTACTCCTTAACTCCTAAAAATTTACTTCCCAAATAAAAAACTATGCCCGGAAAAATAATCATCTTCTCCGCGCCAAGCGGCAGCGGGAAAAGCACCATCATCGGCCGACTAATGTCACACAAAGAGCTGAACATGGCGTTCAGCATATCATGCACGAGCCGTCCGCCACGCGGCACGGAGCGTGATGGAGTGGAATATTTCTTCGTCTCTCCCGACGAGTTCAGGCGCCGTATCGAGGCCGACGAGTTCCTGGAATACGAGGAGGTGTACAAAGACCGGTATTACGGCACGCTGAAGAGCCAGGTCGAAAACCAGCTTGCAAAGGGCGAGAATGTCGTTCTCGACGTTGACGTAAAAGGCGGATGCAACATCAAGAGGTTTTACGGCGACCGCGCCTTGAGCCTGTTCATCCAGCCGCCGTCGCTCGACGAGCTCCGCCGCCGCCTCGAAGGACGCGGCACCGACGCGCCGGAAGTAATCGAGGACCGCCTCGCCCGCGCTTCGTTCGAGCTGACTTTCGCCGACAAGTTTGACCATGTAATCATCAACGACGACCTCGACCGTGCCGTCAACGAGGCTCTCAAGGCGGTGGAGGAGTTTATAAATAAATAATGTAGTTAGAGTAGTTAAAAGTAGTTACTGCTCCTTTCAGTCGCTGGGTAGTTAAAGTCAAATGCCCTGTTTGATGTCGGTAAATAATTTATCCGTGCGTTCTTCTGCGTTGCATTTGACTTTAACTACTTCTAACTACTTTGACTACTTTAACTACTTAATCAATATCTATGCTCCAAACAGGAATATTCGGCGGCACGTTCAACCCCGTACACAACGGCCATGTAGAGCTGGCACGCAGGCTGCTTGCCGTCGCCCGGCTCGATGAAATATGGTTCGTAGTGTCTCCGCAAAACCCGTTCAAGCGGGCGCTCCACCTTCTTGACGACAACATGCGCCTCGAGATGGTACGCCTCGCGCTCGAGAACGAGCCGCGCATGACGGCATGCGACTATGAATTCGGCATGCCGCGACCGTCATACATGTGGCATACGCTTCAGGCAATGGCCCGCGACTACCCCGACAGACGCTTCACCCTGTTAATAGGAGCCGACAACTGGGCACGCTTCGACGAATGGTTTGCCGCGCGTGATATTCTTGCCAACTATCCCGTAGTGGTGTATCCGCGCGAAGGCACGGCGATCGACGCCACTACACTGCCCGCCGGAGTGACGCTTGCCGATACCGGACTCGTTCCGGGCAGCAGCACCGAGGTGCGCCGCCTGATAGCCGAAGGAGAGCCGTTCAGCCATCTCGTACCGCCACGCGTGGCTGAGTTTATTGACGCACACGGGCTATATCGCTAAACGGTTGATTATTAACGGATTTGCAAAAGACGGTCTTTAAGCTTCCCAAACGCCGTCTCTTGCACGCTAAAAGGCCGCCTTTCGCAATGCGAAAGACGGCCTTTTGGATTATCATCTAAAACCATCAATTATATCGAAGATGTTAAGGGAGTCAGTCCTTGGCTATCAGCACCACGGCGTATGCGCTTATACCCTCCTCGCGTCCGGTAAATCCGAGGCGTTCGGTGGTGGTCGCCTTAATGGAAATATTGTCCTCGTCGGTACCCATAACCTCGGCAAGACAAGCCTTCATGGCCGGCACGTGCGGATTGATTTTAGGCCGCTCGGCACACACCGTGGCGTCGATGTTGCCGACAGTATATCCCTTTGTGGCTATCAGCTCTACCGTCTTGCGCAGCAAAATCTTGCTGTCGACGTTTAAAGTATCGGCCGACGTATCCGGAAAATGGTAGCCTATGTCGCGCATATTGGCAGCACCAAGCAGCGCATCGCATATCGCGTGGATGAGAACATCGGCGTCGCTGTGGCCCAACAAGCCCATGCTGTGCTCTATTTTTATACCTCCGAGCCATAAATCACGCCCCTCGACAAGACGGTGGACGTCGTAACCGAAACCTACCCTTATATTCATTTATCGTTATATTTAAAATTAGTAGTTAAGGAGTTAAATTCAAGGAGTTAAGGAGTCAGGTAGTAAAGGAGTTAAGACAAATGACTTTTTATGTGAAAAGTGAAGGATTAAAAGTGAAAAATTCATTGCCTGAACAGACAAACTTGATTATTCGTTTCCCATTATTAATTATTCATTCAACAGGGCATTTGTCTTAACTCCTTTACTACCTGACTCCTTAACTCCTTGAATTTAACTCCTTAACTCCTTGAATTTATCTTCTGAACAAATCCTTGATTCCGTCCATGTCGAACGAAAGAGTGAAGCGCAGGGTCTGGTCGAGAGGGTTACTCTTGGCCGTGGCCCATACGTATCCGCAGTCAAGCGAGAACGCGCTCATGCGGAAACCGGCGCCGAAGGTGAAGTACTTGCGGTTACCCTTGTTCTCGGACTCGTGGTGATAACCCGCGCGCAGGCTGAACTTGTCGTTGTAAACGTACTCCGCGCCGAGACTCCAGCGTATCTCCTGCAGCTCCTCCTTGAACCCGCCGGGAGCGTCGCCGAAGCTTTTGAAGATACCGGCAATGCTCGACACGTCGTAATAATCCGTCTGCACACGCTGCTGGTAGTCCTCTGTCGACTCGCCGTCTTCCTGGAGCGGATACGTGGGAATGAGCAGTTTGTTGGCGTCGGCAGCTATGGTGAAGCGGTTGTATTCGTCAATCGGCACCATAAGTGAGGCTCCCAGACGCATGTTTGTCGGTATGAACTCGCTGTTGTCGTCACCTCCGAAGGTTATCTTGCTACCGATATTGCTTATGTTAAGGCCCAATCCGAGCTGGCATTCACGTGCCCCTATCATTATGTAGTTCTGGTAGTACAACGCGATGTCCGCCGCGAAGGCGCTACCCGGCGACGTGTCGTCTGTATAGTCATAAGTAAGGTCGGAGTAAATCCACCTTACCGCCGCGGCTATAGAGAACTTCTCGCTCAGCATAAGCGAGTAAGCCACGTCGATAGACATCTCGTACGGATTGATTGTCATGCCGTCAGCCTCACCCGTAGTGCTTACCTCTCCGAGCGAGAAATAACGCAACGAGGCCGACACTGCGCTATAGTCGCCAATGCGGTAATAGCCCGCAAGATAGGCCAGGTCCATGTCGTTGACGAGCTGTCGCAGCCACGGCGTGTAGTTGAGGGCCACGCCCGCACGGCTGATACAGAACGGATACTTGGCCGGATTCCAGTATTGCGACACGACGTCAGGGTCGGTCGCGGCGCCCACGTCACCCATACCGGCAGCACGGGCGTCAGGGGCAATGGTCTGCGAGGTTACTGAATTGTGTTCGGGATTGAATATGTCGGTCTTTTCCTGGGCGCATATCCCAAGCGAAAAGACGACTGACAGCACAGTCAGCAATATTCTTTGCCGTGTCTTCATTGTTTCTTTTGGTTTTCTGATTATAGTAAATGTGAATGCCGTAAGTTTGTTTCCGCAAATAATGGAACGGCATTCTATTTAATAACTGATTTTTTCCGTGATTATTGTACAATGCGCCACGGCATTTGAAAAATAAGGAGCAACAAACGTGCAACAGGCCCCGTGAAGGTGTCAAGAATGCCTGTTGCACGTTGTTTGTCTGTCCGTTGTCAGTTGATTATTATCAGTTTCTTGGCTTTCGACACCATTCCGCCGCTGCCGTCTCCAATCTTTACACGGTAGATATACACTCCGGTGTCAAGTTTGCCACCCGTATCGCCGGTCAAATCCCAGTCGAACGTGTACGTGCCCGACGAGGCTACGCCGCTCTCGGAGTGCCTCCACAGCGGTCGTCCGCTGATGTCGAACACCTCGATTATCACGTCGAGGTTGCTTCCGGCACGGTCATGCGTTACGATGAACGTAGTGCCCGTCGTCGCAGGATTTGACGAACAGTCGATGTTGTAGACGTTGGGCGCGAGGCCTTCCACCACGTTGAAGTCGAGCGTTGCCGTCGACGAGTTGTTCATTATGTCCCAAGCGGTGAACGTAAGAGTGTGCTTGCCGGGCGTAAGCTGCGGTATGTTATAATATGTGCGGCCGCTGGTGTAGCTGCCGAAGTCATACTCGAAGTTGTCGTTCAGCACGTAAGTGAGCGACATGTTGCCGTCAATTGTCAGCACGAGGTCGTGGCCTATGCTGCTGCCCGTGGTGTTTATTCCGTCCTTGTCGGTTATTTCGGCCACGAAGTACGGCGTAGTGTTGACGTTGCCGCCGTTCACGAACGAGGGCGAATTAAGGTAACAGTATATCGACGGGCCGATTTCGTCGTCGGACAGGTCGGCCGTTCCGCCTACCACGAAGTCGTCGTTGCATCCGTTCACGACATCGTTCGTCCCGGCATTCACGGCCAAGACATTTATCAGTCCGCTCTCATTGCTGTAGTCAATGTCCTTCGGCACAGCGAAAGTAAAGGCAAACTCGCCTCCGCGAACGCTGTCGTTACCGTTGAACAGCACGGTACTGCGGTCGTAATAGGTGAACGGCGTGTCGGCGCCTTCGTCCGAAGTGTTGTTAAGACGGCACACGATTAGCTTCTCGGCGTCTCTCACCAAGGCTGATACTACGCCGTTGTACGACGTGTCTTTAGTGCCGTCAGCCGTTTCAATATGTCCCTTGATTGACACCCGCGAACCGGCGGCAAGCTGCGGATATTCGGCGGCTGACGCTACGGCAACGCCGTTAATGCTGTCTATCACGGCACCTGAGCGCGGTACGTTTAGCACCAGCGCGGGGTCGCCAAGCAGCGCGTATTGCAACTTATTGACCGTAGTGTCGCCCCCGGAGGTAACGAGCTGGTTCTTGGCCTGCCGCTGCGCTTCGCCTATTGACACGTATTTGCCGTCTGTGGGAGTAAGCAATGCCCTCAGGTAAGCACGGTTGATGGCGTTGTTGCGGTCAACGTAAACGGTGCGGGTGGTGCCGAAGAAAGCCACGGCTCCTCCGTTTTCGTTCAGCACAGTCACCTCTCCGAGATTGTCTTGCTGCGAGTCATACGGCATGGTATTGCACGAGGCGGTGATCCATAGCGGCAGGTTCGTGTTCGTGAATGACGCGAAGTCGCTGTACGTGAGCACATACTCGTGCGACAGACCGGTAGGACCGCCGTGGCCGCTGTAGTTCATCACAAGCGCGCCCGCTGCCTGGCGCTGCTTTATCAGGCGTGTCGCGTCGGGGTAAGAGTTGCCCGTCGACGAGCTTTCACGCTTGTAGGCGTCCCACATTATGCGCTCAACCTGGAACGCGGGGTTGATTTCTTCAACGAGTGTCGCCATCTGGTCAGCGTCACGCATGTGCTGGTTGTCGTTGCCGTCGTCGCCCATGAACACGAACTTGTTTTGCCAACTGCCGGCGTTTGCGTTCTCAATGTAGTTGATGGTCTTGTCAACCATTATCTTGGCTTCGGCCTCGTTGCGCACGGGAAAGCGCCCCACAGCCACGTCGAGCTTGTCGGTTGCGAACGGATCGCCGCCCTCTCCGTCGTCAAGATAGCAGAAGAAACCGTCGTCAACATAGCAATCCACGTCATTGAACGAGTCTTCGCTCTCGTGGCAGAGCAGCAGGTCGTCAGCGTCAAGGCTTGAACACTCGGTAGTATTGAGGCGGTTGTCCCACACACAGTCGCCGAAAAGCAGCAGGTATGACGGCATGTCCTCCTCCGAAGAGGCACGGTCGTACAGCATTTTCATGTACCGGCGGTAGGCGTTCGCGTCAGGAGTGCCGCTCGAGAACTCGTTATACAGCTCGTCGGCGGGCACAATGTTCACCCTCAGTCCATCGTGCTCTTCGTGAAACTGCTTAAGCCTTTGCGCCTGCGCGGTAAGCCTTGTCGACGTAGGAACGATGATAACCATGTCGGCCTGCGGGTCGGCATGATGGTCTTGGTTGGTTATGTTATATACGTATTCCGGCGAGGGGAACGACGTTGAGGACATAACGGGACTTGGCCTCGGCGTATCATGGCTCACGGATATATAGTCGAGACGCGCCGGACCGCCCGACATCGTAGTTATGCTTACCGTGTTAGAGGCCAGAAGGTTGGATATCCTGTACGTGCCGTACATGTCCTTTCCGTGGTCGTACGTGCCAAAACTGCCTGTCATGATGGTGCCTACCACGGAATCATTGACGGCAATCTGCACGCTTGTAGATTGTCCGGCGGTGACGCAGACAGCCACGGTACCGGCCCCGCCTTGGCCCGACACAAGGTCGAGCTGGTAGCTCTTGGTGGTTCCGAGGCTGATAGGGTCGTTCTGACAGAGGTTCCGTCCGCCCTGGTACCAGGCGTAGTTGTCAACCTCATGCAGTGTGTGGTAGTCGTCGGCAGAGGGGTAAAACGAGCTGACAAACGCCGCGCTGTCGACAGTAAGCGGCTCGCCGTCGCTCTCGGTCAGGAAATAATATCCGTAGTCCGAATAAGGATTGCGCGTGCGGCGGGTAGCGGTGTTGCTGCTCCACGACACAGGGCCTTGGGCGCGGAACAGCTTACGCCCGTTGACGGTGCACGTGGGCACCTCCTTCAGGTCGTCGTATTCAATAAGGTCTTCTGCCGTCAGGACTTCGTTCTGCAACGCTCCGCCGTATCCGTACACCTTAACACTGCTGACCGACGACAGTCCGGCGCTGCGCACGAGGGCGTCGGTAATCTCGTAAACACCGGTCGACGGTACGCGGATTTTTGCCCATCTACCCGTAGCGAGAACCGAGTGGGCGGCATACCTGTCGGCAGAAGAGCCGCTGTCGGCCGTCCTTGTCAGCGCTTTAGCCGCAGACAGCGGGCTCGACTTGATGTCTAACATGAAGCTGACGAGCTTCATCGGCTTGCCGTCACGCATTACGAGCGGCACGAACGACGCCTCAAGATGGCCCCGCTTGCGCTCAACCACTACGTTTACGGTCACTTCCGGCATTGCCGGCAGCTTCTTGTCGGTAATGTTGTTATAGCGCGACACGTCGGCGTCGCCCATCTCAAGAAACTCCGGATACTCTATGCTGACGGTATATACGGAGTCACGCCACTGGCCGTCGAGTGGTATCGAATAAGAGAAAAATGGCAGCACGCTGTCAATCTTCACCTCGTCAGCCGTGAGGTTGAAGAACTTTTGCCGCTTGGCCTGCGCACTTGCGGCACACCAGACCAGCAGCACGAGCAGCGGCAGTAATATTGTCTTCTTTGTCATTTAACGTTAAACTCAAGTACTTTACGGTCTTCGAGCCATCCCGTAAGATGGTCGTCAATGCTCACCGGGCCCACGCCTACGGGCGTGCCCGTATAAATAAGGTCACCCGTCTTGAGCGTAAACCAACGGCTGATGTAGGCTATCAGTTCGTCAACCTTGTACAGCATGTCGGCCGAACAGCCTTCCTGCACGGTGTTGCCGTTGATGTCAAGACGGAATTGTATGGCCTGGATGTCACGAAACTTGGCCACGTCAACCCATTCGCCGATGACGGCCGCGCCGTCAAAACCCTTGCACAAGTCCCACGGCTTGCCCTCACGGCGCAGGCGGGCCTGCAGCTCGCGGGCGGTAAAGTCAATGCCTACGGTCACTGCGTCGTAATATCTGTGGGCGAATCTCTGCGGTATGCTCTTGCCCAAACGGCAGATACGCACCACAAGCTCGGTCTCGTAGTCAATGCGCCCGAGGTCGTCGGGCAGGAAAAACGGCTTTCCGTCCTTAAGCAGAGACGAGTCGGCCTTGGTGAAAATAACAGGCTCCTCCGGTTTATATAACGCTCCGTCGAGCTCTTTATTGTGCTCGGCGTAATTCATTCCGACGGCAAAAATCTTCATATCTTATCCTTTATTATGATGGCAATGGCATGCACATGGCGCGCACGGGCATACCCGAAACAAAGTTAGCGCTTTTTGGTGAAATTGCAAAACAATGCCGGTCAAATAAATATAAATGATGAGTTGACGGCATGAAATCCGCCATCGGGATGGGGCGTGATAATCCGCTGTTTTGCGAAAGACCGTCTTTTGCCTCCCGAAAGGCCGTCAATCGCAAGCTAAAATGCCGTCTTTCAGGAGATGAAAGACGGCATTTTACAAAGTATTGAATATCAGTTTGTTACGTTGCAAGTCAAAAGAGGGCATAAAAAAGGCGTCTGCTCTAACGAACAGACGCCCCAATGATAAAATATGCAAATTGTCCTTTAATGCTAAAAGATTACTCTGCACGGAGAGTGAAGCGCTTGAAAGCGACAACTGTCAACTCCTTGTCGGCAGCCTGGAGATACTGTGACACGGTCTGCTTGCTGTCCTGGATGAACTCCTGGTTAAGCAGGCAAGAGTCCTTGTAGAACTTAGCCATACGGCCCTTAGCGATGTTCTGTACCATCTGCTCGGGCATGTTGGCAGCCTTCTGCTCAGCGGTCTCCTTCTTGATTTTGCGTATCTCTTCAGCCTGTGCCTCCGTGATGTTGCCCTTCATGATACCCTCGTTGATGTGCTCCTCGTTCTCGGCGATGTAGAGATTGAATCCTGCCTTCTTCAGTGCAGCCTCTACAGCCTTGTTGATTTGCTCCTCCTTGGTCTTCTCGATAGCAACCTTCAACTCGGAGTCCTTAACCTCCTGGGGTACGCTTGCCTCGTCAAGAGCTACAGGGTTCATTGCGGCAACCTGCATAGCGATGGCGTGTGCCTGCTCCTCGGCGGGCTTGTTGGTCTGAACCATGGTGCAGAGCATGTGCTTGCCCATGTGGTCATAAACCGAAACATTGTCACCTTCGATATACTGGTAGCCGTCAAGCTCGGTCTTCTCGCCTGTGATACCAGAGCGGGCAACGACCTCGTCCTGTACGGTGCTGCCGTTAAGGGGCAGAGCCTTAACCTCGTCAAGGGTCTTTACCTTTGCGGCAACGGCGGCGTCAAGAATGCTCTGTGTCAGGGCGATGAAGTCCTTTCCGTTGGCAACGAAGTCAGTCTCGCACTTCAAGGCGATCATTGCGGCGAAACCGTCGGTAGCCTTAACGAGCACACAACCGTTGGAAGTCTCGCGGTCGCTACGCTTGGCAGCGATGGCCTGGCCCTTCTCACGGATTATCTCGATTGCCTTGTCAAAGTCGCCATTGCTCTCGGTGAGAGCCTTCTTGCAGTCCGCAAGGCCGGCACCGGTCATCTTGCGGATTTTCTGTATGTCAGCTATTGATACAGCCATAATGGTATTTACTAATATGTTTAAACGTTAGTCAAATGAAAATCAAGCCTCTTCGGGAGCTTCTTCAGCTGTCTCTTCAGCCTTGGGAGCTTCTTCCTCCTTAGCGGGAGCGTCCTTGCGTGCCTTGCGTGCGCGCTTCGGGCGGTCTTCAACAGCGTCAGCCTCAGCCTGCTCCTTGGCAGCCTTCTCGTCAGCCTTCTCTATCTTACGCTCCTCAAGACCCTCTGCGATGGCGCCGCAGCAAGCGTTGAGTATTACCTCGATACTGTCTTTAGCGTCGTCGTTAGCGGGGATTACGAAGTCTATGTCACGGGGATTTGAGTTGGTGTCGACAATGGCGAACACGGGTATACCCAGACGCTTAGCCTCCTTAACGGCAATGGCTTCCTTCATGATGTCGATTACGAAGAGCGCTGAAGGCAGGCGTGTAAGGTCTGCTATTGAGCCGAGGTTCTTCTCGAGCTTTGCGCGCTGGCGGGTAATCTGGAGGATTTCACGCTTTGAGAGGTTTGAGTATGTACCGTCGTTCATCAGCTTGTCGATGGTAGCCATCTTCTTAACTGCCTTACGGATGGTGGGGAAGTTGGTGAGCATGCCGCCCGGCCAACGCTCAATTACGTAAGGCATGTTAACTGAAGCTGCCTTCTCGGCAACGATTTCCTTAGCTTGTTTTTTAGTAGAAACGAACAGGATTTTCTTTCCTGACTTGGCGATTTGCTTCAACGCGTCAGCTGCCTCGTCGATCTTTGCAACCGTCTTGTTGAGGTCTATGATGTGGATTCCGTTGCGCTCCATGAAGATATAGGGAGCCATTGCGGGATTCCATTTACGCTTGAGGTGGCCGAAATGACATCCGGCCTTCAATAACATATCAAAATTAGTTCTTGACATTGTGTTCTTTTGTTTAATTGTTGTTGTTTACTTTCCTTTTAGTTTTGTTAGAACCAACCGACAGGTAACCGTCTTTCAGGCTGCCTTCGCACGGTGTTCAGGCCGCTGTGGCATTCCGATTATGGCCGTTGTGGCGGGTCTCGCCGGTTTGGATACTAAACGCGAGGCTTGCGCTTCCGTAGCGGAGGCGCTTGAGCCAAACATTAACGCTTGCTGAACTGGAAGCGCTTGCGTGCCTTTGGACGTCCCGGCTTCTTGCGCTCTACAACGCGAGCGTCACGTGTCAGGAATCCGTGGTCCTTCAGGTTCTTCTTGTCCTCGGCGTTGATTTTCACGAGAGCGCGTGCTATCGCGAGGCGGAGAGCCTGGCTCTGGCCGGTGAAACCGCCGCCGTCGAGGTTGGCCTTGATGTCATATTTCTCGGCTGCTTCGAGCAACTGCAGAGGCTGCTTAACGACATACTGAAGTATTGCAGACGGGAAATATTCCGTAATGTCCTTCTTGTTTATAGTGATTTTGCCGGTGCCTTCGGTGACATAAACACGTGCCACGGCACTCTTACGGCGACCTATTGCATTAACTATTTCCATTATCGCTTCAATTATTTGTACTGGTTAATATCAATTGCTTTGGGCTTCTGTGCCTGCATGTTATGCTCCGTACCGTCGAAAATCTTGAGATTGTCCATCAGGCTGCGGCCGAGCGGGCCTTTAGGCAACATGCCCTTTACTGCGTGGCGGATGATTCTCTCGGCTCCGTAAGAGTGCTTGCGCAGCTCGGCAGGAGTGTTGAAGCGCTGTCCTCCGGGATATCCGGTGTAGCGTGTGTAGACCTTGTCGGTCTCCTTCTTGCCTGAGAATACCACCTTAGCGGCATTGATGATGATTACATTGTCACCGCAGTCTACGTGCGGAGTGAAGTTTGGTTTGTACTTTCCACGCAGGAGCTTGGCTACCTTAGAGCAGAGACGGCCTACAACCTGGTCGGTTGCGTCGATAACGACCCACTCTTTTTTAACCGTTTCCTTGTTTGCGGAAATAGTCTTGTAACTTAAAGTGTTCATTGTAAATTTAAAAATTACTACTAAAAAACGTTTTTAATTCTCCTTGAACGGCGATTCACTAACCGCTACGCTCGGCCAAAAGCGCAACTATTAACACTCCGTTCTGGGGGCTCTAAGCATACCCCCGATAATAATCGGCGTGCAAAGGTACACATTTTTATTATCAGCACAAGGGTGAACGCATGATAATTAGATGATTATTTATAATGTTTAACATTATTTATCCAAATCAAAAGCCTAAACAAAGTCATCCAAACGAACTCGGCCTGACTGCCGCAGACAACGCCGTTGGTCATCCATGCCGATACGGCTTGTTTCCGGTGGATTTCCAATTGACCGTCTTTTGTCTTCCAAAAGGCCGTCTTTCGCAAGCTAAAAGGCCACCTTTTACACGCTAAAAGGTGGCCTTTTGGAATGATATTGAGCAAAAGCAGGGGTTTGAATGGTTATGAAGCTCTTGTCAACGGATGTCGCATGGGCAAAAGAAAATCCCTTTCCCGTACACACGGTACGGAAAAGGGACACGATGTTTTTAGTATAGAAAAGGTATTTTATTTCTTTGCTTCCTCCGGCAGCATTATCACCTTAACGCTGTTACCGCCGCCGAATATCACGTCGTTGACGAACTTAGCCACCTTATCGGGAGTCAGGGCATTGACTATGTCCTTGTACTTTGTCACGGTATCAACGCCGTACTCGTCCATGTCATTGATTGCGCCAACCCAGTAGCTGTTGGTCTTTGCGTCCTCATCGGCACGCTTTAACATAAGCTCCTTAACCTTGTTGAGCATGTCGGTGTCGACGGTGGTGCGCATCTTCTGTGCCTCGTCGTCCATTATCTGCAATGCGAGATCGCTCTTCTCCGGGTTCATCGGACATACACCGATAAGCGCAGTGAACGGCACGTCGCCTCCAACGTTGGCAAATCCGACAGCCTGCGTAGAGTAAGCGGCGCCTGCGTCCTCGCGGATCTTCTTCAGGTATATCATCGAGAGCACCTGTCCTGCGGCGTCAGCGCATACTTGGTTCTCAAGCGAATAAGGTGCCTTGTTGTTGTACCAATACATATATACATTGGCCTTAGGCGTCTCCATCTTGCGACGGAACTTGTTTTCAACCTTGCCCTGGGCGTAGGTCGAAACCTTCTTCCACTCCTCTTTCACTCCGTTTGCGGGCAGTGAAGCGATGTACTGCTCGATGAGCGGACGGATGGCAGCTTCGTCAAAGTTGCCCACGAAGGTAAAGGTGAAGTCGCCGGCGTTGGCTGTACGCTCTTTAGCAATCTGCAGAATGCGGTCGTAGTTTGCCTTCTTCAAGTCTTCAACCTTCAACTGGCGGAAGCGCGGGTTGTGGCTGTAGAGAGTGCACATGAGCGAGTCAGAGAATGCCGCATCGGGCGATATAGCCTGGTTCTTGAGACTTGTCTCGAGCATGGTCATCAGCGATGCGTAGCTCTTCTCGTCCTTCTTGATGTTCGTGAAGTTAAGGTAGAGCAGCTGGAACATAGTCTCGAGGTCTTTCGGAGTAGAGCGTCCGCTTACGCCTTCGTGCAGGTTGCTCAGCGTAAGGTTTACGCTTGCCTGCTTTCCGGCGAGCGCCTTCTCAAGCTCCGTGTTGTTGAAGTTGCCCAGTCCGCTTGCTCCAATCACCATACCGAACAGGTCTGCGTTAACAAGATCCTCTTCGCCGAGCAGTGACGAACCACCCTTTGAAGTTCCGCTGAGGATGACTTCATCGTCCTTGAAGTCGGTCTTCTTCAGCAATACGCGCGCTCCGTTAGACAATGTAAGTTCCTTATATCCAAGGGCTGCATTCTCCTTTTCGCTTGCGATGCTTCCCTTTGCCGGCATTTCGGTGATAAGCGGCTCGTTCTTTACGTTGTCAACCCAAGCCGTGAGCTGCTCGCCGTGTACTGCGTCGATGGCTTTCTTGATTGACTCAGGTGTAGGATAAACGGCTCCTTCCTTCTCTGTGTACTCGGCGAATACCACGAGGTTGGTGTCAGTTTCGCTCACAAGCTCCTTTATTATCTCGTTAGCGAGGTCAACGGGGAGCATTGGAGCAATCTGCTGCATTGTCATATACTGGTCTTCAATAGACGGAATCGGCTCATTACCGAGGAAGTGGTCACGGTATTGATCGCCCCAGAAGTCGTTTTTCTGCTTGTCGCGGTTGGTGTAAATCTTCTCCAGCTGGCTCATGTACTCGTCCTTTGCGCGTACGTATTCAGTAGCGGTGAAACCGCACTTAGCGGCGCGAAGCACCTCACGGAGCGCTGCGGAAACAGCCTCTTCGGTCTTGCCCGGCTTGGGAATGCAGACTATATTGAACGCATCCTTTGTCTTTGAGTAGATGTATTCACCGTCATATACAAACGCCTGAACGAACGGACAGTCAGGATTCTGCGATATTTCGTTAAGACGTGAGTTAATCATCGAGGTAGAAAGGTCGGTTGCATACTGCTGTATGAGATACAACATATTACCCTTCAGACTGTCGGGCACGGCCTCATGCTTCATGAATATCTGCACAACGTCAACCCTCTGTTCCTTGTCTTTATCAACAAGGATGATTGCCTCGTTATTATCCGGCACTTGTTCGTCAACCACCGGCACGGCATTCGGGTCGAGCTTAATTCCGCTGAACATTTCCTTTATCTTCTGTTCGGTGCGGTCAACGTCGACGTCACCCACCACGATGATGGCCTGGTTGTCGGGTCTGTACCACTTATGATAGTACGCACGCAGAGCCTCGGGCTTGAAGTTGTCGATTACCGACATGAGTCCGATAGGCATGCGCTTGCCGTACTTGCTGCCCGGATACAGTTTCTCGAGGTTGCGCTCGAGCATTCTCTGGCCGGCAGACGAGCGCTGGCGCCATTCGTCATGTATCACTCCGCGCTCCTTGTCTATTTCCTTGGCGTCGAGCGTCAGGCCATTCGACCAGTCCTTGAGTATGAGCAGGCACGAGTCGAGCGACGCAACATTAGCAGAAGGCACGTTGCACACACGGTAAACAGTCTGGTCAACGGCGGTGTACGCGTTCAAGTCGGAACCGAACTCAACGCCTATTGAGCGCAAGTATTCGATGAGTCTGTCGCCCGGGTAGTTGTCAGAGCCGTTGAAGGCCATGTGCTCAAGGAAGTGTGCAAGTCCTCTCTGGTCTTCCTCCTCCTGGATAGAGCCTACGCGCTGGGCGATGTAGAAGTTAACACGATGTTCGGGATAACCGTTATGGCGGATGTAATAAGTAAGGCCGTTAGGCAATTTGCCTATCCTCACAGCTGTGTCGACGGGTATCGGCGGCAGTTGCATGCCTTGTGCCATAACCGCTGCCGCGCTTGTGATAAACAACACGGCAGCAACAAGCAAGTGTTTTAATTTCATAAAAATTTGTTTAAAATGGTTCTACAAATATAGGTTTTTATTATTTCAAGATTGCCGTTTTTATGCCAAATTTAATAATTTTTATATCTTTCGTAGTCGAAAACGGCTATTACATATAATAACAGATTGCGGGCGTAACTTCAGCCGTCGCTGTACTCAAGAATGTCTCCCGGCTGGCATTCGAGCTCACGGCAGATGGCTTCGAGCGTGGAGAAACGCACGGCGCGGGCCTTGCCCGTCTTCAGGATGGACAGGTTAGCCTGGGTAAGGCCTACCTTCTCGGCCAACTCGCCAAGCGAAATCTTGCGTTTAGCCATCACGACGTCGAGGTTTACTATTATTCTTCCCATATCTTAAACGGTAAAAGGTAAAAAAGTGAAAATGTGAAACGGCAAGGCATTCGTGTACTTCACTCCTTTAGCCTCATCAACTCTTTCAGTTCAATTTATTCCTTAATTTACTTATATCGTCAGTTCCTGGTCCTCCTTCAGCCTAAGACCGATGGCGAAAGCCTCGGCCATTACGAGCGAGAAGAGGCCGAAAATAATACCCGAAAGGTTTGCGGCCGAGCCATAGTCGACGTTATATCCGTCAAGGCTGAACACCTGTTGGGCAAGATACGTGTCGTAACAGCCGTCGGCCGTGGCGATAATCCCCGCCCCTACAAGGCACCAGCCCATGACTCGCAGCAGCCGTAAGTTGCCCCGCATGAATATCCGGTTCTTGTTGACATTGCGCACGAAGAGGACAAACGACACGAATGCCGCGGCCGACAAGACGCCGAACAGCAGCGTATAGAGCAGCTTAAAAATCACCGTTAACAAGCCCGTAGGCCCGTCCATGGGCACTATCAGCTGCGTAGGCCATGCCTGCCGGCATTCGCCGGTGGCCTTATCCGTCATGACCTGAGCGTTGTCCTGCGACAGTTCTGTCGGCAACAAGGATATGCTGGTAAAATTAGATTCGGCAATATCCCTGTTCTCCATGGCATGCTGCATACCGCTGGAGAAACCTGCGATGAACACGTTTGACATTGAAAGAATGTCGCATACGAGCACCACGAAGATAAGAATACAGAACAGGTTGAGTTTCTTTTTCATGTAATGTTTGCCTTTTTTGTCCGTCATCCGCTGCCGTACTGACAGGCGGCAGCGGATTTACGACACTTATTTATTATATTGAGAGAGTATTTACGGCTTCTATCCGTATTATCGTTATTTGATGATTATTTATCGTTTTTCGATATGCAAATGTACGGTAAATATATTAATGCTCCAAATTTTTTCAGTAAATATTTATCGAAAAACGATAATTTAACAAATATTTGCAGGCCAACGGCATACCCACAACCTCCGTCTGCCGTTTGCACTGATGCAAACATGAAATGCCGAAGGCCGTTTTTCGCGTTGTAAAAGACGGCAAACCGCAAGCTAAAAGGCCACCTTTTGCGTTGCGAAAGGCGGCCTTTTACAAAGTCTCTGAATATCAGAATGTTAGCGTTTCATGTTGCGCGGGTGGTGCTCCAGTATCTCCTGGCGCAGCGTATGTGTGTCGATATGGGTGTAAATCTCGGTCGTACCGATACTCTCATGCCCCAGCATGGCCTGTATGGCGCGCAGGTCGGCGCCTCCCTCAAGCAGTGCCGTGGCGAAGCTGTGGCGCAGGGTGTGCGGGCTTATGGTCTTGTTGATACCCGCCTCGGCGCCGAGCCGCTTTATCATTATTAGTATCATGGTGCGCGTAAGGTGCGCCCCGCGGCGGTTAAGGAACACGTAGTCCTCCTCGCCGGGCTTGATGTCCATGTGGTTGCGGTCGTCAAACCAGAAGCGGAGCTGCCTTATCGCATTGTCGGAGATGGGCACAAGGCGCTCCTTACGCCCCTTGCCTATCACCCGGATGAAGCGGTCGGCAAGGAAAAGGTCGGACAGCTTAAGGTTGACAAGCTCGCTCACGCGCAGCCCGCAGCTGAACAGCACCTCTATGATTGCCTTGTTGCGCTGGCCCTCCCACTTGCCCAGGTCTATCGCCTGCTCAAGCCTGTCAACCTCGTCGGTGGTCAGCACCTCGGGCAAATGCTCGCCCAGCTGCGGCGACTCGAGCAGCTCGGAGGGATCGTCATCTATGAATCCGTCAGTCTGCAGGAACTTGTAGAACGACCTCACGCCGCTCAGTATCCTGCATTGCGAGCGCGGACCAATGCCCAAGTCGTGCAGACGGGCGGCAAAATCACGCAGGTCGGCCAGCGTGGCGGCCGTCGGGTCAATGCCTCTATCGCGTAAATGCTTGAGCAGCTTGTCTATATCGCGCATGTAGGCGTCAAGGGTATTGGGCGCAAAATTGCGCTCCAGACGCATGTACCGCTGGTATGCCTTGGCTATATTAGCCGTCGTTTTGTCCTTGTTTTCCATTTATTTTAGTATTTTTGCAGCGTGGAGCGGCGTTGCGTAGGCAATACGTCGCCATGCCATTGCAAAGTTAAACAAATTTGTCCGATTATGAAAATACTTGTATTAAACGGCCCCAACCTTAACCTTTTGGGCACGCGCGAACCAGGGATTTACGGCCGCAGCTCGTTCGACGACTACCTGCCTGAGCTGCGCGGACGCTTTCCCGACGTAGAGATAGAGTACTTCCAGAGCAACATCGAGGGCGTACTTATCGACAAGATGCAGGAAGTAGGCTTCACTTACGACGGCATTGTGCTCAACGCCGGCGCCTACACCCATACCAGCGTGGCCCTGCAGGACTGCATACGCTCGCTCCGCTGTCCCGTCGTTGAGGTCCACATATCCAACGTACACAAGCGCGAGGAGTTCCGCCACAAGTCGCTTATCTCGTGCGCATGCCTCGGCGTGATATGCGGTTTCGGGCTCGACTCGTACCGCCTTGCCGTGGAAGGCTTACTAAATCATAAATCATAATTCACAATTCATAATTGGGTTGGATGCCACCGAAACATATTCCGACACGGCAAATCCCGCCGATTCTTCTATTTTGCATTTAATGTAATAAGGTGGAAAACACAATAATGTACACCCAATTATGAATTGTGAATTATGAATTATGAATTAAAATAACGTTTATTATGACCCCTGAATTAGAACAATACTTACTTTCGCATATCGACGCCGAGGGCGACTATCTGTACCGCCTGTGGCGGGCAACCAACGTCCACCTGCTGCGCGGGCGCATGGCCAGCGGCCATCTGCAGGGCCGACTGCTGAAAATGCTGGTGCGCATGGTGCGCCCGAAGAACATACTTGAGGTCGGAACGTTCAGCGGATACAGCGCCATCTGCATGGCGGAGGGGCTCGACGAGGGCGGCATGGTGTACACTTACGAAATCAACGACGAACTGGAGGACTTCACCCGGCCGTGGATTGAAGGCTCGGACGTGGCCGACAGGATACGTTTTATCATCGGCGACGCCGTGAAGGAGGCGCCACGCCTGGGCATTGAGTTCGACATGGCGTTCATCGACGGCGACAAACGCACGTACACCGAGGCTTACGAGATGGCGCTCAAGGTGCTGCGCCCCGGCGGATTCCTGCTCGCCGACAACACTTTATGGGACGGACATGTGCTCGACACGCCGCGACCCGCCGACCGACAGACCATCGGCATAGAGACGTTCAACGACTTCATAGCGCACGACACCCGTGTGGAGAAGGTCATCCTGCCCATCCGCGACGGACTGACAATTGCCATGAAGAAACCCTGCTGACCGGGTATCGCCCGTCAATTATCCGCCAACCGCACATAGAGCAGCACGCACTTCGTAACCCGCTGATAATCAACAACATTGTAAAAGGCCGTCTTTCATCTCCTGAAAGACGGCCTTTTAGCGTACGATTGACGGCCTTTTGGAAAGCAAAAGGTGGCCTTCCGTAACGCAGTCCATCGTTAAAGAACATTAAATATGCAGCGTACACGCACCAAGTTAAGCATAAATGCGCTATCTTTGCGATATCAAAATGATATCATATAATCATTAAACGCAAAATCATACAGTTATGGAAAACCAAGAATTTACCTTTGCGGGCAAAACGCTTAACGGCATTGCCATGCTCATCCTCAACCTTCTTGTCTACGCCGTAGGCATCACCCTCATCGTGCTTGCCTGCGCAACGTTCAGCGGGGCGACGGCTGTCGCTGCCGGAGTAGGCGGCGGAGTGCTCATCGTGGCCAACCTCTTCGTTAGCGGCGGATTCGTGCTCGTAGAGCCGGGCGAGGCCCGCGTGATGATGTTCTTCGGCAAGTATCGCGGCACCTTTACACGCGCGGGCTACTTTTGGGTCAATCCCTTCATATCGGTGAAGAAGCTGTCGCTGCGCGCACGCAACCTCGACGCCGAGCCAATCAAGGTGAACGACAAGACGGGTAACCCCGTAATGATAGGCATGGTGCTCGTATGGAAGCTCAAGGACACGTACAAGGCGATGTTCGAAATCGACGCGCAGACAATGGCGGAGTCGAAGGCGGCTACCGACGCGGCCGCAGCGGGAGCGAAGACGGCCAACATCATGAACGCGTTTGAGAAGTTCGTGCGCATTCAGGCGGACGCCGCGCTGCGCCAGGTGGCCGGCCAATACGCCTACGACGACGGCGAACAGGACTGCGGCGAACTGACCCTGCGCGGCGGAAGCGACGAAATCAACAAGGAGCTTGAGCAGAAGATAGACGAGCGTCTTACCATGGCGGGCATTGAAGTGATAGAGGCGCGCATCAACTACCTGGCCTACGCACCCGAGATAGCCGCCGTAATGCTGCGCCGCCAGCAGGCAACGGCCGTGATAGCGGCACGCGAGAAGATTGTAGAAGGTGCCGTATCAATGGTGAAAATGGCGCTCGACAAGCTCTCGACAGAGGAAATCGTAGACCTTGACGAGGAGAAGAAGGCGGCCATGGTGAGCAACCTGCTCGTAGTTCTGTGCGGCGACGACACGGCGCAGCCCGTAATCAACACCGGAACGCTCAACCACTGATTAAATGAAAAATGAAAAATTAAGAGCGAAAAATCCGATTGTTTTGCCCGTGTCGTATCCGGCTTATCATGCTAATTGGGCTTATTCTATAAAGTGAAAAAGGAAGAATGAAAAGTAAAAGACGGCAAATTGCCCTGCAAAAGGCCGTCTTTTACAAGCTAAAAGGCCACCTTTTACAAGCCAAAAGACGGTCTTTTGGAAAATGAAATATAACATATTGATTTTCAATTAGTTACAGAATAGCTAAAAATCAGGGAGGAAACGCGTATGCAAACAAGACGGATTACGATGGCATTTTCGTGCTCACCTAAGCTTATCGGCAAGGTTTACACGTGCTACGGAGTGGTTGCGGTGCCGTTAGAGGTGTACAACCATGCGCAGGTTGGTTCTTTGTGGCACTGGCTTACCACGCCTTACATCGTAATAATAACGTTAGGCCTGATTGCTGGCGTCGGTCTGTGGCTGTTCAAGCGGGGCGCGATAGAACGCACGGTGACGCTTGGCGGATGGACCGAAAGCCTTTACCGCCGCGGGCGCGGACCGTTCCTCGCCGTCACTTTAGGCATGGGGCTGCTTATATACACCGCCCTTTCGGCCGAACTGGCGAACATATACGTTGAGCGGGGAATGGCTTACGGCGAAGCCTTCGGGCGTTATTTCATAGAGAACGTATGGCAACTCCTGGTGATGTTCCACCTCGCCATCGAGCGCTACACGGCCTTCCTCCAGTACGACCGCTCGCCAGAGACGTCGCGCCGAATGGTTCTGCCGCCGTTCAGAAGTTTTAAAAGATAAGGAGAAAAGCATTTTCTGGAAGAAGAAAAGCAAGAAACAACTGATGACGTTCGACCGCTCGCCACGCCTGTCGGGCAAGGTCAACGTATGCTTCGGGCTGCCCCTGCTCGCGCTGTGGCTGCTCCGCTGCTACCACATAAACTGCTGGACCAACGGCACTACGATACTCTCATTCGCCGTGCTGGCCTACATCATCGGCTCGGGAGTTTACCGATGGGTGTTCCGCCGTGGCGCAATCAGCGACACGGCGACGCTCGGCGGCCTCAGCCACCGCATGTACCTGCGCTACGGCCGGCTGTACATCCCCCTTGGGTTTGCGGTCAATTTCATTGCCTTCTGGGCTCTCGTGCTGCTGCTTACGTTGATAGCCAACGACTTTAAGGCCGTGCCTTTAGGCGATGTCGTTGACATTTTCACCACCCTCGCATGGCTTATCATATTGCAGCTGTACAAGGTCTGGAAGTCGTACGTCGACTTCTACGAGTTCTACCGCTCGCCCGAGGCGTCACGGAAGTTCATCGATTGGTATTGATTTTGTCTACTGATAATTCTAAAAACGTATGTCGATAAAACCTTTCAGGGCAACAAGCGTTGTCGAGTTTGACTGTTCTCCGCGGCCGGAGGGCATGGCCTGCATAGCGTTCGGACTGCTTTTCGCCGTGATAATGAGCCTGTATTTTATTATCAACGGCGTTAAGACGGCGTTTGGAGCAGTGCTCGTTTATGCCATAGCGGCAGCGCTTACGGGTTACGGAATTTACCTGTGGCGTTTCAGGAGAAAGCCGTTCAGGCGCAAAGTAAACCTCGGCGGGATGCAACATCGCCTGTACCTGCACAACCGCTGGCTGTTCATTGCGTTCGAACTGGCGCTCACATTCTTAATATTCGTCGTATCGTTCTCCGTAGCAACGCTGGTTTTCGACGGCATTGACGGCTTTGCCGACGAACTGAGACACAAGCTCAAGGGATGGGGTTGGCTGTCCATTGCGTTCTGTTACAAAATCGTCCGCGACTACCTTTCTTATTATACATACCTGCGTTCGCCCGTCGAGACACGCAAGAAGATTGCCTGACGGCGGAGCGGTGAGCACGAAATAAAATGTAAATGATATGTTCGGAATAAATATAAGACAACTGAAAGTGATGGAATACCAGTGCAGTCCTGTGACCGATGGCAAGATAAGCGTGGCCATCGGCGTGGCAGGTATTGTGCTGACAGCCGCCATCATCGCTACTGAAAGCGGGCTGCAGACGTGGGAATTGGCTCTATTGGCAGTGGCTGACGTAGCCATGCTTGCGTGGGGAGCGTACTGTTGGAAGGTTCGCCGCAAGCCCTTTAAGCGGCAGATCACGCTCGGCGGACTGTCCGACCGCCTGTACCGGCGCGGCCATTGGCTGTTTGCCGCGTGCAGCTTCGTGCGTTGCTGCGTCGAATACGCCGTGATAATAACGCTCATTACGCTGCTCGACGGCGGCACGGACTTTGCCGGAGCGTTCGCGGAAAGGCTGCGCGGATGGTTCTTCCTGCTACCCTTCATAATGTACGGAACGTTCCGTGAATATCTGTCTTACTACCAATATTACCACACTCCGGCCGGCCTGCGCCGCGACTTGTTCGCCAAAACGACCAAGACCGACCTCTATACCGAGGCCATGAAGCAAATGAATGATGGCAAAGAAGGAAAGCAACACTAAGAGCTTTGTCCTGCGTGTGGACTCTGAAACGATGGCCGCCATAGAGAAATGGGCGGCCGACGAGTTCCGCTCCACTAACGGACAGCTGCAATGGATAATATCGGAGGCGCTGCGGAAGAGCGGCCGCCAGCCGAAGAAACGCCGCCCCACGACGGACGAGGGAAAGGAGGACGGCTTATGACTTACCGTGAACTGAGGCGCATGATTGAGCCTGTTTACGGCAAGGATGAAGCCCGTGCCGTGACGGATTACGTGCTCGAAGTGTACTTCGGACTGTCACGCGCCGACGTAATGTGCGGTGCGGTGGAGGAAATGACGGCCGTTCACGAGGCCGAACTACTTAGGATATTCGCCCGTTTGCTTGACGGCGAACCCGTACAATATATCCTTGGGCGGGCTGAATTTGGCCCGAGGTGGTTCAACGTGCGCCCCGGCGTGCTCATTCCGAGGCCCGAAACCGAAGAGCTTTGCGCCCTGATAGTGGCCGAAAACAAAGATAAGGCGCCCCTGAAAGTGCTCGACATCGGCACTGGCAGCGGCTGCATAGCCGTTACCTTGGCGCTCGACATGCCGCAAAGCAGCGTCACCGCATGGGACATTGCGCCCGAAGCGCTCGACACAGCGACAGAAAACGCCCGCCGGTTGGGCGCCAAAATAACCGTGGAACGCGGTGATGCGCTTCACCTTGAGCCGCAAGGCGAGACGTGGGACGTCATCGTAAGCAACCCTCCCTACATCTGTAACAACGAGAAAAAGACAATGGAACGCAACGTGCTCGACCACGAACCACACTCCGCATTGTTTGTTCCCGACGACCAGCCGCTGCTGTTCTACACAGCCATTACCCGTTACGCAGCCCGCACATTGAGCCCCGACGGCACACTGTACTTCGAGCTTAACCCCCTGTATGCCGACCAAACGGCCGACATGGCACGGCAAACGGGCTTCACGGACATAACAATCAAGGAGGACATGTACGGTAAAAGGAGAATCGGGAAATTAAGAATTAAGAGTCGGGAAATTAAGAATTAAGAGTTAAGAATTAAGAAAATATGACTTTATTGCTTACCTTTGCAAACCGATAAGGCCACGTTTAAACCTACAAATCATATTTTCTTAATTCTTAACTCTTAATTCTTAATTTCCCGACTCTTAATTCTTAATTATAATAAGCCCCTATTATGATGAAAACATTAACCGAGGAACAGGTGTTCTTCAAGCTCTCGGCGCTGTGCGCATCGGCAGAACATTGCACGTACGAGATGACCGAAAAGATGCGCAGATGGCAGGTTCCGGCAGATGTTCAGGAACGTGTCATCGAACGGCTCGTCAAGAACAAGTATGTCGACGACGAGCGTTATTGCCGCGCTTTCGTGCGGGATAAAATCAAATACAACAAGTGGGGACGGCGCAAAGTGGAACAGGCGCTATACATGAAGCGCATTCCCGAAAGCATTATCGACGCCGTTCTCGAAGAGGTTGACCCCGAAACATATCTCGAAATACTGCGTCCGCTCATCGAGAACAAGCGCAAATCCATCAAGGCCGACAGCAAATACGAGCTTAACATGAAACTTATGAAGTTCGCAGTAGGCAGGGGATTCACCGTTGAAGAGGTGAAGAAGAGTTTATAGTAGTTAAAGGAGTTAAAGTAGTTAGCGCTCACTTCGTTCGCTAAGGAGTTAAAGTCAAATGCTTTGTTGATTCATTTTGGCAAGGCTAATGTCTTTAACTACTTAGTGAACGAAGTGAGCGCTAACTACTTTAACTCCTTTAACTACTATAAAAACTACGCATACGAATGCATACCTCCCAAGAAATAATTTACTCCGAAATAAGTCATGACAAGGGTGAGGAAGGCAAGTGTCATGAATATATGGTAGCCCATCGAGCGGCGGAGGAAAGGAACGGAGGCGGCATGGGCGGCCACGGCGTAGACCATAAGCGTTATCAGGCCCCACACTTCCTTTGCATCCCAACTCCAATAAGCGCCCCACGACACGTTGGCCCATATCGCGCCGACGAATATCCCGACACCGAGCAGCGTAAGGGCGGGGTACAACAGCAGACGCGAAAGCAGCGCGAGAGAGTCTAACTGGCCGTCAAGTTCTACGGCATTACGCCCCCGGACGAGGCGCAATATGATGGCTGTCAGCCCGCAGATGAATGTCAATGAAAGCAGGGCGAACGACATCATGATGACCGACACATGGACACTGAGCAGCGGTGACGACAGCACAGGCATGATATGCGTTATCTGCGGGTCCATCTGGTTGATGTGCGACACAAGGAGGAAGAAGCCCGACATGAGGAAACCGAACGGCAAGGTTATACGGAAACGGCGCGCGGCGACGAGGGCAAGCACCATGACAAACCACGCCATAAGCAGCATTGTCTCGTATCCGTTGGCCATAGGAACACGCCTGCCGACTATCCATCGCAAGGCTATACACGCCGTAAGGGCGAGTAACGAGAGGCCGAGCAGCGCACCTCCGACAACCGGCACAGCCCTAAGCAGCGCCTTATCAGGCCTATCGGGCTTATCAGTCTTAACAGGCCTAATGAGCCTGACAAGCCCAATAATAAGCAAAACCACGCCCAGCGTGAGGTTAACCATAAAGAGGATTGTGGCGAACGGTATGGCGTTATATAGCCTTTCGGCCTTCACCTGCGTGGCGGAAGGCAGCGAAGAGCCGCCGTTTAACTGCTGGTATTTCAGCATTTTATCAAGTATTTTGTCCACATTGCCGTAGCTGCCGGCCAGCACTTCCCCGTAAATCAGCGAAAAAACGTTTTGCATGTACTTGCGGTGAGCCTCGTCGACGAGCGTGTCGGTGATGTTCTCGGTCGGCGAATACCACGTAGTCTTGCCGCCTGAAGTAAACGGAAAGACGCGCAGGAGCGTGCCGCGCCGTAGCTCCATGACCATCATCAGACGGTCGTCGATGTCGGCAACCTGCTTGTGGAACTTGTCGTTATGCCCGTGGTAATACTCGTTAAGGTATGGACCGAGGATATAGCCGCCCATCACCTGATTGAAGAACGTATTGACAGAGCACCGCCCCGGCAGCTGAAGCGCATCGCGCAGGGGTCCGTTCTTGACGCGGATTATCGGCTCGGCGCTCCACTCGTCGCCGTAAAAGATAAAGCCGGCGAGCACCTGCTCGGGCGTATAGTCCCCGTAACGGGCACTGCCGCAGAGCTTCTTGGTGAAGTCGACGGCGAACGTCTGCAGCGGGCACACACGGTCATTGTACAGAATATTGAGCCGTCCGAGACGGTCGGCAGTCTCGCGCGGCAGGGTATTGGCCGCCCCCGCGGCTTGCGACATGGCGCATACCGCCATGACGGAGAGCACCCCACGCCTCATCATGTCGCTCTTGAAAAGACGGCGGAAGGCCCCTTTCGGGTCAACAAGCAGCCACACGAGCGAGAGGAACAGCAGCGCGTAGCCGGCGTAAGTGACGGGAATGCCCCACGGGTCGGAGTTCAACGCGAGTATGCTGCCACGCATGTCGGGGTCGTAGGATGACTGGTAGAAGCGCACGGAGCGATACTTCCACACGTTGTTCATCGACACTTCGGCGCGTTGAGTGGCGCCTCCGTCGGTGATTGTAAACCGTGAAACGTAGTCGGCCTCGGCACGTGTGCCGTCGTGGTATTTGACGTCGAACGACTCAAGACGCAGCTCGAACGGCAGCTTACGCTCAACGACGTCACCCCCGGGCACGTTCTCGTAATACGTCGACACCGTTTCGCCCACGCGCAGGCGGACAGCTCCCTGCCACGAAGTGACGTGGGTAAGCAGCGCGCCTATCAGTATGACGGCAAACGAGAGGTGCAGCAACACGACCGACGCACGGCGCACACGGCGGCCAACGAAATACGCAACGGCAAGCAGGGCAAGCACGGCCCACAGGCCGACGAACCACCACGAGCCGTAGACCGATGCATGGACAAACTCTGTGCCGCGGAATTTCTCGACGAATGTCGCCGCCGCCATTACCACAATGACGAGTATGTATAGCGCAAAAAGTATTTTCTTCAACATCTTGTCCACTTTGTTATAAACATCAGCGCATGACCGCCGGTATGGCAATATTTCGCCGGCGGTTTCGCGAAAGGTGGCCTTTCACGTATCAAAAGGCCACCTTTTACCGCCCGAAAGGCCGTCTTTTAGAGGCTAAAAGACGGCCTTTTGCAAGGCAGATTGTAATTAATTGATTATCAAGGAGATAGGAATAATAAGCCAGATAAGCCTGATGAGCCTAATAAGCAAGGGCTGACTGACAGGTCTCGCATTAGCCACATTCGGCTCATCCGTCCCATTAGGCCCATCATTCCCCCACCCTTAAATAGACTGCAGGAACTTAACCACTGCGTCGCGGTCGGCCTTCGACAGGTTGTAGAACTTCTCCGCCGAGGAGTACGCATGGCTCTTCTTGCTGTACGCATGCCACATTATGGCCTCTACCTCGTTGCGTGCGCGACAGTCGTGCAGGCGGTCTTCAGCTCCGGTGTTGACCCTCGACAGCCCGCGTCCCCACAAAGGAGTGGTACGGCACCATGACCCGTGTATGTCGTTCTTCATGTACAGCTTGTGCTGCATCATGTCGCTGTACGGCCAGATAGTCTGGTTCTGGTATCTCGGCAGCGGTTTGTCAGCGATACACTCGGGCGTCCAGTAATTGTCGTCGCCAGTCTTCCACGACGGGCGGTGGCAGCTTGCACAACCCATCTCCATGAACAGCTCCTTGCCACGCTGCACGTCAGGGTCGTTAAGGTTGCGCGCACGCGGTATCGACAGTCCCCTGTGCCACACCATGAGGGCATAGAACTGGTTGGTAGTCATGTCCGGCTCGAAGTTATACCACTGGTTGTCAAACTGGTTGGTGTTAGGACTCAGCAGGTTAAGCACGGCCTCGGCTATCCCTGCATCAGTGCCGTCGGCATAGTAAGGCGATGTAGGGTCGGCCTTGATGGCGCTGATTACGTCGCTGTTCTCCGACATAGCCTTGGCCCATGCGTCGGTAGTGTACAGCTTAGGACGGTCGGGACGGCTGACGTTGGTGATGTTCCACACGGCGTTAGCTCCAGGTCCGTCCTGCAGAGTGGCACGTGTCAGCGCGTAAGTAAAGCGCTTGACCATCCTCGACGGGGCCGCGCTGCCGTCAGCCAGCTGTCCGGCGCTGCCGAAAGTAGTGTACCACGCGCCCGACGCGAAGTCGTTTGCGGCGGCATCCCAGAAGTTCGGGTTGACATATTCAGACACGTCAAGCCCCTGTTCCCTGTAATACTCGGCCGTACTTGCGTACTGCTGCCTTATATCATCCTCCTCAATGGCGTCGAGCAGACCCGTACCTATGATACCGATGGTCGACTCAAGACGTATTTCTATGTCCTCGGGCTTCGGGTTAGTGTTGAAAGCCGACTGCGGAATGCTCAGCTCAGGATATATCAGCTCATACTTCTCGCCGTCAGGAAACTGCAACGGCAGACCGCTCTCCATGGCCGTAACCTTGTTCCACGACATCTGTATCTGGCTCTCGTCGATGGGCGGCAGGAAGGGCGACGTAGCCTGCGTCTGCGGCATGGCCGTCACTTCGCTTATGTAAGGGCCGTCGTTAGAGCCTGGAGAGTCGGGATGATAGATTACCAGCAGGTATCCGTTACCGTTACCGTAAGCCGTAGTGTAGGTGTCAAAGCGCTTTCCGTGGCCGTAGCTCGGATGGCAGTCAAGACACGAACGGCGGGTGCTGGCCGGGCCGAGACCCTTGAACGGAGCCGTGCTTATTGTCACGCTGCGCTCGAAAATCTGTTCGCCCTCGTTGAAAGCATCCATCAGCCCTTGGGCATCCGTTGCCGGAGTCTCGTCCTCATAACATCCGGCATAGACGTTGTCGGTAGTTCCAAGCGTTCCGCCGGGATACCACTCCTCGGCAGTAAAGTTGCCCTGCGCCGTACCGACGTATTTCGCATCTGTCTCCACATTAAGCGTCTCTACCTCTTCGTCGGTACAAGCCGACAGCGCGAATACGGCAGAGGCAAGAATAAAAGGATAAAAAATGTTCTTCATATTACAATTTTTTTATAAATGTTTTTGACTATATCGTCCGCTTTAAAGTAAAAGCAGCGCAGCCATGCGCCTGCATGCGCGGCATGTACACGCGCCACAGTCAGCACAGCTGCAAAGCCAAGCCCTATCGACAAGCTCATGTCCGATTACAATCCCTCAATCCACTGGGCCGCGTTCTGCAGCTCGTCGTTAAGCAAGTCGACTGCCTCCATTGCGTCGCCTGCCTGCTGTGCCCCTGGATCATCAACGAAGGCAATGCCGCTGTTGACACAAGTCGTCAGCTTGGCAATTGCATCGTCAAGCGCGGACTGCAAGGCATTCAAACCGCTGTAATTGTTGTTCTCAAGGAAAGTCATGACTGAATTTGCATCGGGAGAAGTCTGGTCGATGTTGCCGTAAAGACTGTTCTTTATGCTGTAAATGTTGTCACGGTAGTCGATGTACGATCTCTTGCTGTACGGCGACTCGATGTAGTCTATCGCATCGTCCTGTCCTCCTGTGCCGGTAGCCACACGATAAGCCTGCCCTATCTTCTGGCTTGCCACCTCGTTGGCAATGTTGCCGCACCCAGAAGCGCCTACAAGGGTTACAAGAGCAGCCGTAATGGAGGCGTACGAGCTGCCGTCAATTCCGGCGAGGAGCATGTCGGCGCCATAGTAATAACCGTTATTGTCAAGCGCGTGGGTCCATACGCCAAGCTCAGCGACACGCGATATGTGGGCAGTAGCAGCCTGCTGGCCAAGCCATGACACCTCAAGGCGGTAACAGTTGTCGCGCACGTCACCCGCAACCGCTACGAGGAAAGCCAGCTCGTCCTTGCATTGTACCGTGACGTTGGCAAAGCTTGAATGGTCTTCCGTTCCGTCATACACCGACGCCTTGCGCGGAGCGCCGTCGCGGAAGAGCACGAACTCTATGCCGTGGAAGCCGAGGGCAGTGTCAAACTCACTGTTATGCTGATTGACGAAGGCTATCGGGTCGTCGCTGTAAAGCCCCGCCACCATCGTGGAATTTGACAGGAAGTTGGCCATCTGGCCCTGGTCGAGAGGCCATGAGTCCATGTGCGGGTCGATATTGAAGTCGGTAGCGGCGCCGAAAAGGAACGCCTCGCTCTTCTCCCAATACTCTCGCGCCGTCTTGAAAGCTTCGCATGCGGCCTCAACGTCGGCGTCGGTCAGTGTGCCGGCGGTATGCTTAGACTGCACGTTGACAGCCTCGTTGTAAAGGTCGTCGGCACTTGCGGCAAGGTTTCTGTACGTAGGATACACCACGCCATTGATGTACTGTTCGGCCACGTCCCACATTTCGGCCTGCACGCCGGTCCAGCGGTTGTCGATTACTGGGTTCTCACGGTCACCCCCGAGACCGGGAGTGTCATCGTCACTGCACGATGTAAAGGCAAACGCTCCTATGCAGAACATTGCCAGAAGGTTGGTTTTCATTTTCATATTGCTGTTTGTTTATGGTTTAAATACTTGTCAATCAGAGGAAGAATCCCTCGTAAGCCACGCCTATATTCAGTGCCGGCTCGTCGTTATACTGGCTCTTGAAGAAGCGATGGTTGTACTCGGCCTTGACTACTATTTGCGGAACGGGATAATAGTTGACGCCCGCCGCCACGATGTTCTTCTTCGTATATTGGTTGGCCATGCTGTTAATGTAAGAGTCATAGTACTCGTAATGGCCGAAGACATACAGCTTCTGGCCGCTGCGACGCAGCTTGTTGAACTGCGAGAACACGTCGTATCCCGCCTCGATACTTACCGCCACGGCATGCGAACCGAAGGCTGTCTTACGGTATGGCGACGTGCCCGACGACTGGTTTGCCTTGATGGCGCTGATTGCCTGGGCGTCGCTTATGTAGCCGTAGTCGGCATATCCGCGCGCAATCCAGTTGTGGTCATTGTACGTGAAGTCGAACGAGCCGAGGTAAATGTTGCCCTCTATGTCCTTATAGCGGTTGCCGTCGGTCTCGAGGTCATGGGGAAACGTGTTGTGCATTGTCTTGCCGTAGTATCCGCTAAGGCCCAGGCGCAGGCCCGGAATGGTGTAGTTGTCGATACGTGCAAGCAGTCCGAACTTGTTGGCTACCTCAAACTCCCATGGGCTCTGGGCTCCCTTGCCTATCCAATACGTGCGGTCGAACATCATGGCGTCAAGCCCTCCGGTGAACTGAACCTCATAACGGAAGTCGCCCGAGCGTCCCCAGAACGACAATCCCGTCTGATGCCACGTGCTTGGAATTATGGTACGCTCGCCTTCGGGACGGTAAACGGTGAAGAAGTTGAGCGGCTCGTGGTGGGCGTTGGTCAGTCCGAAGGGCAGCACTATATGCCCGAAGCGGATGTTGGCCCATGGCGCAAACGACTTCTGCACCCAGAACTGTTCAAGCTCCACCTCGCCGCCCTTCTCGGTCTCGGCCTCCCATTCGCCGCCTTCCTCGGCCTCCTTCTCTATCGCGCCGCCGCTGCCGCCGTGCTCAAACTCTATTTCCATACCCATCGACCAGCCCTTGCCGAAGTCATATCCTACGTAAAGCACGGCGTGGGGTATGTCGAAACGGCCGTGAGAAGGGTCGTTCTTATAATACGAAGGGTTGGAATAGCGGAACGGGTTGTCGCTGTAGAAGTTGCGTGAATAGGCTATTTCGCCGTATCCGCCTATGCTCAGGCGGTTGCCCTTGGCGTGCTGGTAAACGCTGTCGGAAGCCGACACCTGCGCCACGGCGGTGCATGGCGCAAGACAGCATGCCGCAACGGCACAGGCAGATAAAATTGTCTTGATTGTTCTCATTTTGCAGATTTTGATGTTTATTGTTACTTTTTCCGTTGCAAAAGTACAATAACGGCAAAATGTTAGCAATACTTAAAAATCGGTAAAAATTATCCACCGCCATCACACCGGCCGATAACCAGTTATGGGGATACGCCACACGCCGAAAAAAGAACACATTGTCCCGACAACGAAACAGGTTGGCCTGTTTTTCTGGTTGCGGCCGTCAAAAGGCTTTTAGGCCACCGGAAGATACCGAGAAATGGGTATCCTGCTGACATACCGAAATGTCGGTATAAGGCGGCATGGCCGAGGCCACGGGAGAGGTAATGTAAGATTATCGGAAATGACACCAGCCGACTAACAACAAGAGACGGCCTTTCGCAATGTAAAAGGCCACCTCTTGGCATATAAAAGGCCGTCTTTTAGCGGCTAAAAGGCGGCCTTTTGGAAAAGCATTGAGTATCAACGAGTTATGAATATGCCACGTCAGGTGTTGCCTGATGGCTTCCTACGGTTGCCGTGCGACAGCCTTCTTATCCACAGATAGTAGCCGGTAAGCGGCAACATCGCGCCCAGCAAAGCGGCGAGAAACCACAGTACGCGCGTGAAAATCCCGCCGAACGTGCCCGCATGAACGGAGTAAATCCATCCGCGGAGCTTGCCCGAGGGCGCGGCGTCGGCATATTTTACCGCCGAGGTAATGCGCCCCGTATGCCTGTCGAACGTGTATCGGTCGGCCGCGCGGCTATTGCCAAACTTCGAGAACGCCACCGAGGCCGTACCGTCTCCAACGGTTATCGATGCCGAATGGGGGTTGTCCGCACGCAGCCTGTCATACACCTGCTGCCAGACAGCAGGCATTGCTATTGCCACGCGGCGCCCGCCGACCTTGCCCTTACGGTCCTTGCCGCCGCCGTTACTGCCGTCATTGCCCCCATGGGCGCCGCCCTTGGCTGTCGTCTCGACACCAAACACGGAGTAAAATGCCGAGCGGTACCACGAGAACGACCACGTAAGGCCGGTCAACGCCATGGCCAGCAACAACAGCAAGGCATACATGCCACCCGCTACGTGAAGGCTGTGCCACAGGCGGAAACGCCCCTTGCGCACGCTGACTTTCAGGCTATTACGCAACGCGCGGCGCGTCTTTGGCCACCATACGGCCACACCCGACACCAGCGCTACTACAAACATGATGGTCGATACGCCCACGATTATCTTGCCCCATGCCGGCCTGCCCTCGGGCCGCCCGTCGTCGAGCAGCCAGCGGTGGAGCCTGAACATGGTGGCGAAAAACGCCGGACGCTCCTGCCGCCCCTTCACTTCGCCGGTGTACTGGTCGACATAAACGGCGGCACGCTTGGGCTTTGAGAGGTTAACTTTATAAGCTTCCGTAGGGTCGCTGCCGACAGTAACTCCCGTGACGCGCACCCCCTCGGGCTGCATTCGCGCAACTTTCGCCGCAACGACGTCAACGGGCAGAGGGTCGCCAGAGTCCTTTTCTACCTTATATATATCCTCGCCGAACAACCGTGTCAGTTCCTTCTCGAACACAAGCATGGCGCCCGAGAAGCATATAAGGGTAATGACTATGCCGAACGGAACCGACAACCACAAGTGAATTTTCCTGAAAAAACGTTTCATTTGAATAAGGTTTTACGGTTATGCGGTTGTGAGGTCATGCGGTTTTAAGGTCGCACGGTTATGGGGTTATGCGGTTTTAAGGTTATACGGTTATTGAGGTTTAGGGACTTAAGGTTGCCAAGTTCGCAATTATTAGTGAACATCCTCACTTAAAATATTACAAACCTAAAAACCTTATATCCGTATAAGCTCACAACCATTCAACTATATGGCCTTAAAACCCAATAACCGTATAACCTTAAAACCTAATAACCGCAAAACCTTAATCAATCCTTCCTATACCCGTCAGGGTGGTGGCGCCGCTGACGGTGAGGGTCTTCATTGCCACGCCCGACTGCGGGTCAATCTGCCATACGGCGGGATAGCCGCTCTCGGTGTTCACCGACACGTAGGCGTAACCGTTCTCGAAGTATGGAGCCTTGCCGAAGCCCGACACGTCTGAAGGCAGACCGGAAACCTCTGTCAACGTCTTGGCCGATGCGTTGAATATGGCAAGGCGGTTGGCAGTCTTCGTAGACGACGTGATGGGAGCGTCGTACATAAGGAACAGGAAGTTGTCGTCGCCGATGTACCAGCTGCGCTGCAGACCGTTCTGCGACAGCTGCTCAAGGTTACAGTAGTAGTCGTCAAACTCCTCGGTCTGCGTGTCTATGCGCACAACGCCGGCCGGCAGCGTGGTCTGCTGGCGCGAGTCAGCCATCGTCTTGGCGTAACTGGGCGAGATAACGTACACGTAGCGGCCGTCGTCGGTGGCCCATACCATCTGGTAATACTGCGACTTCATGCGCCCGCAGGCATAACTTATCTTGTCAGTCTTGAGGAGTTTCTTCTCCGTCAGCGTGTTGTCGGTGAATATCGCCACCCAACACTCGTCGGGATATTGCGTCCACTGCAGCTCGCCTTTCTTGTATGCGCTGCTGTTCGAACCGCCATCCTCAGTCTTAATGAGGTCCTCATACCCCTCACGCACATACTTATACTTAGTGCGTTCGGCGTCGGTAAACTGCTGGCAGCCGTACTGCGTCAGTCCCATAGGCACGGCGGCAGAGTAAATCTTGCTGCCGACCTGCTCTATTCCGGACAACGTAACGTACTCACCGTTGCCCAAGAAGTTCTCGCAAATGTAATCTTCGTCGCTCACAACGCCCTCGCTTCCGCCGTCAGTCGTAGTGTTAGAATAGCACGTTTCGTTCACGACGTCAAGGTGTGACACCTTGAACACATACGGTATATAGCTGGTCACGGGGTCAGCCCAGTCAGGATTACCCTCTCCGCTCGACGTCGTTATAATCTCGTTGTCATACGTTCCGTAGCTCGTGAAGCGCGTAACGAAGTACTCCATAGGCCTCTGCTCGATCTCTCCCGTCGACGCGTTGCGCACGTAAGAGTAAGTAGTGCCGTCCTCGCCGTCCTGGTAGTTAAGGGCGTAAAGATACTTGTTGGAGTGGAACACCCAGTAAGTGGCGCCGTCGTTGGCCAGTCCGCTGAGCGTGATTTCGCCCTCAAGACTCTCCGCAGTGGTAAGAATGTTGGCAGAAGTGCCCGACCCCGAGGTCGTACCGGTTATCACGTAAGGCTTCACGGTGTCGCCGCTTCCGCCGCCACCGCCGCCGTTATCGTCGTCGGAACAAGATGTAAAGAACACGCCGGAAGCCGCAACGGCGAACAGTCCGGTCAAAAGATAAGATTTCTTCATTGTTTTATTGATTGATGATTTATATTATAATAATAGGACAAATAAGCCTGGTTGGCCCAATATAAATAAGGTATTTAATTCTTGACTCTTAATTATTCACTCTTCACTTACCAAGGTTTACCCTCACTTTAGCGTAGAACGCGCGCCCGGCTTTCTGCAGGCTGAAGTTGTCATAGAGGTTTTCGTCAGTGAAGTTGCGGCACTCTACCGAGAAGTTATACCGCCCGTTGTCGAGGCTGTAGGTTAGAGTCAGGTTGTGTGAGAACTGCGTAGGCACCATATAGTCCGACAAGTTGGAGGCCTGCACGCCCTCCGAGTAATAGCAGAAGCTGTGCAGATACTGGTTGTCGTACGTCAACGTAAGCATGTTGTCGTCTCCTCCGAGGCCGTGCCAGTAGAAGTTTACGTCGCTGTCGGCAAACTGGTAAGGCACGTTGGGCATGCGCGAACCGTACACGGGGTTCTCAACCGACGTGCTACCGACCATGATATGCTCGTTGTCCTTTACGTCCATCTGCGTGAAGTTGCCGCCTATGCTGAGCCAACGGCCGAAGTTATAGCGCAAGGAAAAGTTGTATCCGGTGGTCTTCACCTTGCCGTAATTCTCGTAGAAGGCGCCCTCACGGTTGCCGCTTAGCTCTCCGATGGAGCGCTGGATGTAGTCCTTCGTGTCGCGGTAGATGAAACCGGCCTCGGCGTAAAACGAATGGCGGCCGAGCGTCTTCTGGTAACTCAGGTTGACATTGACGTTATGGCTCTGCTCCGGACGCAGCATTACGCTGCCCGACTCGAGGTCTTCGTCGCCGAACATTTCCTCTATCGTGGGCAGGCGGAACGCCTTTTCGTAAGACAGCTTGGCCTGCAGACCGGGCAGGATGAAGTACGTTCCGGCGGCGCCAAAGCCCCATGAGTCGAGCGAACGTGAGCGGCGCACGAAGTCGGACGAGTTCTCGTCCGTGGCGACAGGGCCGGCAACGTACAGGCTGTAGTACTTTCCGAATACTGAAACGTTCCACTTTTCCGACGGCATCAGGCGGTAAGAAAGGCCTGCTATGTTCTTGCGGGTCTCCTTGCCGATAGGTTCCGTGGTCTCGGTATCATATAATAAAGAGGTGTTCTCACGGCTGAAAGCGTTGAAAACATTATTGAACGTCAGCGTATGTCCGTGCGCTATGCGGTAGTTAAGGGTAACGGTGGCGTTCCAGTTGTCGTTGTCCGAGCGCATGAACTGGTACGACTGCTCTCCCGGGTCGCTCTTCTTCTGGCGCTCGCCACGCCAGTTATAACGGTAGGTGGCGGTGTCGACGTTGGTCGTAGAGTTGCGGTTGTAGTTGGCGGTGGCGACAACACTCAGGCCCTTGATGAAAAGATTGCGCTTTGAATATTCAAGAGACGGCATGAGCGAGTGGCCGTAACGATGCTTCTGACCGAACACAGTCTTCTGCCTTACGCCGGTCTGTATGTCCTTATACATGTGCGACCAGGTGAATCCGAGCAGCAGGCGGTCGGCCCATGGCTTGTCCACGAAGCCCACCTTGGCCACTACAGCCTCGTTATGGTAGGTGTCGTTAAAGCGTTTTACGCGGTAAAGCTCCTTGGTATTAAGGCTGTTCGTGGCGAAGTCGAACACCGGGGCGTCAACGTAGTAATCGTTGTCGGAGTAATTCTGGAAGGCGTTTATCTCGTAGGTAAAGCCGCTACTGAAGGTCTGACCGAAGTTGACGTGCGACTTGTGCGTATTGAACGAGCCGTAGGAATACGCCGCATCGACGAACCACCGGCGGCGTTTCTTGTTGGTGACAATGTTGATTACGCCGCCGATAGCGTCGGTTCCGAAGCCTACGGGGACGACACCTTTATACACTTCTATGCGGTCGGCGAAGTTCACGGGGATGTTGTTCAGGCCGAACGACGAGCCCACTCCCTCCTGCGGCACTCCGTCGATGAACACCTTGACGTGCTTGCCGCTGAAGCCGTCGAGCATGAGGTTCATGTCAGAACCTACGCCGCCGCTCTCGCGGAGCTTCAGTCCGGGAGCCTTGGCGAGGGCCTCGCTAAGGCTTTTTGTAGTATTAAGCATGCCACGGGTGTCAACAGCCACGGCGTTGTAGGCCGAGTTCTTGACGCGGCTTACGCCTGCCGACACTACCGAAACCTCGCCCAACTGTATGGCTTCCTCGTGTATGCGTATGTTCATTTTAATACGTTCTCCGGCACGGATGGCCACCTTCTTCTCCACCGTCTCGTAGCCCACGGCCGTAACAACGAGCGTGTACTCTCCCGCAGGAGCCTTTACATGGTACAGTCCCTCGGCGTTGGTGGCGCTGCCGTAGCCCGTGCCTTTCAGCTTCACCGTGGCGTAGCGTGCGGCGTCCTTGTCGCCTGAAATGATACGTCCGGATATTATCCCGTCGCCGTTACCCTGCGCGCAGATGGACACTGAAATGGCTAACAGCGTTAATAAAAGCGTTGTTTTCAATCTATTTACCTTAAACATGTCTTGAATTTATTGCCTAATGATTTACGCATGCAAAGGTAACGTGTCGGCCGAACACCTGCAATCGCAAAAAGTAGGTATTTTTAAAACACGTCTTTATGTCATTTTATACGGCTAAATATACCTACAAGAGTGCTCAGGCACGGCAACAGAAAGAGAACAAAAGGGGCTATGAAAACAAAAAACTTGCGCACGGACAATCTTACGCAAGCATATAAACGGGGATATGAAAAAGCGCAATAACAAGACACGTCACACCCTTGCACGCCATTGCGGAACGCCGAATGCCGACCGACAGGGGCACGCGCATCAGAGGTCGGACAGCCACTTCTTGCCCGACTTGGTGAAAGTCCATCCCACCAACACGCCGCCAACAATGGCAGCAGTCAAAAAAATAATAGTCAAAGCATCCATATTATCACTTCAATATCCTGTTAGCGAAATAGGCAAAGAAATACGTCGCGAGCAGACCCGACAGCATTGTAATCCAGCTTACGTGCGCACCCGAGTCGGAAAACAGCGGCGTCAAGCCTCCCAATACCAACGCGGCGAATATCAATTTGGACATATCGAAAAAGTAACCGGCAAGCTTTTCCCGCCTCGTCCGGTCTTTCTCCCTACGCTCCTTGCGCTCATCCTGCCGCTCGCTCCAGTTTCCCATGCCGCAAAAACATTGTTCGTGATGCAAATATAGCTCTTATTTTCCGAAACGGCAACAAAAGACCTGCATTTTTTCACCACACCGATGTGACGCAGACGGGCTGTATGTTTAACGAAGTTAAAAACGTTAAAGCGCATCTTCTGATTTTCGATTATCCGCAAACAAAAGTACTCGGCACATAAATACGCGAAAATACAAGCCTCAACATAACGTGTTATAAATCAAGGCGTTACACGAATCACGGGATATTTATACACTAATTATGCAACAAAAGACGGTATAAAACACGGCAAACAGGCGCAAAACGGCCTTGCAAAAGACCGCTAACGGCAACGCCAAAAGCCGTCTTTCGCAATGTTAAAGACGGCCTATCGCATCACAAAAGACCGTTAATTGCATTTTGAACGGCCAACAACCGACTTCCAGGCGGCCACCAGAGCCGCTCCAAATTCTGGTTCCCGGATTTTCAAGTGTTAACGCAACAGTGCTCGACCGATGGCTAACGTTAATTTAATATAACATAAGTGCCTTGCCTTTCTTAAACGCCAAGTCATATTGTCATTGGACTTTCGCCGACCTTCGGTTCCGTGCTTTACAGGGAATCCATAAACATGCCATACACCGAACGCCATAAAACAATCGCCATGAGCAGCCAAACGGCACGAAAAAAGCCGCCCGACAGGCTTGTAACGACCGTCGGGCGACTTGCAAAGTGGTCTCATCGAGAATCGAACTCGAATCTAATCTTTAGGAGAGACTTGTTCTATCCATTGAACTATGAGACCCTTTTCGCGTGCAAAGGTAGTCAGTTTAAGGCGTAAAACCAAATAATTTGTGAAAAAACATATAAACGATTAAACTTTTTGATGTTGTTTTAATCATAATAAGTGTCATGAAGAAACTTATTATTCTTAGTCTGTTAATATTGAGCGCTGCCCTCTGCCACGCGCAAGGCAGCGTACGCGGAAAAATCGTGGACACGGCTACCGGCGAGTCAATGCCCTACGTCAATATAGCCGTTTACAATAGTTCCACACAGAAATTCATAAAGGGCGCCATCACCGACGAAAAGGGCCTGTTCAGCATTTCGGGCCTGCCATACGGCTCGTACACGGTCAAGGTGACATGTATCGGATACACCGAGGTAAACAAGAACTTCACCGTGGAGGAGCAGCACAGGCACGCCAACTTCAAGAAGCTCGGCATTTCCGAGGACAGCCAGACACTGGCCGAGGTCACCGTGACGGCCCAGCGCCCGGCAATGAGGCTCGAGGTTGACCGCAAGTCGTACGACGTGACGCAGGACATAAGCAACGCCGGCGGCGCGGCAAGCGACGTGCTGGAGAACATTCCGTCGGTAGAGGTTGACACGGACGGCAACATATCGCTGCGCGGCAACACCAGCGTTGAGGTATGGATAAACGGTAAGGCCAGCGGACTGACCAGCGACAACCGCGCCGAAATACTGCAACAGCTGCCCGCCGAGAGCATTGACCGCATTGAGGTAATCGACAACCCGTCGGCAAAATACAGCGCCGAGGGTAGCGCCGGAATAATAAACATCGTGCTGAAGAAGAACCGCACAGCCGGATATTACGGCTCGGTGCAGGCCGGAGGCAACACCAACGGCAGCGCGAACGCCAGCGGCAACATCAACTTCAACATCGGACGGTGGGAAGGTTACGTAAACGTTGGCTACCGCCACCGCAGCAACGAAGGCGGCTCACGCAGCTATCAGGAGTACCTCAACACCAACCAGTACCAGTCATACGAGACCGAAAACGACCGCATGGGCAACAACCTGTTCGCCCGCGCGGGCATAACCTATAACGCAACGGACAAGGACGCATTCTCGCTAAGCGGCATGACAATGATTGGCGGACACCATAACGGCGGCACGACACCCTACCACTATGGTACGATAGGCGCGCCGACAGACAGCTACATGATGTTGCGCCGCTCGTCGGGAAGCTCTGACATGCGCATGTTCTACGGCGAGTTCAACTACCGCCACAACTTCACCGACCGCCACTACCTCGACTTTACCGTCGATTTCAACAAGTGGAGCATGGACCAAGGCAACATCTACCAGGACAGCACGACGTATTTCGACGAGCCGCTGCCCACGGAATATGACTACCAGAACCGACCGATGTACATGCGTAACCGCTCTTGGGAGGTGAAACTCGACTACGAGAACCCCATTACCGACAACATAACGCTGCAAGCCGGATACCAGGGTAACTTCAGCCGGGAGAACTCTCCGCAGGAAAGCTACATCGACGAAACGTCTTGGGACGGCGCCAACCAGACAGAGGACACAGAATATTACAACCGCTTCATATACAACATGGACCTCCACGCGCTGTACGCCACTGCGTCGGTAAAGCTCGGCAAGCTGGGCGTTATGGCCGGACTGCGCGGCGAATACTGGAAAGTCAACACCGAAAGCTACAACTACGAGCAGGAACATGACCCCTCGAAGCGCGACAAACCGTTCAAGAACGACTTTTTCCAGCTCTTCCCCAGCGTGTTCCTTTCTTACCAACTTACCGAGACCCAGCAGCTTCAGCTTAACTATACACGCCGTCTGCGCCGTCCGTGGGGAGGCCAGCTCAACAGCTTCCGCAACACTCGCGACGCCTCGATGACATCGTTCGGTAACCCCGAACTTACCCCAGAGTACAGCAACTCGTTCTCGCTTAACTACCTGAAGACATGGCCCGAGCACTCGCTTCTTGTCAGTGCGTACTACCGCCCGACGTCGGACGTCATCCAGCGCATAAACTACCAGAGCAGCACGGACAACATGATGTACCAGACCTACATGAACGTTGCCAAGAGCCTGAGCACCGGTCTTGAGCTTGTCTTGAAGAACCAGCTATTCAAGATACTTACCCTCACCACCACGGCCAACGCCTATTACTACAAGCTGAACGGCTTTACGTACGACATCGACGGGCAAACAATCAATGGAGAGGGCAACAACAACTTCACTTGGAACGCCCGCATGCAGGCCTCGCTCATGCTGCCTTACGACATATCAGTGCAGCTCACGGGCCGCTACCGCTCGCGTCAGGTCATCACGCAGGGCTACCGCAAGGGTAACTTCAGTATGAACTTAGGCTTGCGCAAGACATTCCTTGACCGCAAACTGACGCTTGCCGTCAACTGCCGTGACCTGCTGAACACACGTAAATTCGAGAACTTCACCAGCTCGGAGACATTCACCCGCCACCAGACTAACTGGGGAAGCGGCCGCTCAATGAACTTCACCCTGACCTACAGCTTCGGTAACATGAAGGCTAAAGCGCCAAAGAAGAAGGTTAACAACAGTGCCAACATGAGCGGCGAAGGCGGCGGAATGGAAGGGATGGAATGATTCTTTAAAGGAGTTATAGTAGTTAAAAGGAGTTATCGCTCACTGCGTTCGCTTAGTAGTTAAAGTCAAATGCTTTGTCAATTTGTCTCTCGTTGCTTATCTGCCAACAAGAGTAATGACTTTAACTACTAAGCGAACGCAGTGAGCGATAACTCCTTTTAACTACTATAACTACCTTATTTTAGCATACCACGCTGCCTGGTTTTACCTCGGCAGATGTCGTGATTACGCTCAAGGAGCCGTCAAAGTCTTCGGCGGAGAGTATCATTCCCTGGCTCTCGATACCCTTCAGCTTGCGCGGAGCAAGGTTGGCGACGAAGCAGACGCGCTTGCCTACGAGGTCTTCGGGGTTATAATACTTCGCAATACCGCTTACGATGGTGCGGTCCTGGCCGCTGCCGTCGTCAATGGTGAACTTAAGCAGCTTGTCTGCTTTCTTCACTTTCTCGCACGCCTTGATAAGACCTACACGTACGTCTATCTTCTCAAAGTCGTCGAAAGCTATCGTCGGCTTTATCTCCTTTGCCTTATACGCAGCCTCGGCGTTGGCCTTCTTGGTATCCTCAAGCTTCTGCAGCTGGTACGCAATGACATCATCCTCGATTTTCTCGAACAGCAGTTCTGGCTCGTTCAGTTTGTGTCCGGCCTCGAGCAGGTCGGTAGAGCCGAGCTGGTTCCAGTCGAACCGGTCGATGTTCAACATCTTCCTGAGCCTTGCACTGCTGAAAGGCAGGAACGGTTCGAAGGCTATCGCCAGGTTGGCAACAAGCTGGAGAGAGATGTTGAGGATGGTTTCTACACGCTTCATGTCGGTCTTTGCGACCTTCCACGGCTCTGTATCGGCGATGTACTTGTTACCGATGCGGGCGAGGTTCATGGCCTCTTTCAGGGCGTCGCGGAACTTGAAGCTGTCCAACAGGCGCTCTACGCCGGCCTTTACGTCGTGGAACTCGGCAATGGTCTGGCGGTCGATGTCCTGCAGTTCGCCGCAGGCTGGCACCACGCAGTCAAAGTATTTCTTGGTAAGTTGCAGCGCGCGGTTTACGAAGTTGCCGTAAATGCCTACGAGTTCGCTGTTGTTACGCTCCTGAAAATCTTTCCAGGTAAAGTTGTTGTCCTTGGTTTCGGGAGCGTTGGCGGTGAGCACATAGCGCAGCACGTCCTGCTTTCCGGGCAGTTCGACGAGGTATTCATGCAGCCACACAGCCCAGTTGCGTGATGTCGAAATCTTGTCGTTCTCGAGGTTGAGGAACTCGTTTGCGGGCACGTTGTCAGGCAGGATGTAGCCTCCGTGAGCCTTCAGCATGGCGGGGAAGATGATGCAATGGAATACGATATTGTCCTTGCCGATGAAGTGAACGAGGCGTGTGTCGGGGTCCTTCCACCACGTCTCCCAATCCTCTGGCATAAGTTCCTGAGTGTTTGAGATGTATCCTATGGGCGCGTCGAACCACACATAGAGCACCTTTCCCTCAGCACCTTCCACTGGAACGGGTATTCCCCAGTCGAGGTCGCGCGTCATCGCGCGGGGCTGGAGGTCAAGGTCGAGCCACGACTTGCACTGTCCGTACACGTTCGGGCGCCACTCCTTGTGGCCTTCAAGTATCCATTCCTTCAACCAATCCTGGTACTCATTGAGCGGCAGATACCAGTTCTTGGTTTCCTTCAACACCGGTTTCGAGCCGCTGATAGCGCTCACGGGGTTGATGAGTTCAGTCGGGTCGAGGTCGCTTCCGCACTTCTCGCACTGGTCGCCGTACGCCTTCGGGTTGTGGCAGTGGGGGCATTCGCCCGTGATGTAGCGGTCGGCAAGGAACTGCTTTGCCTCCTCGTCGTAATACTGCATCGACGTTTTCTCCACCAGTTTGCCCTCTTCGTAGAGTTTCCTGAAGAACTCCGAAGCCACGCGAGAGTGTGTTTCTGACGTCGTGCGGCTGTAGATGTCGAACGAAATGCCGAAATCCTCAAAGCTCTTCTTAATCATCGCGTGGTAGCGGTCTACCACTTGCTGGGGCGTTATGCCCTCCTTCTTGGCACGGATGGTGATTGGCACACCGTGCTCATCGCTTCCGCAGATGAACTTTACGTCCTGTTTTTTCAGTCGTAGGTAACGCACATAGATGTCAGCCGGTACGTACACGCCGGCCAGATGGCCGATGTGCACCCCGCCGTTTGCGTAAGGCAGGGCGGCGGTGACGGTGGTGCGCTTATAATTCTTCTTCTCTTCCATAAATTCGGTTATATAATAAGACCATTGGGACTGATACGCCCAATGCGATGCAAAAGTACTGAAAAAAATCGGATTAGCGGGACTTGCCGCCGTATTTTTACGCATATGGCAAAACGTGCCTTATCAAGCCACTATACAAAACACCGTCTTTTGGCTTGCAAAAGGCCGTCAATCGCACGCTAAAAGGCCGTCTTTCAGAAAGCGAAAGACGGAATTTTGCAAAACTTATTATAACATACTAGCTGCCATGCAGTTACAACACGGAGCATTAAAGGCCTTACAATAACAAACGCTTTTTAACTAAAAATAATGCCGCGGGCATTTTACTTTGCCACCGCCGGCGGGTCATCAGTATAGAACGCCCCGCAAAACGGAGACACAGCAGACACATAACGGAAGATGACTATAAACGACAACGACATATTATCAACGGCAAAGGCCGACCCTGACAAGGGATTCCGCCTAATTATGGACAAATACGGAGAGGCCGTATACTGGCACATAAGAAGGCTTGTATCGGCACACGCCGACGCCCAGGACGCCACACAGGAGACTTTCGTACGGCTGTTCAGGACGATGGACAAGTACCGCGGCGACTGCTCGCTTACCTCGTGGGTGTACCGTATAGCCACGAACGAGGCCCTGAGGCTGATAGGAAGGAGGAAAGAAAGCGACGTAAGGCTCGACACCGGAGCGCCCGAAGTCAGCAGGCTGGCCGCCGACGGATATGTAGACTATACCGACCTCGAGGCCGTGAAACTGCAAGAGGCCATACTGGCGTTGCCCACACGGCAGCAACTGGCGTTCAACCTGCGCTATTACGACGAACTGGCGTATGACGACATAGCCTGCATTATCGGCTCGACAGCAGCCGCGGCAAAGGCCAACTACCACTTGGCGAAAGAGAAAATAATAGAATACATGAACTCAAACGACTGACAGACATGGACAACAGATTTGATTTCAACAAGATAGGAAAACGCATGCCGTACACCGTTCCCGAAGGCATATTCGACGAGATGAGGGAAAATGTACTCAAGGAGACGGCACGGACCACGGCAGCAAGCCGCAGGCGGTGGCCTTCGGTAAGGACCATTGTCATGACAGCGGCAGCCTCGATAGCCGCCGCCGTAATCCTGCCGACGGCATTCAAAGGGCCGCACACCGACAGCACGGCCGCCGGCTTTGACAGCGTAGAGCGCGCCTTTGCCAACCTGAGCAGCGAAGACCAGGCCTACATGCTTGAGATATACAGCGAAGATATATTCATTAACCAATAAAAAAAGGAGACCATCAACATGAAGAGAATCATCAGTATGCTGATAATGGCCGTAATGATGACGGCATTCAGCTCAACTACCTACGCGCAGGACACCAACGACAGGCAACAGAAACGCGAAAAACTGGCCGAGACGCAGGCACGCCACATAGCACGCCAACTGGCTTTCGACGACGCCACGACGGCAAAGTTCATAGACACCTACTGCCAATGCCAGAAGGAAATATGGGCTCTGGGCCCGAGGACAAAACGCCAGCGGGGCACGGCCAAAACCGACGCCGAGACGGAAAAGGCCATTGAGGAGCGCTTCGAACGCAGCCAGAAGCTGCTGGACATCAGGGAGAAATACTATAAGGAGTACAGCAAATTCCTTACTCCCAAGCAGATACAGCGTGTGTACGCCATAGAGAAACGCATGATGGGGCGCCTCGGCAAGAACGCCGGAAAGCGCCACCCCCGTCCGAGGAGATAGGAAAGGGAAGTCGGAAAAAAGGAGTTGTCGGAAGCTGACCGCAGTTAAGCGCTTAACTATGGTCAGTTTCCGACAACTCAATTTTTATACATACAAAATATATCCGACCAGACTCGGCAAAACGGCTAGACGTCAAGCGTGTCGCGGTTGTTGCGCGGGTCTGTCCAGTCAACCTTCACCGTGGGGTCGATGTTGTTGATGAACTTCTCGATGTTGGTGTACCCGTCGCCGTTGCAATCGGCCGAGGCATCAGCTGGATTGTGCGGGTCGAGACCGTACTTCACCTCCCAGTCGTCGGGCATACCGTCGTTGTCAGAGTCCTTGTAAGGCGTTCCCTTATACTCTGGCAGGCCTCCCACCTGGCGGGGATCGGTGATAATACCCTTCTTGTAAGAGTCGGGCGCAAGGGCGCGCTCCTGGTATGGCGACGTTACTATGGGCGCATTGTCTACGTATATGGCCTTGCCCGTGCGCACGGTCTCTATTACTCGGGTGTCAACGGCGTCGCGCCTGGGCAGCGTCGCGCCGACATTGGCAAGCACGTAAGGCATTACGCTGTCGGTAGGAAGTATGGTTACGTGTGGCATTTCGAACGGTTCGTAAGCGCGTATCTTGTCGGTATATTCGCCGCAAGTCTCTTCTTCGAACACTTGCACGCCGCCGTTCCAGTTGTCTTTGGTTATCTCTGGATAGCCCTCCATGATGTTGCCGTCTACGTAAGCCTTGCCGAACAGCGTGGGGAGGTTCTTGTCACGCCTTGGCTCGGGCTTCAGTATGCGGTGCGAGCAGGGGCGGTCTTTCAGCTCCATTGTTATCGGTCCGGGCTTGTAATGGTTGTTTATTATGTTGTAGAAGCTCTTGTGGTCACCGCCGTCGATGGTGCGGCTCCACCAGTTATACACCACGTTGTTGACGAAATTGAACGTACCGTCCATTCCGACAGATGCGTTACGGCAGATGTTAGAGGCGAAGAGGTTGCGGTTGAACATGCAGTTGTGGCCGCCGATAGTTGCTCCGAAAGCGTGGCTATACAGGTCGAGAGCCTCCGAGAAAATGCTGTTCTGGATGGTAATGTTCACCGTGGGCAGCTTCAGGTTCTTTCCGCCGCGGTCGTACACGTGGCGGTACATCGACATGTTCTCGTCGCTGCCCCAGCTGCCCGAGCAGTGGTCGATGATAATATTGCCCACGCCGTTGCCGCCGAGGGCGTCGTCACGGAACATCACGTCAGGATTGTTGCGGCGGAAGCGCATGTGGCGTATGATGACGTCGTGGGTGTCTATAAGCACTGAATGGCCCGTTATGCACACTCCGTCGCCGGGAGCCGTCTGGCCGGCGATGGTAACGTATGGCGCACGGATACTGATGGGTGACTTCAGGCGGATTACTCCGGCCACATTGAACACGATGACGCGTGCCCCGCCTGTTTCGCAAGCCTCACGGAAACTGCCCGGACCGCTATCGGCAAGGGAGGTAACAACCATCACCCTACCTCCTCGTCCGCCCTGGGTATAGGCTCCGCCACCCTCGGCACCGGGGAACGCCGGGATGTTGGCACGCAACAGGTCTTCGGGCTTGGAAGCCCAAGGGCGGTACGGACGGCCCTCTTTGGCCTGCTTCTCAACTATCGGCAGGGCCTTTGCCCACGCCGAATCAGAATGCCGGCTATACTCTGCCTGCCAACGCTCGCCACGCATACGCGTAGAGTCCGGATAGGTAGGATAACCGGGAATGGCTGCCGAAACACTTTGCAACGGCAGCAGCAGCGCACACGGCGCTAATAAACGGAATACTTGTTTGGTTAGTCTCATAATTATTAAGATTATGTTATTAGATTTATTTCGTTGCGAACATGCGCATGACCGTAAGCCACACGCACTATGTACGACCGTACCCTACGGCCGGAAAGGTCAAAATGAAATGGTCTCGGCGTCAACAGGCTCGTGCATGAAGATACGCGCCGACTCACGGAACTTGTCCTTGTTCTCGGTCGTAAGGTAATGGCAACGGCCATGCTTTGCGCACATGGCATCCATCTCGGGATGTCGCGCAAGATATGTTTTCAGGCTTTCGGCCACGTATTCGCCCTGCGGAATGATTTTCACTCCACGCGGAGTGTATTTCAAGATTTTGTCAAGCAGTATTGGGTAATGCGTGCAGCCGAGGATAACCGAGTCGATTTCGGGGTCGAGGAAAAGCAGGGAGTCAATACGCTTCTTCACGAAATAATCGGCTCCGGGAGTGTCATACTCATTGTTTTCGATAAGCGGCACCCACAAGGGGCAGGCCACTCCCGTGACCTTTATGTCCGGATATAGCTTGTTAATCTCCATGACGTAGCTCTCGCTCTTGATGGTTCCCTCGGTAGCCAGTATGCCGACATGGCGCGTGCGGGTAATTGAGCCTATACACTCCGCCGTGGGACGGATTACGCCGAGCACCCTGCGGGTCGGGTCTATACGGGGAAGGTCGTTCTGCTGGATGGTACGCAAAGCCTTGGCCGACGCCGTGTTGCAAGCCAGTATGACGAGGCGGCAGCCCATAGAGAAAAGTTTTATGACAGCTTCGCGCGTAAACTGATAGACCACGTCGAACGAACGCGGCCCATACGGGGCGCGGGCGTTGTCGCCGAGATACAGGTAATCGTATTGTGGCAACAGGCTGCGCATCTCGTGCAGGATGGTCAGCCCGCCGTAACCGGAGTCGAACACGCCTATCGGGCCGGCAGAAGGGGTGGATGAGACGACTTTTATCGAATCGGCGGCTGCTTGGGTATTATCGCCGTTAGGTGTGCCCATGGTATTCAATCTTTCGGCTTCTGAAGCGTTCATAAGCGTTATTCCTATTCTTTAATTGCATCAAGCACAAGCGTGGTGACATCCTCCCCATAAGACAGATTGACAAACGGAAGAGCGTCGTTGTCGGTGTTAAGGATAAAGGCATATCCTCTCTCCATTCCGATTTTGGCAAGAACCGCATTCAATTTGTCCTTCAGCGGTGCGTACATGTCTGCCTCAGCCTGCTTCAAGAGGCGCTCGGCCTCCTTCTTGAAAGCGATGTTCTTGGTAAGCAGTTCTTGCAACTCAGCCTGCCTTTTCTGCAAGATAGGCTTGTCAAGGCTGCTTCTGCCATCGAGAAACAGCTCGTACTTTTCATTGAACTCTTCCTCAGAACGCTTAGTCTCTTCCTCATATTGCGCCCTCAACGACGACAGATTGCTCTGCATTACGGCATAACCGGGCATGGCCTTGACGGCCTTGTCGTAACTGAGATATCCGAACTTGACCTGCGCGCTTGCCGCCAGGACGAAAAAAGAGACGACCAGAAGGGAAAAAATTTTTCGCATTTATGAACCTTTGATTATAAGAAACAAAAATATAAAAGAGCTAAAATAGTCAAAGACTACATCCTGACGCTACGGCAAACCAGCGCTAAGCAGCAAGCATGCGGTCTTTAACCACTTTAGCTCCCTTAATTGTTATAAGTGCTAAAAAAGGAGTTATTTAATCTTGTTGATTTCAGCCTTTACGTCCTCGGTAACGTCCTTGCTCAGCGTATCGCTGATATAGGGTATGCCACCAGCCCTGTCCATGATGTAAACATAACCACCGGCCTTACCCACGTTCTGGATAGCGGTCATCACCTTGTTCATGATAGGCTGCAGCTTCTCCTGCTGTGCCTTCTGCAAGGCAGCCTGGTTGTCCTGGTAAGCCTGCTGGTATTTCTGCATGAGCTGGTTCAGCTCGTTTTCCGTTTCGGTTCTCTTAGTCTCGTTCATGGTGCTCCTTGTCTTGTCGTATTCATCCGACTTGCGCTGGATTTCATCCTGCATCGCCTTCATGTCGTTCTCATACTGCTTTGACTGAGCTTCAAGTTCGCCACGAGCCTTGATGAATTCGGGCAGACCCGACATTATTGCCTGAGAGTCAACGTGTCCGAACTTGGGCGCTGTCTGGGCGAATACAGCCAGAGGCGCACACATGAGTAACATTAAAACTAATTTCTTCATTTTCTTTAATTGCTGTTTTTCTATTAATTATTTATATTTGTCTGCAAATATAGGGAAAAGACCGCGTAAATCAAAACTTACATGTTGGTTTTTAACGTTGTACACGGCTTATGTCACGTAATTATAATATTTTAAATCTACCGGCTGGATTTACTCCGCAGATATGTCGGCCTTATTCACGGCTACGGCATTGGTTGCTAACGGCGTGGAAAGTGTTTACTACGCACAGAAGACCTCAACCGTGCAGTTTAACCCGTACAGGACGTCAATTGGAATACCCCAGTTTTGACAATACCTCGTCACTTATGTCAATCCTTGGCGAGGCGAATATTATACCTGTATCCGACGCCCGGTCGAGCACGAGGGAATATCCACGCAGGTCACAAATGTCCTTCACCGCATTGTATATTTCCTCCTGGATAGGCGTCATGAGGCTGGTACGCTTCTTGAACAATTCTCCTTCCGGCCCGAAGTACTTGCGCTTTAATTCTGCAGCCTGCTTCTCCTTCTCGTTTATTTCCTGCTGGCGTGCCTGTTTCTGTTCCTGAGAGAGGAATACCACCTCGTTCTGATAATTCTTGTACATCGTGGCAGCCTCGGTATTAAGCGCATCAACCTCAGCCTGCCACTTCTTGGCTACCTGGTTTAGCTGCTCATCGGCACGTTCGTATGCCGGGATATTCTTCAGGATATACTCCATGTCGATAAGCGCAAACTTCTGGGCATTGGCCGTAACGGCTGCAAACGCAAGCACCATCGCAAAAATAATCTTTTTCATAAAACAGTTACTCCTTTCTTTATTAATAAGACTGATAAGCCTAATTGGTCAAACAAGCCTTGCCAATGGCATATTCTCTTAACTATTAATTCTTAACTATTAATTAAATTAGAACTCCTGTCCGAGAATGAAGTGGAACTGACTGCCACCCTTCTGGCCAAACACAGTGTCGAAACCGTAAGCCCAGTCGATACCCATCAGACCGACCATCGGCAGGAAAATACGTACACCTATACCAGCCGAACGCTTCATGTCGAAGGGGTTGAAATCCTTGGTGTCATTCCATGCATTACCTGCCTCAAGGAAACCAAGACCATAAATAGTGGTATTACCGAGCAGGAACGGATAGCGAAGCTCCAACGTAAAGCGGTCGTATGCGTAACCTTCGGCTCCGTAAGGAGTAAGGCTACCGTTATCATAACCACGCAGACCGATAGTCTCCTCGGCATAACCTGTAGAATAACCGCTCATACCGTCACCACCCATATAGTATGTCTCGAACGGCGACTTCTTGTACTTGTTGTATGCTCCGAGTATTCCGAACTCGACACGCGTCATCAATACAAAACACTTCTGGCCGCTCGTAAGAGCCGTATATGTCTTTGCACGGAACTTCCACTTATAGTATTCCACCCAACTATATCTCTCTTTCTGCGCCGCCGTTGCCTTCTCCGAATTATACTGTCCGTTAGAAGCCTCCTGCTCGTAAATCTCGGCCAGGGCCTTATAGTCCTTTCCGTCCCACAACGACCAAGGGGGAGTAATGGTTAGAGAGGTCATGAACTCAGAACCGCGACGCGGGAACAACTGGTTGTCCGTAGATATACGCGAAAACGTGATACCAAGGTTAAGGTTGTTGCAGTTACCGTTACGCACGATGAAATACTGCCAGTTCTTCAGCATGTAGCGCTGGTATGCCAGTTCTACCGACAACTGGAAATAATCGTCAGGCCAACGCAAACGCTTACCCCATCCTACGGACACACCGAACAACTTGACAAACTTGTCGGGGTCATAGTAGTTTTCATAGCTGTTGCTCCAACTGTTACCGTAACCGTAAAGGTAATTGTAATAGTTGTTCATGTAGCCGTAGTTGTAATAATTGCTCGACACGTCGGTCTGCTTAGAGAAGTACGCTCCTACGGTAAACTGTATCGGGCGCTTGCCACCAAACCAGTTGGTTGAATAAGATGCGTTATACGACTGGTAATAAGTACCGTTGGTCTGGGCTCCGATAGACAGCACCTCGCCGTCGCCAACGGGCAGAATACCGCGGTGTTCCTTGTTCTTGTTGAAGAGGTTGGCCATGGAGAAGTTGTTAAGGCGCAAACCGATACGGGCAATGACACCGGTCTGTCCCCATCCGAGAGAGAACTCCACCTGGTCGTTTGACTTCTGCACAAGATTCCAGTTAATGTCTACGGTTCCTTCTTCCGGGTTAGGCTCAACCTTCGGGTCTATCTGTTCCGGGTCAAAATGGCCCATAGACGCTATTTCACGGTATGAACGCATAAGCGCCTCTTTCGAGAAAAGGTCGCCCGGCTTAGTACGGAGCTCACGGCGCACGACATTCTCGTACAATCGTGTATTACCGTTGATACGGACATGGCTGATATGAGCCTGTGTACCTTCCATTATCCTCATTTCAAGGTCTATGGAGTCTCCTACGATATTAACCTCTGTCGGTTGCAGGTTGTAGAACAGGTAGCCACGGTTCCAATATTCGTTACCAACAGCATCCTCGTCTTCCGAAAGACGCTTGTTCATCAGTTTCTGGTTATATACATCACCACTCTTCATGCCGAGTATGCGGCCAAGATAATCACTCGAGAACACGGTGTTACCAACCCACGTGATATTACGAATATAATATTTCTTGCCTTCGTCTACCTTCAAGTATATATTTACGTGTTTCTCGTCAACGTTCCACACACTGTCTTCCAGGATTACCGCATCACGATAGCCAAGCTCGTTGTACTTGTCAATGAGGTTCTTCTTGTCTTCTTCATAACGTTCCGGCGTATATTTCTTTGACTTGAGGAAAGACGACAGCTTGCCAGCCTCATGTATTTTCTTGAACGCTCCCTTTCTGAATAATCCGCCCTTTATCTTTGAATCGCTAAGGTTTTCGTTGCCGTCGATGATAATTTGCCGCACCTTCATCTTCTCTTTCTTGTCGATAATGATATCAAGGATTACCTGGTTTTTCTGGGCAACATCCTCACGCTGCATGATATTGATGTCTGCGTTCTTGTAACCTTTATCGTCAAAATACTCCTTGGCCAACAGTTTGGCACGGTCAATCATGTTGGGTGTAATCTGGCTGCCCTTCAAAAGGCCGAGCTTCGACTCCAAATCGTCACGTTCCGACTTCTTTACGCCTACATAATTAATAGTCGAAACGCGTGGACGCAATGCCAAATAAAAATGAAGATAGATCTTGTCACCCACGATAGAGTCGACAGCGACCTGCGCCTTGGAGAACAATCCATGTCTCCAATAACGCTTTATAGCGTCAGTAAGTTCAGAACCGGGCACCTGTATCTTCTGCCCTACCGACAGTCCGGAAATACCCGTAAGCATATAATCCTCGTATCCTTCGACACCTGACACAGCCATGCCGCCGATAACACCCTCACGCGGAGTTCCGGCATACGAGATGTCTGGGTTTACTATCTTTTCCTGCGCCGTCGTTCCAATACAGAAAAACAACGCCACGAGCAGCATTACGCACCCTTTTATTCTGTTCATCTTGTCTGTTTGTTGTCTTGATTAATCATTGTTTTCAACTTGCGCTTCCGTTTTGCCGAAACGTCGTTGCCTGTTCTGATAGCTGGCGATAGCCTCGTGCAGGCAGTTCTCGTCAAAATCAGGCCAATATGTATCACAAAAATAAAGTTCGGAATAAGCTATCTGCCACAACAGATAATTAGAAATACGCACCTCTCCGCCCGTACGGATCAGCAAGTCAGGGTCGGGCATGAATTTCGTCTGCATGTGTGAGGACACTAAATTCTCGTCAATGCCGTCTACATTGAGCTTGCCTTGCTGTACTTCCGCCGCTATTTGCCTGACAGCCTGCGTTATTTCCCACTTCGACGAATAACTCAACGCCACAACCATAGTCATAGCCGTGTTGTCTTTCGTGTGGTCCATCGTTTCATGCAATTTGGCCCTGACAGCCTCAGGAAGGCGCCCTATATCGCCAATTACTCGGAAACGGACATTATTCTTCATGAAGATTTCATCTTCAAGTGAAGACAGCACAAGCCCCATAAGTGCCGCAACCTCATCTGCCGGACGATTCCAGTTTTCCGTCGAGAACGTATATAAAGTAAGGTATTCAACTCCCAATCTTGTACACTCTGACGTTATTTTACGTACAGACTCAACCCCGGCCTGATGACCGTAGCTGCGTTCCTTGCCGCGCTCCATCGCCCAGCGGCCGTTCCCGTCCATTATTATGGCGATATGACGGGGTATGCGGTTCATGTCGATTCTTGTATCAATCATCCTTGTTGCATATTTTACATTTGGGCATGAAACTATATGTAAGCGTGAGTTTCAGCGCCGAATAGCAGTCGGTATTCTTGAAAACGCCAGAACTCTCGATACCGTACGGGTCTTCCACTCCATCAAGCTTATCGCTTAAAGAGAAGTGCATGGCCCACTCCAGACCGAGATTTAGCCGTTTGCCTATTTTATATTTAACGCCAAGACCTATCGGAACATTGGCCGTAAAAGCGTTTTCACCTCCTCCGGTTACGTATGTCGCGCCAATGCCGAGGAATACGAAAGGCGTGAGCCTTTTAGCTCCACGGTATTCCCGTCCTGTCCCATAAGGCCAGAAATTATATTCGAACGTAAGGCCTGCATCAAGCAACGTATTGCTGAACTCTATCGGATTATCGTCATACCCAGGGTAATATGTCTTCACGTCAGCCGAACTTCCTTTCAACTTTCCGTACATAACGTCAAGTTTCACCCCCATGTAAGGATTGAAGATGCGCCTCAATATCAATGAGGCTGACGGCTGCATATTCTTTACAATGCTACCGTTGAAGTCACCCTCATAGCTCACCATACCCGCGCCAACGCCTATTTCCATCTTATACTCATACTCATCCTGGGCTTTTGCGCCGAGTGATACGAGCGTGAAAAAGGCGATAAGCAGAATGGTTCTCATCACTACAAGGGTATATGTTCAGCTGTTCTTATTCCGTAAACGACGTCTGGTTTTCCTCCCATCCCAAGCGGTTGACCCTGCCACGCCATACTGTTCCGGTTCCTCCACACACTATCCAAAGATAGTTGTTTTCGTCTACTGTCATTGTGAACACGTCGCTTTCGGCATTATCGAATCCCTCAGGCATATAATATTTATCATCGTCATGCCATGTAAGGCCATTGTCCTCACTAACGTAGAACGCGGAGAACGCCTCAGCCGTACTTGTTCCCTCACCTTGTCCGCCGAGAGCTATCAGCACATCACCGTATGCCAACATCTTGAGATTGGCCAACCGTGGCAGATTGTAACCATTGTCTTCATTGCAGAACATCCACGAATGGCGCTCCGAATTTGTCGAATACTCCTCAATCTTGCTCCATACCATAGCGACCGAATCCTCCGGATTGGAAGAAAGGCTGCGGTTTCCGGCTATGATTATACGCTCTGACGCATCATCGGTCGTAAGCGCTAAACTGCCGTAACCGATGTTTTCATCCGGCAGCATGCTCACGTCTCCGCTGATAGCGTCTACCGTCCAAGCGTGGTTTGAGTATTCCGAACTTACAATCTGTCCCGATGCGTCTATTCCGTACAGCCTGCTGCGACCGGCCGCGATAAGCTTTATTGGCGCCGTGTTGCCCTGAATATCATAAGATGTCCAATTATTTCCGTCGTACGAACGCATCATACGGCCGCCGCTGATTGTGTAAAGGCTGTCGCCTTTTGCTACAACGCTTGCGTACGCATTGGCATCAAACGTGGCTCCGTTATCCGTGGAAAGTTCCGTCCATGTACCGGGAGCATCAAGACTTGCGCTATATACAGATGTATTCGAACGGTCCGTTCCAAAGACAAACAGCCTGTCCTTGAAAGCCACCGACTTCATTGCCGCCATCGACGTGAATGCAGGGTTGGAGCCAGCGTTGTACCAGTTGATCGAGTCCGGGTCTTCCTTATGTACGTTAATGCTTACCTTATAAGCACGGTAAGCGATTCCGTCATTGGCATAGATACGGAATTCGATTGGTTCCGTAAAATCAAGCGAGTCGCTGCTGTTGAAATATACGAGCGAGTCATTGTCTTCCGAATCCTTGTAGGCAAGGATTATAAAACCTGAATTCTTGCTGCTTACGTTACATAATACGTGGGCAGCATCCGTTCTTACCGGCAAGGAGTCGGGATTGTATATTTCTCGTTTCAGCTGGTCTATATAGAATTTATATACGCTTCCATACACTTCTGTGACGTAAGAGCTGTCTTCACCGGTCGAAGACTTTGTCCACATGGTGCGGTTCAGTGTTCCCAGAGAGAACGATGTTATCGCTGTGTCGCTATAATAAGTTATGTCGGTTGCGTTGTCATCGCTCAGGCATGATGTGGCTAAAACCGCTGCCGAAAACAGGATGACGAATAGTCGGGCAATCCTTCTCATTCTTTATAATGTTTATTTTTAGCTGCAAATTTAATCAGAATTCCTCAAATAGAACGCCTTTTACACCCTTTATTATCCAAATTACCAAGAAATTGGACTTTTTTATATACATAAAAGGATTTTTAAAAGCTTTTTATGTTTAGCCGCAAGGCTTTCCGGACGTCGGCGTAAGGCTATAAAAAAGGCAGGGATGAATCGCTCATGCCTGCCTCCATTGCTTAACGTCTGTCGGTGTTAACTAAAGTAATGATGCTAAAAAAACTGTCATTACGGCAACTAACACCGGCATCATTATTGTTTCAAAATCTAATAACATAATCTTTACCTTAAAATCTATCAAACTACTAACCTATGAAAAAGTATTCTCACGAACACGGGTGCAAATATAGTAATTTGTCTATAAACCCGCAACATTTTACTTTGTTTTTTGCTTTTTATAAACAAATATTTGACATAAATCAAATAATCTTTGGAAATATAGCAAATTTTTAAGCCGTTTTTAACATCACAGCCAAGGATTCGCCGCCTCCGGGTGACACTTCAACACCCGGCCGAGAGCAATAAAAAAGCCCCGCCATTACGAAGGCAGGGCTTTTCATTTATGTATTTACAAGAACTTAGAGCTGCGGACCAGCTGCTACGAGAGCCTTGCCGGCCTCGTTGCTCTCATACTTCTTGAAGTTCTTGATGAAGCGTCCGGCCAAGTCCTTAGCCTTCTCGTCCCACTGGCTTGCGTCAGCGTAAGTGTCACGAGGATCGAGGATGTGCGGATCAACGCCCTCAAGCTGTGTAGGAACAACGAAGTTGAAGTAAGGAATAGTCTTCGTAGGAGCCTTGTCGATTGAGTGGTCGAGGATTGCGTCGATGATACCACGAGTGTCGCGGATAGAGATACGCTTGCCTGTTCCGTTCCAACCGGTGTTTACGAGGTAAGCCTTAGCGCCGCTCTTCTCCATCTTCTTAACCAGCTCCTCAGCGTACTTTGTAGGATGCAGCTCGAGGAATGCCTGGCCGAAGCAAGCAGAGAATGTAGGAGTAGGCTCGGTAATGCCGCGCTCTGTACCTGCCAACTTAGCCGTGAATCCTGACAGGAAGTAGTACTTTGTCTGCTCTGCGTTCAGGATTGATACGGGAGGCAGTACGCCGAATGCGTCAGCTGACAGGAAGATTACCTGCTTAGCAGCGGGTGCGTGAGAAATCGGGCGTACGATATTCTTGATGTGGTAGATAGGATAAGAAACGCGGGTGTTCTCGGTTACGCTCTTGTCAGCGAAGTCTATCTTGCCGTTAGCGTCAACTGTTACGTTCTCGAGCAGTGCGTCGCGGGTGATAGCGTTGTAGATGTCGGGCTCGCTCTCCTTGTCAAGGTTGATAACCTTAGCGTAGCAGCCGCCCTCGTAGTTGAACACGCCGTTGTCGTCCCATCCGTGCTCGTCGTCGCCGATGAGCAGACGCTTCGGGTCGGTTGACAGGGTTGTCTTACCGGTTCCTGACAGACCGAAGAAGATAGCGGTGTTCTCGCCGTTCTTGTCGCAGTTAGCTGAGCAGTGCATTGAAGCGATACCGCGCAGAGGCATAAAGTAGTTCATCATTGAGAACATACCCTTCTTCATCTCGCCGCCGTACCATGTGTTCAGGATTACCTGCTCCTTTGAAGTTACGTTGAATACTACTGCTGTCTCAGAGTTGAGTCCCAGCTCCTTCCAGTTCTCAACCTTAGCCTTAGAAGCGTTGTAAACGATGAAGTCGGGCTCCTGCTCGAAATCAGCCTCGCTTTGGGGACGGATGAACATGTTGGTAACGAAGTGAGCCTGCCAAGCAACCTCCACGATGAAGCGAACCTTCATGCGGGTATCCTTGTTGGCGCCGCAGAAACCGTCAACTACGTACAGCTTCTTGTTTGAAAGCTCCTTCAGCGCGAGCTCCTTAACGGCAGCCCAAGCCTCTTTTGAAGCGCGGTGGTTGTCGTTGTGGTACTCCTCGCTGTCCCACCATACCGTGTCGTGAGACGTCTCGTCGTCTACGATGAACTTATCTTTAGGCGAACGGCCGGTGTAGATACCGGTCATTACGTTTACTGCACCAAGCTCGGTCTCCTGGCCTTTGTCATAGCCTGTCAGACCTTCTTTTGTCTCCTCGTTGAACAGAACCTCATACGAAGGATTGTAAAGAACCTCGGTTGCGCCCGTGATTCCATACTTCTCTAAAACTGACTTATCAAACTTTGCCATTTTTATATGTATTAAAAAAGTGAATTATGTTCCTGAACAGTGTACCTTAAATCGCCCGCAAAGGTAGTAAAAAATAATGTTTTCACAAGAGATTGCGGTCATAAAAATCACGGCCGTAAAGTGTTTTTAGGTTAAAGTATTAAAATTTTAAACAGCCCGAAGTGCTTTTGTAACTCGCAGTTTGCAAAAATCGTGAAATGTTTTTATTTTTGCAGGAAAATCATTATAGGGAGTTAAGAAGTAATGCAGTAAAGAAGTTGAGACGTATGCCTTGCCTAATGGGCATCAGAGGCCGGACAACAGACATAAGAAACATCGCCCGGAACGTTATTTTCTCAAAGCGGAGGCTGCAAGGCACATGCCTTAACTTCTTTACTCCATAGCTCTTTAAATCCTCAAAAAAACTATATATACCCATGCAAATATACGACCTTAGCAAAGAGAACTCGATTGTCAACCAGTTCATGGCCGAACTGCGTGACGCCGACTACCAGCGTAACCGCCTGCTGTTCCGCAACAACATCATGCGCATCGGCGAGATGATGGCTTACGAAATAAGCAAGAAGCTTGATTATGCGGCACGCGACATCACTACCCCACTGGGCACATCGCGCATCAACCTGCCTGCCGACGACATCGTGCTGGCCACGATCCTGCGTGCCGGACTGCCCTTCCACACCGGCTTTCTCAACGTGTTCGACCACGCAGGCAACGCTTTCGTCAGCGCATACCGCGAATACACTGACGACAGCCACACCGAGGTGGGCATTCACGTAGAGTATCTTGCCACGCCCGACCTCGGCGGAAAGACGCTCATCATAGCCGACCCCATGCTGGCGACGGGCGGCTCAATGGAGCTGGGCTACAAGGCTTTCCTCACCCACGGCACGCCGAAGCGCATACACGTGGCCTGCGTAATAGCGGCGCCCGACGGCATTGAGCACGTCAAGAACTCGCTGCCGGCCGACCGCACTACCGTATGGTGCGCCGCAATCGACCCTGCACTGAACGAGCATAAGTACATCGTTCCCGGATTCGGCGACGCCGGCGACCTGTGCTATGGCGGGAAGATGTAACGCGATTGATGGCCTTTTGCTTTCCGAAAGGCCGTTAATTACAATCTGAAAGGCCGTCTTTCGCAATGCGAAAGACGGCCTTTTATAACTCATTGAATATCAAGACTATCGAGATTTAAAAATCTGAAATCAAGAATTACGGTTTGAATGAGCGGAAGGATGAGGGTTGAGAATGGAGAATTATGATTACCCTTAAGGTGAGTTCTATCAATTCAATTTATCCTCTTGTATCAGACAGCAGAACTCTTT
>ERZ857521.39-NODE-39-length-181015-cov-10.525105_pt1 | contig 181015 bp, 111 predicted proteins | sample MGYA00519701_ERZ857521 | MGnify/ENA primary metagenome ERZ857521 (study PRJEB31778, sample SAMEA3449346) | human gut metagenome | biome: human gut; feature: human-associated habitat; material: faeces | place: United Kingdom | collected 2010/2012 ...
TAATTGACTTTTATCTTAAAACCTCAACGGACGTAAAGCCCGAAGGGTCTGTTCCGTACACAGGGCTGGCTAAATGCTCAGCCCCGGCTCTCGCCTTGTACTGCTCTACATATCCTCTGTCTGTCTCAACCTGTCAAAGAACTCTTTCTCTCGCCGCTCATCAGGGGTTGTTCCCTGAAAGCGGATGCAAAGGTAGGCACTTTTTCACAAACCACAAAACATTCCTGCACAAAAACTCGTCCGATTAACTTTTATTCACACAATCATAAGCAATAATTTAAAAACAGACGTAAAGCACATTATTATATATAACAGCTATAATTTAAAAGCACCAAGATGACTTGCTGTCAAAAACATCATGCAAAATTAATTATAGAACCCACAGATAACATTGCTGCCAAAGAAATTATCATCATACATCTTGACTTAACTCAGCACAGTTATCGAATGACAACGCGTAGGCAGCGAGCAAGTGCAGGAAACTCGCTTTCCCCACGGTGAAAAGTCCAATGACGACGCCAAGATTAACTGTGTGGAAGCTCCGACAGACAGCTTTGCAACAGTAAATATAAGTAGCTGTTCAAAATTAACCGATACAATAGACCTTGCAGGTGTCCTCTATATCTTTGCCACCATCTTGTGTGCTCTTTCGGGCCGCATACCAAAGTCTCATCGGTCGCGTAGCCCGCTACGCTCTCTCTTCGGACTTTGGCATGCATATCCGAAATAGCGCACAATTTGATGGCAACTAATTTTGAACACCTACTTACTTATAAAAATGGAAATGCCGTCAAAAAAGAGCGGCAATACCCATTGTTTTTAGGCCACAACACCACTGAAAAAGACATACAATGTTTCAATTGGCATCCGAAAAGTCGTTATGGCACACCCTTTCCTGCGACAAAGTCCCAACAGCGTAATGTCACACCCAAAAGCCTTACACCATGTTAAGACTTACAGTTCGTTCGCCGTACAACCGATTTGTAACCACCTAACCTTTATCAAGTACCGAAATTTGCTTGGCACTCTTCAGTGTGCCAAGCCGTAGGCCAACAATGTCCACGGCCTTTACTTTGTGGAAACCCATCAAGATGTTCCACGACAGACACACGTTTATTGCATTGAGCGGAACAAGCGAAAGGGTTAAAAGCCTAATGTCGAGATGTTTCCATTTAATTTTTTATCCCGACTCGGCCGTAAGAGGCCAAGCCGGGATAATCATCCGGATGTGCAACTATGGGCATTCCTATATCCAAAATGTCAGATACAGAAAAGGCGTAGCTGCTGCATATCCTTCATATCCGTCGTCACCAAGTGACGTTCATGCCTACAGTGAGGCTTGCGTTTGAGCTCAATGGTATGCCCTCCTTGCTCTGCTTGCCCAGTATGTGATCCATGCCGACGAAGAAGTTGAAGCCCTTGGGGTGTATGTTAAGCACCCAGCCGAAACTCGTGGTGAAGCTGTTCACCGACATGTTTACGCCACCGTTGAGCCAGCCGAGCGGTTCCCAGTTGGCACTCAGGCGCCCTTCAGTCCACGTGTACGGGCCGTTGATGCGTGTGCTGCTTAGGAAACCGAATGTCATCGGCCTGTAAACGGGCAGGTTGTAGCTGCATCCCAAATTGAGCGTGGCGCCGAGCCCGGTTGTGCGCCCGCCCTGTTCGCCTTGGTCCTGAAGGTGGGCGAAGTCGGTGAGCTGGTCGCCGTAGCGGTCGGCTTTCACGTCAAGCTCCTCGCCGTGATCCGAAGATACGGCCACATCGTGGAATCCGTCAAACTCAAAAGGCTCACCGCTGCTGGCCGCACGGGCATTGTTGTTCCAGTGGATGAAACCCAGGTCGAGCAGCGCGGCGCTCACCGTCCAGTCCTCGTCGATTTTATATTCACCTCCAAGGTCGAATGCAATGCCGAAGCCCCCGAGCCCCGGCCCGTCGATGTCGACGTCGTTCACCTGCTCATAAGAGCCCAGTGCCTCGTCGTTGTAGTCCTTTTGCTCAGACTCATACTTAAACCCTTTCATCGAGACATCGGCAGTGGCCTTGCCCGTGAGCGTCCATTTGTCGGTGCCGGCCAGGTCGGCCTTCATGTCCTCCATCTTCAAGTCGGCACGTGCCGCGCCAAACAGCAGCTTGAACTTTGCGCCAACCCGCAGTTTCTCGTTGATTTTGCGCGAGTGTCCGAAGCCCAGTTCAACATAAGACATAGCGCCCACATTGATGTCGCCCATGTCGTAAGTGCGGTTGCCTGTGTTCTTTGCAAACTCGAAGAGTTCGTAAGGCAAAGACATGCCGAACGACGTGCGCGAGTTCAGTTCGATAGTGTTGTACCCGCCGAAGGCTCTGAATCCAGCCGAGAGCACCATTATGCTAACGTCGCCCACTATGCGGTTGCGCCCGGAGCTGAAGCCGTCGAGCGCGTCGGCCACGGATATGTATGGATTCATAAACGTAGTCATCTTCTTGTCGCTCGTGGCCGGATACATCGGGTTGTCCATTATCACGTCCTGGTAGCCGAAGTTTCCACGCAGGTTGACATTGATGCTTCCCAGCGCAGGTATCGACACATAGTTCTGTTCATTGGCCAGAGCCGGGTTCATGGTGTGTCGAAACTTATAGTCCTTGGTGAAGTAAGCAGAGTTGAGCCCTTGCGCCATCGCTCCGCCACCGCATAATGCCATGGCCGCAGCCATGATATATTTGTAATGATGTGAAAGTTTCATGATTATGCAAGTTTACGTTTGTTCAGTTGAAATCGCCGACGAGTGTTCCCACGAGCTTTATCTTAATGTCACGTGCTATGAGGAAATGCTTCTCTGAGTTGAGCGTCATCCCCTCCACGGGGTTGGCTCCGCCGTCGGATGCAGACGCCGTGACGTCGAACACAAGACCGTCAAGACGCGACAGCGCCCTGCCGTCATTCTGCGACACCCTGATTGTAAGCGGCGTTTCGGAAGAAGTCTCTCCGTCGGCCGACGCTATTACGGTGTTGCTCACCTCCACCTTTATCTCATCGTCGCCCATGCGCTGCCCGTCTACATCGATGGCGTATGCGCTGAGCGTGAGGTAAGCCGGCACCCGGTTTTCTATGTTTGCCGTAAACGTGATGTAAGAGTTGTCAGACAACTCGAAGTCCTCGATGTCCTCGTGCCATTCGTCAATCGTGTCCTTATACACAATCTGCGCATTCTCTGCAAAGGCTATCGGAGCCTCAACGCGATATGCCGGTTGCACCGTGTAACGGTGTCCCAGTTCAAACTCACACGTCTGGTTGCGGTCGGCACGGGCCGTGCCCTCAAACGTTATCCTGTCGGGGATGGTCTCTATCAGGGTCGACAGTTCGGGCACTACCTGCACTACATCGTAGCCCTCGATGCCCTCGCCGTTGCGGCATATGCACATCTCGGTCATGCCTCCGGCCCTGACAGCCATCTCAGGAACGGTGACGCTTGCTATCGGCTGGCCGTCTTTCCATGAGGTGAGCGTGCCGCCGACAAACCCTCCCATGTTGAGGTCGCTGTTCAGCGTAAGCAATATCTGTGGGTTATACAAGTCAACGCGCACATTGCCGTCGGTCAAGAAATCGGGCACCCCCGTAATCTCTACATCACCGAGGTTGTCGAGGTCTATCTCAGGGTCAAACCTTCCGGTGACGCTCGTTATCTGCATGTCGTCGATGGCAAAGTCGCTCGAGGCCGTAAGCCCTTCTATCGAGCCACCCGAAACGGTGGCCACCGAGTTCATCGACACATGCACTCGCCCGTCGAGCACAATCTTGTCGCCCTCGATGCCGAGCGAGCCCAGCTCGTCGCTCACCCCGAAGCGAAGCCTGCTCACTCTGGCGCTGACGGTAAGGTCGCGCGAAGTGGTGATGTTGCTGAACACGATACGGCTTCCGTCGATGCTCCAAGAGCCGTCTGCACCGATATTGGCCGACACGTCGGACAGCTCCATGAACGAAGGCATCTGTATCGATATCTCGTCGAGCGAGGCAACGACAGAGCTCAGTCCGGCGGGGAAATGGAGAGAGAAACTGAGGTTGGCATCGGTCTCGGCGTAGTCGAGGCCCACCACCTCGGCCGGTTTGTCGCCGTCATACTCAAACGACTGCATATCGCCATCGGCCGACAGCACCACCGTGACGGCCCTGGCGTCGCCGGCCGACCGCGTGGCCGGCTCGACATTGATGTCAATATCGTAAGACACCGACTGGCGCTGCGTCACGCTGATGGGCGCAATCTCGGGCTGGGCCGGCTCGACGTTGTCGCCCACCTGCTCAAAAACATAATCGCCGTTGGGCCTCACCTTTACGCAGTCATCGTCGCCCAGGTCGAGCACATCGGCCAGCTTGATGGTGTCGGTCGAACTGCCAGGCAATTCAAGGCCTTCGCCCCCGAACCCCATCGTGGCGTCAACTTCGTTGAAATCGTAATCGCTGTTAACGCACGACGCCAACGCCAATCCTCCCAGCAGGGTCATTGCCGGAAGCAATCTACACTTACGAAAATAATTTTCCATGCAATTTTAATTTATATTTCAGAATATGATACACATCAATACATGAGCCCTGATCTTGGGGCAATGCGCCATGAACGACGACAATTAGTAATAATAAAGCGGTGCTACGCCTGTTTTCTGCAAAATTAAGTAAAAGTTTTGAAACTTAACACGTATTTTGTGAAAATCCCACTCATTATTTTCCATTTTACAAATAAAATCGACATACATCTGCAAAAACCCACCCTCATGAGAGCCAAATGCGGCATTGACAAACCGGCATGCACAGCACAAGCAAGCCAAATATTTGCCCACAGCCGCCACCTGCGCCAAGCCATGCAGATACAACCAACTGTGTATGCTTACGTTGCTTTCGTCAATAATGCATGGCACGGCATTATCCGTTAGAACACACCGACTATCCTGTATTACGGCAAAGCCTATAAAAACGATACGTCACACCTTAATTATTCAAAGACATTTTATATATTTGCGAAGCATGGCGTATGAATCATTGCTTTTTATGCAGCACCAAAGCATGCCGGCCATACATCAGAACGCCATCCCAGACAAAGCAACATGGGATGGCAACACTACAAACATGACAATAATAGAGTGCTGCCGAATCAAAAACCATAAGACTATGACAAAAAGTTTACGTATCTTAGCAATCATCGCAGCTGTATGCTGCTATGCACAGTGGATTGATGCACGCGTTTACTATGTAAAAACGGATGGCACGGGAAATGGCGATTCATGGCAAGAGGCAGCCGGAGACCTTGACGAGATGATGGAAAAGGCGAGCAGCGGCGACGAAATATGGATAGCCAAAGGAGTATACAAACCAACCAGGCTTATAAAGGCGAGCAAAAAGAACTCGAGGGCTTTCGTGCTGAAAGACGGCGTTTCGCTGTATGGTGGCTTCGCCGGCAACGAGTCATCGATAGCCCAACGTGAAAAAGGATGGCAGGCTTACAGTTTCACCAACGAGACTGTGCTAAGCGGAGACGACGACGTTGAGGACGTGTGGACACGCACATTCATGAATGCCACCGACTATCTGTATGGCTGGGAAGTGGAAAACAACATGATTCCCGGAACAGAAAACAACAGCAACCACATATTATACTCCAGCTCGACGCTTGAACATCCAACCACCGTCAACGGCATAACCCTGAAAGGAGGGAACGCCTGTGTGTGGAATGTAAAAGCTGCCGGCGGTGCTGTATATGCCTCGGGCAATGTCCGCATCGAATCCTGCAAGGTGATGGAAAACAGCGCTTACTTCACAGCCGAGTCGGCTGCACCTCACACCCTCGGCGGCGCTGTTTACCTGGACGGCTCAGATGGCGCAGCAATCACCGACTGCCTGTTTGCGCGCAACTATTCGCACTCAAGCTACGGCGCCGGCGTTGGCGGGGCTGTTTACGCCAAAGGCACGAACATTGAGCGCTGCACATTCGAAGAATGCGTGGCATTGGACAACGGTGGAGCTGTCTACAACGACGGCGGTACACTGAAAGACTGCACGTTTACCAACTGCTATGCCGCTGCCGGGGGCGCTGTCTACAACGACGGCTACATCGACAACTGCAAGGCATACGGATGCAAGGCTTTGAAAGGGGGAGCCATCTACAATCTCGGCACAGTGAGAAACACCATTGTGGCAAACTGCAAGGCGGACACAAGACAGTACGGCGATGACAACGGCGGGAAAGGCGGAGGCATCTACAACCAATCCGGCTGGGTTGACAATGTGGCTGCATTCAACAACCTCTCGTACCAAGGGGGTGGCATATTTGTGGAAAACGGCAAGCTGACCAATGTCACCGCTCTAAACAACGAAGCCATCGACACTGCCCACGAGCCTAACGTGGCCTTTGGCGAGACTGCCTCGGAGGCCGGCAATACGGAGAATTCCATTTTCAGCAAAGACACCGAGATGTCTAACTTCAACAACCCTACCACATTCACCGGCATGGCAAGCAACGACGACCAGCTCAACATCATTATGCAAGCCGACTGGAACGTGGCCTACGGGGCACCATTGGCCGGGCAAGGCTATAGCGACAACACGGCATCAGGCATCAGGCACAGGCCTACAATCGCTACCAACAACAGCCAAGCTTGGAACCTCAACGGACAGAAAGCGGGAATGAGTCACCGCGGAATAGCAATACGGGGAGGCAAAAAAACAATAATGATGAAATAGCCACACATAAGCACACAAGTATGTGTTCAAAATTAATTGCCATCAAATTGTGAGCTATTTCGGAGATGCATGCTAAAGTCCGAAGAGTGAGCGTGGCGGGCTGCGCGACTGATGAGACTTGAATATGCGGCCCGAAAGAGCACACAAGATGGTGGCAAAGATATAGAGGACAACTGCAAGGTATATTGTATCGGTTAATTTTTAAGTAGGTGTTCAAAATTAATTGCCATCAAATTGTGAGCTATTTCGGAGATGCATGCCAAAGTCCGAAGAGAGAGCGTGGCGGGCTGCGCGACCGATGAGACTTTGGTATGCGGCCCGAAAGAGCACACAAGATGTTGGCAAAGATATAGAGGACAACTGCAAGGTATATTGTATCGGTTAATTTTGAACAGCTACTTAACAGCTACTTACAGCACACCTGCCTATATAATAATGTGTGACGGCCATGCCATTGCCCGCACTTAAGGCAATGGCATGGCCTGGCCAACGCCCCTGGCGCCAAATGGCGACGCCAACCGCACAGCCACCGCGGCACGACCGAAACAGCGCACAGTGGCTGCATCGACGCCTGCAAACAGAAAGACACAACAGCTGCCGACAAGCCGGAAAGGGCATACACCGACACACAGAAAGAGCACAAACACACCACCCGGCAGACCAGACAGCCACACCAGCTTCACGCACCCTTCGCAACCATGGCCATGGCCCATGCTGCCTCGGACAACAAAAACCGCCATCAAGAGCATAATTAAACATGTTTGTCATACATGATGACATCTTAACAAGATTATTTCATACTTTTATTGTGATTTTATCCGAAAAAAGTATTCATTTTAAAAGATTTCTGTTACTTTTGCAAGCGAGTTAGTATCAGAGGAAGGGAGAAATGATTGACGTCACAGAGAAAACAATAGACATCGACAAAATATTAGAAAGCAAGATGGGCGCACGCAAAAAATACGTGCCGCGCCCGCTTGTGGCATGGTTGAAACACATCGTGCACCAAGACGAAGTGAACGATTTCTTGTGGCGGAGCAAAGACAAGACAGGCGTTGAATGGCTCGAGGAATGCGTCAGCTACCTCGACATGACTCTCAAGATTCACGGTGCAGAGAACCTGCCGGCAACCGACGACGGCCGCCTGTACACCTTTGTGAGCAACCACCCGCTGGGAGGCCAGGACGGGGTGGCGCTCGGAGCTATAATAGGGCGCCACTATGACGGGCGCTTCCGCTACCTTGTCAACGACCTGCTCATGAACCTGCCGGGCCTCGCCCCGCTGTGCATCCCCATCAACAAGACCGGCAACCAGAGCCGCAACTTCCCCGCAATGGTTGAACAGGGCTTCAAGAGCGACAACCACATGCTGATGTTCCCCGCCGGCATATGCTCAAGGCGGCACAACGGAACCATACGCGACATAGCCTGGAAAAAGACTTTCATAACCAAAAGCGTTGAGTATCAGCGCGACATTGTGCCCATACACTTCAGCGGACGAAACTCCGACTTCTTCTACCGGCTGGCAAACTTCTCAGACAAATACGTCAGGAAGGTAAACATAGCCATGCTATTCCTGGCCGACGAGATGTATAAGAACGTGCACAAGACGTTCGACGTGACCATCGGCAAGCCCATACCATGGCAGACGTTCGACAAGAGCCGCACGCCGGCACAATGGGCACAATATGTAAAAGACATAGTTTACGACTTACAGCAAACACACCAATAAATGGAACAAGAGATCATCAAGCCCGTAGACAAGGCTTTGCTCAAGGGCGAGCTTACGCCCGAGAGACAGCTCAGAATGACCAACAAGAGCAACAACGAGATATACATCGTAGACATACACAACGCTCCCAACGTGGTCAGAGAGATTGGACGTCTGCGCGAGATTGTTTTCCGCGAAGCCGGAGGAGGCACCGGCAAGCCCCTCGACCTTGACGACTTTGACACGAAAGACAACTGTTACAAGCAGCTCATCGTGTGGAATCCCGAAGAGGAAGAAATAATCGGGGGCTACCGATACATCCTCGGCGCCAACGCCGACATCGACCCTGAAGGCCAACCCGTACTCGCCACGAGCCACATGTTCCACTTCTCAGACAAGTTCATTGCCGAATACCTGCCCAAGACCATCGAACTCGGACGGAGCTTCGTCTCGCCCGGCTACCAGAACACGGGCAAGCACCCGGCCAAGAGCCTGTTTGCACTCGACAACCTGTGGGACGGCCTGGGAGCGCTAACCGTGATACAGCCCGACGTAAAGTACCTGTTCGGCAAGATGACCATGTATCCGTCGTACATACGCAAAGGCCGCGACATGATATTATACTTCCTGAAGAAGCACTTCGAGGACAAAGACAACCTCGTGATACCCATGAACCCGCTCAAGATAGACACCGACCCGAAAGAGCTCGAGGCCCTGTTCTGCGAAGACTCGTTTAGGGAAGACTACAAGATACTGAACCGCGAAGTGCGCCGCCTGGGCTACAACATACCGCCGCTGGTCAACGCATACATGAACCTCAGCCCCACGATGAAGCTCTTCGGCACCGCCATCAACGACGGCTTCGGCGACGTCGAGGAGACGGGAATACTCATTGCCGTCGACGAGATACTCGAGGAGAAGCGCATGAGGCACATCGACTCTTTCATCAAGGAGCACCCCGAGGCACTTCAAATTACCAGCGGGGCCAACAACGTGATATACCGGGAGCGCAAGGGCGCCTGACCCGCACAAGCCAACCGCCATGGCCCGACCGACCGCCTTGCTCATGGCCGCCATCATCTGCACGGCCATCAGCGCCGCCGCCAGGCACATCTCGCTGGATGGTTCAGACTCGGTAGTGCTGCTGGGCGACAGCATCGTCTACCGCGGGCACGCCATCGCGCTCGGGCCGAAGGCCTTCTTTGTCGACGGAAGCCTGAGCGACAGCGAAGCCAGCGCCCACCCCTACGTATTCAACTCGCTGCAAAAGGCTGTCGAAAGGCTTGCCGACGGCACCGAGGAAGAACCCATGAGGGTGTACATGGCGCCATGGGTATACTGGGCCGACAACCCCGACGACACCACCACAGCCGTGGGAACAGACGGGCGACCGCCGTTCGGCATGGTGATACGCTGCAACAACCTCCACCTGACCGGGCTTACGGCCAACCCGCGCAACGTGGTCATAGCCGCACAACGCGGCCACATGCAGGGGGCAATGGGCAACTTCACCATGCTCGACATCCACGGCGACGGCCTGCAGGTGAGCAACCTAACCATGGGAAACTTCTGCAACGCCGACCTCGACTACCCTCTGGAGCCGTCGTTGCAACGCCCGAGGCGCAGCGACGCCATAACGCAGGCACAAGTAGCCTACTGCCACGGCGACCGGGCTGTGGCGCGCAACGTGCGGTTCATTGGCCGCCTCAACCTGTGCCCCCTGAGCGGGGCGCGACGCATATTCTACGACCGTTGCCACTTTGAATGCACCGACGACGCGCTCGCCGGCAACGGCGTCTACCTGAAATGCACCATCGACCTCTACGGGCAAAAGCCACTCTACACCACGGCTGCAACCGGGGCCGTGTTCCTCGACTGCGACTTTACCGTGAAAAACAACAACCATACGATGGCATTCTGCAAAGTGCCGGGCCCGATCACGCTCATCGACTGCCGCTACCACGCCCCAGACTCGACTTACATAGGGTGGGCAAACTACCCCGAACGGTGGCTCCGATGCTACCAGGCGGGCTTCACCCTAAACGGCAAGCCTTACCGCATAGGCTCGCGGATGGGGGCCAACACCGTGTGCATAGACGGGAAAGAGGCCCTCACGGCATACAAGACGGTGGCAGACGGCGACACCACATACAACACATTCAACCTGCTCAGAGGCAACGACGGATGGAATCCCCAAGCCCGGGCAACCATGCCCGCCGGCGCCAACGGCTGCCACAGGCCACCATTGCCCACATGCCTGCTGGCCAACCGCCGCCGGGCCACTGTCGACACCGGCGGAAAACCGGTGGAACTGCAGGCATTCAGCGCGCTCAACGGGGGCTACAAGCCCGGCAGCACGGCCGACACGGCAACGGTAAGCTGGGCCATCGAACGGGGATTTGAGCGCTATGCCCTGCTGACCGACCTGGGCCACGGACGCTGCACGGTAAGCTCGCTCAACGACGACGACACCACGGTGACATTCACCGTCGTTGCCGCCACTGCCACCGGACTTCAGGCGGCTGTCGAAGTGAGCGCCGTGCCAAGGCCCCTGCCCGCCCCCGCCTTCACGGAGGAGCCGCGGCTGGCCATGGGCGACAGCATCACGCTATGCTACGGCATCGACCTGCGCGGGCGCGAAGACCGCTCAAGAATAACGTGGTACCGCTGCCGCGACAGCAGGGGCAACGGAGCCATACCCGTGGCCGTGGGCCGTGGCGGCAAGCCCCTGCGCTCCTACAGGCTCACCAGGGCCGACGCCGGATGGCACATCATGGCAAGCATAGAGCCGGCCCACGTGCGCTCGAGAGCGGGCAAGGCCGTGAGGGTGGTAACAGACTCGCCGGTCGACATAGGCCGAACACCCGAAGAGCGGTGCGTAGAAACCGACTTCAGCACGCTGCCCACGGCATGGCAGCCTATGGTAGCGCCCGGTTTCTGGACTGTCGACGGCCACAAGCCCTCTGACACGCAGGCCTACCAATGGGCGTTCGACCGCAACACTGACATGTGGACCTACGGCAGCGGATTCAACGGCGCCCGGGGCATGGGCTTGCTTCAGGCGCAACGCGGAGCCCGGCTGCTATACACGCCGGCCGAGCCCCACGGCGGCGACATGAGGGTGACGCTGGTGGTCGACCCGACCAAGACGGCCGGACAGGGCTTCGGCAGCGCCACCGGGCAATACATGGACGTATACATAAAGTTTGACACGCGCACGCTGAGCGGCTATGCACTGCGCATAGAGCGCACACCGAAACACGCCAAGGCCGTCGACTTCAGGCTGATGAGATACGACAACGGCAAGGCCACGCCAATATCCGAAGCCGTCAGCGCCACATGCTACCGCACCCGATGCACCATAACCGTGGCCACCGACGGACAGAGGCTTACAGCCCACGCCGAGACCACTGCGCCGCCGCAAGCCGGATCGGGACTGACGAACACCGTCGACCTGTCGGCCGACATTGCCCCATCGGCCCACGGGGGCTGCGGGGTGCAGCACACGGGCTCGTGCGGCGAAAGCACCACTATGCTGCACTACATAAAAATAGAATACGACACCGACTGAACAAGCTGACATTATTCGGTGTGCCCCGTGAGCGGCCGGGCCTTTGCCGTCAACCGGCTGTCCACGGACCGAATGCCGGGGCAAGGGGGCAAGCGGCTATGCCGGCACTTGCCACGACGCGCCCATTTGTAAACAAAACGTAGGCCATGGCCATTTGCGCATGCCGCGCCCCACCCTGGCGCAACACGCTGAGTGCCAACAATTTCCAAGCGACGCCCTTCCTTGCCTGCAAAACGGCTCCTGTTGGAGCCTGAAAAAGGCCATACGGCAACACCAGACGGCCCGTTCGGCAACGTCAAATGGCAGTTATTTTTTCGCCGAAGCGCGGTTGTAAACATAATTCCGCGGCGCCCGGCCACCGCAGATGCGTTTCCGCCACCCAGAAACTGTTTTTATTTTAAGTAGGTGTTCAAAATTAATTGCCATCAAATTGTGCGCTATTTCGGAGATGCATGCCTAAGTACGAAGAGAGAGCGTAGCGGGCTACGCGACCGATGAGGCTTTGGTCTGCGGCCCGAAAGAGCACACAAGATGGTGGCAAAGGTATAGAGGACAACTGCAAGGTCTATTGTATCGGTTAATTTTGAACAGCTACTTACCAACTGCCCGACGGCGTTGGATTTCAGAGCCAGGCCTGTCCGTTTGCCGGGGAGCATAGCGGGCTGCCTGACGAGGCACATGGTCGAACATGCCCCCAAAGGCACGCAAGGCGGCAGTGACAAAAATATGATTTGGCAAAAGCAATGCAGCTTCTCTGCCGGGATGCCCGGAAAGCGCCCCGGCCTAAGTCGTAGCGTGCTACGGCAAGACCCCGACAAAGGCAAGATGGCGGCAATGGCGCCGAGGCGCAGGGCGGGCTTCACACTACAGCCAGGCGTAACACACGGTGGCGGCAAAGCCTTTTTTCAACAAGCCTGCACCACCGCTCCACCACGCCGGCCGCCACGCCGCCCAGCCACACAACACGCATGCAGCAGCCCGAAAGGGCTGACGACGCCACGGCATCGACACGACACAGGACAAGAAAAACGAAAACATAACAAGAAAAATGGCGAGAATGTAACTAACTATAGAAAATTTAAGTACCTTTGTAGCTAATTCATAAAGACCGACTAAACAAATGCCAACGATGAAAATCGGACTGTTTATCCCTTGTTATGTCGACGCCCTATACCCGCAAGTAGGCGTAGCGACATACAAATTGCTAAAGAGTCTGGGCCTCGACGTGACCTACCCGCTGGGCCAGACGTGCTGCGGGCAACCCATGGCCAACGCCGGATTCGAGAGCATGGCCGAAGGATTGGCCAACAAGATGGACGAGCTCTTCGCGGGCTTCGACTATGTTGTGGCGCCATCGGCCAGCTGCGCCGCATTCATAAGGCTCAACTACCCCCACGTGCTCAAGGGAAAGCACGAGTGCCAGACGGCAAAGAAAACCACCGACCTGGTGGAGTTTCTACACGATGTGCTTAAAGTGACAAAACTGCCCGGGCGATTTCCCCACGTGGTCAGCGTCCACAACTCTTGCCACGGCGTGCGCGAACTGAGCCTGTCGTCGCCCAGCGAGCGCAACATTGAGCGCTACTCGAAAATAAAAGACCTGCTAAGCCTCGTCGACGGCATAACAGTGCGCGAGCCCGAACGAGTGGACGAGTGCTGCGGCTTCGGCGGAATGTTTGCCGTGGAAGAGCCCGACGTATCTGTAAGGATGGGCACGGAAAAGGTTGAACGCCACATGGCCACGGGGGCGGAATACGTAACCGGCCCCGACAGCTCGTGCCTGATGCACATGGAAGGCATTGCCCGCAGGCTGGGCAAGCCCATCAAATTCATTCACGTTGCCGAAATATTATCAGCAGGACTATGAGCACATTACATTCAAAGGCGGCCGCGGCATTCCTTGCCAACGCCAAGAAAGTGACATGGCACGACGAGACCTTCTGGTCGCTGAGGGCCAAGCGCGACACCATGGCCCACGAGACAGGCGAATGGGAACAACTGCGCGATGCCGCAAGTGCCATCAAGAAGCACACGCTTACACACCTCGACAAATACCTGGAGCAGTTTGCCGGCAATGCCGAAAAAAACGGGGTCAACGTCCACTGGGCCAAGGATGCCGGAGAGTTCAACGCCATCGTGCTCGGCATACTGCGCGACCACGGCGTGAAGAAGATGGTGAAAAGCAAGTCGATGCTCACCGAGGAGTGCGAGATGAACCCCTACCTCGAGCAGCACGGCATAGACGTGGTGGAGACAGACCTCGGCGAGCGTATACTGCAACTGATGCACCAGAAGCCCAGCCACATAGTGATGCCGGCCATACACATCACGCAAGAAGAGGTGGGCAAGCTGTTTGAGAAGGAAATAGGGAGCCAGCCGGGCAACTACGACCCCACATACCTCACTTACTGCGCACGCCAGAGCCTGCGCAACGAGTTCCTTACTGCCGATGCAGGCATGACCGGGGCCAACTTCGGGGTGGCCGAAACGGGCGAGATTGTGGTGTGCACCAATGAGGGAAACGCCGACATGGCCACCTCGGTGCCTAAGCTGCACATAGCCGCCATGGGCCTCGAGAAGGTGATACCCGACCGCCGGTCGCTGGCCGTGTTCCAGAGGCTGCTGTGCCGCAGCGCCACAGGGCAGCCCACAACGACCTACACCTCACACTTCGTCAAGCCGCGCCCGGGGGGCGAGATGCACATAATACTCGTAGACAACGGCCGATCAGACATTCTTGCCGACACCGAACACTGGCAGACACTGAAGTGCATCAGGTGCGGGGCGTGCATGAACACGTGCCCCGTCTACCGCCGAAGCGGAGGCTATTCATACACCTATTTCATACCCGGACCGATAGGAATAAACCTCGGTATGGCGCACGACAGATATAAATATACCGACAACGTGAGCGCATGCTCGCTGTGTTGCTCGTGCGACAACGTGTGCCCGGCAGAGGTTAACCTGTCGGAACAGATTTACCTGTGGCGCCAAAAGCTCGACTCGCTGGGCAAGGCAAGCCAGGAAAAGAAATGGATGAGCCGGGGAATGAAGCTCGTGTTCGACCACCACGCACTGTACAGCACCGCGCTGAAGTTTGCCCCGCTGGCCAACCACGCGCCGCGCTTCGCCCTCTACAACAACCTCAACGCATGGGGAAAAGGGCGCGAACTGCCTGTATTTGCTAACGAATCATTCCAAACCATGTGGAAAAAAGGAAAAGTGAAATGAGCAAGAAAGAAGACATAATAGGAAAGATCAGGGCGGGAAAACACATGGAGTACGACATGCCCGACCTCAGCCTGCTGAACGCCACGACCTTCGCCGACCCGATGGATGAATTCCGCCGGATGAGCAAACACTCGGGGGCAGACGTTGTCGACGCGGCCGACGGCGACGACATCAACGAAATCGTCAGACGGGCTTACCCCGACGCCAAGGCCATTGCATCAAACCTCGACTGCGTGACCATAGCCAACAGGAACCCCGACACCGTCGACGAGGCGCAAGACCTGAACGGTACGGACGTGGCCGTGGTGAAAGGCGACCTTGGAGTGGCCGAAAACGGATGCGTGTGGATACCGCAGACAATGAAGGAACGCGCCGTGTGCTTCATAGCCGAGTATCTGGTCATAATCCTGAAACGCAGCGACATAGTAAGCAACATGCACGAGGCGTATGCCAGGATAAAGACAAATGACTATGGATACGGATGCTTCATCAGCGGACCATCGAAGACTGCAGACATCGCCCAGGCTCTCGTCATGGGAGCGCAGGCCGCAAGGGGAGTAACCGTCGTGCTCGTCTGACTCTACACATCAAATGCCCCGAACATGCACACTCACTCAGGATAATGTGCAAGTCGGGGCATTTCTATCATGAAAAAAGGCTGCAGAAGGTTTAAAAAGTTAAAAATTCACATCGGAATAATGTTTTTATCGAAAACTATTTTGAACGAGATATTTTTGTAGTAACTTTGCAAGCCTATAACAATATGCATGATATAATGAAGTTACATAAGCTATTCCTGCTCGCCACAGTGTGCTACACGCTGTCGGCATGCTTCAAAGACGAGCCTGCAAACGCTGAATGCGACATCGAAGCAGCATGGATTCACGCTGAGAATCCACAAGACATGTTCTATAATCTCAGCGACACTCTGGTAAATGTATTATATACTGACAACTTGATTACATTCGATGTAAAACCCCAAACCGACCTGACAGCGATTGCCCCGATATTCCAGGTGACGCCGGGAGCAACGGTCTCGCCGGCCAGCGGGACGGTACAAGACTTCAGCCACGGCCCCGTGACATACAAAGTGAAGTCGGAAGACGGCCAATGGGAACGGGAGTACTATGTATATTTCAACATCGTGACGCGCACAGAGACCGACACGATAAGGTACGACTTTGAGGATTTCACAATAAACGAGCGCCATTACTACGCTTGGAACCACACCCTCTCGCGCTGGGACACCGGCAACGGCGGCTACGCAATGACCGGAATGGCAACCAAGTACGACCCTGACCAAGGCAAATATGTCACCGATTCGATGGCATTCCCAACCATACCGTATGCCGACGGCTACGACGGCTATGCCGTGAAACTGACTACCCAGAATACAGGAGCGTTCGGGGCAATGATGAATATGCGCATTGCTGCCGGCAACCTGTTCATCGGTGCGTTCGACGTTTCGATGGCAGTGACCGACGCAATGAAGGCCACAAGGTTTGGAGAACCCTTCGACCGCACACCGTCAAAGTTCAGGGGATACTACCAGTATGAGCCCGGAGAGCAGTACCAGGACGAGAATGGCAGCACGATTGCAGACAAGACAGACCAGGGCGACATCTATGCCGTGTTCTACCGCAACCACAACGAAGCCAACGAAACCATAGTGCTCAACGGTGACAACGTGAAGACGAGCCCCTACATCGTGGCCATTGCACAAGTGACAAACATCGTCCCCACCAACCAGTGGACTGAGTTCGAGGCCGACTTCGTATTCAGCGAAGACATAGACCAAACTTTGCTCAACAACCGCGGATACAGCCTGGCCATCGTATTCTCGTCGAGTGTCGACGGCGCATACTTCAAAGGGGCTATAGGAAGCACGCTACTCATAGACAAAGTGGAACTAATATGCACAGACATACAGTAATGACAATGAAGAGAATCATCATATCTGCTGTTGCCATGGCAGCCTTTTCGGCATCTGCAAAGGCGTTTACGCTGAGCTTACCCGAAGACATACGCTACAGCGTAAAGCTGGGATACAACATCGGAGGCACCGCCCCGCTTGGAATACCGGCCACGATACGCAAGATGAACAGATACAAGATGCAGTCAAACTACTCACTCGCGTTCGACATGCAGAAGCAAATCAAAGGACGATGGGGGGCGATGACGGGCATCAAACTGGAAAACAAGGGCATGGAAGTAGACGCCACGGTGAAGAATTACCACATGTCCATGGTGAAGGGCAGCAGCAGGCTGACAGGCTACTACACCGGCAACACGGTGATAAAGGCTGAAGAGTGGGCCCTCACACTGCCCATACAGGCCACCTATACACCGGCGAAGAACGTGCTGGTAAGGCTCGGCCCGTATGTGTCGTACGTCACTTCGCGCAAATTCGACGGCTATGTCTATAGCGGATACTTACGCGAGAACACACCGACAGGGGCAAAGATACTGATGGGAGACAGCGAAAGCGAGGGGGCAACGTTCGACTTCAGCGACGACATGCGCCACTGGCAGTTTGGCATCGACGCCGGGGTCGACTGGTATGTGTATAAGCGCTGGGGTATCTACGCCGACCTTTCATGGGGCTTCACAAACATATTCAAGAAGGGGTTCGACACCATTGAACAGAAGCTTTACCCCATTTATGGAACTGTTGGGGTAACTTATAATCTCAAATAATGACTATAACAAAGTAAAACCAATAAGAAAGAAGCAAATGAAAAAACTTTTAACATTAGCTGCATTGGCCTTTGCGGCCTTTACAGCCCAGGCAACCGACTACACTGACGTGTTGAAAGTAACGGTTAACGGCAACGCCTTGCCAGACCAGGAAACGACGGTTTCGATTGACGCCAACGAGAATCAGAGATACAAACTGAGCCTCACCAACCTGGTGCTCCAGATGGGAGCCCAATCAATAGGCATCGGAAACATCGTTGTAGACGACGTTCCCGGAACCGTGGATGGCGACGTCACCACCATCAGGACATCCCAATCAATCAACATTACCGACGGCGACTTGGAGGGAATTTCCTTGTGGATTGGCCCCAGCTTAGGCTCGGTACCAATTGAACTCACCGCCGAGATACGTGGAAGCCAACTCTATTTCATCATAAACATAGACATGACAGCCTCTCTCGGGCAGACCATCAGCGTGCAGTTTGGCAATGGCGGCTACCAGATAGGCAATTCCGGATTCGAGAACTTCCACACTGCTACAGCCGGTTCGGCCACAAGCGACGAGCCAAACAACTGGCACTCGTTCATGAGCTGCACCGGAATGCTGGCCGGCATCGTAAGCAGCGTGCCCCACACATTCATCAGTGACGACGTGCGCCCGGGCTCCACAGGCACCAAGAGCGTGCTCGTCAAGTCTGGGCTCGCCTTCGGCTCTATCGTAGCCAACGGCACCCTGACAACAGGACGGCTGAAAGCCGGCGGCTTCTCGGCCACAAGCACCGACAACAATGCGTTCCTCGACATAACCAGCAAAGAAGTAGACGCCAACGGCGACCCCTTCTACGCCCTGATAAACGGCAAGCCCGACTCTCTCGCCGTATGGGTTAAGTTCAAGCAGGAGACACCCGTCGAGGAGCATCCTTACGCCACCATCACTGCCGTGATAACCGACGGCTCATACTATCAGGAGCCTGTCGACAAGGATTACACCGACATAATAGTGGGCCGCGCCGCCGACACGAAGATTGCAAGCAACGGCTTTGCATGGCAGAAACTTGTAATGCCGTTTGACTATTCGGCATATACGGAGAAAGACCCGAAGGCTATTCTCGTCACAATATCCACCAACGCCGACCCGGGCGAAGGCACAGGGGCCGACTCTTTGCTCGTGGATGACTTTGAACTGATATACAACGGCACAGCCACCGGCATCAGCGTGAAGGGCAATGCGGTAGAGAACTTTGCCCCCGCAACAAGCGATTACACTCTGAGCATTAAGGGAATCGGTGAGATTACAGCCGAAGACGTAGCCGTGACCACCAATGCCAAAGATGCCAAAGTGACCGTCGATGTGGTTCATACCGACGACGGCGCCGGCACAAGCATCGCCACCATCACTGTGATGTCGGCCGATTTGAAAAAGGTTTCAACCTACACCGTTACAGTGACCGACCCGGACATTGCCGACGGCATCGACAACCTGACCTTCGACGACAATGCCATTGAAGGCATATACAACCTCAACGGCCAGCGCATAGAGACGCCTGTGAGCGGCCAGGTATACATCACCAAGTATGCCGACGGCAAGACTGTGAAGACCATAATGAAGTAACAACACAACCAAACTGACTCGACAAGGGGGAGACGGCACAACGACGTCTCCCCCTTTTTGTGCTTGCTGCAGGATGGACATGGCGCTGGAAAGGCCTATTGCAGCCGCAAGCCTTCGGGCAACAAGCAGCAGTCATGAACCACAAACAGACTTCGGCAGGGCCTTACGGCCAAGAAAGATGCTTACAAAATGCAGCCCCACAGATGGCCGACACCACTATCCGGCTGCCACAACGCCCGTTTTGCGATGCCAAACGGCCTGTTTTACCATGCAAGACGACCGATATCGTACGGCAAAACGGCCTCCGTCGCAATGTGCTCACAGCCAGGCTATTGGCATGGCGACCTGCTAGGCGACATTGTTTTTACAAAAACGCCAGGCAAACGAGCCCACACTGACATTGAAACATGGCCCCGCCGCAAACAGCCAACAACCGACAGCGCCCCCGGGAGGCCTATATGCCACCCGGGGGCGCTGCATTGCGCGGGCCGAAAACACAGCCCAGCCTCAGCGACCGAAGCTGTTGAGCAATTCTATAATGGTAAGGACTTCGCGCTTTTCGAGCACCTGGTTGCACGGAATGCTCAGTTCCCGGGCATGTATTTGCTCTGTAACAGGCAGGCTCATGCCAGCCCACTCTTCATAGCACTGCTGCCGGTGGGGCGGTATCGGATAGTGAATCATGGTCTGGACACCGTTTTCTGCCAGATACTCCTGCAGTTCGTCGCGCCTCTCGCACATCACGGGGAATATGTGGAACACACTGTTTCGCCAATAGTCCTGCCCAGGCAAAACAATCAGCGGGTTGTCCACATTCTCTATGTAATCCAAGGCCACACTGCGCCTGAGCATGTTCTCCTCGTCGAGATGGGCCAGCTTGACGTCGAGCACAGCAGCCTGCAGCTCGTCCATACGGCTGTTCATGCCCTTGTAACGAAACACATACTTGCGCGAAGAGCCATAGTTGGCCAGAGCTCGCACGGTGGCCGCCAGCTCCACGTCGTCGGTAGTAACAGCCCCTGCGTCGCCAAGCGCCCCGAGGTTCTTGCCCGGATAGAAGCTGTGGCCGGCAGCGTCGCCGAGCGCTCCCGTGCGTTTGCCGCCATACCTAAGCCCGTGTGCCTGTGCGTTGTCTTCTATCAGGCGCAATCCCCGGCTGCGGCATATCTCCCCAATGCGTTCGGAGTAGGCGCACCTACCGTAGAGATGAACAATCATGACAGCCTTCGTACGCGGCGTGAGAGCCTGCTCTATCAGTCCGTCGTCTATCTGCAAGGTGTCGGGGCGCGGCTCTACAAGCACAGGCCTCAACCCATTCGCGGTGATGGCGAGTATTGATGCAATGTATGTGTTGGCCGGCACAACAACCTCGTCGCCCGGCTTCATCACCCCCATCTCAATGTATGCACGCATTATCAGCGTCAGAGCATCGAGCCCGTTGCCGCAAGCCACGCAATGCTCCGTGCCGATGAACCCGGCGTAATGGCGCTCGAAGCGCGACGTGGCCTCGCCCTGCAGATACCACCCACTGTCAATCACCTGCTCCACGGCGGCCTTGATCTCGCCCGAGTAGACCTCGGTGACTTTCTTCAAATCCAGATACTTTATCATCTCGAAATATGTTTTAAACTGTCTGCGGCCAGGCAATGCCGCGGTTTGGGCCTGCCGGCGGGCCCTCGGCTACAAGCTCCACTCATACCAGTCGTAGCACACGCCGCGCCCGCCGAACCCCTCTTTCTGGTAGATGAGCGATTCGTTGAGCACGCGGCCGCAGTCTTCGGTCGACTTGCCGAAGTCGAAATACAGGCAGTCGGCAAAGTCGCCGTTGAGTATTCGGTCGTATATCGCATCGATGACACGCAGCGCCTTACCCTCGGCCGACGCCGAAATATACTGTGCGTGCACCACCTGTGGCGTGACATAAAGCACGGTTCCGCCGAGCACCCGGCCGTCGCGGCGCGCCACATAGAGCAATATGTTGTCTGGGAACCGCGACTTGAGCAGCCTGATCTCGCCAAGCGAGTGAACGGGTCGGGCCCCGTGGCTGCGCATCAGGTTGTCTTCGAGCACCGGCCAGAAGCCTTCGAAGTCGTCGCTGAGCTCGACCGCCACCCCGTTATTGCGGCAACGGTTGATGCCATAGCGGCGGTCGCGGTGCCACTTCAGCCGGTGGGGCTGCATGATGGCCGACGAGATGTCGCGCGCCACGAGCCTTGCCCGGCACACGCGGAACAGCGCGTAGAGGTCTTCTTCGGCCGGTATACGGTGGTATATCCACGGAACGGCCTTGTAGACCACGCGCCGCAGTCCCTCGCCACGCAGGTAAGCGTTAACAGCCTCAAACGTCTCGACCACTGCCGACGCCGTTGCCGACGGGCCGGTGACCAGCCCCCCGTATGTCAGTCCGCGGTGGGAGCAAAGCACATCGCCCTCCCTGTTGGCAGGCAACAGTGCAAACAGCCGCCCGTCGCGGTAAACCATGAGCGACGAGTCGGCAAACCGATCGCTGTGGTAGTCCATATACCGGCGGTCGAAAAGAAACGTACCGTTCTTCGACTCGGCCACAAACGCATTCCACTCTGACGCGCTCTGTGGTTCGTAATGCCTTATGTCTATCATCTGCCGCGCAAGTATTCCAGGTAGTCGCCGTAGTCGCGGATGTAGTCTTCTTCCTCGAATGGCTCTGAAGCCATCACCAGGCACACCGCGCCCGACGAGAAATCGTCGAGCGTCCGCCACACTCCCGTCTCGACGAGCAGCCCCTGGTATGGATGGTTGAGCAGGAACGTCTGCTTCTCGCGGCCGTCGTCGAGCGTCACCGTGAAGCTCCCGCTCACGGCGACGATAAACTCCCGGCACGCCTTGTGGGCATGGCCGCCGCGGCATTCGCCCGCAGGCACGTCGTAGACCCAATACACCCGGGCCACGCCGAAAGGCAAGTGGCTGTGGGCTTCGGCCACGGTAAGGTTGCCACGCGGGTCGGCTATGCGCGGCAAGTCAATCAATCTTCCTTCAGACTTATCCATTGCAATAGTATGAATGTGCCGGGCAACCCGCCATGACAGCGTGTGCCTGTCGGGCTGCCCGGCCTTTACGGTCGAAAATTGTCAGCGTATCACTGTAGCCGCCAGGCGCTTGGCCTTGTCGCGCAACGGCGTTGTGTCGGCGTCGGCGGGACCGTAGCACAGCACCACTCCCATGCGCCGGCCCGGGTGTTGCTCCGGTTTGCCGAAAATGCGCACACGGGTGTAGTCTTCGCTCAGGGCGTCGACGAGGTTGTATTCGGGCACGCCGCCCTCGCCCTTGGCCAGCACCACCGCGCTTGCACCGGCGTGCTCAAGGTGTATGCCGGCAATGGGCAGCCCCATGACAGCACGGAAATGCAGCTCAAACTCGCTCAGGTTGGTGGTATGCCCCAGCGTCACCATGCCTGTGTCGTGCGGTCTGGGCGACAGCTCCGAGAAGATGACCTCGCCTTGCTTGGTCAGGAAGAACTCCACGCCCCACAGACCGGCTCCCGTCAGCGCCTCGGTGACGCGGCCTGCTATGTGTTGCGCTGCCGCCAGAGCCTCGGCAGAGATGCTGTATGGCTGCCAGCTCTCGCGGTAGTCGCCGCCTTTCTGCACGTGGCCTATGGGCGGGCAGAATAGCGTGGGCCCTTCTTTCTGGGTAACGGTAAGCAGGGTGAACTCGCTGTCAAAGTCGATAAACTCCTCCACAATCACCTCTTTCACATCGCCGCGACTGCCCTCCATGGCATCGTTGAAGGCTTTCTCAAGCTCAGCCTCGCTGTGAACGTAGCTCTGTCCGTGGCCCGACGACGACATGAGCGGCTTGACCACACACGGGAAGCCTATGTCGGCGGCAGCCGCCTTCATCTCGTCGAAAGTCTTGGCATAGTGGTATCGGGCCGTGCGCAGCCCCAGTTCCTTGGCGGCGAGGTCGCGTATGGCCCGCCGGTTCATGGTGTAGTTGACGGCGCGTGCGCTCGGCACCACCTGCATTCCCTGCCTCTCGTAGTCGAACAGGCGCTCGGTGCGTATGGCTTCAATCTCCGGCACAATGATGTCGGGCTTGTGTCTGGCCACGGCAGCGTCGAGGGCGTCGCCGTCGAGCATGCTGAACACATCGCACTCATCGGCCACCTGCATGGCAGGGGCGCCGGCATAGCGGTCGCAAGCCACGACATACTGCCCTGCCCGCTTGGCTGCAATGACGAACTCACGGCCCAGTTCGCCTGAGCCAAGCAACAAAATCTTCTTCATTTTCATAATACTTAACTATGGCATAACGCGATGTTTGCCACTGATTCGGTAATTGTCTTCGTTTTATGCAAAGGTAAACATTATTTTCTTCTTGCCAAAGAATATACGTAAAAATATGTTTTTCGACTATAAACCCAAACGGGTCGTAAGGCCGCCGACGGCTTACGCTACAGCTGGTCTTGCGGTAATAAATAGTGACAAAAGCGATGCCGGAACGCCGAAAGGGCGATGCTGCTGTGCGGAATGGGCCGTTTTGCAGTCCGAAACGGCCCGTTTCGTGGTGCAGGACAGCCCGTTTCAGACTGCCATACGGCCGGCATTGCAACCCTCTGTGAGCCAGGCTGTTGAAGAAAGCCACAGGGATGGTGGCAATGTTTTACAATAAACTCATCCCCGACAAGCCTGCAACGCCTGCCGGGGATGAGGATTTGATGCGGCGGCCAAGGCACAACGCCTCGACTGCTCAGCGGCGGGCGCTGCCCATGCCCTCGCGTATGACCTGCCACTCGGGCGTCACGGCCAGGCGGCGCACGCAGTTGTCGATAAGCGCCATCATGTCTTCGGGCGAGAGCGAGCGGCTCTGCGCTATCTCGCCGAGGCTGCGGCGTTGGGCCCCAAACAAGCCGTAGTAGTCGGTTAGCGCCTGTTCGTCGGCGGCGCCGAGCAGCCGCAACAAGTGCTCCATGTAGTGAACTGTCTCGTGGGGCACCGTCTCGGGGTTCATCCCAAGCCTCACGAGAAAGGTGTTCAGTGATGCCGAAAGTGCGTCCATGCCTGTGTTGCTCAGCGGTTCTTGTACATGTCGTCGTAATAACGCTGGTAGTCGCCGCTCGTCACGTTGTCCATCCACTCCTGGTTGTCGAGATACCAGCGCACGGTCTTCTCTATTCCCTCCTCAAACTGCAGGCTCGGCTCCCAGCCAAGCTCACGTTGCAGCTTGCGCGAGTCGATGGCGTAGCGCATGTCGTGGCCCTTGCGGTCGGTCACAAAGGTAATGAGGTCGAGGTCTTCGCCCTCCTTGCGGCCCAGCAGACGGTCGACGGTGTTTATCACCACGCGTATGATGTCGATGTTCTTCCACTCGTTGAAGCCGCCGATGTTGTAGGTGTCGGCCACCTTGCCGCGGTGGAAGATGAGGTCGATGGCCCGGGCGTGGTCTTCGACATAGAGCCAGTCGCGCACGTTCTCGCCCTTTCCGTATACGGGAAGCGGCTTGCGGTGGCGTATGTTGTTGATGAACAGGGGTATCAGTTTCTCGGGAAACTGGTACGGGCCGTAGTTGTTTGAGCAGTTGGTCACTATCGTAGGCATGCCGTAGGTGTCGTGGAAGGCACGCACAAAGTGGTCGGACGATGCCTTCGACGCCGAATACGGCGAGTGCGGATTGTACTTAGTGTGCTCCGTGAAGAACTCGGTGCCGTAGGCATGGTTGTGCTCCGACGAGGCCTTGGTGCTGAACGGCGACTCCACTCCCTCGGGATTGGTAAGCTCCAGGGCCCCGTACACCTCGTCGGTCGATATGTGGTAGAAGCGCTTGCCGTCGTAGCCTTCGGGCAGACTCTCCCAGTACACCTTGGCAGCCTGCAGGAGCGAGAGCGTGCCCATGACGTTGGTGCGGGCAAAGGTGAACGGGTCTTTGATGCTGCGGTCCACATGGCTCTCGGCCGCAAGGTGTATGATGCCGTCCACCCCATACCGCCGCATGAGCCCGAGCATGGCGTCGAAGTCGCAGATGTCGGCCCTGACGAATGTGTAGTTGGGCCGGCCTTCGATATCCTTCAAGTTGGCCAGGTTGCCGGCGTAGGTCAGTTTGTCGACATTTATGATGTGATACTCACTGTATTTGTTGACGAACAGGCGCACCACATGTGAGCCTATGAACCCGGCTCCGCCGGTTATGATGATACTCTTCATTGCGTTTGACATTATTGGTTGGTGAGTTCTGTATATTGACTATAACGTACTTGAAGCCAATTTATTATATATCGCTACAGTTGCTTGGCCTGCCGTGGCCGCCGATGCCGCCACATTGCGGGCTGATGTGGGCCCCGCCACGCCACAGCCAGCCGTGCCCCATGCCGCCGCGAGCGCCCTCGGGCGGCCCGGGCACAGTGCTAAACCACCGTGGTGCGGTTGCCAAGGGTTATCACTTCGCAGTCGGCAAAACGGCTGCCGTCTACCACCAGGCGCACCAGCGTGCGCTCCTTGTGCCACCCCTGCAGGCCAGCGGCGCCGGGATTGATGTGCAACAGTCGCAGCGTGCGGTCGTACTTTATCTTCAATATGTGTGAATGGCCACTGATGAACAGCTGTGGCGGCGACGCGTATATCATCCCCCTGACAGACGGGTCGTAGTTGCCGGGGTAACCGCCGATGTGCTTCATGAGCACGTCTACGTCTTCACACTTAAACCGCAGCGTCTCTCTGTACATGCGCCGCAGGTCGCCCCCGTCGCAATTGCCGCAGACGGCGCGCAACGGGCGGTATGCCGCCAGGCGCTCGGCCACCTCGAGCGAGCCTATGTCGCCGGCGTGCCAAATCTCGTCGCACGGCTCGAAATACTTCAGGTAACGGTCGTCCCAATACGCATGGGTATCGCTTATGATGCCTATTCTCTTCATCATTGCCCTCCTTTCTTCATGTTGCCAGCCTGCCTTTGCCTATGCCTTACAGCGCAAGCCGCTTGCCGATGAACTCTGCAATGAAGGCGGCAGTGCCCTCAAGGCCCAGCAAGCTCGAGTTGATGCAAAGGTCGTAGGATGAGCTGTGGCCCCATTCCTTGCCGGTATAATAATTGTAATATGTTGAGCGCTCGCTCTCGCCAGACAGTATCTTCTTGCGCGCCGTGGCCTCGTCGCATCCCAGCCGGCTGCTCACCAGCGCTATGCGGTCGGCTATGTCGGCCGTGATGAACACGTCGACATGGCCGGGGTAATCGCGCAGCACGTAGTCGGCGCAACGCCCTACGAACACGCACGAGCCCTCGTCGGCCGCTTTCCGTATCGCATCGCTCTGGAATTTGAAGAGGCTTTCCTGCGAAAGGTTGTTGTTGTAGAAGTTGGCGCTGCCAAGGAAAGGCACGTTGAGGTGGAACAACGACTTGAAGAATCCCTTCTGTTCGTCGTTCTGTTCGAAGAACTTCTCGCTGAAACCGCTTTCCTTTGCGGCCAGGTTGAGCAGCTCACGGTCGTAATACTTGCAGCCGAAATGCTGCGCAAGCATCTTCGCTATGTCGCGACCGCCACTGCCAAGCTGCCGCCCCACGTTTATGATTATTTTCTTTTCGCTCATATCCCGATGTTATTTTATAGTCATTTTCTTGAACTTCCGCATGTACGACATCATCATGAAGAACGTCACCACGGCAGCCACAGTGTCGGATATCGGCATTGCCCACCACACGCCGTCGACCCCGTAGATGGGCGGCAGCACCGCAAGCAGTGGCAAGAGGAATATCAACTGCCGCGAAAGCGATAGGAACATGCTCACCTTTGCCTTGCCTATGCTCTGGAAAAAGCTGGTCACCACCATCTGGTAACCGACTATGGGGAAGGCCAGCATCTCTATCATCAGACCCTCGACCGACAGCGCTATCAGCGTGGGGTCGGTGGTGAACAGGCGTGCGCACGGCCCCGGCAGCAGCTCGGCTATGGCGAAGCCCGCCGTTGTGACAACCGTGCCGGCAATTATGGCATACTTCACCACCTTCATCAAGCGGTCCATCAGCTGCGCGCCATAGTTGTAGCCGGCTATCGGCTGCATACCCTGGTTGATGCCCATCGTTATCATCACGAAGATGAAGCACACCTTGTTGGCAATGCCGTAGGCGCCCACAGCAAGGTCGCCGCCATACTTCTGCAGTCCGTTGTTGATGAAAATGACGACCACGCAGGCGCATACATTCATGGCAAACGGCGACATTCCGATGGCGATGATGGCCTTCACAATGCGGCCCTGCAGCCTGTAGATGCCCCGTTTTAGGTGCAACAGCTCGTCTTTGTTGCTGAAAAGCCTCATCTGCCACACCAAAGCCATCATCTGCGCGATAATGGTAGCATAGGCGGCGCCGCGTATTCCGAGGTTGAGCGGATAGATGAAGATGGGCGCCAGTATGGTGTTCATCACCACGGTAAACATGGTTGCATACATGGCCTGGCGCGGTTTGCCCGCCGCACGCAGCACGGCGTTCATGGCGAAATACATGTGCGAGAACACGTTGCCGGCCAGAATCACCTCCATGTAGTCGCGCGCGTAAGGCAAAGTCTGCTCGCTCGCCCCGAAGAAATAGAGTATGGGGTTGAGAAACAGCAGCGAAATCACGCTGAAGGAGATGCCGATGATGAGGTTGAGCGTGACGGTGTTGCCAAGCACGCGCTCGGCGGCCTCATAGTCTTTCTGCCCGAGGCGGACAGAGATGCACGTCGAAGCGCCGACGCCAACGGCCGCTCCGAAGGCGGCTGCAAGATTCATGAAGGGGAAGGTGAGGGCCAATCCTGAGATGGCCATGGCCCCTACGCCCTGCCCTATGAATATGCTGTCTACCATATTGTATAGCGACGATGCTGTCATAGCTATGATGGCAGGCAAGGCATACTGCATAAGCAGGGGTCCGACGGGCTTTGTTCCCAATTCCAAAGTAGCCTTGTTATTTTCCATACAATCTTTTAAATAGCGTGCAAAGTTACTAATTTTCTTCGTAAGAAGGAAAAAGTAGAGGCTTTTTAGCACAATATGGAAATGTTTTGAGGCCTCGGCGGCACCGCCGCAAAGGCCGCAGGCAACCACAGCCACGGCAGGCCGGCCGACAGGCCGTGGCGCGGCGCTACACAACACGGGCGCAGCCATGGAGTCAACGCCGCTGTTGCTCATGCCGACGGCTGCCATGCGCAGTCGCAATAATGTAACGATAATTTCAAAGAACGGCACGACCTGCCCAACACCCTGACCACCAGCGCATTGCGGCACAGGCTGTTTCAGGCCGCCAAACGGCCCGGACTGCATGGCAAAACGGCCGCCGTTGCACTCCGAAACGGCCTGTCTTGCAGGCCAGGACTGCGCAAACCGGGATGCGGGCGCCACATTGTAATAATATGCTACCATCGACAAGACGCGCCGCCAAGCACTCTCTTGCCATCCCACCGCCATGCACCGAAGCGCCCAAAAGTGCACCGGCAGCTGTGACGGCCGCAAAAACAGGCCGCAAAAGATGTGTGGCGGCACTGCCATGCCTGCCATGCGGCCGCGGCCAATGCCACGGGAAGGCCGAACGGCGTTGCCTGCCGACGGGCACAGACCATTGCCACGGCCACAGCCCCGTGGCGCCGCCGGGCAGTGGCGGATGCGCCCCACCATGCGCGGAGCAGCCTGAAGGCCATGCAAAGGTACTAATTTTTTATTCCGCCCGGCGTATTTTTATGATTTTAACACTGTCTGTCGGACGCAAGCCCGCCCACTGACGGCAGGCCGATACCATGCAAGACAACAAGACACAGGGTGCCCACAGTCCTGAAACGAGTCACGCAGCCGTTTGCACACCATGGCGTTTTGGACGGCGCACGGCCCTTTAGGGGCTGCCAAAAAGCACGCCAGAAAAAAGCCGTATGGCACGCCTTGCATGGCAATGACGCAACGGCGTGTCCCTTGCTCACAGCCGGCAAAGACCTACTGCAGGCGCAACGGAGGCTCAGCCGGCATTGAGCGAACCGAGCAGTCGCTTCTCTTCGGCCAGGTCGTCGATGCGCATCGTGGGCGAAGGGATGTTGCACAGCCTCACTGCATCTTCGCCACGGCATGTGTAATCGTAGTATGCCAGTTCCTGCCCTTCAAGCTCTTCGCGTGCCTTCAGGCATCCGTTGAGCTTTGCAAACTCGTCGGCCGAGGTGCTGTCAGAGAGCTTCACAAAGAGTATTCGCCTTGCTATCGGGTTGTAATTATAGTCGAAACAGGTGTATATGCCGCGCAAGAAAGGCGGGCGCTCGTACATGGGCAGCCTGAGGCACACGCTGAACAGTGCCAGCTGCGGGTAAGGGTTCTCGTTGAACACAAGGTAGATGTGGCTCGCACCGTTCATCATCACCAGTCCGCGATGGGTTGTTCCATACGCGTTGTTGTGCGTCACCTCGGCATAGCCTCCGCCTGCAGCGGGGGCTATCATGTAAGGCTCGAGTTTCATTGCGTGCGACCCCGACGACATGCTGTAGCTCATGTATGTGCCGGCATGGCTGCCTATGGCCTCTGCCGAGCGCGCCATTATGTTGCCGAGGGCCGCCGCATAGGGGTTGCCCCCGCCGCCGCGCACCGGCTCCGGCTCAACGTCGGTGGCCATGAGCGTGGCCTTCATCGACGGCAGCGATGCCAGCAGGCGGCGCTTCGACACGTTGTTGACCCACACGAGGGCGCCGTCGAGCGCCTCGGCCGGTGCCATGCCGCGCGCCGTGTTCTTTACAAACGCCGGTATGACTGTGGTATACAAGGCCGAAAACACGCTCGGCTGGAAGTCTACCAGCGCGGCTATGTCTTTCATCTTCATGCCCTTATGGCGCAAGTAGGTGATGCGGTCGTATATGTCCTTGAGTTCGTCCATAAGCTGTTTCCAATGCTATTCAATTGCAAAAATAGCTATTTTCCGCTTAAGACACATTGCAAAAGTGTTACATTCGGGTTGCACGTGTTTTGCACTGCCGTTATTGTCGCGTTACTATAGCTTTACTGAATTGTTACGGCCCGTAATTCATGGATTATTCATTCCGGGGCAACGGGGCAACGACTAACTTTGCGGCGTGAAATAACAAAGCAAACTACAAGGATGAAACAGATGGCAAACATGATGCACAATGCGCACAGGGCCGGAACGGCCATGCCCGACTGGCTGTTCGTTATATGGGCTGGCGGCACGGCACTGGTGTCTTACTCACTTGTCTACGCCCTGCGCAAACCGTTTACGGCGGCCGAGTTTGAGGGCATGAAGGCCTTCGGCATGGACTACAAGATAGCCGTAAGCATCATCCAACTGATTGGTTACGTATGCGCGAAGATGCTCGGCATAAAGTTCATATCTGAGCTGCGGCCCGAAAACCGTCTTCGATTCATCATCGGGTCGGCCGCTCTTTCCGAGGCATCGTTGCTGGCTTTCGCGCTGATGCCTGTGCCGGCCAACATCTTCGCGCTGTTTTTCAACGGTCTGTCATTGGGCTGCATGTGGGGCGTTTTGTTCAGTTTCCTCGAAGGACGCCGCACCACCGACATCCTGGCAAGCATCATGGGGGTGAGCATGGCGCTCAGTTCGGGCGTGGCAAAGTCGCTCGGGCTCTACGCCCTGCAGTCGCTCCACGTGGGCGAGATGTGGATGCCTGCGCTCATCGGGGCCGTGGCCTTCCCGCTGCTATGCCTCACCGGGTGGATGATGACGCGCCTACCAAAGCCCGACGCTGCCGACGTGGCGGCGCGCTCCGAGCGGGTCACGCTCAACGGCAGGCAGCGCTGGCAACTGTTCCGACGCTTCATGCCGGTGCTGCTGCTGCTCTTCACGGCCAACCTTCTGCTCACAGTGCAGCGCGACATCAAGGAAGACTTCATCGTGTGCATCATCGATGTGAGCACTGTGCCGTCGTGGGCTTTCGCCTACCTCGACGGAATAGCGACGGTGGTGCTGCTGGCCATGTTCGCCATACTGTCTGCCGTGGGCAGCCACCTGCGCGTGCTCTGCACACTGCTTGGCGTGTCTACCGCCGGAATGGCACTGCTGGCGTTCATCGGGGCATACCAGACCCAACTGGCGCTGCCCACCACCCTGTGGCTGTTCTTGCAGACGCTATGCATAGACATCGCCTACCTGAGCTTCCAGACCATATTTTTTGAGCGGTTCATCGCCTGCTTCAAGCTGCACGCCAACGTCGGGTTCTTCATCATAACCATCGATTTCATTGGCTATCTCGGCACTCTCGGCATACTGCTCTTCAAGGAACAGGGCGCCCCGAACATCGATTGGCCGCTGTTCTACAACGAGATGAGCACATGGGTTGGCGTGGCTTGCTGCATAATGTTTGTGTGCTCAGTGGCCTACCTCGTGCAGGCAGGGCGCACACGGCGCGAGGCTGAAGACGGCAAGATGGCCGGAAGGCAGGCCATAAGTGGCTTCATGCCTGCCAACTAAACCGCATGCCGGGTTACTAAGACGAACATACAACGCTATAAGACTGATATGAGAAAGATTGAATGTGTTATCATGGACTGGGCCGGAACGGCCGTCGACTATGGCTGCTTCGCGCCTGTGGCTGCATTCGTTGAATGCTTCAAGGCAATGGGGCTCAACGTTTCGCCGGCAGAGACACGCGCCCACATGGGCCTGACAAAGCTCGAAGAGATACGCGCCCTGTTTGCCATAGGGCACGTGAGCGATGAGTTTGCAGCGAAATACGGGCGCGCTTACAACGAAGACGATGTGCAACAATGCTACAGGGGATTCCAGGAGGCTCTGTCAACAAAGCTCGATGACTACTCTACACCCATACCCGGGGTGGTGGAAACCATGGCCGCGCTGAGGGCGGATGGACTGAAGGTTGGCTCGACCACGGGCTACACGCAAGCCATGATGGACGTGGTGACGGCGGCGGCACGCCGGCAAGGCTATGCCGTTGACTGCTGCGTGACGGCGGACGGACTGCCGGCAGGGCGCCCCAAGCCCTACATGATATACCAGAACATGTGCAGGCTCGGCGTAGACTCGCCACGGTCGGTGGTCAAGTTCGGCGACACCATTGCCGACATACGCGAAGGGCGCAACGCCGGGGCATGGAGCGTGGGCGTCATCATGGGCAGCAACGAGATGGCGCTGACGCCCGACGAGGCCGTGGCCATGGACAGTGCAGAACTGAAAAAGCGCATGGACGACGTGAGATACAGGATGTATGCCGCCGGCGCCGACTATGTGGTGGACGACGCAACGGCCCTGCCGGCGCTCATAGAAAGCATAAACATGAGGATGGCCGGCGAATAGGCGCCCGGCAAACAAACGCTGACTAAAAGACGGAACAATAAATTCAATACGGACATGAGACCATACTTACTACTTACACCGGGCCCGCTGACTACGACAGACAGCGTGAAGGAAGCCATGATGAGCGACTGGTGCACATGGGACGAAGACTATAACGTGGGCATAGTTGAGCAGATTCGCAAGCAACTTGTTGAACTGGCAACAAGCCGTCCCGACGAATATACGGCGGTGCTGATGCAGGGAAGCGGCACGTTCTGCGTCGAAGCCACTCTCGGAACGGCCGTGAGGCCTTCCGACAAACTGCTGGTTGCCGCCAACGGGGCGTACGGAAAGCGCATGGGATTGATTGCCGACTACTACCATATCGACTGCGACGTGATGAGGTTTGAGGAGACCGAGGCCGTCGACCCGGCCCGCATCGACGCTTACCTGACGGCACACGGCGAGGTGACGCACGTGTCGGTGGTGCACTGCGAGACCACTACCGGCGTGCTCAACCCACTCGAGGAGATTGCCTCTGTGGTGAAACGCCACGGCAAGGTGCTCATTGTCGACGCCATGAGCAGCTTCGGCGGGGTGCCGATAGACATGGCCAGGCTCGGCATCGACTTCATGATAAGCAGCGCAAACAAGTGCATCCAGGGTGTGCCGGGCTTCGGCTTCGTCATTGCCCGGCGCTCTTTGCTCGAGCAATGCGGGGGCGTGGCGCGCTCGCTGTCGCTCGATCTCTACGACCAATGGCGCACCATGGAAGACGGACACGGCAAATGGCGCTTCACGTCGCCCACCCATGTGGTGCGGGCTTTCATGCAGGCCATGGCCGAACTGAGGGCAGAAGGCGGCATTGAAGCACGCCACGCCCGCTACCGCGAAAACCACGACACGCTCGTGGAGGGCATGCGCAGCCTCGGGTTCCGGACGCTGCTGCCCGACGAAGTGCAGTCGCCGATAATCACATCGTTCTATTATCCCAATGCCGAATTTGACTTCAAAGACTTCTACACGAAGCTCAAGGAGAGGGGATTCGTGATATACCCGGGCAAGATATCGCAGGCCGACACGTTCAGGATTGGCAACATCGGCGACGTGTTTCCCGAAGATTTCAGGCGACTGACGCAGGCCATAAAGGACATAGAGGGCAGAAAAGCCTTTTGACGCGGCCTAATGGCTTGCCTCATGGCTGCAATGGCGCCAAGCGGATTGGCCGCCAGTGACTCACTGAAGCAGCGCAGTATGGCATTATAATAATGTATTGCCCCCGACGGCGGGTTGCCTTTTGCAACAGCCTTCAGGGGCAACATGAATTTCACAAGGCCCATGCCTTGATGCCGCGGGCTACAGCTCAACAGGCTCGTAAGCCATGCCGAAGACATCGGCAACGGCCTTATACGTCACCTTACCCTCAACCACATTGAGTCCCAGGGCCAGCGCAGGGTCGTCCTTGCAGGCACGGCGCCACCCCTTGTCGGCCAAAGCCACGGCATACCTGAGCGTGGCGTTGGTGAGGGCCGACGTCGATGTGTGAGGCACGGCACCCGGGATGTTTGCCACGGCATAATGAACGATGCCGTCAAGCTCGTAAACCGGCTCGCTGTGGGTGGTGGGATGCGAGGTCTCGAAGCACCCTCCCTGGTCGATGGCCACGTCGACAAGCACCGAGCCCGGCTCCATCATGCCAAGCATGTCGCGCGTTATGAGATGGGGAGCCTTGTCGCCCGGCACGAGCACCGAACCGATTACGACGTCGGTGTCGGGCAGCTCTTGCTCTATGTTGTGCCTGTTTGAATAGAGCGTGCTCACGTTGGCGGGCATCGTGAGCGACAACTCACGCAGCTTCGGGAGCGATATGTCGGTCATGACCACTGTGGCTCCAAGCCCGGCAGCCACGCGGGCAGCAGCCTGCCCAACTATTCCGCCACCGAGAACAAGCACCTTGACCGGCTTCACACCGGGCACTCCGCAAACGAGCTTGCCCTTTCCGCCCTTGGTCTTCTGCAGGTAGTAGGCGCCGTTTATCATGCCGAGACGGCCTGCAACCTCGCTCATCGGCACAAGCAACGGCAGCGAACCGTCGCTGAGCTGCACTGTCTCGTATGCCAGGCAGACACCGCCGCTCTTCACCATGGCCTCGGTGAGCTTGCGGTCACATGCAAAATGGAAATACGTAAACACAAGCTGACCTGGCTTAACGAGCGGATATTCGGGCTCGATGGGCTCTTTCACCTTGATAATCATGTCGGCCGAACGGTATGTATCCTCTATTGTTGGCAATATCTTCGCGCCGGCTTTCACGTACTTCTCGTCCGGAAAGCCACTGTTTACGCCTGCGGTGTGCTGAACAAACACCTCATGGCCGTGAGCCACCAACTCTGAGACGCCAGCAGGAGTCATCCCGACCCTGTTCTCGTTGTTCTTGATTTCTTTAGGAATACCAATTCTCATAACTACGGATTTTTAATTGTTTGGCTTATGCTGAACTCCCTGCGCGAGGCCAGCCGCTCACAAGCACGGGCTTGACGGGCACCTCGCCGGGGCATCAGTCGGCCACAAATATACGCTTTTTCTGTCATTGTTGTATATCATCGGGGCGCATTTTTTCAGCATTAAAATGCTAAATAACGTTACAGAAGCACTTACACATATATATAATCCAAATTGGCCTACAGGCCGGGGAATGTCTGTATTGATATTTATGCCGCGCGCACCAAATGCTTCTGACGCCCCAGCGGCGCCGTAACGGAACCTTCGCCACGGCGCGGCACGCTACGCTTGGGGCCAAGACAACAATCTGGCGGCACTGCCACCTGCACTCATTGCCAGCGTACACTACGCCATAACGGGCCTTAACCGCCCACATGCCATCTCCAAGCCGCCCCCGTATGCCAACAGCACGCCGACCTGTATGCCATGCACGTAAAGGCATATTATAAACATTTAATACTAATATCGGCTACTGAAAAACAAGTGGAAATAGAGTCAAAAAGTTGGCTCTGGATGTGCGAACACATGCTGCGGCATACCAAAATAATGCCATTCTCAGCACAAAACGACAAAAACGGGCATAAAAACAGCCATCAACCCGGTGGCAATACGGCCCATGTCACACTGCAAAACGGCCCGTTTAGCATGCCCAAACGAGCCGAACGGCATCGTGGAACGGCCGGAACCGATGCACAGCAACGCCATGTAGGGGCGCAAGGCAAACGGTGTCAGGCAGTTATGAATGCACACTCATTTTGCCGTTATTTGCCTGCCGACGCCCGGCCTGCCGCAAACAAGCCATTCTCACGACACATCATGTAAATACATTTCACGCCTGATACGGTTTTATCGGATTTTATTCGTAAATTTGCATGGCCTACGTCGAGGTGCAATGGGGCAAAGCCCTGGCGCCTGGCCCGGCCGCGCCAAAGGCAAGGCAAACGCAACGGCAAGGCAACCGCCACGACCCGACATAGGCAACGCGCGTTGGCAATGCCACAGCCCGGCATATTCGGGCACCGACGGCACACCAACAAAGCATGACAACAACAAGCATGACAACACGAAACGCAATGGCAACAACGCACAACCAGGCGGCAATGACGCTATATGAGCTCAACGGCATGGTGCGCTCTACGATAGAGAGCGTGCTGGCCGACGAGTATTGGGTGGAAGCGGAGCTGTCGGAGGTGCGCGAGTCAAGGGGCCACTGCTACATGGAACTGATTGAGAAAGACGCCAACGGCAACACTCCCATAGCCCGGGCGTCGGCAAAATGCTGGCGACAGACGTGGGCCTTGCTGCGCCCTTACTTCGAGCGCGCCACCGGACAACAGCTGCACGCCGGGATGAAGGTGATGCTGCAAGTGTATGCCCAATACCATGAAGCATACGGGTTTTCTTGGATTGTCACCGACATTGACCCCACTTACACCTTGGGCGACATGACTCGCAGACGCATGGAGATAATTCGCCGGCTGAAGGAAGAAGGGGTGTTCGACCTCAACAAGGAACTTGAGCTGCCCGTGTTCACGCAGCGCATAGCCGTGATATCAAGCCAGACTGCCGCCGGATATGGCGACTTCTGCAACCAACTGGCCGAGAATGAGTATGGATACGCCTTTGAAACGCGACTGTTCGCAGCCACAATGCAGGGCGAGCAGGTTGAACAGAGCATCATAGCGGCACTGAACAGAATAAATGCGGAAGCCGACCTGTTCGACTGTGTGGTTATAATACGCGGAGGAGGGGCCACGAGCGACATGTCGGGATTTGACACCCTGGCACTGGCAGAGAACGTGGCCAACTTCCCGTTACCGGTCATCACGGGCATCGGGCACGACAGAGACGAGTCGATACTCGACATGGTTTCACACACAAAAGTGAAGACGCCGACGGCCGCTGCCGCCCTGCTCGTGAGCAGGCTGAGCGCCGTGGATGCACAATTGGACGACTGGCGGCAACGCCTCGTCCGCATGGTGACGGCCCGGCTTGGCACGGAAAGGCAGCGCATGTCGGCCATATCTGGCAGGATACCGGCGCTGTTCTCGGTAGTGAAGACGCGCCAGGAGGCCCGCATAGGCATCATTGCAGAGAGGCTGAAGGCCGCCGCTGCACGCCGAATCAATGAGCAGGGCCACCGCATAGAGATGGCAAGGCAGGCCATACCGCCCATTGCCATGCGGCAATTGGCAGCCGCACACCACAAGGTGGAGATGCTCGAGCAACGTGCACTGGCCCAAGACCCGATACTGCTGCTGCGGCGCGGCTACAGCATAACCATGTGCGGAGGACACGCCGTGCGCGACGCAGGACAGCTGAAGCCCGGCGACGAGATTGAAACACGACTTGAAAAAGGCAGAATAAAATCAACAGTGAAATGAAGGACGACATGAAATACGAAGACGCCATGCGCGAACTGGAACGCATTGTGGCACGAATGGAAAACGAAGAGCCCGACATCGACTCGCTCGGCGAGCAACTACGCCGCGCACAACAGCTGATAAAGCTGTGCAAAGCCAAGCTCACCAAGACCGACAAGGAGATAAAGGACATACTGGAAAGCGACGGCGGAAAAGAGTGAGCCACCGGCACTGGCGCCTGACGGCAACCATGCAAAGCCCCATACTGACAGGGGAAGGCCGACAGCAGGGCGGCAACCGGACACCAACAAAGAAAAGTTCACGTCATTTTCAGATTTTTGTACCCTTTTAGTTGCTATCGTTCAATATTTTGATTACCTTTGCCTTTGGTAAACGACAGGCCTGCCGCAAGGCGCAAGGCGCCAACCGACGCACAGCAGCCACACACGGGCAAAGGCCGGGTAGGATTCACATTAACAAGTCATAATATGAAGAACATTGACTGGGGAAGCCTGTCTTTCGGATATGTTCCGACTGACTACAACGTGCGGTGCTACTACCGCGACGGGCAATGGGGCGAGATTGAGGTCTGCTCCGACGAGTACATAAAGATGCACATGGCAGCCACCTGCCTGCATTATGGGCAAGAAGCCTTCGAAGGACTGAAGGCATACAGGTGCCCCGACGGCAAGGTGCGCGTGTTCCGCATGGATGAGAACGCAGCAAGGCTGCAGTCGACATGCCGCGGAATACTCATGCCCGAAGTGCCGACGGAACTGTTCGAGGACATGGTAAAGAAGGTGGTGCGCCTCAACCAAGAGTACATACCGACCTACGAAAGCGGTGCCACGCTCTACATACGCCCCCTGCTCGTGGGCATGTCGGCACAAGTGGGTGTGCACCCAGCGTCTGAATACCTGTTCATGATATTCGTAACGCCGGTGGGCCCGTACTTCAAAGGCGGGTTCTCTACCAACCCCTACGTCATCATACGCGACTACGACCGCGCCGCCCCGCTCGGAACGGGATGCTACAAGGTGGGCGGCAACTATGCAGCCTCGATGAAAGCCAACAGCATAGCCCACGAGAAAGGCTACGCATGTGAGTTCTACCTCGACGCTAAAGAGAAGAAATACATGGACGAATGCGGCGCCGCCAACTTCTTCGGAATAAAGAACAACACCTACGTGACGCCGAAGTCGAGCAGCATACTGCCCAGCATCACGAACAAAAGCCTGATGCAACTGGCCGAAGACTTCGGCATGACAGTCGAGCGAAGACACATACCCGAAGAGGAACTCGAGACATTCGAGGAAGCCGGAGCATGCGGAACAGCCGCCGTGATATCGCCAATATCATACATCGACGACCTTGACACGGGCAAACGCTACATGTTCAGCACCGACGGAAAGCCCGGACCGATATCCACCAGGCTCTACAACCACCTCCGCGGAATACAATACGGAACCGAAGAAGACAAGCACGGGTGGACAAAAGTAGTGATAGAATGACACGCCAACATACAAACAACAACACAACTCAACTTTAAATACATATCATTATGTTAAGCAAAAAGATTGAAGAGGCGCTCAACGCGCAGATCAACGCCGAATTATGGTCGGCTTACCTATACCTCTCCATGGCCGCATACTGCCATTCAAACGGCAAGCCGGGCATGGGCAAGTGGTATGAAGTGCAGTTCCAGGAGGAGCAAGACCATGCAAAGATATTCTTCAACTACGTCATCCAGCGCGGCGGCACGGTTACCCTTAAGCCGATAGATGCCGTTCCCACGGAGTGGAAATCGCTACTCGACGTGTTCGAGAGCACCCTCGCCCACGAGCAGAAGGTGACGGCACTCATCAACGAACTGTTCGCACTGACAGCCGCCGAGAAGGACTATGCAACCCAAAGCGCTCTGAAATGGTTTATCGACGAGCAGGTTGAAGAGGAGGAAACGGCCCAGAACATCATTGACAACCTCAAGATGATACAGGACAACGGCTACGGTCTGTACATGCTCGACAAGGAATTGGGGGCACGCACCTACACCCAGGCAGCACCGCTGGCATCTGCCCAATAAGGCATAAACATTTTCCAGAAATAACGAAAGGCCGCCGCCGAAGTATCAAATGTACCCCGGAAGCGGCCTTTCCCCTACTTACCCGACAACAACAATGAGCAAAGGAAAACTACAGAAGTTCGCCGAGATGGAGACGTTCAGCAACGTTTTCCAGTTCCCTTACTCCGCCATGAAAGGCGTAACGTTTGAGATGAGGGGACGATGGCGCGAAGACTACTTCCACAACCAGAACCCGATAGTGCTCGAACTGGGCTGCGGCAAAGGCGAATACACCGTCGGCCTGGCCAAGCTATACCCCGAAGTAAACTTCATCGGCGTCGACATCAAGGGCGCACGCATGCACACCGGGGCCAAGCAGGCGCTCGACGAGGGACTAAGCAACGCGGCCTTCCTGCGCACCAACATAGAAATCATAGACCGGTTCTTTGCCCCCGGCGAAGTGCAGGAGATATGGCTGACGTTCAGCGACCCGCAGATGAAGAACCCGAGGAAGCGGCTCAGCAGCACCTCGTTCATGGAACGCTACCGCCATTTCCTGTCAGACGGAGGCATAATACACCTGAAGACCGACTCGAACTTCCTGTTCACATACACCACTTACATGGTGGAGCGCAACCGGTTGCCGCTGCTTTTCCGCACCGAAGACCTCTACCACACCGACGGCATTGACCCCGAGACGCGCAAGATTCTGTCGATACAGACCTACTACGAGGCGCAATGGATTGACCGCGGGCTCAATATACGCTACATGAAGTTCAGGTTGCCACACTCCGGCACGCTCGAAGAGCCTGACGTTGAGATACCGCTCGACGAGTACCGCAGCTACAAGCGCACCAAGCGAAGCGGGCTGTCGACGAGCAAATGAACCACCAGCCACAGACCGGACTGCGCTTCCCCTGGGAGCATCCGGCCTGGACATGGCATCAGCAGAACATCGCCACCGTAGCAAAGGCAGGCAGGCTGAACACGGGAAGCATCAGGCTGCCACATCTACTCCCATGACATGCGCCACACAGCCACGCCTAATAGGAAAATGACAATAAACAAACTACACCACGGCCGAGGCCGGCAATGAGCGCCGCCGACATGACGGGACGTGAGGAATCACCCGGAAGGGGCGCAAGGGGCAACAGCCACTAACCGGCAAGACCGCCCGCCAAGCATTGGCGCGGCCAGCCTACCAACACCCAAGACCAACGGCAAGGCCACCGCCCAGGCCTCACAACGGCCGTCGTCGCCGCGCATCCCGAACGCAAGGCCGGCCATAATGACATGATACAGAAAACGAAACTCATGACCTGTGATTACTATTTGTCGCCACAACGCCTACCGCTTCAGCAACAACACACCCGACTCAGAACAGCACGGGCAAGGCAACCTCAAGTCATGAAACAGCATAACAAAGTAAGATACTGACGAAAACAATGAATGTTCAAGATAACGACACCTCGCAAGACTATCTTATCATTTCCGGCGGCTGCGCAGTATTATATTGCATCATCCCCCCCGTTTCATCCATGCTTGAATATATTAGGACTGATGGACAGCGGGCCAATGACATTTGCCTCACTATATCGACCGCCTTACTGGTAGCCTGCAGTATTCTATACGCGCGGATGAGAAAGATCGACCAAGCCCGTGGCACCGGCTTTTCATACACCTCGGTGGCCTTCATCCCGCCAATACTCCCATTAATTGTCTACCTGACGAGAAACGAAATACCACTGGCACTGGCTGCAGCCGCCACGGCCCTTTTGCTGACGGCAGCCATTCCGCTCGTAATGAAGCGTGTGGCCGCACCGCTGCTGACGCTGGTCTTTGTCTACGCATCATACTTCATAGCGGCAAACTGTGTCATCAATTACATACTGGGACGGTCGCTAACCAACGTCACTTATATTCTTGGCGACATCGAAATAACAGTGCCCGACTTAGCTGAAAGCAACTATTGCTTCGCAGCAGCAGCCGGCATCACAGCCGGATGGGTCGACCTTGTAAGGACTGAACACGCCAAGGGCGACACGGCGGCAGTGGCGCGAGCCATGAGGAGGGCCCCGGCAGCCACAACCGACGACCCGCTGTACACCTTTCTAACCAGCGTAGAGCAAATGAAGCGCGGCAACAACAAGGATGCCATGGCTCTTTTAAAAAAAGGGACAATGAAAACGGACATCAGGAAAGACACCATCTATGCCACCATCAACCTGGTTGCGCTGGGAAGGATGATGCTTGCCGAGGGCGACTCGGCAGGCATCGACAGCATCAGCAAGGCCGTTGAGCTGCTCGACATAAAAATGTGCGACACGATAAACATGTCTGCGCTCGCAATGGCCATACACAAAACAGACCTCACGCAGGCCACGCTCATGAACGAGGCCACCCTTGCCACATTTCCGGAACACGACTACTACAAACGCACCAAGGCCATCATTCTATACAAGAAGAAAGACTACCGGGGAGCATGGGAATGGCTCGGGCCTACCATCTACGACCCCAGCGAAGAAACGCCCGGCCTGCTCAAGATTGCAGGAGACATAGCCATGCTCATGGAAAACGCCGAGGGAAAGGACGGCGACCGGTTTTTCACAGACGAGGAATACAGAAAAGAGGTTGCCATGGGCTATTGGAAGGAGGCCGCAAGACAAGCACCCGACGACGAGTTGCTGGCCCGGAAGATAAGGCTCGGCAGGTATGTTGAGTGACAAGACGAGGCCCTGCCACGCCTTTTCATAACTTTTAGGTATTGCGCAATCGGCAGTTTTCAGTTAGTTTTGCAAACGGAAACCGACGTGAAAAAAGTGCCGCCACACGCCAGCGGCCAGCAAACTGACACTTAGCTTATGAAAACTGCAAACATAAACCCCGTGGAACTGAAAGTGTTCCTCAACCATGTCTACGAGTTCAAGAAAGGAGTAAGGCAAATGGTGCTGTACACAATGAACAAGAAGTATGAAGACTTTGCCATACGGCGGCTCAACAGCCAGGGCATAGCCTACCTGATACAGCCTGCCGGCCGCAACAGCGTCAACCTGTTTTTCGGAAAGAGCGAGTGCATAGAGGTTATAAAGCACCTTGTCAACTGCCCGCTCTACGAACTCTCGCCTGAAAAGGATTTCATCCTCGGGGCTATGCTCGGTTACAACATCTGCGACCAATGCAAGCGATACTGCAACCAGATGGAGAAAGCCACAGTGAAGCAGAAAGTCGACAACACAATAGCATCATAACCCCAGGGCGGCCCACAGGCCGGCAACGGCGACCAGGAAGGGCGCTCCCGCCCGTGTAATGTTTATTCACAGCGACAGCCATACGGCATAACGGCCTGTGGCTCAGCCCCGTGCCAAACATGCCGTTTCAAGCTCCGAAACAGCCCGTATTGTAACTCCAAACGGCCCATATCAAACGCCAATACGGCCCGTCCGGCAATTCGGGACGGGCCGGCTGGTCAACCGGCAGCGCATTTATAAAGAATCAGGAAAACAAGGCCGGCACCGCTACATCCCACCTGTGACATGCTGAAAATGACTGTATGACTGTTTGGCCATGCAGGCTAAACCATGCCGCAAAACACAGAAAACAACCCTACGGATGCAAAAACCGGATCGTGGCATGGCCTTTCGGCACAATATTTGCAATCTAAATAACCAAGAACCATATAGCAAAGAATATGACACTTTATCCGAAACTCATACTCGACGCGCTGGCAACAGTGACCTATGCCGGCACGAAGAAGAACCTCGTAGAGAGCGACATGGTGGCCGACAACATCAGAATAGACGGCATGTCGGTGTCGTTCTCTCTGATTTTCCCGCGAGACACCGACCCGTTTCTTAAGTCAACGGTCAAGGCCGCCGAGGCCGCCATACACTACCACGTAGGCAAAGACGTGCAGGTAAGCATCACCACAGAGTTCAGGTCGAAGCCAAGGCCGGAGGTGGGCAAGCTGTTGCCGCAGGTGAAAAACATCATTGCAGTAAGCTCCGGCAAGGGAGGAGTGGGCAAAAGCACCGTGGCCGCCAACCTGGCAATAGCCCTGGCACGGCTCGGCTACAAGGTCGGGCTGCTCGATGCCGACATCTTCGGCCCGTCGATGCCAAAGATGTTCAACGTTGAAGACGCCAGGCCGTATGCCGTGGAAAAAGACGGCAGGCAACTCATTGAGCCCATAGAGAAATACGGAGTGAAGCTGCTCAGCATCGGCTTCTTTGTCAATCCCGACACCGCGACGCTCTGGCGCGGCGGCATGGCGTCTAACGCGCTAAAGCAGTTGATAGCCGATGCCGACTGGGGAGAGCTCGACTACTTCATCCTCGACACCCCTCCCGGCACAAGCGACATACACCTCACCCTGCTGCAAACGCTGGCCATAACGGGCGCGGTGATAGTAAGCACGCCGCAAAACGTGGCATTGGCCGACGCGCGCAAGGGCATAGACATGTACAAAAACGACAAGGTGAACGTGCCGATACTGGGACTTGTCGAGAACATGGCGTGGTTTACGCCTGCCGAACTGCCCGAAAACAAGTACTATATCTTCGGTCACGAGGGATGCAAGGCGCTGGCCAAGGAGATGGACCTGCCGCTGCTGGCCCAGATTCCGCTTGTTCAGAGCATCTGTGAGAGCGGCGACGCTGGACAACCCGCCGCTTGCAACTCGGAAACCATCACCGGACTGGCATTCATCAACCTTGCCCAGGCTGTGGTAACCGTAACCAACCGACGCAACAAGGAGCAGGCACCAACCAAGATTGTCGAAGTGAACAACTGACGACCCGGATTGTTTCTCTATGCCCAAAAGGCCGTGCAAAAGGCGGTTTTATAATTATTGGGAGTTAGAAGAAGTCAGAAGAAGTTACAGGGAGTTAGAAGACGATGGACATTGACTGCGGAGTTGGGAGTTATGGGGAGTCAGAAGGATTTATGGGGAGGTAGAAGACGATGGCTTCAGACTGTGAATTTGGGAGTTAAAAGGAGTCGGAAGGAGGTATGGGGAGGTAGAAGACGATGGCTTTAGACTGTGAATTTGGGAGTTAAAAGGAGTCGGAAGGAGGTATGGGGAGGTAGAAGACAATGGCTTCAGACTGCATAGTTGCTTGTCGAATACCAATGTCCTCTAACTCCTTCTAACTTCACTTAACTCCCCATAACCCCCAACTCCACTGTCAACGGCTCACATTTTCCGCCGTTCAGAAGCCGAAAATCTCCTCGGTAGAGAGCCTCTTCACAGGCCCAATCTTGCCGAGCGACTCCATGTCGAGCTCCTTCTCATCGCCCAGGATGATATAGCGGAAAGGCTTTTTAGCCATATTCTGCTGTTCAAAGCTTATCACGTCGGCCATCTTGATGGCAGGCAGAGCATTGTAAATGCGCTCTTTGATGTCATAGTCAATGCCAAGGTTACGAGCCTCTACATAGGCGCGAAGCACGTTGAAGCGCGTGGTGCGCTCACTCTGCAGCTTCTTTATAAGGCTCTGCTTGGCAATGTCGAATGCCGATTGCGACTGAGGCATGTCGTCCAATATGTTGTTGAACACATTGACACAGTCCATCATCTTGTCATTCTGGGATATGATGTAAGTATAGAACGACTCGGTCTGATTCTTGCGGGCTGGTGCATTGTACCGTGCGAAAGCGCTGTAGGCCAGTCCGCGCGACTCGCGCAACTCCTGGAACACAACCGTGTTCATGCCTCCTCCGAAGTATTCGTTGAACAGAGCCTGCACCGGTGCCTCTTCGGCATGCCACCGACGGCCCTCGTTGTGGAACTGAACCATGTATATGTTCTTGGCGTCATAAGGAGCAATCATCACCTCGTTGGCTTGCGTAAGCGCCATCTCGTAGGCCTTGCCTACAGGCGCCGGCGACAGCTTGGCGGCCAGATGGCGCCCTGCCTTGAGCACCTCGACAAGCCTATCCTGCGTTTCCGGCCCATAATACATCACCGTATGCTCATACCCTGCCAGCTTCTTCAGCATGCCGGTAAGCAACTGTGGCCCTCCGGCGCGCAGCTCCTGCTCGCTGAGAGTGTTGCGCTGGCTGTTGTAGCGGCCATACCTGCCATATGCAAACAGGTAAGAGAAATTGGCGTCTTGATTGGTCTTGAGGTCGCCACGCGACTTCTCCAGCATGTCAACGAAGCCCCCAAACGATTCGTCGTCGCCCTTGGCGTTGTTCAGCAAGTCGTCGAGCATGGCCACAGCCTTGGGCATGTTCTCGCTCAAACCACTCAACCTGACCTCCACGTAGTCGGCCCCGACACCAATGGAATAGTTGCACGCCAGGCTGTAGAAATCCTTCTTGACTTGCTCTGAGCTCTTTTTGTCGGTGCCGATATAGTAAAGATAGTCTGGCGCAATGTCCATGCCTTTCACGTCTTCGGTGCCGAACTCATAGCGGTAGCACAGGTCAAACAGCCCGTCGTCAGTGTTCTGCTTGTAAAGCAGCGGCACCCCGGCCCCGGTCTTCGTCACGGTCAGGTCGGCATCAAAGTCGAGGAACCGCGGCTGTATGGGCTTGGCCTCCGATTCCACGACCTCCTTCAGGAAGTCGCTTTGCAAGTTGCGGTTGGCCGGTATCGCCGTTATCTGCGGTTTGTCTATCTTCTTTATCGTAGTGTCGTTGCCCATTTTCTTGTACACGCATACATAGTTTTCACCGAGATGGCGGCGTGCGAAGTCCACAATCTGCTGCTTGGTAATCTTCGATATGCGGTCGATGGCCCCCACCTCTGTGGCCCACGGCCTTCCCTGGATGAAGGTTTGCACAAACATGTTGGCCCTTGCGCCGTTGTCGCGCAATTGCTTGTAATACTCCAGCTTCATGTTGTTGATGACCGCCGGCAGCAGTCCGTCGTCAAAGTCGCCGCTTCTCAGCTTGCCCATTTCCTTCAGCACGACCGCGCGAAGCTCCTCAAGCGTCTGCCCATCTTTAGGCTGGCAGAACATAAGCATCGACGTATAGTCGGTGTGTCCGTCAATCATCACGGCCACCCTCTGCACGAGCATCTGTTGCTCAAGGTCTGTTTCCATCAGCCCCGCCTCACCGTTGGCAAGCATGAGCGATATCACCCCGAGCGTGTCGGCCTGCATATCGGCCGCCCCCTTGAACCTCCAGCCAAGCATGAGGCTCTCTGCCTCCTGCCCCACTACGGTGGTGTCGACGGCTGATGTCAACTCGGCCAATGCCGGATATTCGGGTCGCGACAGGGCGGGGTCGGCCTTCCAAGAACCGAAATAGCGGTCTATCTGTGCAATGACCGTGTCGGGGTTGAAGTCGCCCGACATGCATATTGCCACATTGTTTGGCACATAATAGCGCTTGAAGTAGTTCTTAATGTTGGTTATCGACGGGTTTTTCAGGTGCTCTTGTGTGCCAATGGTGGTCTGCGTGCCGTAGGGATGGCCCGGATACAGCTTGGCGTTCAGCGCATCGTATGCCTTGCCGAAGTCGTCGGTAAGCGAAATGTTCTTCTCCTCATACACCGCCTCGAGCTCTGTGTGGAATCCCCTTATCACCATATTCTCAAACCTGTCGGCCTGTATGCGCAGCCAGTTCTCCACCTCGTTTGCCGGTATGTCTTCGGTGTAACAGGTCACGTCGTTGCTGGTATAGGCGTTGGTGCCCTGAGCTCCTATCGACGACATGAGCTTGTCGTATTCGTTGGGTATGAAGAAACGCGCCGCCAGCTGCGACAGACTGTCTATCTCGCGGTAGCAGCTCTTGCGCTGCTCCGGGTCGGTGAGCGTGCGGTAGTGCTCGTACTTAGCCTCGATGGCGTCGAGCAGTGGCTTCTCTGCCGCATAGTCGGTGGTTCCGAAAGCCTTTGTCCCCTTAAACATCAGGTGCTCCAGATAGTGAGCCAGCCCGGTGGTCTCGGCCGGGTCGTTGCGGCTTCCGGTGCGTACGGCGATGTAGGTCTGTATGCGCGGCTTCTCGTTGTTGACCGTGAGGTAAACCGTCAGGCCGTTGTCAAGTTTGTATATCCGCGACTTCATCATGTCGCCGTCCACCGACTGATACTTATAGTCTTTGCCATGGACTGCCACCGTCATGGCCAATGCCATGCAGGCGATAAAGAAAGAACGTAGTTTTACCATTTGCTTATTGTGTTATTGATTGATTGTCACAACAGCCACAATGCAGGTCGGCATTGCGGCATACGGGTTGTCCGGGTGTCACGTGGCACTGACGAATTGCTTACACAAAGCCCCCTGTGCCCCTGCCGGTGCGGTTCGGCCCTGCCAAACAGCCCGTTCGGGCGTGCGAAACGCGCCGTTTTGGCATGCCATACGGCACGTTTTGCGACGCAGGGCCGGCCATTCTGCAACACGGTGGTTGTCAGCACGTTATGCGGAACAGCCCGGAAAAACATAAAATATTACAAAAACCGATTTGCCAAAGCCATCGCGCCATGCGGCATGATGCCCGGCGTGAATGCGCGGCAACGCCAGAGCGTCACACCACGCCTTGCGCCTCCAGACTGTCGAGGAAGGCGGCCAGCACCCCCTCGTCCACATCGCCGAGTGCAAACTCGCGCTCTGCGTCGCGCCCAACGGCAGCCACCCATTCAGCGCGCGCTGCCTCATAGTCGGCCGTGATACGGTCGATGTCGTCGGCCGACAGCGTATCCAGCCCATAGTAATCGAGCGCAAGCCTGTATGTGAAGTTCCACTTAAAGTCATCGTACGCCTCGTTGAGACTGATGAAACGGTCGTCTACGAGCTGCAACTCGTCAACGGTGCCGCTGCGGATGTCGTCGGCCAGCTGCTCCACCTCGGCCATTGGCACCAGCATGCCGGCCAGGTCGGCCCACTCGCCCGTGCCGACAGAGCTCTCGGGCAGTTCGCAATAATGCCCCCTGACGGCCCTTCCTAGGTAAATGCGCACCACCATGTCGTATAGCGCAATGCCTCGCACGAGCCACCGTTTCCTTATCAGGCAGCCCCCGAAAGAGTAAGTCTCGGCGTCGTCGCCCTGCTCGTCGCGCAGGCGCTGCAGCAGCCTCCGCCCTTCGATGGCGCTCGCAACGACAGCCGGCGAGAGCCAGTCGAAGTTTACAATGGCCTGCCGCCCCACCCTCGGCCGCATGTCGCGGCGGGGCCACTTGGCCACATCGCGCATGGTGCCCACGGTGGGCAGGTTGCGCCCCGGCACCAGATAGGTGGCCCCGGCCGAGCCTATCACATAAGAGAAGGGCAGCTGCCGGGTGTCGGGATGCGTCTCTATCTTGCCCATGCACACCGAGAAGGCCCCTATGCGGGCGGGCAACAGCAGGTGTGCGCCGCTGCCGGTCTTGCTTCCCCGGGCCAGCGTGCCGGTGTGCAGCGGGCCGAGCTTGTAGGCATGGTTGCTGAAATTGGTGGCCGAACCGGCATTGAAGAAAGAGCAGGCACAGCCTATGAGCAGAGTGGCCTTGTGGTGGCTGACGGTGAACGGGCCGCAAAACGCGGCGCAGGCCTCGCCGTTGTCTACATACGAATTGGCAAAGAACAGGCTGCTCTCTGCCGAGAACCCGCGCCCCACATGGCAGGCCTCGCCCACGAAGCAGCTACTGAGCCGGGCCCCGCCCACCACCGATGCGCCGGCCTGCACCACGGTGTTGTCGCACTCGACGCCGCTGCCTATGTATATGCTGGCATCGGGTGTGCCGCTCAGGGTGCAGTCGCAGAGGCGCTCGGCGCCGCTAATCTCGCACTCATCGCCTATGCACGAGTTCACTATCTCGCGCGTGTTGACAATCTTCACGCCATAGCCTATGGTGCCACGGCCCTCCGTACGCCTGCCCACAAACGCCGCCACCATGGCCTGCAACTGCTCCCAAAGGGCCTTGTCGCCCGAGCAGTGCACCATGAAGGCTGCCATCTGCGAGGTCAGCCCGTCGTAGATTACCACGTTGCCCGGCCCAGCCTCGTTGAGCACCGACACGACGTTGCCCTGGCCGAAAGACGCCCCCTCGGTGCAGGTGATGAGCCCAACGCCCGAGATATAGCACTCGTCGCCAATGGAATAGCGGCAGATGTGGCAGCCTACATTCTCTATCAGGCAGTTGTCGCCTATCGACACGTCGCGCAACACGGCATTGCGTATGCCCGAATGCCGCGCGAACCCCTCGTCAACCTCGACCTGCTTGTCAAACAGCCCGAGGCTGACATCGCCGTAAAAAGCCACGTTATGTATGTATGCCGGGCAGAAATCCTCGGCCACGCCAATGCGTGTCCAGTCTTCGGCAGAGCAGCCTTGCCGCTCCAGCGCCTCAATCTCGTCTACTGTCAGCGAACGCATCACACCATGTTTTTATGAGTCACGCAAGCCCGAAGGCAACCGTCAGGACTCGTAATTATCGTATAAGAAATCGTTGTATGGGTATTTCTGCACGTGGAGCTCGCGCACCCGCTTGTACATAACGTCGCGCAGCTCGTCTATGTTCTGCTTCTCGCGTGCCGAGATGAATATGCAGTCGTCGCCAAGCTTGGCCATCCACGTGCGCCGTAGCTCGTCGAGCGTCACGTTCTCGCGCGTCGGCGGCGTCAGGTCGTCGGGGTCTTTGTCCACCCACCGGTATGCGTCAATCTTGTTGAACACAATCATCGACGGCTTCTCGGCGCAGCCGAGGTCCTTCAGTGTGTTCTCAACCACGCTTATTTGCTCCTCGAAATCGGGGTGCGAAATGTCCACTACGTGCAGCAGCAGGTCGGCTTCGCGCACCTCGTCGAGCGTAGACTTGAACGAGTCGACGAGGTCGGTGGGCAGCTTGCGGATAAACCCGACGGTGTCAGCCAGCAGGAACGGCAGGTTTTCGATGACCATCTTGCGCACCGTTGTGTCAAGCGTTGCGAAGAGCTTGTTCTCGGCAAAGACGTCGCTTTTGGCCAGAAGGTTCATCAGCGTCGACTTGCCCACGTTGGTATATCCCACGAGGGCCACCCTGATGAGTCGCCCGCGGTTCTTGCGCTGCGTGTTCTTCTGCTTCTCGATCTCGGCCAGCCGCTGCTTGAGCAGGGTTATGCGCTGCAGTATGATGCGGCGGTCCATCTCGAGCTGCGTCTCGCCCGGGCCTCGCAAACCCACGCTGCCCTTGCCTCCCCCGGAGCCCGAGCCGCCTCCCTGGCGCTCGAGGTGGGTCCACAGGCGCTGCAAGCGGGGCAGCATGTAGCGGTGCTGCGCCAGCTCGACCTGTGTCTTTGCCTCGGCCGTCTGGGCGCGCATGGCGAATATGTCGAGTATGAGCGACGTGCGGTCGAGTATCTTCACCCTGAGTTCTTTCTCGATATTGCGTATCTGCTTGGCCGAAAGCTCATCGTCGAAGATGACCATTCCCACCTCACGGTCGGCCTCGGCCTCGTCTTCTATATACTTGCGTATCTCGGCGAGCTTGCCGCTTCCCACATAGGTGACGGAGCTCGGGCCGTTCACTTTCTGCGTAAACCGCTTCACGGTGACGGCTCCCGCCGTGTCGGCGAGGAACTCCAGCTCGTCGAGATACTCCTTGGTCTTGGCCTCGTCTTGCTCGTTGGTGATAAGGCCCACGAGCACAGCAGTCTCTGCCTTGGCCTCGGATATTACAAATTCCTTCATTCCTTATTATCGTTTAAACGGCTACAAATATACGCATTTATGGCGAAACGGCCAAAGGTTTGCCGCCGGATGATGTATTTGGTGGGCGCGGCCTGCCCCCGGCCGGTTGGAAACGGCTGCGCGGGGCAAGGTTAACCTAAGTTAAAGGCTACTCGCAGTGTGGCCACACGGCGCCGCAAAAGTAACCTTGGCGTAACCTGCTTACAGCTTTGTGCCCTCTTGCGCGTATGGCTGCCAATGGCTAATTTTGCACCGTGAAACAAGACAACAGACAACAAAACAAAAGAAAAGGAGAAACAGACTATGAAGAAAATAATGATTGCCGCGCTCGCCTTGGTGGCCACCGCGGCCACGGCCCAGGTGAAAGGGCGCTTTGAGGTGCACGACATGGGCAGCTTCCGACTGCACGTCTACTACACCAACGACGTGATGAACGACGCCAGTTTCATTGTCGAGGGCAACGACTCGGTTGTCACAATGGAGCAACCGCTCTTCAAGGACAACGCCGCCGAGTTTGACGCCTACGTCGAAAAGATGGGCAAGCCGGTGGCCGCGAGGATTGCCGACTACCACGTTGGCAGCACCGCCGACCATCCGGTGCTCATGGCCGAGGGCATGGGCTCGTTTACAAAGGGCCCTGTATACGGTGGCATGATGAAGGGCTTTGCCGGCACCTTCGGCGAGGCCATGGCGAGCCTGCCCACGGGCAGCGTGGCCGAGGTGGCCTTCGGCACGACGCGAACCATAGCCGGCACGGCGTTCCACTTTGACCGCGGGGCATCGACCGACTTCCCCGCAGCGAGCATAACCATAGGCGGCAAGGTGTACTTCACCCACTGGGCACCGGCCAGGGCCCACGCCTCACATCTGCATATAGCGTCGGCCAAGGCCATCGACGCCGAGATTGCCGAGGCCAGGAAGTCGCTGCAGTCGGGCGCCACGCTGTTCATTGGCGGCCATGGGGGCGCAAGCGGCAAAGAGGCGGTAGAGTTCAAGATTGCGTATCTCGGCAAGATGAAAGAGGCACTGGCGTCGTCGCCTACGCCCGAAGCATTCGTAGAAGCCATGAAAGCGCAATACCCCGGACTGCCGGGCGAGGAAAACCTGGCCGGGCTGGGCAAGGCACTGTACAACACCAAATAGCGCATGCCACCGCAGCCACAGGCTGGCCACAAGGCGGGGCTGGCCGCAACAACGCGCCGCCGACGCCCCCGGGCAACCGAAAGACACCACGACAGACATGCACCCGACCACGGCACGCCATGCCGCGCCGGGCATGCATGCCTGCCGAAACATATCGGCCGAAACCTTCACGGCCAGACCCGAACCGGCCATCGGGCTGAAAAACGCGAAAAACACAACCAACACGCAACTCCCTGAAAGCCACCGCCTTGCCACGCCATGAGCCATTCCGGCCGGCATAATGCGCCAAACAGCGCCCCAAAACGGCCCGTTTGGCAATGCAACATGGCCCATCTGGCAATGCAATACGGCACGCAAGACCGCGAAAACAAGCCCGTACAGCAATGCCATCTGCGGTAGTTCCGACCACGCCACGCGACAAATGTCACAACCGGCAAGCGCGCCTCTGCCGAAAATCCATGGAACACTAAGCCCCCAAACGATTTTCAGGGCATTTCCGTTTGTCTTGATTTCAAAAAAAACAAGGCCACGGCGGAGGCGTCGCTCACCTCAACCGAAAACAAAAAGCAGCGCCGACGAATTGTCACGCAACACCGCACAGACACCAACCGCCACCTGTGCATACGGCCATGGCCACGCGCAACGGCGACAACAGGCATACAACAGCCGCGGAAAGAAAAACCCACTGAATTTTCTTTTCAATTAAACCATTCATCCCGACGAACGTCATACCCATGACAATAGTAACAACCAACGATTAAAAACCAAACAAGTCAAAAAGATGAAACACCTCTTTTCAATGGTGACGGCAGCTGTGCTCTGTTCCACAGCATGCGCACAGCCACGCTACGACATGGCCAACATACAACGGGAACAACTGAACAGGGGCGTCGTGGCCGTGAGGCAAGACGCAGGCCACGTCATAGTGAGCTGGCGGACGCTGTACACCGACAAGAAGGGCGAACCGTTCGACATTTACCGCAACGGGGTGAAACTGAACCGGCAACCGCTGACCACGGGCGGCACATTCTATGTCGACGACAGTCCGCTGGCCACCGACGCAACATACGAGATACGAGGCGGGGGGAAAAACGGCACTTACACGCTGGCGGCCGGCGCGCCCGAAGGCTACTTGCCGATAAAGCTCCAGAAGCCCGAAGGGGGCATATCGCCCGACGGGCGCGAATATACTTACTCGGCCAACGACGCAAGCGTGGGCGACGTTGACGGCGACGGACAGTATGAGATAATACTGAAATGGAGCCCGTCAAACGAGCACGACAACGCCCACTCGGGCTTCACGGGCAACACTCTGTTCGACTGCTACCGCCTCGACGGCACGCGGCTGTGGCGCATAGACATGGGCAAGAACATACGGAGCGGGGCACATTACGTGCCATTCGTTGTCTACGACTTCGACGGCGACGGCCGCGCCGAGCTGATGGTCAAGACCGCCGACGGCACCATCGACGGCAAGGGCAACGCCATTGGCGACGCCAAGGCCGACTGGCGCGAGGAGATTGGCAAGGCCATGGCCAACTTCGACAAGAACCGCGAGGCTGCCAAGAAGGAGCAGGCCGAGATGGAGCAGCGCCGCAAGGAGTGGGAACAGATGCACCGAGACGGACGGCGCCCGCAACGGGCGCAACGCGGACCGCGGGGAAGGCGGCAGCCACGGCAACGCCGAAACCCGGGCTACAATGAGTGGAAAGCAGGCAGGATACTGTCGGGACCGGAGTACATAACGGTGTTCAACGGCCTGACGGGCGAAGCGATGGACTCACAACCGTACATACCCGAGCGCGGAAACGTGAGCGACTGGGGCGACGACAGGGGCAACCGCTCGGAGCGTTACCTCGCCACCATGGGCTACTTCGACGGCAAACGGGCCAGCGCGGCCTTCTGCCGCGGCTACTACGGGCGCACGGTGATAGCCGCATGGGACTGGGACGGCAGGAAACTGACAAACCGATGGACGTTTGACACCAACGACAGCAGGTGGAAAGACTACGCCGGCCAGGGCAACCACAACGTGCGGGTGGCCGATGTCGACGGCGACGGATGCGACGAGATAATATACGGTTCGATGGCCGTCGACAACGACGGCACAGGCCTGTACACCACGGGCATGGGCCATGGCGACGCAATGCACCTGACGGCGTTCGACCCTACCACCGACAGGCTGCAGCTGTGGGACTGCCACGAAAACCGGCGCGACGGCTCCGACCTGCGCGACGCGGCCACGGGGAAGGTGATTTTCCAGATTAAAAGCCGAGAAGACGTGGGCCGTTGCATGGCAGCAGACATAGACCCGACAAACCCGGGGCTCGAAATGTGGAGCTCAGACAGCCACGGCATACGCAACATAAAGGGAGAACTGGTAACGCCCAAGCGCACAAGCGAAGAGGAGAAGGCCGACAAGGCCAAGTCGGAAGAAGACGACACGGCCCTGTTCCTGCGCGGAATGCGGTTGCCAACCAACTTTGCCGTGTGGTGGGACGGCGATTTGCTGCGCGAGATGCTCGACCACAACCGTGTCTCAAAGTATGAATGGGAAACCGGCGGGATGAAACTCATCAAGGAGTTTGAGGGCTGCACGTTCAACAACGGCACGAAGTCGAACCCATGCCTGAGCGCCGACATCGTGGGCGACTGGCGCGAAGAGGTGCTCGTGCGCACCACCGACAGCGGCGAACTGCGCCTGTATGTCAGCCCCATCCCCACCGACTACCGCATAAACTGCCTGATGGAAGACATCCCTTACCGCATAGGCGTGGCCACAGAGAACGTGGGCTACAACCAGCCTCCGCACACAGGGTTCTACCTGGGCCCCGACAAGTCGGTGACAGACTTCCTGAAATAGGCCGTCATGACGTGCAACTGACCGGACCGGCAAGGCCGCGGGCCGCACCCGCACATGTCCACCCTGCCTCATACCATTATGCCTCCTCACTGTGCCGCCAGGCCCATGGCCCCGGCACAAAGGCGGCCGAGGTATGGGGCGGGGTGGCTTTTTTAGGCGCCAACAGGCCTATTTTATATATTTCACGGCCCTTATCTTGTTTTTTTTCGTACCTTTGCAAATAAAGAAAGCCCGCATGCCGCAGGGCAGCGACAGCTCCGGCACGGGCGGCTACCAATACTGTTGTTTGCCAACCAATCAGAAACAATGCTTAAAAAGACGTTCTTACTAACCATATTCGCCATCTCTGCAATAGTCTGCCGGGCAGTGTCCATCGACCAGATGGTGCTCACCGGCAAGAGGATATCAACCGCAAACGGGCTCTCGAGCAACACCGTCTACGACATGGCGCAAGACAACGACGGCTTCATATGGATGGGGGCGGCCTACGGGCTGTGCCGTTACGACGGCTACTCGTTTGTCAACTATCTGTCGCTCAGCAGCGACAAGAACCGCAACATCGACGCCAACATAGGCAACATACACTGCGACTCAAGCAACAGGCTGCTATGGATTCACACCGCTACGCTCACTTTCGCGTGCTACGACCTGACCGCCGGACGATTCGTAGACTACACCCGGCGGGGCGACGAGAACCGCACCTACCGGCGATTCATAAAAAACGGGAGCGACCTTTGGATGTATGACGACCGCTCGGGCATACGCCACGTGAGCTGCCAGGGCGGCAATTTCAAGTGCACCGACTACACCGTGCAGAACGGCAGGCTGCCCGGGAGCCACATACCACGCATGGTTGCCGACGGCAAAGGAAACGTATGGGCAGCCACCGACAACGGACTGCTGCGCATAGACAGGCAAGGCCGGCTCACGACGATAGCCAAAGGGCAGCGCTACAAGGAAGCCAACACATACCGTGGCGACATTGTTTGCCTAACCGAAAGCAACACCGTCGAGATATATTCGCCCGACGGCAAGAAGGCGAAAAGCTTCAAGATACCATCTGCCGTGGGCAATGTCAACGCCATAAAGAGCAACTTCGTGTGGAGAGGGCGATGGATGCTGTTCTGCAAAGACACTTACCAGGTCGACCTGAACACGGGCGTCACCACCAAGCCCGACGGCGTACAGGTGCCCAACGGACTGCTCCTCGACACGGCAGACGGCTACCACTTTGAGTCGAACAGCAGCGGAACGCTATGGGTGTTCACCCCCGAGGGCGAGGTAAAGACGCTCAAGCTGCTGCCCGACGTGAAGTTCACAACCGACCGCATGCGCCGCTACACGGTGAGGCGCGGCCCCCACGGGCTTTTCTACATCGCCACATTCGGCAACGGGCTCTTCGTCTACGACCACCGGAGCGGCGCGTTGCGGCATTACTCGGCCAACGACCCGCAACCCGTTATAGACAGCAACTTCCTCACGACGATGTTCATCGACCGAGACGGAACGCTGTGGGTGGCGCAAGACATGATGGGAGTGGCTTGCATATCGGTGGCCGACCAGTCGATAGCCGACTTCGTGCTGCCGGCGAAGGGGCACAAAGGCGACTGGGCCAACAACGTGAAGATGATTGCGAAGCGCAGCGACGGCAAGACCATATTCAGCACGCGCGACAACAAGATATACGCCCTCGACGCCGGAAGGGGGCAAGCCACGCTGCTCTACGAGACAAAGGCCTGCGCATACTCGTACATCACAGACAGCAGGGGCAGGGAATGGATGGCCACACGGGGCGACGGGCTCTACGTGGACGGCACCGGCTACAACAAGGGCGACAGGCGGATGCACTGCCCGAGCAACGACCTTTGCGACTTGAAGGAAGACAAGCATGGGCGCGTATGGATAGCAACGTATGAAGACGGACTGCTCATGGCGCAGACAGACAACGGCGGGCGTCTGTCGTTCAGGCGCCTGCTCGACCGCAGCACCAACGAGAGCAGGCTCCACCAGATTGAAATCGACGCCATGGGAAGGATATGGGTGGCATCGAACAACGGCCTGTATGTGGCCGACACCAACAAGAAAGACCTGACCAACGACGACTTCAAGTGCTTCAACACAAAAGACGGCAGTTTCCCGTTCGACGAGGTCAGATGCCTGGAATACACCTCCGACGGCCACCTGTGGGCAGGCGGCAAGGGCTGCGGCGTGGTGAGATGCACATTCGGCAAGGGCCCGGCCTGCTTCGACCTCAAGATTCTTACCGACAGGGAAGGCTTGGCCAACAACAGCATTTGCTCTATACTGGAAGACAACGACGGCAATATATGGGTTGCAACCGAAAGCGGCCTGTCGCTGATATACGACCATGACATGAAGGTAAAGACCTTTCAGTTTGGCAAGATGCCGCAGCGCAACATCTACTCTGAGGGCAGCGCCATGCTCATGGGCGACGGACGGCTGCTCTTCGGCACTCAATACGGGCTTACCATAGTCAGCCCGCGGCTTGCCACCAAGGCGAACCGGGCCGACAGCACCCACGTCTACATCACCGACATCGAGATAAACGGCGTGTCGGCAAGTGACAGCGGCAGGTTTGAGCGGGCTCCGGGCCACGTCGACAGGGTGTCGCTCAGGCACAACGAGAACACCGTCAAGCTGTCGTTCTCAAACTTTGAGTATTCAAACATCGAGTCGTCGCTCTACCAGTTCTACCTCGAGGGCGCCGACAAGGGATGGCGGCAGATGACAAGCGTCAACCACGTGGAATACACCAACCTGCCCCCGGGAACATACATCTTCCACCTCCGGTCGCTGAGCGACAACGTGTGGAGCGAAGAGACGCAGCTGGCCATCGTGGTGCACCAGCCGTGGTACAACACATGGTGGGCATGGGTGATTTACCTCATGGTGGCCGCGGCCTTCGGGCTCTACGTCTACAACAACGCGAGAGAGAAGCTGCGGCTGCACCAACGGATGAAACTGGAAAAGCAGATGGCCGAGTTCAGGCTCAACTTCTTTACCAACGTCACCCACGAGTTCCGCACTCCGCTCGCCATAATACAGGGAGCGGTCGACAAGCTGGCCGACCACAGCGACCGACCGCCCTCGAAGGCGGCGCTGCAAACGGCCCGCCGGGGCACAAAACGGTTGCTGAAGCTGGTAAACCAGCTCATGGAATTCCGCAAGGTAAACACCGGCAACATGCGGCTTAGCGTTGAACGGGCCGACATCATTGCCTTTGTGAGAGACATTTACCAAGACTTCTGGAGCCTGGCCCACCAGAAGCGGCAGCAAATAACGTTCACTCCGTTTGCCAAGAGCCACGAGATGGAGTTCGACAGGCAGATGGTCGAGGCCATGGTATACAACCTGCTGAGCAACGCCGTGAAGTATACGCCCGAGCGGGGTGCCATATCCCTTTCGGTGAGGCTGGCCGGCAACAGCCTCGAGATAGTGGTCGAAGACAGCGGCCCGGGCATATCCGCCGAGCGCAGGCAGCTCATGTTCAAGCCGTTCATGGGAGGCTACGCGTCGCAGGGGGGCATGGGCATAGGCCTGTACAACGCCTACCAGATGGCCCTGCTGCACAAAGGCACGCTGACATACAGCCCGGGGGCCAACGGCGGGGGCTCGGTGTTCACCATCAGCCTGCCTGCCACCGGCGACGCCTACACCGACGGCGACAGGCGCAAGGCCATAGACACCACCACAACGGGCACGGAGAAGAAGGACGACAAATGTGAGCAGATTATCAAGGAACTGGTGCCCAAGGCGTTCAACGATGTGACCATTGCCGTCATCGAAGACGACCCCGACATGCGACAGCAGACGGAAAGCGAAATGGGCGTTTACTTCCACATCGACAGCTACGCCACCGGCGAGGCCGGGCTCGACGGGGTGGCGGCACGCAAACCGGCACTTGTAATCTGCGACGTGATGCTGCCCGACATCAGCGGATACGACATTGTGAAGCATCTGAAGACAAACATCGAGACGGCCGACATCCCCGTGATCATGCTTACGGCCCTCGACGACGACGCCCACAAGCTGAAGAGCTACAACGCCGGGGCCGACGACTACATGGTGAAGCCCTGCAACTTCCGCCTCCTCACCGGCCGCGCGGCCCAACTGATAAAGAATGCGCAGAAGGCCAAAAGGCGGGCGACGCAAGACAACGGCCATTGCGACACGCCTGTCGCCCAGGCAGACGAAATCAGGCTTATCATGTCGCCTGCCGACAAGAAGTTTATCGACAGGATGGATGCACTGATTCTGCAGAACATCAGCGCGCCCGACTTCACCGTGACGGCCCTTGCCGAGATGCTGTACATAGGCCGCTCAAAGTTCTTCAAGAAGGTGAAAGAGCTCACCGGCGTATCTCCCAACAAATATTTGCTGAACAAGCGCATGGAGCTTGCCGCCGAACTGCTGCTCGAGGGGCGGCTCAACGTGACCGAAGTAAGCTACAAGGTGGGCATAATAGACGCTTCGTACTTCAACAAATGCTTCAAGGCCAAGTACGGGGTGAGCCCGAAGCAGTATGGCAAGGGCAAGCCATGACGCCACAAGGCCGGCGCTGGCGCTGCGCCGCCCCACCCCCGCGGCATAGCCCACACAGCCCCGTGGCCACCTGCCACTCACGCCACAAGGCCGCGGCCTGCAGGCCATCGCATGTCAAGATATTTCATCCAGGGCCCGGTTTCCGGTCCTACCGTGTAACCATCTGACAGCCAAGACATTCCAGAACCACACATATCAACATGCAGCAAGGCCCGTTTCGCTTTCCGAAACGGGCCTTGCCGCAATGCAAAAGAGGCCGTTTTGAACGTCCGAATGGCTCTTTATGACTGGCATCAAGCATGATGTAAACTTTTATAATATATAATGCAGGAGCACGCGGGGGGCCTATTTGAACAGATACTTGCGCCCGTCGCACACATAGAGCCCCCGCGACGGGCGCTCCACCGCCACTCCGTCGATGGTGTACCACATCCCGCGGTCCATGCCGCCGGCACTGACCAGCCCGATGCCCGAGCCCGTGTCTACCACCGGCCTGACCACCTCGGCACCTGCAGCCTCGGTTGCCGGCAGCCGCAAGTAGGCCTGACCCGACAACAGGATGGGCGCCTTGAGCTTGTGGAAGTCTACCGAACCGCCGACAGACTGAAGCACATAGTTGCAACAATCAACGCCACCAACAGTCTCGGTGGGGCCTACAGCGGACTCACCAACCACCGGAACAAGCAGGTTGCGGGCAACGGCCGGGGCCGACTTCACCTGCGGCGCCCCCACGAGACACTCCTCGCCAATCACCACAACGCCCGTATTTGCCGGGATTGTGTCCACCTGCTGCAGCGTCAGCACGTCGGACGAGGCGTCATAGTCGGTGGCCACGTATGCCTTTATCATGCCGGCACAAGGCCTGACGTCGTATGCCTTGTCGCTGCTGAAGGTCACCTTGCCGTCGGCCCCAACCAATATCTGGACGTAGGGTGAAGCCACCTGTATGCTGTAGACATAGATTGCGCCTCCGTCTGAGTGGAAAACGAGGTCGACAGGCCCTGTCAGCGACTCCTTCACGCGCCACTCGTTGACCACCTTTCCCGTGGCCTTGCCGCCACCGCGGACCAGCTCCACCAAGTCGGCATTGTCGGTGGTGATGCCCCGTTCGCCCTTGGCCGACTCGGTGACGATGGTCACCGTCTGCCCCGGATTTACCTTAGGCACTGTCAGGTACAGGTTGTCGCCGTAAAGACAGATGTGGTTTCCGGGGTTGACAATGATGCGGTTGCCCGTGCTGCACTTAAAGAACAGCCCCTTGGTGGCCGGAAACACGTAGCCGTCTGAGGCCGCCAGTTCACGGTTTTCGGGCATTGCCGACGAATAGCGGTAGCCCAGCTTCTGGAACATGGGCCACGCCTTGTCGGCCTTGAGCCTCTCTTCGGCCTCGGGAGCCCACGCCTCGGTGAAGTCCCAGCGGCGCTCGGCCTCTACCTGCAGCGTGTCGCTTGCACCCGGCTTGTGGGGTTTCTCGGCCTCAACCATGTCGCCGTCGACAAGCCTCAGCTCTACGAGCTTGTTGTACATCTGCTTGCCCAGATACTCGGTCCAGGCCGAGTCGAAGTGCAGGGCGTCCGACCTCAGCCCAGCGTCGCTCATGTCGATGCAGTAGACATTGGGCAACTCGGCAGCCACCCGCAACTGTGCCTCCTCGACGCCGCGGCTGTACTGCTTGCTGGCATGCGGCACGGTGCCGAAGATGAACGGCAGCGTCTTGTCTTTCTCACGTCCGGTCTTGGCGTACACCGCCGCCCTCATGTAGTTTATCATGTCCTTGAAGTTCTTGTAATAGTGGCCGGCCTGCTTGCGGTCGCTCTCTCCCTGGTGCCACATGATGGCCTTCACGTCATAGCCCTGGGGCAACTTCGACAGCGTGACGTCGGCGCAGGCGGCAAAGCCTTCGGTAAGCGACTTGGTGAGCGACTTGCCCTTGTTGATGTCGCCTCTGTAGGCATTGTTGCGCCCTATCCACCCTTCGTCGGCGCACCAAACGGGCAAATGGCTGTAAGTGGCAGCCGTGTCGATGGCCGTTCCGCCGTAAGCGCACTTTATTGCGTAGAATTCTGTCTGCAAAGACTGCTCGATGAAGTAGTTGGTAATGTCGCAGAAAGCAAACCGCTTGTCGAACTTGAACTCGTGGAACGTACCGTCGCCCGACGACGTGACGTTGGTGTATCTAAGGTATTTGTACCCTCCCTTGAGGTAATATGGCAACTTGTTGACATACTCGCGGCCGTCGGCGTTCGACTGCCCCGCCGTTATGAACACAGAAGCCGGCTCCTGGGCCGTGGCGCAAACAGCACAGGCCGACAGCGCCACCGCCGCCAATGACTTGGCAATTTTATTCATTATGCTCATGATGACATTAACTTTGATTGGTTATGTTACTATAATAAAAGGGCGCGCACACCGCTGCGCGCGCCCTTTACATGTTGCCTTAAGGTCACTCCTTCACCATTTTGCGGTCGCCGACGATGTATACGCCGGGTGCAAGCCCGTCGAGTGCCTTGTCGCGGCATACCCCGCCACGCAGCTTGATGCCGTCGACAGAGTAGACATCCACGCGGGCCGCATCGGCCGCCACGCCCCCGATAGCGTCGGCAGTGGCCACCCGGAGCACTCCCTCCGACAGGAAGTCGGAGCTGTCCCACGTGATGTCCTGTCCCGGGCTGACAGTCTTGATGATGAACGAACCGCTCTGCTTGCCCTCGCCGTCAAACACATCAAACTCGTCGCCGGCTGCGAGCATGCGCCCTTCGGGCACAACCACCAGCACGGTGTCGGCATTGTGGGTCACAGCACCGTTGAACTTGTAAGAGTCATAGGTTCTCCTTGAGCCCGAACTGAGGCCGAGCCGCACCACGATGGTGCTGCCCTCGCCGAGCGTGAGGCTTCCCGTAGACTTCATCATGCCCGTCCTGTCGTCGTAGCCGGCAGAAATCACGCCGCCCTTGTTTACCACCATGGCAGCCGCCCCGGCGTAGCCAATGACACGGGCGCCGTCGTTTACAGTGATCGTACCGCTGGTGAGCGATGTCGGCGCGGCGGTGTAAGGATTGCAATAAAGGTCGAGCGCCCCCTCGTCAACCACCAGGTCGGAAGTGCTTTCTGTGCCGCTGATGGTCAGGGTTCCCGTTCCCCGCTTGGTAATGGTCTTGGCAGTGAGTCGCCCTGCATACTTGGTGCTGCTGTTGTTCTGGCCCACCTCGTAGCTGTCGATGCCGTTGCCCAGCTCGCAGTCGGTGGCCTTCGAGGCCAAAGAGCCCACAACCGTCTTCACCGCGCGGCTGTTGCCGCCGTTGTCGTTGTAGTGTCTCACGATGGCACCGTCGGCCAGCACGAGGCTCGTCATGCCCATGTCGGTGACGTTGTCCTGCAGGCGGAAGTTCTCGCCTTGTGCAGTCAGCGTTCCCTCAAACTTCGAGAAGTCGGCCCCAATGTCATTCCTCACACCGTCGGAAACGATGGTCAGGTTGCCCTTGCCGGTGAAGCTGCCGTTTATGTCGCCGCGAATGGTTCCCATGACGGTGTTGTCGGTGCCCTCAACCACGGTGACCTTGTAGTTGAACTCGGGCCTCGTGCTTGAATTGTTTACGTCGAGCAGGTCGACAGTGCCGCCTGCCAGCACCATTGTCGAGCCGGGCTTGCAGAACGTTGCGTTCCATGCGCCCGTGGCAACCTTGCCCTGTCTCACTATGAGGCCGGCAAACGTGTTGTCTCCTTCGTATGTAAAGTTAAGCTGTCCCGGGCCGTCTTTCACCAGGTAACCGTCGCCCATGACAAGCCCTTTGAGCGAGATGGTGCCCGAAGCCGACGCCACGTTGATGGTCGCAGTGTCGCTCAGGGTCACTATGTGGTCTGTGGCCATGTTGGTGGCGTCTACTTTCAGCGTGCCGCCGTTGAGCTGCAGGTTGCCCTGTTTGGCCGTCGAGGCGCCTATGGAGCTGTTCTTTCCGCCGTCGGCGAGGTTGGTCACAGTGAGCGTTCCGGCGTTGATGACGGTCGGTCCGGTATAGCTGTTGTTCACCAGCTTCATCCTCACTTCGCCCTTTCCGTTCTTTGTCAGGCCGCCGTTGCCGCTTATTGCCCCTTCGCCCGAGAGCGTATAGGTGCCGTTGTCAAAGTCGAACGTCACGCCATCCGTCACCATGTTGTCGGCCACAGCCACATTGCGGTTGGCCGACTCGTCGTTGAACACCACGGCATCGTTGGTTACAAACGGCGTGGCAGCGCCGCCTGCAACAAAGTTGTCGGCCTTGTAGTCCCACTTGTCCGACTCGTTTCCTGTCCACACAACATCCTTCATCGGGGCCCTCGACTCGTTGACAGTGAGCACAAGGCGGTTGCCTTCCACCGTCACGTCGCAGTTCACGCCGTCCAGTCCGCGCATGGCTATGCTGTCGGGGTCGGCCGTGAGCTTGCCGGAACACTCGGCCAGCACATAGCTTCCCACGGCTATCTGCCCTTCGGCGGCATTGATGGTAAACGTGTTTGTGCCTTCAAGCGTCAGGTCGCCATCAACCTTGACATGCCCCATCTGCGCTGCCGAGGCGTTGAGTTCTATGTAAACGTCGCCCGGCAGTGTCAGGCTCTTGCCAAAAGTCATTGTGCCAAACTTGTCGGCGTCATTTCCCGGCATGATGCGGCAGCCTTCGTAGTTGAGCGCCTTCTCAAACGAGATGTCGCCATTGAGCCTTGCCACGCCGGCCAGTGTGCCCTTGGCGCGCAGCTCGACCGGCCCGGCCACGGTGCCGTTGAGGCACAGCGTGCCTTCGCTTATTATGGTACGCCCGGTGAAGTCAAGGTTGATGTCGATGGTGGCAGTGCCCTGCTGCGACTTCCACAGCTCCATGTCGCCTGCCAGTGAGCCTGTGCCGTTGAAGGCATAGTCGTGACCCTTGGGGTTCATTATGTAAACGACCGAAGGCTTCAGCGTAGAGTTCACCTGTATTGGCTGCCCGTTTTGCCCGCTCAGGTCGAACACCACGCTCTTGCCGTCGGCGTAATCCTGCGCCGCAGTCATGTCAAACGAGGTGAAGCCCGAGCCCGACGCGCCCCATGTGCCGCCTCCCTGCCAACGCAGGTCGGTCACCATCACTGGCGGGAGCGGAGGATAGGGCATGTCGCCACCGAGGTAGAAGCCCGTGCACGGCATCTGGTAGTAGCCACGTGTGGTGCAGTCGAGACGGTAGTGCGGGTCTTCCTGCAGCGTGTAGAAGCTGTAGTCGGTGGGTATGTTGGTCGAATATGCAATCAGTCCGGTGCTGGTCTTGTCGTCCTGCTTCATGAGAACGAGCTCTTCGCGCCAGTCGCCGGTGATGTCGCCCATGAACGCCGGGCGCACGGCACCGCCCGCATGGACGGCCCATTCGCTCTCGCGCGAGAACTGAATGAGGCGCGATCCGTCGTACTTGGCCACGTGGACGTTGGTGCCGCGGCCGCTGCCGCCGCTCGAGGCAATCAGTTCGCGCTGCAGGTCGCCATCCCACCACACGGCCTCCACGGGGTAAGCGGTCTCCCCTTCCTTTATCACGTTGCCCTTGCAATCGTAAAGGTTGCCCATGGTCGAGAACACCTCGTAGCCCTTGTGGGCCGGGTCTACGTCGATGCACCGCCCGCGCCCCACGTCGCCGATGGTCGGCAGGTACCACTCTTTGATGTGCTCGCCGGTGGCGGCATCGTAGAGCAGCTGCCCCATCAGGTTGGTCTGCTGTATTGCGTAGACCTCGAGCCCGGGCCGGTCGGGGTCTATGTCGCTCACGTCGTAGCGGTCGCCGTGGCCTATTCCGGGCGACATGACGAGCCCCTTGACCGAGTTGACTGCATAGCCGCCGCCGAGCTGCTCGTCGATGCCGTCGCCATCGACGTCGGCCACGCGCAACTGGTGGAACTCTGCGGCCGGCGGATTGGCGCTGCGCATGGGCCACGTATAGGCGTGATGCCAGTTTTGGGGCTTTCCGCCCGTCCAGTCAAACGTCCACTCGCACATGTAGTAATGGTGGCCGTCGCTCTTTCGGCGGTTCATACACTGCACTGCAAGCGACGGGTGTATGCCATCGAAGTAGCATATCGAGAACGAACCTCCGAGGAAAGCATACTCCAGTCCGTTGTTGTCGTCTCGATAGTCGGCCCTGTTGTCGCGCCCGTAGCTGTCGGCCCCGTCGGTAACGGCCGAGTAGTTGAGTTCGGAGTGCACAATCTCCTCGCCCGTTGCGCCGTCGATTATCGACACATAATAAGGCGGGTTGCGCTTGCCCTGCTTGGTGTAGTCTACAATACCGTCGGCATCGGTGTCGGCATCCTGGCTTCCGCCCACGTAGCTTCCCCACGTCTCGGCGGCCTTGTTCCAGAAGCGCGTGCCGTCAGAGCTCTTCACAATCACCTCGGTGCGCCCGTCGCAATTGATGTCGTAGGCCACCACCATGTCGCCCTGGCCGGCGTCGATGTCAACGTTCGGGCCCATGTCTACCGTCCAGAGGCAGCGCCCGTCGAACGTATATGCCTGCAGCTTGTGGCTCGTGGTTGTGGTTCCGGGGTCGGCCTGCCCTGCCAGTCCACAGTATCTGCGGTCAACGAGCAGCGCGTCAAACTCGCCGTCGCCGTCGTTGTCCATGGGCCAGGCATACTTAAACTCGTAATTGTTGGGATTGAGCACCGCCCCCTCGAAGTCGATGTCTATGAACACATTGTTGTAAGCATGGCTTTGAAAGAGGAAAGGGGAGCTCTTGTCGCCTTCCGTCCCGTCGGGCGAAACCATGGTCACAGCCAGCTCGGTTCCGTAGGGTATGGTTGAAACCGTGGCCTGGTAGTTGGTGTTGACAATAGGTTCGGCGTTGACCTTGGTGTAGTCCGACGAACCTTGCTTACGCATGTACAGGTTGTACGTGCAGTTCTCGGGCTCCTGCGCCAGCTTGCGCCACGTCACGAGCACGTTGTCGCTGCCGGCCACGGCCACCACCGAGCGTCCCAGTTTCTGCTGTATCCGCTGTGCATACAGGCAGGATGGCAGCATGGCCGCCATCAAAAGACCGATGTAAAATTTTCTCATTGCCGTTTTGTCTTTTAGTTTTAAGCTGAGTTATGATAGTATTTTCTTCATCCGCATCACCCTCGGCAACCATGCGCGCCATGCTGCCGCGAGGTGCTACAAAAGCATTTAACGGCACAAAATTACCAAAAAACACCCGACATAAGCACGACAATCGTACAAAAACCGGTAATTTAGTACGCTTTGGCCCGCGGTTGCGGCACCGCAGCCTAAGCAAGGCGCGCCTCGGGGCTGCAATCTGCCGCCATGCGCCAACATGCCCGGGCCATGTGCCGGCGGCCGAAACGATGTGGCAAGGCAGCCCGGGCGGAAGGCCGCCGCAGGCGATGAAAAAACGCGACACGGCAGCGCAAAGCCACCGGACGCGGCCCAACAGGCATCCCACAAAGGCCGTATTGCAGTGCGGAACAGGCCGTTTCGGGGCGTAAAACGGCCCTTATGGCAACGCAAAACGGCAGCTATCGCAAACAGCTGTGGCACAGGCCGCAAGCTCGGCAGCAATTGACGGCAACGCCGGATGACAAAAAACCGACACGAAGCCTGCCGCGTTGGGCGGCCTGCCAATCCCTTGGAAGCCGGAGAAAGAAACAAAGCCATATCACCGGCGGTTTGCCGGCATGCAGGAGTTAAAAAAGGCCCGGCTTCACAGCCAGGCCTTTCCAGAAAAAGATATCTACCAAATGTACTTTCTAAAAACGTATTGTACTAACCAAAACTAACATAATCAAACTTTCATGGATGGCCGCCGCGAACAGCAGCCCGGCAGAGGCGCGCGCCCAACGGCAATCAGACCGTAGCGCGGCGCAGCCGACTCACGGGTGCAAAATTACGGCAACGAAACCATTGCAAAAGTATACTTTCGTCCGTTTTTTGGTAATATCGTACAAAAACGCTTTCGATATGTCTTCGGCAAGCCCGCGACGCGGTGTCAGCGCCCGCCTGCAACCACAGCCCCGGCCACCGCCTTTGCTATGGCCGCCGCCCCCTTGGCCGTGGGGTGAATGCCGTCGCGCTGCATCGAGTCAGACTTAGGGTCGAGCAGAGAATGGAGGTCGATGACCTGCAACTTGTTTTTCTTGGCCACCTTCTTTATCACGGGCATGATGCCGACCACCACCACAGAGTCGCGTATCTGGTTGTCGTCTTGCTTGCCGCGGCCGGTGTCCGAGGCCACAGGGCAGCACAAGTAGATGGCAGGCTTCGACGGCAGCGCCTTCAGTTCGTCGACCATCTGCTGCAGGTCGGCGGCAAACTCCTTGCCGTAGTTGTCCCAGTTGCGCGGCTTGCTGTCGTTGGTGCCGAGCTTTACCACCACGATGTCGGGCTCGAAAGCCTTGGCCTCGGCCCATGCCTTCTCCTTCATGTAAGGGCGGTCGCCATGGTTGAGCAGCGTGCGGCCGCTGACGCCGAAGTTGCGCACGCAGTATCCGCTGCCCAGCTGGCGCTGCAATTGCGCCGGATATCCCTGCACGTCGGCCATGTCAATGCCGTGCCCGTCGGTGATGCTGTTGCCCACGCAAGCCACGCGCTTGGCCCCGGCGTCGGGTGCCTTGAGGCTCTTGAGCCATGCCGAGAGCTCGCCGAGCATCTCGTTATGGTAGGCAAACGACGAGCGGAAGCCGAAGCCGTGGCCGCCCGAGGGGTATATGTGCATGGCGGCCGGTATGCCTGCGCGACGCAACGCCGTGTAGTAAGGCAGCCCGTTGGTCAGGGGCGGCACGGCGCGGTCGTCGCCGGCCATGACGATGAAGGCCGGGGGCGTCTGGTGGCGGCGCACCTGCTTGTCGTTGGAAAACTCGTCGACAAGGGCCTTGTCGGCTCTGCCGTCGCCCAGGAAGCCCACCACCGAGCCTTTGTGTGTGACGCGCTCGTTCATCGAGATGACGGGATAGAACAGTATCTGGAAGTCGGGGCGCGCGTCGATGGGTGCATGTGTGGCAGTGGTCGACGCCAGGTGGCCTCCGGCCGAGAATCCCATGATGCCCACGTCGTATGGATTCACCTTCCATGCCTGTGCGCTGTCGCGCACGGTGCGTATGGCGTTCTGTGCGTCAGACATGGGCAGCAAGCGGTCGCCCTTGGGCATGCGGTAGGTGAGCACGCAGTAGGCTATGCCCTGGCTGTTGAAGTATTCGGCCCAGTCGGTGCCCTCGTTCTGCATCGACAGATGCGAATAGCCGCCGCCGGGGCAGCCCACAATGGCCCGCCCCGAGGGTGTCTCGGGCAGGAACACCTGTATGTTCGACGCACCATCGGGCGTCAGGTTGACGGTCAGCTTGCGCGCCGTCTGTGCCTGTGCGGCCACTCCGAGGGCTGCCACGGCACACAAAAACAAAGTCTTCTTCATGCTTATTTTTCCTTAATGTTATTTCAGTAGTCAGTAACCGAATGCAAAAATACAAACATTAAGGCTAACGCCACGCTGCTTAACGACATTTAACCCTAACAGGGCGACGGTGTGGGGCAGTGCCGGCAGCCACACGGCACCGCCCCACCCTGCAAAGTCAGAACACATAGTCGCCCGAGCCTATCTGGCGCACGGTGCCGTCGGGCAGGTGCACCTCGGCCGTGGTGTTGGCCGGCACAGACACCGCCCACCTGACAGCAGAGCCCTCGCGCCACCACTCGCTGCGTATGGTGCCATACGGCGAGCGGTGGGAGGCGGCCACACGGGTGAGCCGCCTGATGCTGAAGTCGGGCTTGAGCACCACCCGCTTGAACCCGGGACAGGCCGGGTCGGGACTGATGCCGGCCAGGTGCTCGTAGCACCAGGGCAGCAGGTCGCCGAGCAGCATGACGTGGTTGCCGCTGTTCATCGACGGGTTGGCGGTGTCGCCGTTCCACAGTTCCCAGATGGTGGTTGCCCCGCGGCTCACCATATATCCCCATCCGGGGTAGGTGTCGGTGGTGGCCAGGTCGTAGGCCAGGTCGCCGCGCCCCATCGCCGACAGCTGGCGCATGAGCCACTGTATGCCTATGACGCCCGCGCTGACATGCTTGCCGTTCTTGGCCACTATGGTGTTGACAAGACTGTCGGCCACGCCACGGGCGTAGCCCTCGGGCACCATGCCCATGGCCAGCGGCAGCAGGTTGGCCGTGACAGTGCCGTTTGAATAGCGGCCCCGGCAGAGGAAGGTGTCGTTGACGGCCTTCAGCGTGGTCTCGGCATCGCGCGAGTATGTCTCGGCATCGGCATCCAGGCCGAACAGCCCTGCATAGCGCTGCATGAGCCGGCACAGATAGTAATAGTAAGCCGACGAGATGAGCCGCCCGTCGGTCTTGCGGGCCGGGTCTTTGCTGTGAACGAGCTTCGGCGACTCCGGCGGAACGCACCAGTCGCCGTAGCGGTCGTATGGCACGAGCCCGCCATCATAGTTGTCGCGCCTTATCATGTCGAGAAACCTCTTTATCGACATGTAGCTCTCGCGCATGGGGCGCAGGTCGCCATACTGGCGGTAAAGCATGTCGCAGGCAAAAGGCAGGGCCGCCGGCCACGTGATGTTGGTGTTGTACAGCCTCCAGTAAGCAGGTGTCACGTCGCTGATGCGGCCGTCGGCACGCTGCCCGTCGCGTATGTCGGCAATCCATTTAGCATACAGCGAATGGTTGTCCATGAGGTAGCTCTCGCCCAGGCAGCCCGTGGTGCGGTCGCCGAGCCACGGCATTCGCTCGTCGCGCTGGGGGCAGTCGACGGGCATTCCCTTGTAGTTGCTCCTCACGCCCCGGCGCGCATTGGCCACTATGGCGTTGAGCATGCTCTCGCCCCCGGCCTCGTAGGCGGCGAAGCCGGTGCCCTCATCGTCCATGCGGTCGGCAATGAGCTCGCGCACCACGTCGCATTCCCCGATGTCGTCGACGCCAGTTATCTCGGCATACCGAAAGCCGTAGTATGTAAACTCGGGCGCCCAGCGCCGGCTGCGGCCGTCGCCCACATACCAGGCCGTGGCCTCGGCGCTGCGCAGGTTGGCCACATAGAGGGCCGAGTCGCCCGGGGCCAGCAGCTCGGCATGGCGTATGCGCACGGTATCGCCGGCAGCGGCCCTCAGCGTGAGGCGCAGGCGCCCTGCCCCGTTTGTGCCGAAATCTACAATGTGGCGCCGCCCGTAGCTGCGCACGGCCACCGGGCGCTCCGACGAATAGACGCTCATGGCCGGCGTGACATTGCCGCGCAACACGCCACCGGGCGCGGCCACGACGCGAGCCCTGGCCCAGCTGCTGTCGTCGAACGAGGCCTCGGCCCAGCCGGCCACGCACCGCCGGGCATCGAAGAGCTCGCCGTCGTACTCGTTGGCATAGCGTATGGGGCCGCCGGCAAAGAAGCGCCAAGTGGAGTCGGTGACTATGGTGTCGGCCTGCCCGGAGGCATACTCAACGATGAGGTTGGCGCGCAGCTTGGGGTAGCCGTAGGTGGTGCGCACGTTGGTCTGGTAATTCTGTGTCTGGGCAAAATAGTGGCCAGGGGCAAGGGCCACGCCCACGGCATTGCGGCCCGCAATGAGCGAGGTGACGTCGTAGGTGTCGTAGGCCACTGTCTTGGTGTAGTCGGTGGGCACGGGCGTGAGCACGTCGGTGCCCACCCGCCTGCCGTTGATGTAGAGGGCGTAGTTGCCCAGTCCGGAAATGTGGATAGTGGCTCGGCTCACGGCCTCCTTGCCGGCCCGGAACTCCTTGCGGAAGCAGCGCACCGCCATGCGGCTGTGGCGCTCGGCAACGTCGCCGGGCAGCAGCGAGTCGAGCCCAATCCATTGTCCCCGCCAGTTTTCTGGCGACATGAGGCCCGTAGACCACGACGACGGCTCGCTCCACACGGCGTCGCCGACGTTGGTCTTGACAAGCACACGCCAATAGTATTTGCGGTTGGGCTGCAAGGGGGCGGCCTTGTAAGCCACCCATTGCGACGAGTCGGAAGCCACGGTGCGGCTGTCCCACACGTCGCCCACCATGCTCCGCGCATTGTCTTCGGAAGACGACACTATGATACGGTAAGACTCTTGGCGGACGTTGCGCCCGGAAGAAACTATCTGCCAGCCGAAACGGGGAACGGCAACGTCGATGCCCACAGGGGCCACACGGCCCTCTACCGTGAGGCGCGAAAGTCTGACGCCCGATGCCGACGCCGCACAGGGCGGCATGAAGGCCAAGGCCATGATGATGTTGGTAAACTTCATAATTGCGATTTGTTTTGTGCGGGCCCATAGCAGACGACGGCCCGGGGCACCCGGCAGCCACAGCCGCCACTGTTGCCTCCAACCGCCGATGGGCGCCGAAAGTCATTGGTAAACGGTTTGTTGGCGCATCACTCTGTGTATTGCAGTATAAACGACTCGGCCACCGGAAGGAAACGGTCGTGCCCCCGCGAATTGAGGTGGGCCGTGTCGCGGGTGCCGCCACCCTGGAAATAGATGCGCCGGAAAGTGGCGCTGCCGGCATAGATGCCACCACGGCGGGCAGCGTCGAACACGGGTATGCCGTAAGAGCCGCACACGCTGAGCCTGGCATCGACCACACGCTCGCGGTTGCTACCGGCAAAGCCATCGCACACCCACGGCGTGAAGAAAACTATCTGGGCACGTGGATATTTCTCGATGAGCCCGCGGCAGAGCACGCCGAGGCGCTCGCGGAACAGGCCCATGCCTATGCTGTCGAGGCGGGCGGCATCATTGTGCCCGCCAATGACTACGACGAGGTCGAGCGAGTCGGCCATGTCGGCATAACGGCGGTACATGCCTTCGCCCCAGCGGGCAAGGTCGACGGAGATGCAATTGCCGTTGCGGCCGTAATTGTGATACCTCATGCCATGCTTCATGGCAAACTTATAGTGCCATGTGTTCTCTACCGGCTCACGGTGGTTGCGCACATAGCTGTCGCCGATGACACCCATCTTCTTGCCCATCAACGGGTCGGGGTCGCCGGCCACGGCACTGGCTGCGGCTATGATGGCGGCAGCCATAACTAACAGTATTTTCTTCATAAACAAAAAAACATGCATAAACGTAAACGGTAACGGCAGGCTGCCGTGTGACCACGTCACGCCCGGCGCCCTTCAGTCATGCCGGCATGCGGGGCAGCTGTCAGCGCCCGCCACTGCCGGCAGGGCGAAGCTCGAAGCGGTCTATGTCGACAGTCCAGCCGTAGGGATAGCCCATCTCGACGGTGTTGAACCCCTTGCGCAGCGTAACGGGTATGGTCACCGTGGCCAAACGCTCCCCGGAGGCGAGGTCGTAGAGGCGCGTGGTTGTGCCATTGACCGTGACCTCGAGCCTGCGGCGGGCGGCGGGCACATAGGTGATGGTCATGTCGTAGGCGCCGCCGCGGCTGCTGTAGACGTCGCTCCAGCGGGCTATGTTCTCCTTGCGACCGCCCAGCCACGACACCACCATGCCCCCCGAAGCGTCGGGGTTGGCGGCATAGAGCACCTGGTGCTTCACCTTGCCCAGGGCATCGAAACAGGGCAGGTAAGCCCACTCGGCCTCATAGGCCACCGGGTCGGTGCGGTAAAGGCCCTCGGCACGCAACAGGCGCAGGCTGCGGGCAGGCAGGTCGCACACTATGCTGTCGCTGACGGGCTCCAGGTCGCAACGCCTTACAAGGTCGCGCAGCCTCACCCGGCCGCCAAGCTCGAGCAGCGACAACGGCACATTGAAGTGGCAGGCAGAGTCGGACGGGTTGTAAAGGGCCACGGCACGCTCCGTGCCCCGCCTGCGCCCGATGTCCTTGGTGAGCACATAGCCCTCGCCCTCGTGCTGAACGACGTAGGCCTGCAGCCCGAGCGGGTCTTGGTTGAGGGCTATCAGCTCTTCGTTCTTTATGAGTGAGAGCGACGCCTCGGGTATGGTCTGCATGTCGCAGCCTATCATGAGCGGCGAACTCATGATGCACCACATGCCGAAATGCACCTCTTCTTCATTGCGGGGCATGCCGCGGCCAATCTCGAGCATGTCCATGTCGTTGTAGTGTCCGCCGCCACAATAGGCCGACAGGTATAGGTTGAGGTCGATGATGCGCTTGACCGACGACCAGCGGGGGCGTATGTCGGGGCTGATGCGCCACGAGCGGGCAATGCTGCGGGCCCATGTGCCGGGGAAAGCCCAACGGCAGATGTTGATTTCCACGTCGCCACAGCCCACACTTTTGAAGGCCTCGCTTATCTCGGTGTATCGGCGGCGCTCGTCGAGGTTGAGCTCTGTGCCCGCCCCGCAATAGTCTATCTTGATGAAGTCGAAGCCCCAGTCGTTGAAATAAAGCTCGGCATCCTGCCGCTCATGGCCGTACAGGCCGGCCCAGAACCCGTTCTCGTCGTTGTCGTAACGCGAGCCGCATGTGTGGCTGCCTGCATCGGAATATATTCCGGCTTTGAAGCCCAGCGAGTGGATGTAGTCGGCCACGGGCCGCAAGCCGCGCGGGAAACGCTGCGGATGGGCATGCATGAGGCCTGTGCTGTCGCGATAGCCGAAAAAGCCGTCGTCGATGTTTATGTAACGATAGCCTGCCGCCTTGAGGCCCTTGGCCACCATGGCGTCGGCCTGGCGCATGATGAGCGTGTCGCTGATGTTTACATGATAGGTGTTCCAGGAACTCCAGCCCATCACTGGCGGGTCTGCAGCAGCAGACTCTTCTGCTGACGGCGAGGCCACTGCACGGACTGTTGGCGGGGCTGCCATGCAGGCAAAAGCATTATGCAGGCAAGCCAGGGCCAATGCACAGCCATAAAGGGATAAACGGTTGAAATATGTCATCATTATATGTATTGATTGTTTCTCTGACGCCAATGCCGGCCTGCGAGCCGCTGCCATGGCACTGCGGCAGCCTCTGCCGGCTTTCGTGCGCAAAGTTAAGCATCGGCAACGACAATGGCATTGTCATTTCGTACGAAAAATATGAAATACGTACGAAAACGTCCCGCGTGACGGCGGTGTAACAAATGAACAAACAAAATGGCCGCATGCGCGCCCGTGCGTGCATGCGGCCATTGCATGTGAAAAAACTCAATTTATGGCATTACTTCATCGGAAGATACCAATTCTGCTCGTCTTCAAGATTCTTGACCGGATTCTTGAACGCCAGCTTGCGGGCAAGCCAACGGCCTCCGAAGTTGGTGCCGTAGCCGGCAGGGCTCGACTCGTTCTTATGGCGGGCCAGGCGCATGAGGTCGGCATAGCGGCAGCCTTCGAAAGCAAACTCCATGGCGTACTCGTCGCACAGCAAGTCTTCTACAGCATTGACGATAACGGCGAGAGAGTCTTCGCTGCCGGCAGAGGTCACTTCAAACATGCTCTCTATCTCGTCGAGCTTGCGCAAAACCTCGGTGTCCATCTGATAGAGCGAGTAAACGCCGTCGATGCCGCTGGCGTCGCTGCAACCATGGCGATGGATGCCGTAGTTGCGCGCCCCACCCGTGCCGCTGAAGATAGAGGCACCCTCGCCTATCAGGAACGGATAGCGACCGGTGAGCAACTCCTTGGTGCCATCGGTGATGTAGGTCGTATCCGTGAGCAGGTTGGTGGTAAGGCCGTCTTTCAAGATGGCGAAAGCTGCGTCGGGATAACCCATGCGGTTGAACGCCTCGGCCAGATGCAGCCACACGGTGGAAGAACGGTAGAGAATGATCTGCGGTGCATAAGTGAACAGCCTTTGATACTCCATGGTGTCGACGCCGCCCACATTGCTGCGCTGAACCACGCGAGCCTTTGCACGCTGGTCGCCAATGCTGAGCGCGCCCTTCTCGTTCTCATGGCCGGCAAACCTCGACGTGTAGTAATAAAGAGAGTTGTTGGCCAGCGACTTGTAGGCAGAGGACGGCACTATCTGCTGCTCGTCCATGAACTTGGCCTGATACTTCTCGTCCGTAGTGGCATCTTCGTCGCCGGAAGTTAGGTAATAGTCAAAACCGAACAACTTGGGTATCTCCGACGTAACTCCCTTAAACTTGTTCAGCGCCATGGGGAGATAAGTGATGCGACCGTCGAGTGACGTTGATGTAGATATGAGAGAAAAGTTATTAGAGAACCATTGGCCGGAAGACTCTGGCAGGAAGTCGTTGGGCAAATTGAGATCCCACATATTCCACAATTCAACAGGAGAACGCTGGTCGCTGGCCACCATCTTATACTTAAGCAGGTACTTGAAGTAATAGTCGGCAGCCTCGGCATAGCGCCCGGCCTCAAGATAGAGCTCGCCAAGGATAACGTCGACGGGGATGCACATTGAGCGAATGTAATCGCTGCCAATGACACCATTGCCGTAGGGCAGGTCGAGCCCACTGTAACGCCTCAACGCGGTGTTGCCCTCGTCGGCCAGGCGTGCAACAATCTCCTTGATGCCAAGCTCCTCAGACTTGTCGTTCTCGATGTCGCTCAAAGAGGTGAGCGGCTTGGTCACGAACTTCACCTTGCCGTAATTGCGGGCAAGCTGCAAGTAAGCCCACGCACGGAAAGCCAGCACGGTGGCATACTCCGACTGTGTGACATTGTATGTACCGTCATACAAGGTGGTGTCGCGATTGGCAATGTAGTAGTTGCAGTTGTTGATGATGCGGTAGTAAACGTAAGCGCTGTCGTACTTGTTGGAAGCCGTGGCGCTGAAGTTTGCCATTTCACGCAAGTTGAGGTCTGAATGCACGGTGACGTCGACCAGGTCGCCACGCATCTCATTCTGAATGTAGTAGGCGTCGGCAGCCTGCTGCACTGCCTGCATTATGCCCAGCACGTAGAACAAGGAGTCGGAGGCCTGCCCGATGGAGGGCAGCTCAACCTCGCGGCTTGTCTCAACGTCGAGCATATCGCTACATGACGACACAAAGAGCGTCATCATACAGATAACTGAAAATATTATCTTCTTCATGATTTCGTTTTCTTATAGATTTATCTTCACTCCAAAAGTAAATGCACGGCTTTGGGCAAGGTTGCCACAATCTATGCCCTGGTACAACGAACCGCGGCCAATGCTGAACTCGGGGTCGTTGCCAAGATAATTGGTAAGAGTAAACAGATTGACTGCCTCTGCCCACACAGCAAGACCCTGCAGCCAGCTGAAGTTGACAGGAACGCGGTATGTCAGCTTGAGGGTCTTCAGGCGCAGATAGCTTCCGTCTTCAATCCAACGGTCGCTGAAGCGGCTGTTGCCCATCGGGTCGCCATAGGCTATGCGCGGAATGTCGGTCACCTGGCCTTCATAGTGCCAGCGGTCGGTCATTGCCACCTGCTGATTGTAGAAGTTGCTGCCCGAGTTGAGTATCATGCGCTGGTAGTTGAACACGTCGTTGCCGAGGCTGTAGTTGAAGTTGAGGCTGAGCGTGAAGTTCTTCCAGTTGACAGAAGCAAAGATATTGCCGTAGATGTCGGGATTCGGGTCGCCGATGACCGTACGGTCGCTCTCGTCAATCTTGCCATCATCGTTGCGGTCGACGAAGTGGATGTCGCCAGCCTGGAAATACATTTCCTTGCCGGTGTTGTCGAGCATGTAGAGATACTCATGGCCACCGTCCTGCTTTGCTGCTGCGCGTGCGGCTGCATCGTCGGCAAACACACCGGCTGTCTCGTAGCCGTAGAACAGGGCCACAGGGTTGCCCACAGAGGTGAGGATGTTGTCTTCGCCATATATAGAAGAGAGGTAATCGCCATCAGGCAACGACTTGACCTCGTTCTTGTAGTGGCCCACAGTGGCGCCAATCTCGACATCCCAGTCCTTTGCCACGACGGGCTTGCCGGAAAGCATGACCTCGAAACCGGTGTTTTGAATCTCGCCACTGTTGGTCCAGTAGTTGTTCTGGCCGGCAATCGGGTCGGTGAAGGTCTTCAGAGTGAGCAGGTCGCTCGTCTTGTTGATATAGTAATCAAAGCTCAATGCGACACGGTTGTGCAGCAAGTTGGTCTGCAAGCCCACGTTGAACTTCTTCATCGTCTCGCTCTTTATCTTGTCGTTACCGATGTTCTTGAGCTGCAAGCCGGCCTGGTTGTCGTACTTCACCATGGCGTAAACGGTGCGCACGGCATTGCTGGCAATGTCGTCGTTGCCGCTGATGTCGTAGCCAACATTGAGGCGCAGATAGTCAACTCCGGCATTCTTCGGGAACCACTTCTCGTTGGTAACCACCCATCCGGCCTGTACACTGGGGTAAACCTGCCACTGCACACCGAACATGCTGAGCCCGTCGCTGTTGTCGCCGAAACGGCTGTTGGCCTCGCCAAGGAGCGACAGTGTGAGGAAATAACGGTTCTGGTAGTTATAGTCTACGTTGCCGTACCACTGTATCTGCTTCCATACATCATTGGCACCGAAGGCCGAGATGATGTTGTTGGTGTTGGCAGAAATCTGCGGGTTCTTGTCGTCCTGGCGCGTTGTGTACTGGGTTGAGATACCGTCGCCGTCGTACGAGAAGTAATTGTAACGGAAACCAACGAAAGCGCTCAGCGAGTGGGCACCGAAGATGTGAGAGTAGCTTACTCGCGTGTTGCTGAGGATGTTGTTCTCCTTGGCATAATATGTAGAGAACTGGTTGTAAACCAAGCCTACATCGGGTATGTTGAACCCGGCCACACCCGTGTTAGGACGGTAGTAGCGCTGCGAGTTGCGGTTGAGGGTATAGCTGAACGCTGTGGTAATGCGCCAGTCGTTGCCCAACTTAAGCGTAGGCTCCAACATTGCCTGGAAGTAGGTGTTCTCAAGGAAGTTCTTGTTGTCGCCGTGAGCCTGCGCCAGAATGGCCACAGGGTTTGAAAGCGAATGCTCCGTGCCGACAGCGTCAAACAAGTCGTCGGCCTCGCTGAGCAGGTTGGAGAATCCTCCCAGGTACTGGTTGTACTGGTAAGGTGCAACCAGCGGCGACTTAATCTGAGCGAGGAATGTGGGCGATGTAGGTGTTGCGGCATCGAAGTCTTCCTGCACGCCGTCGTCTTTCAGGTCGTTCTGCATTCGCGAAATAGACAGGTTGAACTTGGTTGAGAGATTCTTAAGGATGTTGATGTCGGTGTTGAAGCGAACGTTCATCCTATTGTAGGCATTGCCTTTTGAGGTTGTCTCGCCATCGACATAGCCCACAGAGAGGTTGTACATACCGATGTTGTCGCCTCCTTGCACATTGATGCTGTAGTTCTGCGTCAATGCCGTCTGGTAAACCTCGTCCTGCCAGTCGGTGTTGTTATGATACGTATGGTAGTAATAACCATTGGGATCATCGTTGAGGAACTTGAATGCCGACGAGTTGACGTCGAGGTTGGGCACTGTGCCGAGCATCTCGGTAGCATAGATGCGATACTGAGAGGCATCCATGACGGTCTGCAGGCGTGGCATCAGCGTCACGCCTACCGAAAGGTTGGCGTCGATTCGCGTTGCCATGCTATGGCCACGCTTGGTCTCGATGAGGATGACGCCATTGCCGCCGCGGGCACCATAGAGGGCTGTGGCGTTCTTCAGCACCGTCACCTTCTCTACGTCGGCAGGCATGATATTGCCCAGCATATTGAAGAAATTGCCGCTGTGCAGCACCGCACGGTCACGCTGCATGTCGAGCTCTACGCCGTCGACGATGATAAGCGGCTGCGAATTAGCATTCAGTGAGTTGATGCCTCGGATAAACATGTCGCCTCCGACGCCAAGCATTGCCGAACGCTGGGTGGTGCGCATGTCTGCCAGCAACTTGTCTTCAAGCTCTGTGTCGAGGGTGTAGTTCTCTGTTGCATCAGACTTGATGGAACGCGAAGCCGTGATGTTCGTTGCGTCTTCATACATCGGGCGATACTTGTCGCTCAACATATAGATAACGAGATCGTCGCCCTTGCCGATGGCAACCTGCTGCGATAGGAACTCTGGCGAATAGACAAACAGCGAAGTGGTGAACTTGGGTACCTTGATTTCGAACTGCCCCTTCTCGTCAGTCATGGCCGTGTAACGGGCGTTGCCAAGCGCCTTGACCTGAATACCGGCCAAAGGCTTCTTGCTGGACTCCTCGAATACGGTTCCCTTGACAGACAAGAGTTCATACTTCTCCGGCTCAATCTTTGGAGCTCGCTGAACCGAAGAGGCCTGCTCATCGTCGGCAGCAACTTCATCCTGAGCGTAAGCCGGCACAGCCAACCCCACTAAAAGTGCGAAGAAAGCGTTCCTGAAAAACGACTTATGGATATTATATATAACAGTGTTCATAATCTTTCATCTTCTTTTTTTAAGTACTCGTCATAATCAACCGGACGGAGAATCAAACCGGCTATACGCATCCTGTTGCCATAGTTCTTTTCCTTTGAACTATAAACGTTGCGGTTAATCTTGACACTGACATACGGCTTGCAATCATCGCTGATGCCAACGTATGCATATGGGAAGTCAACCTCACCAACCAAGAATGTGTCTATCTTGTTGAGATTGGCCGAGTCGGTGAGCAGCTTGGTAAACTTCTTGGTAGGAGACGAAGCGGTTCCGATATTGCCTTTCTCGTCCATATAGTTCAGATTGACGTCAAACTGGATGATCTTCTCTTGCTCGGTTGAGTTCTTGTTGATGCAGGCCGGCACGAAAACGACATAGAGGTTGTATTTCGTCGACCTTATCCCATTCAGATAGAAATATGCCTCCGGACGAGCCGTTCTGTCGTTGTTGGGAACGAGGTCGATATACCTTGATATGTAGTCGCCAACGCTCTCGTTGAAATCGTAGGTCGTCACCTCGACAGTGTTGACAGCGGCCTCCTTTACCAAAGGACGTACATCGGTGCTGTAAACATTGACGCTGAGCTCGGGATTCCAAACCTCCCAGGGCTTAAGAGCCAAAGAGTCGACACGGCGTGCATAGCCGTTGCTCATCTTCTCGGGAGAGCCGATAGTGTGAGACACTATTTCCTCGCCACCAGAAAGCTTGATACGGGAAGTTGTCATGAGGGTGTCGAGCAAACCATTCTGCGGGCCGTCCACCTCGTCAAGCCAGAAATTGTACTTGTTGCTATGGGCAAGTATAAGGCTTGAGCCAATGCAAAGCTTTGCAAGAGAGTCGGTCAGGTAAGCCCCATCATAATCCTTGTTGGCCTCGCTCTTTGTCAGCACAGACCCTACTCCGTCGGTAGTGATAGGATAATACTTGGTCTCTGTGTTGTATTTGAACGAGTTCTTGATCTGGTCGTATGAGCTGGTGTATGCCTCATCAGTTGGCAACAGCATGGTGTACATACTGTCCTCATTGTTAATCTGGGCATTCAGCTCCCTGAACAAGGTGTTGTTCATTATCATCACAGAGTCGCTGTAGGTCTGCCGGCCCAGAGAGTCGATAGGCCCGGGCACACTGTTCTTGATATCCAACTCCTCTGACTCATATTTCGCAAAATATGCAGCAATGAGGCTGTCGGTGTCTGCCTGGTCGAAGATATACTCATAGATGTTGGGCAAGTATTGCACCGCTCCGTCCATCACGTGGTAAATACCGTTGATGCTCGGATTGTTGAGGCTAACTATGTTGTGGTCGCCGTAGGTGCATCCCTCAATGTTTTGCAACTCAAACGACTTCTCGTTCAAGGTGTGAACACGCTCGTTGATGCTTGAAGACACCGTGAAGTTGTAGTCTGCCACATGGCTCTTGATAAACCTGTCGACGAGCGACGTGCTGTCCATCTGGTCGTAAGTGGCATAGTCGAAGGTGCCGTTCTGCGGTGCCCACACGGTATAGAATCGAGTATTGCCAAGCTCCTTGTCGTAGCCAACTTTATAGAGCAATGACGCAAACTCAGTAAGGTCGCTGCGCGAAGAAATGTTCTCCCAAAGAGTCTTCTTGCTTTCAGGCGAACCTGTCTTGTACGCTTCGTTGTAATCATCGAAGTCGGTGCATGAAGCAGCAAGCAATGTTGCAGCTGCTATCATGCTGTATATACATTTGTTACGTATCATAATTCTTTTTTGATTTTACAAGGAATCAATACCAATCCTCAAGATATTGCTGGTTCTGAGCCACACCTATCGGAACAAACTCTATATAATCAATCTGGAACTTGCGCTCAAGGTTGCCGTCGTCGAGCACTGTCTTGAGGCGGAGCCAGTAGTCTTGCTGACGCAACTGGCGTGTGTCGAGGATGCGGCGGAACTGGTGAGGGATGAAGCGCACGATAAAGGCATCGGTGCTCTCGTTCTGGCGCCTTACTGAAAGTGGGCCACGCAGGAATCCGTGTGAACGCATTATCTTGTCGGTCTCAAGTCCGCGGTCGGCGTAAGCCTCGGGGTGCAACGACTCATCGTCAAGCCTTACAAAGCCCATGGCCTTGATGGCTGGGTCGTTCTCGTCCATGGCCATGCGCATGTCGAGAGGTATGCTCAGAGGCTCCATCGATGCTATCTCGGGCTTGTCGCCGATATACAGCTGAAGCATGGTGCCGTGGGGCATACAGTCAAGGTTGATTCGCATCTCGTATGTTCCGTCCGGCACGGGCGGGAGCTTGATGGCAAAGTCGAACACTCCCATTCCCTGGAAGGAGTCGCCTTTGTATAGCGAGTATGCCTTTGAGCCCGGGTCGGCCACGAGGTTCATGTCCAACTGGGTATTGTTGCCGTTGAACACAACCACATTGTCGAAATAGTCAATCGGGAAACGTACGCGGCCAGCCGACTTTCCACTGTTGAGTGCTGTGATATCCTTTACATAAGCGCCACGGAAACCGTTGTCCATCGTCTCGCCGAGCAGGGTAAGCGCATCGAAACGCATGCGCTCGTTGAGCACACCCAATGGCACTTTGCCATCGTAAAGCAAGATGTCCTTGATAGGATAGACATATCCGTTGAGCGGCTGCTTGAGCGAGTCGACGTCAACCTCAACGCCTTTGTACACCATCTGGTGCATTGCTGCAGAGCCGACTGTCTCGATTCCATCGGTCAGGGTGTTGTTCTGGACATAGCGGTTGAGGTAAATCTTGTCGCCCTCTGATGTCACTTTCCATGCCTTGATGAGCGTCATGGGAAGCATTGTCTCGTAATAATCGTATGCGTCGCCGGTGCATCCATGAGTGGTGTGGGTGTTGTTCTTGAACGCCAGCACATTTGCATTGACAGCTGTCTTGAGTATGTGATAGCTCACGAACATGTTGACCACGTTGTTCTGCTTGGTATAGTCAGACGACATGTCGACCTCAATGTTATTGTTACGGAAGTAGTCGTACCATCCGGAAGTCATGCTGCGCGAACCGGAAGCGGCATTGCCATACCACTCCTTGCACTTTGCAACAAGGTCGTCGAAGTTGTTGATGCCGTTAGCCTTGAACACATCGTTGGTCTCGGCAAACACAGTGAAGCCTTTCTTGCACTCGGTCGGTATATAGTAACCGTCCTTTGAAGCGGGTGCCTGGGCCGAAAGAGTCTTATACTGAGTCTCAAGCTGCTTGTCAAGACCCGTCCGCTCGAGTGCCTCATAGAATATGGAGAAGTGTACAGAGTCGGTCTGGAGCTCGCGTGCCACAAGCTTGTTTGAACGCTGGATAACCCTGTCAACAGCATGCACGATACCATTCACCACCTCATAGTCGCACAGCGTGCGGTCTATAGGGGCATTGCCATTCACAAGAATCTGGCTTCCGCTTGCACCGGCAGTGATGTAACGGCCGAGCAATGTGCGGTATGTAGCACCGGTAGAGGTAAGCATCTCGGTGGTGGTGAGCTCGGTCTTCAGCAAATGGAACATGGCGATGTCTTCGCAAAGGCTGTCGCTCAGTCCCTCGAGAGAGTTCTCCGTCATGCCGTTGTGAAGCAAGTTGCCGGCGTCGTCCACGCTTTCCTTGTCATTATACAGACTGTCAATATACCTCATCACAGCCCTGTTGTTGGGTGCAAAGCAAGTATACTCTCCATAAGAGCTCAATATCCTGTCTTGTCCTGAGCGCTGCAGAATGTAATTGAAGTTGCTATATGCCGAATCATTGTTTACAAGGAAGTCATAAATGGTCTCTCCCGTAAAAGTGAATCGGTTAGACTCATCCGGCTCAGCCGTACAGGAAGACAATGCTATACACCCGGGGATGAACACAGCCCCGACTGCCTTAAGCAATGATTTCACGTTGATTTTCATATTCTAATTTCCTTATTATTGTTTCTGAATACTTTCCATTTTCTCGTATGCCGGGTTCTGCTTCAGCAAGAAGTTGACTTTCATCTCACTTTGCTTAACCGGGAAGTAGAGGTAAGGCTCAGACTCCATTGACATCTGCACGTCCGAACCGAGGATATTGCCGAGTATAGTGCTGGTCTTTGCCATGTTCGACAGTCCGCCCATCTCGCTCAGAAGCATATCGGGATGGAGAAGTGCCGACTGGTCGTTGGCATCTCCCGAACGCAGGCTCCTGTAAGTGTAGCGCATCAGGTCGAACCAGCGCTTGCCTTCGAAGCACAGCTCACGCTGACGCTCCTCGAGCACGAGCTGCTCCATAGCCGACTTTGAGTTGTAAGAAGAGAACTGCAGTGTGTCGGTGGCTGTGGGTGAAGATATAGCCAGTGAGCGCTTGTTGACCGTGTTGACTATGCTGAACGCACGCTGGAGGTTGTTGGCGTCAGAAGCCTCAAGCTGCACAAGGGCCTCTGCCTTCATGAGCATCACGTCGGTGAGTCGGTAAACTATCCAGTTCTGGTCAATCTTGGTATACCCTGGGGTGATTACTGCAGTAACGGGCTTGAGCGAGGCCTCTGTATTGTCAGTTCCCGTAGGCGACACCATCTTGAACACTGTCAACTGAGTTGCATCGGCGCTCTGCACATTGAAGCAGCTTTCAAACCAACGGTAATCTTTGTCTTTGATAAACACATTGCCGTCGCCTGCCGTTGCAAACCTGCTTGCCGGAGCCATCATCAAGCCGTAGGTACGGGCTTTGTCGTCATAGTTCCAATAGCAATGCATAAGGCCGCTGTTTGAAATGTTCTCACCATCGAGCTGCAACTCAAAGATGCTCTCCATCGAGTTGCCTTGGATGAAATTGTATTGATAAGCATACTCGCCCGGATAGAGGGGGTAGCCGTCGTGGTCGATGTTTCCGATGATGCTGGGACCAGAGGCTTGGTTGCCTGACAAATACCTTGCTTTCTTCGACTCGATGACTGCGTCGCAATAGTCAACACACTTGTCATAGTCGTCCAAGTTGCCCGTCATGGAAGCGCGCCAAAGGTACACGTCGGCCAGGATGGCGTTGATGGCATCGCGGTTGATGTAACCAACGCTGCGCCAGTCTGTGTATCCGTCGGGTGAAAGCGGGGTCTGCAGCGCTTTCTGCAAATCCTCTATGCACTTGTCGAGCACGGTGAGCGGAGCCTGCTGCGGAATCTCGAAATTCTGGCTGCTGTTGAAATAAGCGCCATCGGTCACAGGCACGTCGCGGAAAGCACGCACAAGATAGAAGTAGCACAGCGCACGCAGGGCGAGCATCTGCGACTCGTCGGTGCGGAGCGTTCCCTCGGTGTAGCTCGGGTCGATGCTCACCACCTGCGGAGCCTTCTCAAGAACGATGTTGCACTTGTTGATTACAGAATAGAGAGAAGCCCAGTCTGAGAACTGGTTTTCGTAGTCCATCGTTCCCACCTTTATCTCCTCCAAGTCCGTACGCTTCGAGTCGTTGAACACAATCTCGTTGACTTCAAGCTCGTCTGAGCGGAAGTCGCCCCAAACGATGCAACGCTCTATCACGCCCGCCTGGCTCATCTCTTTGTAGGCAGCAGCCACCATCGACGTCACGTCGTCTTTGGTTTTCCAGAAATCCTCGCCAATGACCACATCGTTAGGCAACACTTCTGTGTCAATGCAGGACGTCATGAGCATGCCAGATAATAAAAACAATATATATTTCTTCATAACAATATAACTCCAATTTATATGCGTTTACACATCGAGTTTTAGAAACCTATATTAATTCCAACGGTGAACGACTTGGCTCTCGGAGTCTTAGAGTCATCCTCAGCGTATCCCCAACCGTCGGCAGAATGCTCTGGGTCGGTGCCGCTATACTTGGTCCAGCAATACAGGTTGTTAGCAGAGAGGTATATCTTAAACTGGTTCAGGCCGAGCTTCTTGGTGAGTTTCGGCGGCATGTTGTAAGTGAGCTGCACATACTGGAAGCGCACGAACGAGCCATCCTCTACATATCGGTCAGAACCCAGGTAGTTGTAAGCCACCTTGTCGCCGTACATGGCGCGTGGTATCGGGGTGACGTCGCCATCCTTGCGCCAGCGGTAGTTTACACTTGCGCACTGGTTGTAAGCCGACGACATGTTCTCGAGGTTCATGCGTGCCGTGTTGACCACCTTGTTGCCGAAGCGGTAGTTGAAGCTGGTGCGCAGCGTGAACCTGTCGTAAGTGAAGGTAAAGCCGAAACCTCCGTTAACCTTAGGCAGCGAGTTGCCGAGGTAAACAACGTCGAGGCTGTTGATTTCACCATCGTGGTTGATGTCCTCGTAGATGGCGTCACCACCCTTGAACTCATAGTTCACGCCAGTGTAGTCGTATACCACATGCTTCGGGGTTCCGTCTTCCTGCATTAGCACCTTGCCATCTTTGTCGAGGGCCACAGGAGCAGTCTTGCCCTTGGCCAGGAACTCGTTGTTAATCCAGTTCTCAAAGTCGGAAGACGTCCAGTTGTTCTCCCGCTGCTGGTTGAGCAGATAGTCGTAAGAATACTGGTAAACGCCCTTGTACCTATAGCCATAGACAGAGCCGAGCGGGTTGCCAACCTGTGCGCGGTTCATATACTTACCGTTCTCGTTAGACCACTCCGCATTGACAGAGTTGAGCACTTTCTCATCCATCTCCGTTATCTCGTTGTAGTTCTGCGAAACGTTCACGTAAGCATCCATAGAGAACTTGCCCACCTTGACGATGTCGTTGAAGTTAACGTTGAGCTCCCATCCTTCGTTGGTCATGGCACCGACGTTGGCGTAGGCCAGCTTTGAATATCCACTGGTTGTCGGGATGGCCACGTCTTTCATCAGCAGGTCGGTAGTCTTCTTGTAGTAATACTCAAACTCAGCATCGATCTTGTCGTCGAACAATCCGAGGTTGAAACCGAGGTTGTAGCTGGTTGTTGTCTCCCACTTCAGGTCGTCGAGCTTAAGCTGTGTGATAGATGTGGTTGGCGTGCCGCCTTCGGGACCGTAGGCGCCTTCGGACGGCTTGTAGATTTCGTAGAAGAGCGACTCAGAACTTGGCGCATTACCCACCATACCCCAGCTTGGGCGGAAGGCGAGCATCGACACCACCTTGCGCAACGGCTCCATGAACGGCTCGTCGATGATGTTCCATCGTGCAGACACACTGGGGAAGTAAGCCCACTTGTTCTTCGGACCGAACTTAGAGTCGCCGTCGGCACGGATGGTGAATCCGAGAGAGTAGCGGCTCTTGTAAGAAACGTGGCCGGTGTAGCTCCAGTTCTGCGAGCGCGACTTTCCGGTAGAGCTTGACGTAGGAGTCTTGCTGCCCTCAAGGAGTTCGCCGCCGAGAGTAGGAATCTCGATTCCCGGAGGCAAGAGGCGCGCGGTCTCTTCGAGCTTGCTGCTGTTACCTGTCACCATCTGATAGCGGAAGCGCATCGTGGCCGTCCAGTCCTCATTCTTGAAATAAGGAGTGAAGACGAGGTCGTTGGTAAAGGTAAATGTCATTGAGTTGCTCTCGTAGTTGTAACCGCGGTTGTAGTCGGTGTCAGTGAGTGTGAGCTTTGCCAACTCGGCAGGATAGTAGCTCGGCTTGCTGTTTGCATAGATGTCGAAGTAAGCGCCACCGGTGTATGTAAGGCGGCTCTTGCCTTCCTCGATGCCCAGCAGCTCATACTTGAGCCTGAAGTCTGGGTTGATACGATATACGGTCTCCTGCGACTTGGCCAGGTTGGCGATGGCAATGGGGTTGCCGAGCTCCCTGATCTTGTCGAGCTCCGACGACGACGGGTTGCGGTTGGCGTCGCTGCGGTTCATGATGTAATACTCATCAGTGTCTGTTCCGTCAGCCCTCTGGCGATAGATGCTCATGTTAGGGGCAATCTTCTGGGCTATACCGAGCAGGTCGGTGTAGTTCTTGTCGTTGTCGGTATAAGAGAACGAGAAGTTGGTGATGAACGTGATGCGGTCGCTCACGAAATAGTCGAGAGCCATACGTGTGGTGAAACGGTTAAGCGTCTGCTTGATAATCGTACCGGTCTGATGGTCATAACCAGCAGAAATACGGAAGTTGGCCTTCTCGCCACCACCGGTGAGGTTAAGGCTGTAGCTGTGCATCTGTCCGAACTGAGTAACAGCGTCCACCCAGTCGGTGTTGTTGTTCCAGTTCTCATACAGCGGCCAAGACTGGTTGTAGTTGAGCTCGTTGACGTTGGTCGTAGCGTCCTGAGCCTGTGTCGGGTTGTAGAGAGCCTCCTTCATGAGCATGGTGTAGCTGTCACCGTCGAGCAGCTCGTAGCCCTTGGGCTGCCAGTTGCCAGTGAACTTATACGAGAAGTTAACCCTCGTCTTGCCGCGGGCACCACGCTTTGTCTTGATCTCAATCACACCGTTGGCACCCTTTGAACCCCAGATGGCTGTAGAGGCAGCATCCTTCAGCACAGTGATGCTGGCAATATCCTCAACGTTGACAGAGAGCAGTGACGCATAGTCTTCCTCGGTTGCATTCTCCGGGTCGAAGTCGGGGGCATCGTAAATCTGGTCGTCAACGACGATGAGCGGGTTTTTGTTACCATTGATAGAAGTCACACCACGCAGGCGCATCTGTGTGCCGGCACCAAGGTTACCCGACCCGGCAACGATGTCAAGACCGGCAATCTTACCCTGGAGAGCCTCGTCGGCACTGGTGAACGACAGACCTTCGACGTCGGCCATGTCCATGGTCTGCTGGGCCACAGACACCTCACGCTTGGGTATCGAGAGACCGCCCGAGCTGGTACGGCGGCGCGATGTCACGGTCACCTCCTTCACAGTAGTCTGCGACGAGCCCAACTTCAGGTTGAACACAGTCTTTGCACCAATAGGCACGGTGATTGGCTTGGCACCCACATACGAAACAGAAAGCTTGTTCTTGGTGTTCTTGACCACCATAGAGAAGTTACCGTTCACGTCGGTGACGGCAGCTGTAACGATACGGTTGTTGGCATCTCGCTCAACAACGTTAGCCATCATCACCGGGCCGAAGTCGTCAGAGACCTTTCCCGATATTCGCGTGCCCTGGGCAAACACAGTCTGCACGAGGGTCAGCAATATGGCTGTAACCAATAGTTTTATTCTTGGCATAACTTATTTTAGCTTTGTTTTTAATTTTACTTAACTTAGTCCATCATTGCAGGCCCTGGCTGAAATCTTCCGTTGAGTTGTAGCTCAGCGGCTGTGTGAGCTCATGCACGACAGCATACGACGAAGCGGTTACGTAGTTGCCTGCCTGGGTGCGGTTCTTGTTGAACTCCAGGTCGCGGGTCATCTCGTTGGTCATGAGGTTAGTGTTCGAGGGGTCTATCACCTTCTCGCCCACCACGTCTTTCACGTGAATCTTACCGGTGTTGTCGCCCCACACCGTCAGGTTCTGGCTGATGTGTGTGTTGTCGTCAACGAGGAATGTGGTGTAGTCATTATGGGTTGAGCCGAGTGTCGTTGTGGCATACACCGAGTTTGAGTGGAAGTGGTAGCGAACGAAGTCGCGAATGGCCTTGATCATCACCTTGACCTGGGCCTTGGCTTCCTCCTCGCCATCGGGTGTGGTTCCCTCTTCATTGTTATATTTTGAGAATATCTCGTAGATTGCGTCCCATGTGGGCAGTCCGTGGTTCACTGCATAGTCAACGGCGTCGTTGTTGGGAGCATAGAGAGTGTAGTTGTAGTTGCTGAAGAACTTCACGTTGTAGTCGATGCAACGCAGCTGCTGGTCTGACGAAGTGCTGGTCTCGCCCGGTATGAAGAACGTCTTATACTGGTCGGACTCGATGATGCCCGTGCCGCCTTCCTCTTTCTCGGTGGATATTCCGGCCCAAGCCATAATCTCGGTGTCGAACCCGTTGCAAAGGTCGAAGAACTTGCTGAAGCGCGGCGTTGTGCTCAAATAAGAATAAACGCTGCGGGTTGTTCCCTGTATGAGGTGGTCGATGGCATACGACTTTCCGTTGGTCTGGTTGAACACCTCAGTGATGGTCGATGCAGGCAGGCCGTCGACGAGCTGTCCGCCGCCGAGCACGCGCCCGTTGCTCAGGTCGCCGCTGCCCTCAATCTTCACTCCGGCTCCGTTCTTTGTCAGGTAATAGCATCCGGGCTGCAGCGTCTCGTTCTCGCCGAGCACAATGGTGCTCTGCTGTATTATGTCTGAGAGCTGGGCCTTGATGATGGGCATGTTTGCGTCGTTGTTGGCTCCCTCGAAGTCGATGACGCCTATAGAGTCGCCCACCTGATGTGTCTCCACATTATACTTCCACCTCGATGCTGCAATACCGGCAGAACCGGCGGTAGAGCTCGACGAGCCGGAGCCTACATAATAATAATGTATCACTTCGGGGCCTGTAGAGCGGGTGAGCGAAGTCGGGTCGAGATAATAACAGTCGAAAGCCTCGTTGGTGGGCAAGAACAGACCGTAGTTCGACGATGTCGAAAGCAGGTAAGCATAGTAGTCGAGTCCGAGTCCGTATACATTATTATATGTAACGTTCTGGATTATCCAGTTCACCATGCTCATGTTTGTCTCGGCTCCGAAGAGTGCCGGGGCCGAAACCACCTCGTAAGCCTTGGGGCCGAACACCTTGTTCATGACATACACCACGCCGTTGTTGGCAATGCGCACATCGTAGCCACCGTCTGCCTTGGTCTTGAGGTCGCCAATGGTGATGCCCATCACGTCTTTTGCGTCGTCGACGATAGACGAGAACTTGCTGGGCACTGAAGCTGCAAACGAAGTGTTCATCATGTTTGAGATGAGCTTGGAGAGAATGCTCAGAGGCACGTCCTCCACATTTCTCATCACGTTCTCCTTGGTATTTGGCAGCTTGCCGTAAGTGGTAAGCAGTATGCTTCCTGCACCTTCGGTGAGGTATGTCGAAAGGGCCTCGTCGTCGGGCACGAACATCACGCCGAGGTCGGCCAGCTCGGTGGCTGTCGATCCAGTGAGCGAAGCCACGTAATACTCATTCCATCCCGGGTCGAATGTGAGCAGGTTGTCGTCGAGGAATACGCCTCCGCTCCTTGCGTCGCCGTTGAACTTGACGTTGCCCTGCGACATCTTGCTGAGATAGCGCACCTCATAGATAGAGTCGGGGTTGGGCACTCCGGTCATGTCCTGCACCTTCTCCTGCTCTGCATACCAGTCGTGGTAGTTGTTTGTCACCTGGCTGTTGTAGACAGGCATTGCAAAACGGTCGAGCATGTGGTTGAAGATTGACAGGTTCTTGTCGCGCTTGATGAGCTGCGCCATGTTGCCCGGAGGCGTAACCACATCCTCCACCTGGTGGATGTAACCGTTCTGGCAGGTGATGTCGCGCGATGTTATCCTGTTGCCAAACACATAGGCATCGTTGGAGTCTTCATAGCTACCGCCGGTGATGATTGAGAAGTCGCTACCGTCGCCCACGGTGGTGATGCTGTTCTTGAGCATGTAGTCGCGCGTGAAGTGAACGAGCATGGGCTTCGTTGCGTCGCTCACGAGCGAGATGCCGTTGGAGAAGCGTGTCCAGAATGGATTGCGCTCACCGTAAGCGTCGAGGGCCGACAGGAAGGGGTATGTGGTGACAGTGTCGATGGCATTGAGTGAAGTGGCATGCTTCACAGCATTTCCCGACACGATGCCGTCGTTGGAGCTAACGTTCGACAACATTTCAACCAGGATGGCATTGTCGAGCATCGACGAGTAGAGTAGCATTTTCTTCTGCGCCTGCGTCAGGTCTTCATAGCGGCTCACGCCCCAGTCGTTGCTCTGGAAGAAGCGTTCAAACGCCTCGTCGTTGGCGGGGAACACCGTCTTGCTACCGGTGCGGTTGAGTGTCTCGGCGTAGCCGAGGTCGTCAACCAGACGGAGATAGTTTTTGAACGTACCCGTAAGGCCCTTTGACGGGTCCGGGTTGCTCAACTCCCCGTAGATGCTCTCGCCCAGCCACGACGGCTTGGATTTTTCATCCACAAGTTCGTTCTTATCCACACAGGAAGACAACATTCCCACGCAGACAAGCGAAAAACAAAAGATGAGTTTCTTCATACTGCTTTTTTGATTTATATTTATTTTGTAGTTATTGACCCCTAAATGTTAATAGGCAACACGAATCTGATTGTTTTATAGTTTGGGCAAAGTTACATATTTTTTAGGTAATAAAGAAAACAATAGGAAAGAAAATTTAATGAGGAAACCCGTAAAGGGGGTATATGCTAAATATTTTAGCAATTAAAGGTGGTTAATGTCAATTATCTATGCCTTAAACCCATTCAAAACGGTTCAATGAAAATGTTAAAATGAACGATTGGCTGTATTTACCAAATACAAAAAACGGTCGATTTTATATGTTGAAATCGCATCAGACTGTTATCGCGAGGCCTGGAACATTTGGCATGAAACTACGCTTACATGCGAAAATATGGATTAAAATACGATAAACAGACATAAAAGATTACACTCTGTGAAGTCTGCGCGGCTACCGCGAAAACAAACGATGAGCAAGCGGCAGCTTCCGAAAACCGTGGGCAAACGAAATTAAATCCGGCAGGGAAAAGCATCGGGAAACGGACGCCGGAAGGGCTATGGCAAACCATGCCAAACTGTACGACGACGCCGTGGCGATGGCGAAAAAGCCGGTGAAACCACCGGTTGAACGCTACGAAGGCAAGAATGGGGAAAAAACTGTACCAAAAGCCATAGGCCGACAGACAACAGCTGGCATGCAGCGGCACATCAAACTGGCATTCAGCGCGTTGCATTTCAGTGCCAACTACGCACATAAGGCGTTTGAAAACAATTTCCTGACAAAACAATGCTTTATGAACAGAAATATGAAACTCTGTGAAACAAAACAAAAACCGGGTGATTTAAAACAATGAAATATTACGACAAATCTCGTCAAAAGCCAGTCGTTGGCGTCTGCCCTGTAAGCACATACAGACAGATACGAACAACCAGACCAAAGAGCCTGAGGCCCCTTGGTGCTGGTTGTTGATTATTATAGACGTCTAACTTACTTTACCACATACTTCTTGCCGTCGACAATGTAGATGCCTTTGGCCAGACCATCGAGTGAAGTTGCGTTAGAACGAACCTTCATACCGTTGAGGTTGTAAACGTCGAAGGTAGTGTCTACCACCTCTACGTCAGAGATACCTGACTCGTATTCTTCCTTAGTGCCATAGTAAACCAGCACTGGCGAACCAAAGCAGATGACGTTTACGCTCTGGTTGGTACCATCTTCCTTAGGAATCTTCACAAGACCCACGCGCAGATAGTGGGGAGCAACAAGGCCTTCAGACGTTTCAACATTTTCGATGTTGGTCTGAACCACAAACCTATCCCATTCACCAATCTGCTGTTTCTTAGAGCCATCGCCCTTTGTGATTACATTCACTGAGTCGGCACCGGCAATCAGGTAGGTATAAGTCTGGTTCTCACCGATTTCGCTCCACGACGAACTGTGCACGGCACATGTTGCAGAGAACTCGTAAATACCTGTCTTCTTGATATATACATCCTTTACAATGTACTTGTTGTCGGATGCTGTGACACCACGGTTGAACACCACGGCGCGTCCTTTGTAAGTAGGCATGTCAACGTCGCTGGCCTTCCATGCTGCAGTACCGGTGCCATTGTCTACCGACCATCCGTTGGTTCCGTCGGTGAAGTCGTCGTTCACGAGGTTGATGTATCCGGGTGTTTGGTAAGAAGCATTTGCCAGATAGAAGTCACCTACAGCGTCGTTGAGCAGCGAGTCGGTCTTGACGAGCTGGAGCGAATCGCGCTCAGACTGAGCATTGAGCGACTTATAATATGTGTCGGCTGTTGTGATGGCAGCCCTCAGCTCATCCTTTCCGTTGGGGCGGGTCTCGTCGCCGGTCAGCTTGTTGGCAGCTGCAATGTCGTCACCCAACTGTGTATATTCCTTATTGATAGCGTAATAGTCGCGGATGGCATCACGCATCAAAGGCATCTGGTCGTTGAGTTTGTCAATGTCTTCCTGAACGGCATTGGTGTACTGGTCGTAAATGCCTTGCGACACATTGATGGAATCCTGCAGCACGTCCTTGCCCCAGATGTAGCGAGAGTCGGCGATAACGGTCTTGGCCGAATCAATCATTGTCTTGAGAGAGTTCTGTGCGTCGGCAAGATTGTTCTCGAGGAAGAAGCGCTCAACGTCTTCGTCGGTAACACCGAGTATGCGGATGTGCATGTTGTCGAAATGCACCTGGCCACCGCCACTCACGCGGTTGCGGTCGTTGCCGCTGGCAGCCTCGTTGGCGGCACGGTAGAAGCCGAGTGTCTGCTCACCGTCGTTGGCCACATTGAACACATGGAAATAAGTGTTTGCCTTCCAAGTCGGCACGTCGGTCATGTCGACAGAGTCGGCATTAATGAAATATTTCAGGCCGCTGCGCTGGTTGTACCAGTCAACGATATAGGTCTCCTTTGCAGCTGTATAATACTGATAGGCAGAGGCCTGCACCATATAGAGATACTTACCCTTGGGCAGGAAAGCCGACTGATACTGCGAACCGGCACCCAAGCCGTAGCCACCGTTGATGTCGGCGAAGATGTGGCGGGTAGAGTAGTTAGACCACGGTGCGCTCACGCCCCAGCGTCCGCCGCTCTCTGTCCAACCGTCGGCAGCACCCTTGTTGGCGCTTTTCTCTGCGCAATCGTCGAATGTGAAATAATTAAAATATTTCGAAACGTCTGCAGAGATGGTGTTTAGGTACTCTTGAAGTGCCGAACCATCGCTTCCGAGAATCATGCTTACCATTCCGTTCACGTCGTCAACAGTGAGGTCGGGATTCTCCATCGAAGCCTTGAGGTCTTCAATCGGGCCGACCAGGTAATCGGCAGCACCGGGGAAGTTGGTCTCGTCGGCAACAAAAGCCTCCAATGTCTTGACGGCATCCTGCAGCAGACGGTCGTCGCCAACCTGCTCTACGGGATATACACCGAAATCGGCGAAGCAGTCGTACTGAATCAGGTTGAAGAACTCGAAGTTTACATATTCGTCGGCCTCAACGCGATAGTTGTAAGAAACAGTCATCCAGTTGCCTGCCTCGGTCTCTACATATGCGGCCACACTCGAAGTGATGTTGTCGGCCTCGTTGGTGCTCAGGTAAGGCGACTTGCCCGAGTTGTTGAGGAACACGTCCTGATAGTTGTCGTTACGGCCGCTTGAGCGGGTGTTCGACGTACAGCCACCGGTCAGGGCCTTCACCTTGTATGTGAATACATAGTTACCGGGAGTAAGGCGCACGCTCTGGCGGAAGTTTGCGCTGTTGTGAAGGTTTGTGCCAAGCGTTCCGCCGCTCATAGACACCTGTAGGCAGTTCATGCCGTCGGGGCCTCCTGCCGGAACGACACTGAAAGTGTCGGTGGGCACAGCATTTCCTGTCAGGCCGGTCCAACCGTTCACGCCATCCGAGAAATCGCCATTGGTGAGCATGTTCTCACCAATAATCTTAAACTTACCATTAAAGGTGTAGACAGCATCCCCTTGCTGGTAAGCAAATGAAGGCGTAGCCAAGCCAGCGATGGCTGCCATCATCATAAGTAATCGTCTCTTCATAAATAACAATTAAATTAGTTGAAATACTTTGTTTAGTAATAGTTTTTTGATCTGACATTGCAAAGATAGCTAAAAGAAAGCAAACCACAATGTTTCATCACTGTATTTTTAAAGCGCATAATTGATATTTAAGCTGTTTTAACTCTGTGGTCATTAAACCGTGCAAAATGAATAGCAACAAATCATAAAATGACGTCTGCACAGGCCGGTCTGTACACCAGCGGTGCGGCAATCGGGCTGGATATGCCTGCGCCGACGATGTCGCCACTGCTTATGGCAGAACCCGACCACAAGCATATATAATTATATAATAATGTGTAAGTAGGTGTTCAAAATTAATTCCCAACAGCTATATATATAATAATGTGTAAAACGCTGTTTATTACCTCATGTCGGGGCCATCAGTCTCTGCGCTGACCCAACATTTGCAATACCCATGCCCTTTGCACACCTGGCCCGCCCCACCCTTTGCCTATGGGCGGGCATGGCCCCGACGCCATTTGAATGAGAAAAAATGTAGCTGAGCTTGATAACGACGCTGCCCACCACAACAACGGCTCTCTGCCGAACGCCGTTTTTCACGTTTGCTTCATGCCCCTCAAACATTTCACTCAGATTTCTGGCTTCTTGACTGCATTATTTTACCGACGTTTACCGCCACAATTTCAACATTGACAGGCAATAAGAGCAAACAACGCCAACCTGCAGCCGCAGGGCAAACCGTAATCGGCACATACCGAAAGTTGGGCGGGCCACACATGCGAAAAGCAACGGCAAAGATGCCGTTTGGTGGCGGTAAGCAACTGTTCAAAACTAACCAATACAATAGACCTTGCATGTGTCCACTATATATTTGCCTCCATCTTGTGCGCTCTTGCGGGCCGCATACCAAAGTCTCATAGGTAGCGTAGCCCGCCCCGCTCTCTTTTCGGACTTTGGCATGCATCTCCGAAAGAGCGCACAATTTGATGGCAACTGATTTTGAACACCTACTTAAAAGTTGGCAAAACGCCAATAAAACGCCCGGCATGCTTCGGGCAGCATTGCAAAACGCTGTGGCTCGACAAATGGGCCGTCCGGCCCACGCAACAATGCTATGGGACGTTTTGACTGCCTACATAATGCCGGGGCTGAAGAAAAACGCCGACTAAAAACCTACCCCTCGACCGGTGCTGTGCAATACGTGACGTTCGGCATTGCAAAACGGCCCGTTCGGCAATGCAAAACAGCCCGTCCGGCAATGCAAAACAGCCCGTCCGGCAATGCAAAACAGCCCGTCCGGCAATGCAAAACGGGCCATACCGGCCGACAGCCGGTCAAGGCCGCACGCAGCGGCGCAGCCCCATGCCGACACCACACCCACGGCAGGGCCATACCTCAACCCCTATCGGGCTGTTCATCACAAAAAACACGCATTAAAATGTAGCGCATAATGACTTTCTGTTTTACCGCATTTATGGCGGCACACGCCGGTTAAAAGGGTGAGGAAAGAGCCTCGGCGGAGAACACAGGCGCTTGACAAGCAGGGCATCGACACCAAAACAAGAATCATGCGGCAGGATTGCCGGTTTGAGGGTGCAATCATTTGGCAAAACCGCGACGGCAATACAGAAGAAAAAGCAAGGGGCTGAGAGGCGAAAAGCAACAAAAAAGGGCGAAAAGACGGTTGCCTTTTCGCCCAATTATATGTATCATCAAGTGTTATTTCACAACATATTTCTTGCCGTTGACAATATAGATGCCCTTGGCAAGGCCGTCGAGAGAGTTGACGTTAGAGCGCACCTTCATGCCGTTGAGGTTGTAAACATCAAACGTGGTGTCGACCACCTCCACATCGGTAACGCCGGTCTCATAGTCCTCGATAGAACCGTAGTAGAGCAGCTTGGTGTTGGCAATGTAAATCATGTTGACAACAGCGTTGGTTCCATCGGGCAACGGACGCTTCTCAAGACCCACGCGGATGTAGCCGGCCACGGGCACCTGCTCGGTGTCGTTGATGTCGGTAACCTTGCTTACCACGCTGAAGTCGTCGAACGAACCAACAACCTGGGCAGTGGGCTCACCCGGTCCGAGAGTGCAAACCTCAATGGAGTCTTTGTTGGCATAGAGGTAAGTGCTGGTCACCTGGCCCTCGATTGAGCTCCACTGTGAGTTGTGCACGGCCAGAGTGGCGAAGAACTCGTAGACTCCGGGCTGCTCAACCTTCACGTCCTGATATGCATACTTGTTGTCGTATGCCGTGTTGCCGCGGTTGAAGTACATGGTGCGGCCCACGCCGTCGATGGTGCCAAACTTCCAAGAAGCAGTGCCGCCGATGGCATCGATAGACCATCCGTTTGAGTTGTCGGCAAAGTCGGCGTTCACCAGGTTCATCACAGCAGGTGTCTCCCACGATGCGTTGGCAACATAGAATGTCTGCACAGCGGCATTGAGCGTAGAGTCGGTCTTGACAAGAGTGAGCGAGTCGCGCACCGACGACGCGTTGAGCGGAGTGTAATAGTCTTCGGCCGTCTTGATGGCAGCATTGAGTGCATCCTTGCCGGCAGGGCGTTTTGCGTCGGCAGCCACTTCCTTGGCAGCCTCAATGTCCTCGCCCAGCTGCACATATTCCTTGTTTACAGCATAGTAAGCGCGGATGGCGTCGCGCATGATAGGCATCTGTGCGTCGAGCTTGTCGATGTCTTCCTGCGTAGGATTGGTGCATGTTGCATACACATTGTCAGACTCGTTGATCACAGCCTGCAGCTCGTCCTTGCCCCAGATGTACTTGGTCAGAGCAACAACGTTCTTGGCCGAGTCGACCATCACCTTGAGCGCGTTCTGCGAGTTGGCCAGTGTCTCCTTCAGGAAGTAAGCCTCAACATCCTCGTTGGTAACGCCGAGTATGCGTATGTGCATGTTGTCGAAGCGCACAATGCCCGAACCGCTCACCTTGTTGCGGTCGTTGCCCGTAAAGGCACTCTGGGCGTCGCGATAGAATCCGATGGTCTGGTCGCCGTCTTCAGCCACGTCGAACACCTTGTAATAAATGTTAGACATGTATGTGGGCACGTCTTTCATTTCTGCAGAGTCGCCATTTATAAAGAAGCCCATGCCCGAAACATTGTTATAGTAGTCGGGTATGTAGAAGTTAGAGTTCTTGCCCGAGCCGTCGCCGTAATACCTTGTGCCCGAGCCCTTTACCATATACAGGTACTTGCCTTTGGGGAGTGCGGCAGTCTGATACTGGCTACCGGCAGCCATGGCCACGTTGGCCGGGCTCTCGGCAAAGATGTGGCGTGTGGTCATGTCAGACCACGGAGCCCTCACGCCCCAGCGTCCGCCGGTCTCCGACCATCCCTCGGCAGCGCCCTTGTTGGCTTTCTTCTCGGTGCAGTCGTCAAACGTGAAGTAATCGAAATAAGAAGACACGTCGGCAGAAATGGCGTTGAGATACTCGCTCAGGGCCGACTCGCTGCCCATGATCATATCAACCATGCCGTTGAGCTCGTCAACCGAGATGTCGGGATTCTCGGCAGCAGACCTCAGCTCGGCCAACGGCTCCGACAGGTAGTCGGCTGCATCGGGGAATGTCTCGGTGTCGTCGATGATGCTTTGCAGTGTGTTTGCTGCGCTGGTGGCAATGCGGTCGTCGCCCACTTGAGTAGCTGAATAAACGCCGAAGTCGGCAAAGCTGTCAAACTGGATGAGGTTGAAGAACTCAAAGTTGAGGTAGATGTCTGTCTCGGCGCGGTAGGCATAGTTGATGGTCATCCACTCGCCGCCCTTGGTGTCAATCCACTCGGCCACGCTTCCCTGCGACTTGTTGTCTTCTGTCTCGGTGGGATACGGGCTCAATCCGTTGCCGTTGACGAACACATCCTGGTAGTTGTCGTTGCGGCCCGACCAGCGTGCGGTAGACGTAACGCCACCGGTGTTGGCCTTGACCTTGTAAGAAATCACATAGGTATTGCCGCCGGCAAGGCGCACGCTCTGGCGGAAGTTGGCACTGCCGTCAAGAGTGTTGCCCATCGTACCGCCACTAATCATGACCTGAAGACACGGTTTGCCATCGGGCCCGCCGTTGGGCACAACGTTGAACGTGTCGGTAGGAATGGCCCTGCCGGTCAGGCCGGTCCATCCGGTCGTACCGTTTGAGAAATCGCCATTGACCAAGATGTTCTCACCCACAATCTTGTACTTGCCTGAATGGGTATAAACTGCGTCGCCGATGTTATAAGCATACGCCGACCCAGCTACGCCCATGAAGGCAGCCGCCATCATTAGTAATTGCTTCTTCATAAATAATTAAGTTGGTTATTAATAAGTTTCGTTTTTAGCCTTTGGTCATATCTTTCGGCGACAAAGATAGGTAAAAACAGTCAAATATTATCCTTTATACACTAATTCTTTGTGGATAATCACACAAAATTAATTAGTTTTAACTAAAATGAGCGTAAAACGGACACCAAACTCCGTTTTACGCTCAATATAATCAGATTCAGTCGATTACGACTTTCACCGTAGAAGCCGAATCGGCTCCGCTGATGCGGATGATGTATGTGCCCGATGCACCGATGGCGCTCTTGGCACGCTCTACGGCTGTTGCACCTGTGGCCTCAAACTGTCCGACAAGCACTCCACTGAGAGTGAACACGCGGCAAACGACAGCCTCGTCGGCGGCCGGCTTCGACGAGATGCCTGCCGAAGAGATGACGCGCAGTTTGCCTTCGGCCGCAAGCAGGCCGGTGCTGTCCCAGTCGAGCCACTCGGGCAGCTCGGGCAGTTCTACCGTAGGTGTGCCGCTGAAGCTGCCGGCCGTCCAGAGCACTATCTCATCGCCCTCCTCGGGAGAGTAGTTGTCGCTGAGAGTAATGCGGATGGTTCCGTCGGCCTTGAATGCTCCGCCCACTTTGAGGAAAGACCTCGAGCTCGTGGTGTTCGAAGCGTTCTTGATGTTGAGGCTGACCACAGAGCCGGCATTGGCCGTTAGGTTGCCCTCGGCGGCAACGAAGCCCGACACATCGGCTGTGGTGGTGCGGCCCGGGGCAAGCTCTGCGCCCGAGTTGAGCACAATGTTTTTCACCGTGCCGGTGCCCTTGATCGACGTGCCGCTGTTCATCGTTATCGTGCCAGACATGATGCACGTTGCCGAATTGTATGTGTCAAGATACAGCCCGCCGCCATTCACCGTTACCGAACCGATGTTGTCTTGCGGGGAAGAGGTGTATACAGACCATGTGCCGTCGCCGGTCTTCACTACCGACGAGCCATCGAACTGGCCACGGAACTTGATGTCGTCGCCCTGGCCGCCAATGGTGTACGTGCCGCCTCCGGCCAGTACGCCCGAGCCCGTGACGTTGGCAATGCTCACAGCGTGGCCCCTGTTGTTGAATGTCACGCCCGAATTGAGCTGCAGTGTGGCCTTAGGCAGACCGTAGTTGTTGTCGAAGTCGAACGACGGGTCGTAGGTGGCGCGCTTCGACAAGCCCGGCACGAGCGTTCCCTCAAACTCGCTCCAGTCGCCCTGGAAGTAGTTGCGGACACCTGCCGCGTTGACGTTGAACGTTCCGGCACCTGTCAGTTTGCCGCGGTAGTTGCAACGCGGGTCGGCATAGAACGTGCCGGTTGCGCCCTCGGGCACCTCAAACGCTGCATAGTTGGTGGTATAAGAGCCTTCGCTGTTGGGGTCGTAAAGCGTTCCACCGCGGAACTCTACGACAGGCGGCAGCTGTGTCTGGTCGCCGCTCTCAACGGCATTGACCACTCCGGCAACGATGACGAGGCGGCCCATCTGGTTGGAAGAGCCGAGCGTGAGCGTTCCGGTACCGTCTTTGCTGAGCACAGCCGACGCCCCAGTGCCGGCAATGCCGCGCTCCATGGTGAGCGACGACGACGGCTTGACGTCGATGACTGCACCGCCCCCGCCTACGAAAATCTCCTGGCCGGAGGTCACTGAGCCCGACACACCGAGTATGCCGTTGCCTGTGATGGTGACCTTCTTGTCGAGTCCGCCCAGCGAACCAAACTCCTGGCCGACGTTGTTGGCAAGCGACGTTACCACGAGCTCACCACCGCTGATGGTGGTATTGCCGGTGTGGTTGACATTGTTTATTGTGACGCTGCCAGTGCCGCGCTTCTCGACTGTGGGGTCTCCGACGATGCTGTCGCCGGATATTGTGAAGTCTTTCTCGGAGTTGTCGAATACTATGCTCTTGGGAGCGACGTTGCCACTGATGGTAATGTCGGTGACAGAGGCGATGTCGTTGAACGTGACGATGTCGCCCTGGACAAACGAACGCACGTCTTCAGAACCGTCGACGGCAAAGTTCGGGGTCTTGTCAAGGTCCCAATCGCCACCTTCGGCGCCTGTCCACGTCACGTTGCCCGGCACGTAGTTCTCTATGGAGATATACAGCTTGCCGTCTTCGTAGGTCAAGGTCTTGCGCTGGCTGTTGAGCCCTTCGATGACAAGGTCGTTGATGTCGCCTTCTATCTTGCCAAACTCACCAATCAGATACTTGCCCTCGGCAATCCTGTCCTCGCCCGAAGCAGGATGGCAAACAAACTCCATCACCGGGGTGAGATACTGCGGACCGTTCTTCCAGTCCTTCTTCCCTATGGTGAGGACATTGGCCTTTATCTGGTCGGAAGAGATGCCGTCGCTGAACAAGTCGATAAGCATTCGCGAACCGAAGTTGAGTATGAGCGAGTCGGTCTCGATGGTTCCCTGCTTGCCTTCGCCTCCTGGCAGCAGCCTGGCGTTGTACTCTGCCTGTATGCCCTTCATGAACTTGCCGCCATCAGAGATGAGCGTTGTGTGGCGGTTGAGCCAGACGCGGCTTGACTGCATGGTTCCGTCGAAGCTGAGCGTACCGCCCCATACGTCGGTGTTGCCCGTATATGTCTCGGTGACCTTGGGCAGCACAAGCACTCCGCTGCCCTGCTTGACAAGGCGCATTGAACCTGTGAACGCCCCGCCCGTGAGCGTGTGGGTGTATGTCTCGGTAGTGATGTTGTTGTTGTCGTCATGGCCTTGCGTCCATATCGGCGCATTGTCGGTAAGGATGTAAGGCTGTGCACCGTCGGCAACGCTGACAGTCATGTCGTTGGTCTCGCACATTATGATGTGCTTGTCGTTGCTACCGGCATCAATCGACGAACCGTTTGCAATCTCGTCACGCCCCGTCATGGAAAGAGCCGGCGGCGCCATCGTGATGCCTTCCATCTCGCCAAGGTAGTAGCTTGCATGCGGAGTCTGGTTGTATCCGCACATCTGCCATACCATGGCCTGGCGGTACTGGTGGTCATGCCAGAGCGAGTAGTTGCGCCACTTTGTGGGGAAGTCGGTTGTGTAGATGCGTATGTTGTTGTTGGCTGTGCGCATGATGACCTCCTCGCGCCAGTCGCCCAGCACATCGCCCTGATAGCAAGGCGTTCCCTTGGTGTCGTTGTTGGTCATGCTGCCGGCCAGCACCGCTATCTCGCCTTCGCGCGCCTTGACGATGTGTCCCTCGGTGTTCTTGCCGTTGCGATAGTCGAACGACTCTTCGCAAAGGTCGCCATCCCAATATATCCTGAAGTTCTGTGTAATGTTGAACGAACTCTTCGAATATCCGTCGACGCCGGCATGGGCCGCAGCGCCAACGAGATTGTCGTCGCGCGACGACACTCCCTGGGCACCGGGTATGTCGTCTACAAACTTGCCCATGTTGGCACGGCCGTCGTCGCGGCTGCCCACAGAGCGGTAATATATCTTCGACGTGGTTGCGTCGCGGAAGTTATTGTTAGGCTGCGACTCGTTGCAGGCAAAGATTTCCTGCCCGAAGCTGTATGGGTCGAAGTCGCTGCAGTGCTGCGAGTCGCCGTGTCCGAGGCCGCTCGACGAGAGGCCCTTGCCGTTGTCATCAATCACCATGGAGCCGAACACAATCTCATCGCGCCCGTCCCAATCGACGTCTGAGATGCAATAGTTATGGTAACCCTGCCCGTACCACATCGATCCCGGCGTGTTGCAGTTCCAGCGCCAACGCTCTACGAGCTGGTGGGTAGCGGGGTTAACATCGTATGCAATCATCTTGTGGCGTGTGTATATGCCACGTGCGATGAAGATGCTGGGCTTGCGGCCGTCGAGCACGGGAGCGCCAAAGAAATGCTTTGTGGAACGGTGGCCGTAGCCGTCGCCCCAAGCAGCGTTGAGGTCGGTCTCGCCGTCTTCAAGCCTTTTCAGCGGATACTCCATTATCTGGTAAGGCTCTCCGGTCTCGCCATTGAGGTAGAGCAGGAACTCCTGGCCCTCGTGCACAAAGAACTCGGCCCCTCCCGTATGCCCGTCTGCCGGGCGGTAGTCGGCATTCATGTCGCCAATCTCAACCGTTGTGCCGTCGGCCTTGTGTACTACTGTACCATCGGAAGCACGCAACACAGCCTCGGCCTTGCCGTCGCCATCCCAGTCGTAAGCAACGATATTGTTCTCGTTGTTCTGGAAATCGGCCATGTTCGGTCCCAGGTCAATCCACCACAACCGCTTTCCGTTGAGCTTATATACCTCGATGATGGCATACTCACCGTTGTTTCCTCCTTTCTTCCAACGCCCGGCTATGTCTTCCTGGTTGTCAAACTTCAATAGAATCTCAAGCTCGCCGTCGCCGTCAACGTCGGCCATGCAAGCGTCGTTGGGTATGTACGTGCTCTTGAGGTTGCCGTGATCCATCTGCACTTCAAGGTAATTGTTGGCCCATGGCGTCACGGCGTCCGACATCTGCTGCGGTACGCCGCGTACAACCGCCTGCACCTGATAGCTGCTTGATGTAGATCCGCTTTTGTCCAAGTAGTTTGAAACATTGAGAGGCTCGCTGTTCAGCTTGGTGCCGTCGCGGTAGATGTTGTACTTAACATCATAATATTCCTCGGCAGGCATACGCCAGCTGCAGAAGATGCCCCCCTCCTTGTTTAGCTTGGAGTCTGCCTTTACCTGGACAGCCACCAAGCCTCGGTCGAGCACGTCGGTCGCGCGCTGCGCCGAGGCAGTGCCCGATAACATTCCCAACACAAACAGAGGTAGAAATCTTTTCTTCATGTTACTATTGTTTGTAGTTATTGATATATAATGAATATATGTAAAATTAGCAATAGAGTCACAGACGCAAGTTATCCAGATAACACGTTTGTCAATGCAAAAGTAGTATAAAAAAGGATTATACACGCAAATAATTAACACAAAAAACGTAAAAAAGGAGAAAACGGACGGTCGGGCTACAGCCCAACCTCTAAAAAACAACCATATTGCATGGCTTAGCCACTACATTAATGCAACCTTGCCAAACAATAAAGTGCAGCCTCAAGGCACAGCTGAGGCAATCTGCCCATGGGCCATAACACCTACTGCCACGGTATGGCAACTTATGGAAAAGTGACAGAAAAAGACAGGTGAATGCCCCGGGATTACAACGTCTACGCCCCCTAACAGCCGGGCACGCAGTGGCTGGATGGCACAATAGTGAAGCCACCGCACAAACACAAAGCCGGAGGCAGCGGTCTGCGGCCCGTGCCTCCGGCAACAATTCCTACCTAAAAGCCGCCCTCATGCCTTGATGGGCGAGTCTTTCAGTTTCTTGTAAAGCCCGTCGATGATGCAATCGGCCAGCGATATGTTGGGCACATGTATCTGCTGGCACCCCAGCGCGTCGGCCACGGTGAGAAACAGCTCTGCCGCCGGTATTATCACGTCGGCCCTGTCGGGCTTGAGCGAATAGCGGTCGATGCGCTCGCGGTAAGTCATTCCCTTCATCTCGTCGTACACCTTGCGCAATCCGTCAACCGGCAGCGTGTCCTTCGACTTCTTGCCCTTGCCGCTGTCGTACAGCCTGCACAGCTTGTTGATGTTGCCCCCGGAGCCTATGATGGAGATGTCTTTATAGTCGGCGGCATATGCAGCCAGCTCTTCTTTCATCTTCTCCACCTCGCCCTCTTCTACGGCCCCGCCGAGGATGCGCAGCGTGCCGAGGTTGTAAGAGCAGCTGCCCACGATGCGCCCGTCGCTAATCATCGAAATCTCGGTGCTGCCTCCGCCCACATCCATATAGGCATAATTGCCCTTGCGCGCATATCCGCTTTCTACAGAATTGTCGCAAAGCAGGCGTGCCTCCTCGCTTCCGGGGATAATCTCGATGTTGATGCCTGTCTCCTTGCGTATCTTTTTCAGAATCTTCTGACCGTTGGCAGCGTCGCGCATTGCCGACGTGGCACATGCCCTGTACTCCACCACCCGGTATAGCTTCATGAGCTGCTTGTAGCTTTTTATCATGCACATCATCATGCGCTCGCGCTCGGGAGATATCTCACCGATGGTAAACACATCCTTGCCCAGCCGCAACGGTATACGGAGGAACAGCACCTTGTTGAACTCATAGTTGCCCCCTGCGTCCTCAATCACGTTCTTGATGAGCAGGCGCGCCCCGTTAGACCCAATGTCGATGGCTGCAAAATTGCTGTTTTCCATAATCAGTTCCTTATGTTGTTGTATTCTTGAGATTCCTTGAGATAGTCGACATACAGGTGCTCCTGCGAGCGGAAGGGCTCGCCCTGCTGCATTTCGTTCTTGCCGAAACCGTCGACAATGCGCCCGTTGGTGGTATCGCGCAAGCCGTAATCCACAGTCCGCGCCAGGTCGCGCTGCAAGTCCTCGTCGTAGACCGGTGTAAGCACCTCGACACGGTTGACGAGGTTGCGCGGCATCCAGTCGGCGCTGCCCATGTAATACCGTGGCGTACCGCCATTGGCAAAAATCAGTATCCGCGAGTGTTCGAGGTAGCGGTCGATGATGCCCACCACGTGCATGTTGTCGACATTCGACGGCATGAGAGAACAGTTGCCGCGCAAAACGATGTCAATCTTCACCCCGGCCGCTGCGGCGTCGTAGAGCCGCTCCACCACATCCTCGTCGGTGATGTGGTTTATCTTCATGCGTATCCAGGCATCGATGCCGGCCTTCGCGTTTTTTATCTCGTTGTCAATGAGCCTCAGTATGCGCGGTTTCATGTCGTTTGGCGACACGAGGAGCTCGCGGAACCTGACGGGCTTGAATGGCTTGCGGATGAACTCGAACACCTTTTTCACCTCACGCACAAGCGTGGGCCTGGCCGTCATGACCATATAGTCAGTATATATCTTGGCGTTGCCCTCGTGGAAGTTGCCCGTGCCGATGCACGCAATGTCGCCGCCCTTGCAATTTATGTAAACGAGCTTGGAGTGAACCTTGAGCCCTTCGACGCCGAACACCACCTCGATGCCGGCTTCCTGCATGCGCTTGCTCCACTTGATGTTGCTCTCCTCGTCGAAACGGGCCAGCAACTCGATGACCACGGTGACCTTCTTGCCGTTGCGCGCCGCACAGATGAGGGTGTTGACAACCTTCGAATCCTTGGCCAGTCGGTAAAGCGTGGCCTGTATCTCGCGCACGTCGGGGTTGAGCGCAGCCTCGCGCAGCAGTCGTATGAAACTGTTGAACGAATGGTATGGCACGTGCAAGAAGCGGTCTTTGCCCCTTATGGTGTCAAGAATGCAGTCTTCGGTCTCCAGCTCGGGCTTGACAATGGGCGTCCACGACGGATAGCGCAACTCCGACTTGCCGCAATCGGGAAAGCCCATCAGGTCTTTGTGGTTCTGGTATCTGCCGCCGCTGACGATGGTGTCCAGCTGGTCGACGTTCAGTTTCGACATTATCTTCCGCAACAAGTCCTTGGGCATGCGCTCGTCATAGATAACGCGTATGGGCTCGCCGCGCTTGCGGCTCTTGACGCCCTTGGCCACCTTCTGCACCACGCCGTAGCTCAGGTCGTTGTCGATGTCCATCTCGGCATCCTTGGTAAACTTGAAGGAATAGGCCTCGTAGGTGCACTTGCCGGCGCCGATGAATATCAGCGGCAGGCAGAACCGCACCACGTCGTCTATGTACATGATGTTGGCAAAGCCGTCGCTGGGCGGCAATACCACAAAGCGCCCCACCTCGCGGTCGGGAACCTTGATGAGGGCATGGGTGACCGTGGGGTTCTTCTTGTCGGCCTGCCAGCGCGAACGCTTCACGGCCAGGTATATGCTGTCGTCGTCGGTGTCGCCTATCTCCTTGATTTCGTTAAGCCACACGGGGTTTGTCGACCCGTTGAGCTTGTCAAGATAGAGCCGCCGGATGTATGTCTTCTGCTCTTCGTTGAGGTCGGTCTCATGAAGCAAGCGTATGCCGTGCTTGGCCAGGTCGTCGGTAACCACGCCCACGGTGTGCTCAAACTCCTTGTTGTATGCGGCGTTGAGGCGGTTTATTTCCTTTATCGTGGCCTTGGCCCTCACCCTGTCGGCCTTGGGTATTTTCTCCTTCGACTCGGCAATGCGGCTGAGCGATGCCACACGGACGCGGAAAAACTCGTCGAGGTTGTTTGAGTATATGCCGAGAAACGACATTCGCTCAAGCACCGGTACATTCTGTTTCTCTGCCTCCTGCAGTATTCTGCGGTTAAAGTACATCCAACTGAGGTCGCGTTCAACATAGCGACGGTCTTTGCGGCTCTTCTTGCTCTCCATATCTAAAATATATTTATCTCGTGCAAAATTATTTAACCTGTGCTACATTTCTGTTTCAGCGGCGTGAAAAATACATTACGCCTCGCCCACAGCATGCCCGCCACGGGCTCACCACTTCACCCGGCCATACTTTTCCTTATACCATATCTGCCAGGCGTTGACAAGGTTCTGCCATATCACGTAGGCACCGGGCGCCAACGCCGACAGCGGGTCGAGAAACGTGAGCGCTATCCATATTCCCACCACGGTGTTCTTCTGGCCGAGCGCCTGGCCAGCGCTCACACTGTCGCCATAGGCATGGCCCACGGCCTTGCCCATGGCAAAGAGGGCCAGGGTGACCAACAGCGGGAGCGCGAGCAGCATGACAAGCGTTGAGCCCGACACCGTGGCATGAAGGATGTTGCGCACGGTGACGCCCGTGACGATGGCCAGGTTGACGCACCAGATATAGAATGCGAGGTTGCGCACACCGGCAATGGCCGACGTGATGCGGGGCACCAACCTGCGACACAACAGCGCCAGCGCCAACGGTACGACCAGCACAAAGGCCACATTGCGCAGCACCATGAGCATGGCCGTGAAAAACGACACGTCGACTCCGCGCTCGATGAGCGGCAGGAGCAGCGGAACGACAACAGACGTGACAACATTGTCGATGATGGTATATATGGTCATCGAGGCTATGCTGCCGCCAAGTTTCTCGGTGACAACGGCCGCGGCGGCCGCCGTAGGGCAGGCCACGCACACGAAAACCCCAACGAGGACAAGGCGGACGCCCGGCACTCCGGCGCACACTATGCCAGCAACAAGGGCCAACGACAGCACGATGCGCAACAGCTGCAGCCAGAAGTGCCACGGCCGCGGGCGCAGGTCGCGCACGTCGATCTTGCAAAATGTGACGAACAGAAGCACGAAGAGCAACACCGGCAGCGCGCCCACCAACAGCGGCTCGGCATCGGCTCCTATCGGCTCCAGAAAGGAAACGCGGGAAAAGAGCAGATAAATGAGGGTGCCTGCCAACAGAGACACCACCAGCGACCAACGTTTGATGAATGACAAAACGTTCATAACGATAATATTAATATATAAATGTACGCGCGGACAAACCGCTGCGACCTGAAGCGAGCCGCCATGGGCCGAAAGGCGGAGAAGGCGGCGGCTCTTGCACCGTGGCGCCCTGCGGCAACGCCGGCATGAAGCCATGGCCGCATTGCCACGCCTGACGGCCGATGGCGGTGACACCAAACAGACACCCTATCAAACCCAATTGCGCCACCACGACGGCGGCCATGAGCCCGCTGCCCTACAGCGCCGACTCACAGACGGCGGCAACATGCCACTACAGGCAGCCGTTCCGACTATATGCATCGGATATCTATTATGATGCAAATATAACCTTTCTATCGCAAACCCGCAACAAAACGGATGCTTTTTTTGGTGTTTTCCATTCATTTGTCAATCAGCCCCCGACAGGCGGCACACATGGCGCCATCATGACATGCCGGGGCCGGCGGGCACGGCCGACGCCAAAGCCAACCGTCGTCGGCATGCCGCCAAAGGCCAACGGAAGCGCGGGCATACGGCAAGGCCTGCCGTAAGGGTTTGCAAAACGGGCCGTTCCGCCTTGCAAAACGGCCCATGCAGCACTGCCAAACGGCACATATCGCAAGGCGGAACGGCCCGTTTTGCAACGGCAGGGCGGCCAGCCACGCAACCCGCTACAGGCCAGGCTGTTTGCCGAAGCAGGCCCCTGGGCGCCAAGACCGCACGCCAACCCGGCTGCGGAAGCAAAGCGCCCAAGGCCGAGGCCACCCAAAGCAGGCCACAATACAAAACAAAGGGTGCCGCACCTCACGACGCAACACCCTCAAAAAATCCGAATCTATTTATATCATATCGCAATATCACTGTAATTGCCTGCTTTAAGATGCGATGGGCCGCGAGCCGCATCGCAACGAGGCGACAGCCGCGGCAACACGACGCTCCGTATGGAATGCGCCCGGCCATGGACGCTGCCACGCATGCAAAGATAAATATCACATTACAATTATTGCGAGTTTAGATGCTCGAATTTCGCTGTATATCGCATATAAACCACATAATCCACAAAACAGAACCATCATTATGCCAGACAAAGGGCATAAATCACAACAGCAGGACCGGGCAACCGGCGTTTCAGCTGAATTGCCGAGCCGTAGGCATGCCACCCTTGGCAATTGGGCCGCAGGCCGAGGCCGCACAGAGCGGCAGGCAAAATGGCGCAAGACGGGCAAGGCTATTGGCAAGCATGTCACGCATTTCCAAACAACGGCAGGGCGGCACGACGGCCCGCCGCTTGCAAAAGCAACTGGCATGCTGCCACACGCAAGCACTACAATTGCCAGATATGCATGCCGTATATACATCCGCCACCATCCTAAAAAAGCCCCCGGCACGGCAGGGCAACGCCGCCCCCATGTTGCATGCTTACAAGGCAAGGCAGCAACATCATGCCGGCGGCGGCCATGCAAGGCATGCTGCCAGACGCATTCCTTGTGGCCTGCATCTACCGATGCACATGAAAAAGCCGGCCCCGTGGCTTCTATGTTTTCAAGCCACGGGGCCGGCAAATGCTTATCAAAGATTTTTCAAGAATTCAATCTCGACAATCTTAAGCGAGTTTTTGCCTTTCACGGCCTTGTCGTTGTTCCGGGCGTCAAGTTCCTGCACGGCGCCGAAAGCATCCTTTGTGGTGCTGGCCCCACGCGAACGTATAGTGATGGTGTTGGTCTTCGGGGCATTCTTCAGCGGTATGTGTATGTAGCTCAGCGCCTTGGGCGTCCATCCCTCCCACACGAGCGAGTCGCCCGCATAGACAGCTATCGGGTATGTAGTAGAGCGGAAGCCCTTCATCTTCACACAAATGTCGTCAATCTGCGTGTTCTCGGCCAGCGTGTATGTAACCCAGGCAGAGTCGAGGCGGTTGCTGCTCTCCCACGACGTGTTCTCAAACATGTCGAAGCTCAGGCGCACGTCGTTGCCGCTGCCGGCCTTGGCCGACACTATCTGCACCCCGCGGCGCCACTGACTGAACGACGGTTCGTCGGGCGTCTCGCCTCGGTCGAGCACAGGCTTAAGCCCGTCGGAGGGCAGCCACTTGGACAGTCCGTCGGCCACTTCGACAGCAGACGTGCGCAGTGTTATCGTGGCTGGGGCCATGCCTTCGGCCTTGGCCGTAAGCTTCACCGTCCCGGCCTTGGCGAGCGAGCGCAACATTACACGGTTGACGCCGCACTCAACGGGCAGGGTGTCGCAAAGCACATGGTTGTCCTTGCCCTTGGCCACACCTCCGCGCCACTCGGCCGGGCCGTCGAGCTCAAACTTTATCAGGCTGTTGTCGAGCGGGCAACGGCGCCCCTGCTTGTCGACCACCTCGACCTGGACGAGCGCAACGTCGGCCCCGTCGGCCTTCCAGCCCGTGGGGTTCTCGATGGCAGTGAGCTTAATGTGGTCGGCAGGGCCCGATGTCTCGAGCGAATACGACGACACTTGGCGCCCCTGCCTGTCCATGCCGATGGCCGTCAGCCTGTCGGCGGCATACTTCAAGTCGTTGAACACATAGAGGAACCTATATTTGTGCTCCGTTGGGGCTATGCGCTGCCCACCCTGCTCGAGCACCACGCTGTCGGCATTCGACACCACATAGACAGTGGGTATCACCTCGCCGGGCTTGTAGTTCCAATGGCCCACGATGTAAGTGCGCGGCTTTAGGTCGTCTACCCATCCGTCCCACATCACCTGGTGGGCAAAGAAAGCATCCTTGGGCACCCTCATCGGGTCGACAACACCGCTCACCCTGTAGTTGTCGGCCGAACGCCCGTGGGTCTGGGTGTCGCTGAACACAATCTTTGCGCCGCCCGAATTGACCTTTGTGCCCGAGCCCGGCCGCTCCAGCCAATACTCATACCAGCGTGCAACAAGCTCGCGGGCAAACTCATCGTTGTTGTGGTTGTAAGCGTCGGCAGGGGCGTTGCGGTAGAGCGGGCCGTCGCCCTCTTTGTGGAAAGGATACGACCATGAGTTCCAATACCAGCGCAACGCCTCGTCGCGGCAGTACTCCATCATCCACATCGGCTTTGTGTCGCTCTTGTTGACATACAGCATCTCGCCGCCATACTCGGCCTCGGGACGGTCGAGCATCTCGCGGCTGCCTATGGCGCGCCCGCCGTTGGGGTCGTACTGGTCGCGTATGGCTTTCATCGAAATCATGTGGTCTTTCGATATCTTCTGGTTTCCACACTCATAGAAAAGTATGCTTGGGTTGTTGCGGTTGTAGATGATGGCGTCACGCATCAGCTCCTCGCGCTGCTCCCAACGGCGGCCTTCAACGTCGCGCTCGGCGTCGCCGGCCGGCATGGCCTGTATCAGGCCCACCCTGTCGCACGACTCCACGTCTTGCTTCCACGGCGTGATGTGCATCCAGCGCACAAGGTTTCCGCCGCTCTTCACCATCAGGTCGTTGGAGTAATCGCTCAGCCATGCCGGCACAGACATGCCCACCCCGGGCCACTCGTTGCTTGTGCGCTGCGCATAACCGTGCAGCATTATGACCCGGTCGTTGAGATAAACCATGCCGTTTTTGAACTCGGCCTTGCGGAAGCCCGTGCGTGTTACCACCTCGTCGGCCCCAACAGTTGTCTTGACATCGTAAAGGTAGCCATATCCCCAGCTCCAGAAATGCAGGTTGTAAGCCCTGCACTGGGCTTTCAGTATGGCTGTGCCGTGGGCCGGAATGGTCACCTCCTCGCTGGCAAAGCCGCAAACCTCGGCTCCGTCAAGCTCGTTGACAGCCACTTCGAGGCGGCGCGTCACAGGCCGGTCGGTCTCGTTTTTCACCTCGCTCTCAACGCAGATGGTTGCCTGCCGGCCCTTTATGTCGTAGTCTTTGGCATAGATGTACACGCCGGTGGTCTTCAGGTTGCTGTAGAGCGGCAGCGTCTGGTAGACGTCGTCAACCACATGAAGCCTCACATTCTTGGTAAGTCCGCCGTAATTGGAGTTGAAGTTGTTGTTGTTCCATTGGAATGTTGAGTTCGTAGACCGCTCGTGGTAGCGCCAGTCGTTGTCCGTTCGGACCTCAATCTCGTTCTTCCCCTTCTTTAAATAAGGCGTAAGGTCGAAGCCAAAGGCCATCACCCCGTTTTCATGGAGCCCCACCCGCTCACCGTTGAGGAACACCTCGGCGGCCTGGCGGGCGCCCTCAAACTCAATGAAGACACGCTTGCCCTCGGCGCTCTCGGGCATGCGGAACGTCTTCCGGTACCATATCACCGAGTCACTCATTTGGTTGATGTACACCTTGAAGGCCTCGTCTTCATTCCACGCATGCGGAAGGGTGACGAGATTTTTCTGCTTTTCGATTCTCCAGCCGGAGTTGAAGTTGTATGTATCGCGCGCCTCGACATTCATAGCCAGCGCGATACCCCCGACAATAAACAGGTTCCTAAAAAATATTCCCATATTACTTATATAGTTTGCTTTGTGTATCTGAGTCCCAGTCAAAGCTGCTGTGAGCCAAGGGAACGCTCCCGAGTGCAGCTTATCTTCGGCAAAGATACGACAAAACCACCATAAGCAATATGGGAATATCGTACGATTATCGTGTCAAACGTCCATTTTTAGCGCTTGATGAGCTTCTTGACATAGCGTCCGCTTGCAGATTCCACGCGCAGCACATATATGCCCTCGCGGAGGTTTCCGAGGCCGTCGACAGTCAGCCTTGAGCTGCCTGCCACACCATACTGCCTGCCGAACACTTGGGCACCGGCCGCATTATAGATGCTTACAGCCACGTCTTGCTGTCCGCTGACATTGACGTCGATTGCAATCTGGTCTGCAAAGACACCGCCAGCCACTCTTGCCCATCCGCCATCGCCGGCAGTCGAGGCATCCACTATGCCCGAGGGGTCAACGCAGTTGATGCGGATGGTATCATACTTGGTGGAATTGTCGACGACGTTGGCACCGCTCTTTATCACAAACTCATACAGGCCTTCCATCGTAGGCGTGCCCGACAAGGTGAATGTCTTTGTTGTATAGGTGTTGCGAACAAACTTGAATCCCTCCGGCGCGGTCTTTGTCTCGGTACCGTCGGGTGCAATGCAGTTGTAGAGCGAAGGCGCGTTGCTGTTCACCCACCTGCATTCAATGTCCTTGATGGGCTCGCCCAAGGCGACGGTCTGCTCAAACCCACCCTCGCCCAAGACGGCGTAACGGGTAGAGAAATAGTCGGGCAGGTAATAGCCGAGGTGAGGAGGCTGGTTGTAGGCCACATTCTGCCATGCCACTCCGAGGCGGTAGACATGGTCGTGCATTAGCGTAGGCACACGGAAGTCTGTCGGTACGTTAGTCGTAAACACATTGAGGTGGGCAGCGTCGCTGCCATCCCAGAATATCAACTCTTCGCGCCAGTCGCCGAGGATGTCGGCCTGGAGGTTCGGGGTGTTCTTCGTTCCATTGCAGGTCGACGAGTTTGCTATGTCATAGAAGTTCTTGCCGCTGATGGGATAAATGCGTTCAGTGCCGTCGCCAATCCATTTGTCCATCTTGTTTCCGTCAAGAATCTCGTCATCCAGGTCGCCGTCCCAGTATGTACGGAAGTTGACCGTCGTCGACTTCGTGCTCACCACGCTTCCGTCGACGGCACTGCGTATGCTCCGGTCATTCGACGACCAGAACTCAAATCCCCTGCTGTTCAAGTCGATGTCGGCGGCAAGGCCACGGCCGTTGTCACCGCTTCCCTTCGAATAATGCAGTATCTCGCCCGTTGCGGCATCGTGGATGTTCCACCCGTAAGGCGAACTTTCATGCACGGTGAACACCTCCAGGCCCGGACGGTCGGGCATCAAGTCGCTCAGGTGCATGGCGTCGCCATGTCCGTAGCCCGTGGCATAGAGTTGCTTTCCGTCCTGGTCGATGGCGCAGCCGCCCCAAACAATCTCATCACACCCGTCACCGTCGACGTCGCCCGCCGAGAGGTTGTGGTTGCCATTGCCGTATGCCGTATAGCTGCCTGTGCCACTCGTGCTCCTGCCGGGCATCTGGGTAAAGTCGTCTGCGTCGGGATATGTCACCGTGTACTTGGTCTTCGACTTGGCCGAATGCAGCCACTTGGTGGTTATCTCCTTGCCGTCGAAGCCCACGGCCCATAGGAAGGCAAACGTATAGTAGCCTCTAACGAACACCGCCGAGGGATTCTTGTCGGGGCCGTCGAGATAGGCCACCGTTGCCAGGTAGCGCTCACCGCGGTTGCCATACTCCTTGTCTTCCTTGCCGCTACGGTCGTCCCAGTTTACAGTCCATCCGGGAGCGCCGCCATAGCCCATGGCCCTGTTCGGGTTGTAGAACACGGTGTGCATGGCCTTGCCGGTCTCTCCGTCGAACACCGTGAGGTATTCCTGGCCCCCGGTCACCTTCCCGCTGCTGTTGCGCCAGTCCTTCTCGTTGTCGGCCGACTGTATGTCGGGGTCTGTTGCCACCGAGTTGACATAAGCACCGGTGGCGTCCTTGCTTCCCGTAGCTGTCTTGCACATCATCTCGGCCTTGCCGTCGCCGTCGAAATCGTAAACAAGGAACTGGGTGTAATGGGCCCCGGCGCGTATGTTCTGGCCGAGGTCGACGCGCCACAGCTTGGTGCCGTCGAGCTTGTAGCAGTCGATGAGCACATTGCCCGTATATCCCGACTGCGAGTTATCCTTCGAGTTTGACGGGTCCCACTTAAGTATTATCTCGTATTCTCCGTCACCATCCACGTCGCCGACGCTGCAGTCGTTGGGCGAATAGGAATAAGCGCTGCCCTTGACGTTGCCGTCGGCAGGCTTGTCGAGGGGTATCTGCATGTATAGGTTCGACCAGCCTGTCACCGGCTCGGAGCGGTCTACCTCAACGCCATTGTGCTTGGCGACCACCTGGTACTCACTTGACGTAAAGCCGTTGACGTCTACATAGTTGGTCTTGTCCACTATGTCTTTCTTCACAACCACCCCATCGCGCAGAAGGTCGAAGGTGGTCAGGTCGTCGTCGGTGCCGAACATACGCCAGCTGACGAACATACCGTTGCCCGAAGATGCAGGCACAGCCACCACGCCACGGGTCAGATGCTCCATCCGACTGACAGGCGTATTCTGCGCATCTGACACTGTTGCCGTTGCCGACAGCAATGCGGCAACTGCATAAGATGTAAATTTGCTCATATCTGGAAATTTTGTTTGTTGTTAGTTATTGGCTTCAGTTTGTCATTGCAAACTTACGCATAAAATTTGAAAAGACAGGCAAAATTAGTCAAAATGCAACATACTTTAACTCTGTACAGGAGTTCATTGCTTATAACAAACCGTTAACCATAGTTAAACAAACACCAAAACACCAAACAATCGCTTAAATTCCTTAACTTTGCAAAGTATCGGATTATGCATAAAATATCACAGAAAGCCAAATTCAAACATAAAAACGTATGAGAAAATCACTATTGATCATTGCCCTAACCTTACTGGCAAACGCAGCATGGGCAGGACAGATAACAACTGAGCAGGCGAAAACCATCGCCAGCAAGTTCTTCAACAGCAACGCAGGAATGGCCAAAGCGCCTGCCCAGGGAGCCTCTGCCACGATAAGGCTCGCCCATACGTCAAAAGCTTACTACGCCTTCAACCGGGGCCAGAAAGACGGCTTCGTAATAGTGGCCGCCGACGACCGCGCCGCAGCCGAGGTGCTGGGCTACTCCGACGAGGGCACTTTCAGCGCCGACAACATGCCCGAAGCCATGCGCTGGTGGCTGGGCGAATATGAGCGCGAGCTCGAACACGCCGCCGGCAGCGACGCCACAAACAGCAGAGACAAGCTCAAAAGGGCCTTGCCCGTATACGATGCCATTGCACCGCTTACAAAATCGAAGTGGGACCAGAACTCTCCCTATAACTCTCTCTGCCCCACCTACTACGGGGTGAAGTGCCCCACGGGATGCGCCGCCACCGCCCTGTCACAGATAATGTATTACCACAAGTGGCCGCAGACCGGCAAAGGATACCATGCCTACGCCTGGTATGTCAACGGGCAGAAGGCCGGCAGCCTGTCGGCCGACTTCAGCCAGAGCACGTATGACTGGGAGTCGATGACCGACACCTACAACTCTACGAGCTCACAAGCATCGAAGAACGCCGTGGCACGCCTGATGTACGACATCGGCGTGGCCAGCGACATGCAGTACGGGCCCTCAAGCAGCGGCGCAAGCAGCATAATCAGCCTGGTGGCATTGGAGAAATACTTCAGCTACGACCCAAGTGTCAACATGTTGTCACGCGACTACTACGGCATCGAAGAGTGGAACGAGATGCTCTACAACAGCCTCGCAAGCGGATACCCGATATTCTATACCGGACTGACAACAAAGAACGAGGGCCACGCTTTCGTCATCGACGGATACAAAAACGGCTATTTCCACCTAAACTGGGGATGGGGAGGCGTGAGCAACGGCTACTTCCTGACAACGGCACTCGACCCCTATGAGCAGGGGACGGGAGGCGCCGCGTCGGGCTTCAACTACGGCCAGGAGGCCGCGCTGAACATAAGGCCGGCCGAGACGGGGTCTACATACGAGCCGCTTATGTACTGCACGGGCAGGTTCGCTGTGTCACCCGCCAACACGGCTTCGTGGGCCACGGTGACCTTCAGCGGCGGATTCTACAACTACACCAGCACCACCTGCAACATGACACTTGGGATAATGGTTGAAGACGCCAACGGCAACAGCACTTTCCTCGAGGCTTACAACACTACGGTAAACTACAGCCCGGCCACTGGCTACAACGCAATGAATGTGCCAATGAGCAATTTCCCGCAGGCCGAAGGCACCTACAAGGTATACCCCGCCTACCGAGACAACGCCACTGGCACGTGGTACAAGATGCTCACAAAGATAACGCAGCGCCAATACATAGTCGCAAAGACCGAACAAGACGGGTCTATCAAATTCTCATACCCGACAGAAAGCGAGCCTGAAATAACCACGACGGCCATCAACGCCACGTCGACCCCGTATGCCGGACAGCAGTTTACGGTAGAGGCTACACTAAGCAACAGCGGCAAAGAATATGTGGGCAACATTCAGCTTGCCATAGCGCCGCAGGGCTCTTTGCAGATAACCGACAAGTCGGAAATAACACTCATCGACGTGCCACAGGGCGAAAGCGTCAACCTGGAGTTTACCATGACGGCCCCGAACGCCACCGGCAACTACGACCTCTTAGTGATAACGGAATACGGAACGCCGTTGGGCGACAGTCAAACAATCAGCGTGACCGAGACGCCATCAGGCCAACCGAAGCTCACAATGGCAGCGCCGATAGCCATGGCCGACGCCGACAACGCCTCGGCCGACGACATCACGTTCACTGCCAGCATCGGGTGCACCAACGGTTTCTACGGCGGGAAACTGTATGCTTACCTGTTCCCGCAAAACAACTCGCACGGAACCACTTATTTCATAAGCAACATTTACATTGGGAAAGATGAAAAAAAGACGGTGACATTCAACGGTTCGCTGCCCAACGCCAAGGCCGGCGACAAGTTCAAGGTGCAGGTGTTCAGCCTCAACGGCCTCACACCGCTGGCCATAGGGCCTGACAGCAACAACTCGCTCACCATAACCATCGGGTCAACGTCGGGCGTAGAGACGGCCCATACCGATGTGGACACAATGCACGACATAGCCATATTCAACCTTGCCGGAACTTGCCTGAGGCGCCAAAGGGGCACAGAGGCCGACTTCTCGGGGCTCGCTCCCGGAGTATACATAGTGAAGACCGACGGCGAGGCCAAGCGTATCGTCAAGAAATGACAAAGGGGCTGCCGCGGCAGCAACTACCTACAACGGGGGGCAGGTGCCATTGGCGCCTGCCCCCCGATGCGTTCTGACATACACCCATCGGCACCGTCAACCGTCGACACGGCACCGATGGCCACGCCACAGCTACCTCGCGGCATTAGCTGCACACACAGCGAGAGGCCAATACCAATGTCACGCCAGCATTGTGACTGGTGGGCGAAGCCGCCGACGCCGCCCCACGAAAAGGCCGGAAGGCCCCCGCATGCACATGGAAGACATGGGTGCAGGGCGCGCTTCCGGCCTGACAGTGTCACAGTCACAGTTCGACAGAGGCCCCGGCCACAAACCAGAATCCTGGCTGCGGCACGTTGCCATAGTCTACGTAAGTAGTATTCAGAAGGTTGTTGGCCTCGACATACATCTTGCAAGGCCTTACCAGCCACTCCAGCCGCGCGTCGGCCACGGCATAAGGAGAATACGACTGCTTCATACCACCGGTGTCGGTGTATATCCCCGTGCGGTCTTGCCAGCGGCAGCTAAGCCCGAGCGAGACGTTGCGCACAACGCTTACGCCAAGCGAGGCCACCAGCTTGTGGCGCAGATACTCCAGCGAATACTTGCTCTCCAGACCGTCGGTGTTGGCCTTGTCCTGGTCGATGTAGCCATAGCTGACGGCCAACGAGCGCAACACATGCTGCGAAGGCATGAGCCGGTCGAGCCCCAGCCTGAGCGAGGCTTCCACGCCCAAGGCATTGATACGCGTGAAATTCACCGATTCCCAAGAAGCATCGGGCCCGTCGGACGTATGGCGCACCCAGTCTATCATGTTCTTGTAACGGTTGTGGTAAACCGAAGCATCGGCCTGCACGGCCCCCGAGGCATACCTCACGCCGCCCTCAAATGCCGTCAGCTCTTCCGGCTTCAGGTACTTGTCGGCCTTGTGACCGTCCACCGAATAATACAGCTCAGTGACCGACGGCATGCGCAACGACGTGTTGCACGAGGCAAACACCGTCAACGAGCGGCCTATGGCATAGCTGATGTCGACACCCGGATAAACCCTCATGTTCATGTCGTTCCATGAGTTCTTGGCCGCCACGAGCCCTGCCGAGACCGTCAGTCCGCGCCAAACCACATTGTGCTCAAGCATCAGGTTGACGTTTGTGCGGTTCAGCCCATACTTATAGTCACGGTCGGTGCCATGGATATGATGCGGCCTTGACAGCGGTTCGCCGAGCTTGGTGCTCACCACGTCCTCGTTGCGCAGCTCTGCCCCTACCGATGTCCGGCCCAGGGGCGAGTCGAAATATCCGCCCACGCTGACGCCGAACACGTCGGAGCGGTGATAGTTGAACGGGCTCTTGACTTCCGAGCCACGGAAATACTCGAAGCGGTCGGCGCCGTGATTCCAATATATAGAAGAACGCAAGCGGAACGCCCCGGCACGGGCCTCGGCCTGCAATGCGGTGTATGTCTTCATGGTATGCTCAAACTGGTCGTCGGAAGATACGCCGTAGAACGTGTTGGCCCCGCAGTCTTTTATGCTCATGCCGGCGTGCCAGCGCACGGCGATGCCATCGCCTGCATAGGCGCCTTGGTAAAACGCCTTGCCGCCACTGTAGTCGACATTGAGCCCTCCCGCCTTGTTGCGGCTGTTGCCGTCGCTCCGCGTGTAGCTGCCCGAGATGCTGTTGCCAGCATTGCCGCCCGACAGAGCCAGCCTCACAGCTGCCGAGGCATAGCCATAGCTTCCGCCCTCGGCGCGCGCATAGGCCGAAGTACGCATTGGCGAAGAAGTGACGATGTTGATGGCACCCGAAAGCGACGATGTGCCGTAGACTCGGCCGGCCGGCCCTTCCAATACTTCAATGCGCTCGATTTCAGAAATATCAACAGGGAAATCGAAGGCATTGTGCCCCGTTTGCGGGTCGCAGATGTTGACGCCGTTGAGCAATATGGCTATCTGCTCGTAGTTTCCGCCCCTGATGCTCACGTCGGTCTGCGCGCCTATGGGGCCGCGCTGCCTCACGTCAACGCCGACGGCGAGCTTCAGCAAGTCGTTTACACTCTGCGCTGGCGCAGCGGCAATGTCCGCCTTTGTCAGCACACGAACCATTCTCACGGTGCGGCCGGAGGCCAGCGGCGCCCTCGTGCCGGTCACACTGACCTCGCCGAGAATCATCTCCCTGTCTGTGGCGGCCGCTATGGTGTCTGCCTTGATTGGCTTGATGCTGACACCTTTGGCCGTGGCATGGGTAAGGGTGAACGCACTCAGGGTGCTTATCACCACCTCACGCCCCAAACAAGCAAAGAGTGAATAGCCCTTGCGACCGAAACGGCGGAACACAAAGACCTCGCGCTTGTAGAAATTTGGTTTGTACATTTGATTGGTAATTAAAAATAAAATAACATGCCCGGACTTTTTGCCGGGTTTGCAAAGATAAGCAAAAAAGGCGAAACCACAGAAAGAAAATGCCGCAACATGGACACAAGGCAAGGACAACTGGAATGAGGGAGCGGCATTGCTCCCGCGGCGAACACTATGGGCGATAAAGCGAACACCATCGTTTCGCAATTGGCAATCGACGCATGGCAACGGCATACGGCCGTAACCGCTCCCGCAGCCCAGGCCAATGCGACATGGGCGCCAGCCGCACCCGGGCGCCACGCCAGGGCCATAGAAACGACGAAAGGCTGCCTTGTGCGGGGCAGCCCTATTCGGAGAGAGGAACGCTGTGGCTCACCGCCTATTTCTTCAGGCGGAAAGCGTTCTCTATGCTGTTCATTTCTTCCACGAAAGCCTTGTCCACCTTGAGCCGCTTCTCTATCGTAGAGCAGCTGTGGATGACGGTCGAGTGGTCGCGGTTGCCTATCAGCTGGCCAATGCGCGAGGCCGGCATCTTGGTGTACTTCTGCGCGAAGTACATGGATATCTGCCTCGTCAGCACATAGTCGCGCTTGCGGCTGCGGCTGAAAACGTTCTGTGTGGTCACGTTGAAGTGGGCGCACACCTTCTCGAGAATGTCGTCGACGGTGAGCGGCCGGTTGTCTATCTTCACCGCGCGCTTTATCACCCGCTCGGCCAGACGCATGTCGATGTTGCAGTTATACACCACCGAGTAGGCCAGGAGCGAGTTGATCACGCCCTCAAGGTCGCGCACGCTGCCGTTGGCCGTAGAGGCAATGAAGGTGATTACGTCGGTCGGTATCTTCAATCCGTCGCGCCGGCACTTTGAGTTAAGTATGTCGACACACAGCTGCACGTTGGGTTTCTCGAGTTCGGCGATAAGCCCGCAGCTGAAGCGGGTGAGCAACCTGTCTTTCATTCCCTGCAGGTCTACGGGCGGCCGGTCGCTGGCCAGTATTATCTGCTTGCCGTTGCGGAACAGGTGGTTGAATATGTGGAAGAACGTGTCGAGCGTCTTGACGGCCGTGGCCCACTCCTGAATGTCGTCGACAATGAGCATGTCGATGGTCTGGTAGAAGTTGATGAAATCGTTGACGCGGTTCTGCCTCACAGCATCGGTGAACTGCACCTGAAACAGGCGGGCGCTTACGTAGAGCACCCTCTTCTGCGGATAGAGCTCCTTGCAGCGCACTCCGATGGCGTTGACAAGGTGGGTCTTGCCGCATCCCGACGGCCCGTAGATGAAGAAGGGGTTGAAAGTAGACTTCCCCGGGTGCTCGGCAATAGATATGCCGACGGTACGCGGCAGCTTGTTGCTGTCGCCCTCGATGAAATTAGAGAACGTGTGGCGGGGGTTGAGCTGGGGGTTCAGCCCTTGCGGCACGGCGGCGTCGAGCGTGGTGGGCGCCTGGTTGGCCCTTGCGGCGCGCGGCGGCTCAATGTCGGCAGGCTGCTCAGCATCGACTTCCTGGGTGAGATGGTGCTCCTGGTCGGTCACTATGCGGTATCGCAACACCACGTTCGCCCCGAAACAACGGGCCAACACCTTGTTGAGTAACCCAACGTAATACTGCTCCAGGTACTCATAGGCATAATGGCTTGGCACCTGCAACAACAAGGTATTGGTCGAGGCCGAAAAAGACTCGAACACTATTGGCGCGAACCACGTTTTGAATTGCTGCTCCGTGACGTTCTCCCTGATCAAATCAAGGCACTTGCCCCAAAGCGCCTTATGACTGTTTACCATTTGGCGTTGCTCATTACTTAATTAAAGCCGATGCTGATTTCGGTGTGCAAATATCGCAATTTTTTCTGAAACAAGCAAATCCGCGCGTTTTGTCCGTCATGCCTCTACTGCATGTAACGTGCTTATTTACGGGCAGTTAAACGCAAAGTGGCGCCATGCCACGGGTTTGCGCTGTTGCAAGATTGTAACATCTTGGAATACAACGGATTGTTACCGGGATGCCGCAGGCCGGACGCGCATGCCGACTATGGGCCGCAATGAGGCCGAAACGGGCTTGTATCAAGCGTTTGCGACTCAGCGAAGGCAACACTCCGAAAGCGGTTTCTTATTTAGACAAAATAAAAATTAGGTACTGCAAAGCCGACATTGCAATTGCAGGCGGCCCGCGCGGCGACGTCACGTTGGCATGCTAACCATTGGCGGCCATGGCCATGGCCGCCAAGCCCCATCAGGCCTTTCCCCCGCCGTATGGCTGTGGCTCCAACACAGCCACGCGCCATAAGCGCGAATGGCCGCCCGCAGGCATATTGGCCCGCCACGGGGGCAGCCTCGCAGATGCCCGGATGCCAAAGACTGTGGCCTGCCTGCAAATCAACCGCATCGACACCGTTTGGACACCTGCGGCATGCAGAGTTTCAAAACGGGCCGTTCGGCATTGCGATATGGGCCGTTTGACGCTGCAAAACGGGCCGTTTTACAACACCAAAAGCCCTTCGGTGCAAGTCGCTGCCTGCCAGCGTGTTGCACCGAAGGGCCCCGGTCGTTGCAAAAGCCCGCGCCAACCTTTGCCACAGATGGCAACAGGTCATTTGTCTTTCCGCCCAAACACCGAGAAGTGTACGTAGCGCTTCGGGTGCTGCCTCAGGTCGATCATGAGCGAGTCGGCGCTCTTGACAGTGGAGTTTAGGTTGTTGTAGAGCGACGGGTCGCGCATGAGCAGCCCCAGGGTGCCCTCGTTGCTGTTCAGCTTGTCGGTCATCTGGCGCACATTCTCGAGCGTTGCGTCCACGCGGGCCATGGTGGCTGCCACGTCGAGTTCGCTCAGGTTCTTTGTCAGCTTGCCCGTGTTGTCGAGTATTCCGTCGGCCTTGGCCATCATGCCCGGCACTCTCTTGTTGAGCCCGGCCACGAGAGTGTTTAGCTGGGCAGTGGTGGTGGTGAGGTTCGACGTTATCTCGTCGACGTTGTGCAGAGAGTTCTCCACTGCCGGGTCGGCCAGCAGAACGTTCAGGCGCGCCATTATCGAGTCGAGCTTGGGCAGCATGCGCTCTATCGTCGGTATCATGTCGGCGGCCTTGCCGAGCATGCCCGAGGCCTTGCCGCCGCGTATGGTGTCGCCCACGGCCACACGCTCCACGGGGTTGTTGGCCAGCATCAGGTTTATCTTTACGTTGCCGAGCATGTCGCTCTCTATCTCTGCCGTCGAGCCTTTTGGCAGCCTCAGGTTCTTGTCGAGGCCTATCTCGGCCACTATGTTGCCGCGCCTACCGTAGTCGTAGACAATGTCCTTGACCACCCCGACCTTGTAACCGTCGGCATAGACGGCGCTTGAGGCAGAAAGCCCGCTTATGTCGTCGAACGACACATAATAGACATCCTCATCTGAAAACAAGCTCAAGCCTTTCAGAAACTGCAGTCCGAAGAACAGCACTACCACCCCGACGATGGCCACGAGGGCTATCTGCACCTCTCGATTGAAGAATTTCATAAGCTTTATGTCTTATTTCTTGTTATTTCGGTTTTGCTTAAACTCACGTATGGCTGCCGCCACGTCGGTGCGCAAACCGCCTTTGAAGGCCACGATGAACGCCTCGGGAAACTTGTCGAGCACGCTCTTGCGCAACCGGTATATCTCGTTGTAGTCGGCAGAAGAGCCGTAGGTGTATTTATACAGGCCTCCGTCTTCATAGCATTCCACGCCGTCGAGGCCCTTAAACTGCTTGCTTCCTGCCGGCAGGCTGTTACCGCTGGCCATTATCTGCACCTTGAACACCGGCACGTCGGGCTGCTGTGCATCCGGTTGGCGGGCCGGGGCCGGCTGTGCCTCGGCGGCTTCGGCCACCTTGGCTGCGCCATTGCCGTCGGCTGCCATGGCGCGGCTGCCGTCGGCACCGGGCCTGGCAACCTCATCTCCGGCCTTGGCTGCCGCCTCGGCAGGCGCCTGCTGCTCGCCGCCACGGGCCTTGGCAAGCTCGGCGGCTATGCTCGCGGCGTCGTCGCGCACGGCCTTTGCCTCCTCGGCCTCTTCTTTCTCGCGCTTACGCCTCTGGCGTCGCGTCTGCCTGGCTGGCTTGTCCTCGTCGGGCACAACGCTGGGTATGCGTATCTCGTCGTCGGAGTCAGGCTGGAAGGGCACGGTGACCGAACGGTCGTACTTGCGCTTGTAATCCACGAAAGCCTTGTATATGCCACGCCCCAGGGCGTCGACGCCGTCGGAAGAGTTGAGGTAGTTCTCCTCGTCGGGCGTGGTTATGAAGCCGAGCTCTACGAGGCAGCTGGGCATCGACGTCTCGCGCAGCACCAGGAACCCGGCCTGCTTGACGCCCTTGTTGGGCCTGCCGGCCTCGGCGCAGGCGCGTTTCTGCACATATTTGGCCAGCTCTACGCTCTTGGCCATGTTGCGGTCTTGCAGAAACTCGAACATGATGTAGCTCTCAGACGAACGTGGGTCGAACCCCTCGTAATGCTGCTTGTAGTTGTCTTCGTACAATATCACCGAGTTCTCGCGCTTTGCCACGTCGAGGTTGTCGGCCACTCGGTGCATTCCCAGGGTGTATGTCTCCATACCCCGGGCAATCTTTCCCTTGGGCAGGGCGTTGGTATGAATCGACACAAACAGGTCGGCCTTGTTGCGGTTGGCAATGTTGGCCCGTTCGTGCAGGGTCACGAAGACGTCTGTCTTGCGTGTGTATATCACCCTGACGTCGGGGCAGTTGCGCTCCACATAGCGCCCGAAGGCCAGCGCCACGTTAAGGTTGATGTTCTTTTCTTTCGAGAACTTGCCCCGCGCCCCGGCGTCGTTGCCTCCATGGCCGGCATCAATGACCAGCGTGAAACGCTTGTTTGCCGCTACAACCACAGTGGCAAACAACACTAACAGACCCAATAACGCAACGTACCTTTTGCCCATATCGCATTTAAATTATGCAAAAGTAGCTATTAATCCACAAAAACCCGAACAATTCAACGAGTTTTATTATTTATTAAGTGTATCTCGACACCGGCCCCGAGGCAATGCGCCCCCATGGGCGGATTGACCTTGGTGACGCTCAGGTCGACGGAGGTGATGGCGGGAAACGCCAGCAACAAGGCGTCGGCAATGCGCCCGGCAACATGCTCGAGCAGCTTTGAGGGCACTGCCATCTCGCGTTTCACCACTTCATATACATCGGCATAGCTCAACGTGTCGCGCACATCGTCGGTTATCATTGCCCGCTCGATGTTGTAGCCCAGCCGCAGGCTCACGATGAAGTCGGCCCCCACTACTGTCTCCTGCGGCGAGACGCCATGACGGGCATGGAAGCGCAATTCGCGCAAAGATACATAACTTGACTCAATGACCATAGTTGCTGATTGACATGATTGTTTGGATTGACACACAGGGCCAACGCGCCACTGAAGGCGGTGCGGCCGCCCCGGCCCCTGTGGGCGAGGCGGCCGCCATGCCTGCTATCCGCAACGGCTGGCTCCGCAGTTCTTGCATATCAGGCAACCTTCCTGATATACGAGCGACTCGTGGCCGCATACGGGACACTTCTGGCCCTTGGCCTCGGTGCCGTCGACCACATATTTCTTCAATGCGCGCTCAACGCCGTTCTTCCAAGTGTTGATGCTCTCATTCTTGAGTTGCAGAGATCCCACCAGCTTGATGACGTGGGCGATGGGCATGCGGTAGCGAAGCACGCCGCTGATGAGCTTCGCATAGTTCCAATACTCGGGGTTGAACTTCTCGCTCAAGCCCTCGACGGTTGTCTTATACCCGCGCTTGTTCTCAAACTGGAAGTCGTAACGGTGCTTCCCGTTCTCATCGGTCTGCTTGATAATCTTGCCCTTTGTCACAGTCTTGGGCAGCACAATGCCCTCCTCGTCGTCCTGAAGGCCGGTGAAAATCTCGTAAGGATATCCATTGAGCAGGCCCACGAAAGCCACCCATTTCTCCTTGTTGTTCTGGAAACGCACCACGTCGCACTCCAGCTCCTTGGGCCTAACCTCTGTCACTTCGGGCTGCTTGCAGGGCGCGGGGGCTTGCGACAGCGACGCCCCGTCGGCCTTCTTGTCTTTTTTCGACACGGATATCATCACGCCCGAGCGGCTTCCGTCGCGGTAGATGGTGCAACCCTTGCACCCCGACCGCCATGCTTCCACATACAGGCGGTTGACGAGCGCCTCGTCGACATCGGCCGGAAGGTTGACCGTGACGCTTATCGAGTGGTCCACCCACTTCTGTATCGCGCCCTGCATACGCACCTTCATGAGCCAGTCTACGTCGTTGGCCGTAGCCTTGTAGTAAGGCGACTTGGCCACGAGGTCGTCTATTTCCTCCTGCGTATATTTCTTCTTGGTGTCGTAGCCGTTGACGTCCATCCATGTGAGGAACTTGTGATGGTACACTATGTACTCCTCGAACGAGTCGCCAACCTCGTCGACAAAGTCGACATGGACGTCGGGATCGCCGGGGTTCACCTTGCGGCGGCGCTTGTATACGGGCATGAACACCGGTTCGATGCCGCTCGTTGTCTGCGTCATGAGGCTCGTAGTGCCGGTGGGGGCGATGGTCAGGCAGGCTATGTTGCGGCGCCCGTACTTGGCCATGTCCTCATACAGCTGCGGGTCGGCCTCGCGCATCCGCGCAACAAAGGGGTTGTTCTTTTCGCGCTCGGCGCTGTATATCTCGAACGCGCCGCGCTCGCGGGCCATGTCGACAGACGAGCGGTAGGCGGTCAGGGCCAGCGTCTTGTGAACCTCGACCGAGAAATCCGTTGCCTCTTCCGTGCCGTAGCGAAGGCCCATGGCGGCCAGCATGTCGCCCTCGGCCGTGATGCCCACGCCCGTGCGGCGGCCCATGCCGCTCTTGCGCATTATCTTTTCCCACAAGTGGCGCTCGGCTCCTTTCACCTCGGCGCTTTGCGGGTCGCTGTCTATCTTGGCCATTATCATGTCAATCTTCTCAAGCTCCAGGTCGACGATGTCGTCCATTATGCGCTGTGCAGCGCGCACGTGGGCCCTGAACAGGTCGTAGTCGAAACGCGCGTGGGGCGTGAACGGGTCGATGACATAAGAGTAAAGGTTGATGGACAAGAGCCGGCACGAGTCGTAAGGGCACAGCGGTATCTCGCCGCAGGGGTTCGTAGAGACGGTGCGGAAGCCCAGGTCGGCATAGCAGTCGGGCAGGCTCTCACGGATGATAGTGTCCCAGAAGAGCACTCCCGGCTCAGCGCTCTTCCAGGCGTTGTGCACAATCTTGCCCCAAAGGTCCTTGGCGCTGATTTCCTTTCTGTACTCGGGCGTGTCGCTGTCGATGGGGAACTGCTGCACGTAAGGGCGGTCGTCGATGGCGGCCTGCATGAAGTCGTCGTCTATCTTCACCGATACATTGGCCCCGGTCACCTTGCCTTCGGTCATCTTGGCGTCTATGAACGCCTCGCTGTCAGGATGCTTTATGCTCACCGAAAGCATGAGCGCACCGCGCCTGCCGTCCTGCGCCACCTCACGGGTAGAGTTGCTGTAGCGCTCCATGAACGGCACGAGGCCTGTCGAGGTGAGCGCAGAGTTGTTGACGGGCGAGCCCTTCGGGCGTATGTGCGACATGTCGTGCCCCACTCCGCCGCGCCTCTTCATCAGCTGCACCTGCTCCTCGTCGATGCGCATGATGGCTCCGTAAGAGTCGGCATCGCCGTCGATGCCTATCACGAAGCAGTTGCTGAGCGAGGCAATCTGGTGATTGTTGCCTATGCCGGTCATGGGGCTGCCGGCAGGTATGATGTAGCGGAAGTGGTCGAGCAGGTCGAACACCTCGCGGGCTGTCATCGGGTTGGCATACTTCTTCTCTATCCGGGCAATCTCATTGGCTATGCGCCAGTGCATGTCTTCGGGCGATTTCTCGTAGATATTGCCGAAGCTATCCTTCATGGCATACTTGTTCACCCACACGCGGGCTGCCAACTCGTCGCCACCGAAATATTCCAAGGAAGCGGCAAACGCTTCCTCATAAGTGAATGTCTTTCCTGAATCCATTGTGATGTTTATGTTAGCTGGGGCAAAGTTAGGCACTTTTTATGATATAAAAGAATATTTTCGGGGAAAACTTTTTTGGCTCACGCAGCCCGCAAGTTGTCCGAAACAGATAACATTTTAGCCCTCACCAAGATACGGGTGAAACATAAAGATAAACGTCATTCGGCGCCGCCGTCGGGGGCTCGCGCATGTGCCGCGAGCTTGCTTCGGCAGCACGGTTGCGGCAGGTGCCAACCGGCGGGAAACGGCACGGCCACAGTGGCTGTAAACTTTTTTGTGCTTAGCGCCACGGCGGGGCACCGTTTCGTAAACACCTGGCGCACAGCAAGTTGGAAACACGGCTCGTATGACCGTGCGAAACGGCTCGTATCACTGGCCCGAACGGCCCATATTGCAAGGCCAAACGACCACGGCGGCAAGGCCAAACGACCCGTGCGACCAACATGCACGACAAATGTAACAAAAGAATACCTGCCGGAGCACGCCAACGAACAGGCCTGGCACTGTAGCGGAATGTGGCACAAAAGCATCCGCCACAATGGCGGCGTTGTCTTTTTCTGACCACATCGGATGCCTGCATGGCCACCGGGCGGACGCCACGAGGCAGCGTTAAGCTACCGCTGCCGGGCCGGCGGCAAAGTGGCACCCACATGCCTGCAAGGCGGGGCGGCGCACACGGAAGCTGCCATCGGCCGGAGTGACAACTCTGCCAGCCCGCCACCATGCCATGGCGGCAATGGGGGCAGCGTGAAAAAACTGAATGACGGGGATGCTATTTTTTTGCCCCGCACCGACTGCATTTCACTTATATTTTGTATATTTGCAGCATTAAAAGCCACAAAAGCCCCGCAGCGGGCCACCGAGCACCGCAAAGCGGCCATGCCAAGGGGCCGGGCCAGACTAACCGTAAAACAAAACCAAAAACAAACCTATGGAACTACCCTTTGCTGAATCTTGGAAAATCAAGATGGTGGAGCCTATCCGCAAGAGCACGCGAGAAGAGCGCGAGCAATGGATTAAGGAGGCTCATTACAATGTGTTTCAACTGAAAGCCAACCAGGTGTACATCGACTTGCTCACCGACTCGGGCACCGGGGCCATGAGCGACCGCCAATGGGCGGGCATAATGACCGGCGACGAGAGCTACGCGGGGGCCGACTCGTTCTTCAGGCTGAAGGAAACCATCGAGAGGCTGACCGGTTTCAAGTACGTGATTCCCACCCACCAGGGCCGGGCGGCCGAGAATGTGCTCTTCTCTTACCTCGTACACGAGGGCGACATCGTGCCCGGCAACTCGCACTTCGACACCACCAAGGGCCACATCGAGGGCCGAAAGGCCATCGCCCTGGACTGTACCATCGACGAGGCCAAGCAAACCCAGCTCGAAGTGCCGTTCAAGGGCAATGTAGACCCGGCCAAGCTGGAGCGCGCCCTTGAGGAGCATGCCGACCGGATACCGTTCATCATAGTGACCATAACCAACAACACGGCAGGCGGCCAGCCCGTTTCCATGGAGAACCTGAGGCAGGTTAGGGCCGTGGCCGACAAGTTCCACAAGCCTGTGCTCTTCGATTCGGCACGCTTTGCCGAAAACGCCTATTTCATCAAAACGCGCGAAGAGGGCTATGCCAACAAGACCATCAAGGAAATAACACGCGAGATGTTCGCCATGGCCGACGGCATGACGATGAGCGCCAAGAAGGACGGCATAGTGAACATGGGCGGATTCATTGCCACCAACAGGCAAGACTGGTATGAGGGGGCCAAGGGCTTCTGCGTGCAGTTTGAGGGATACCTGACTTACGGAGGCATGAACGGGCGCGACATGAACGCCCTGGCCATAGGACTCGACGAGAACACTGAGTTTGACAACCTGGAGACACGAATACACCAAGTGCACCACCTTGCCGAGAAACTCGACGAATACGGCATACCCTACCAGCGCCCGGCCGGTGGCCACGCCATCTTCGTCGACGCTCCGAAGGTGCTCACCCATGTGCCCAAAGAGGAGTTCCCGGCACAGACGCTGACCATCGAGCTGTACCTCGAGGCCGGCATACGCGGCTGCGAGATTGGCTACCTGCTGGCCGACCGCGACCCCGTGACCCGCGAGAACCGCTTCGACGGGCTCGACCTGTTGCGCCTTGCAATACCACGCCGTGTATACACCGACAACCACATGGACGTGATTGCCGCCGCCCTTAAGAACGTTTACGACCGCCGCGAGCAGGTGACAAGGGGCGTGCGCATTGCATGGGAAGCCCCAATAATGCGCCACTTCACCGTGCAACTGGAAAGGTTATGATTGCCACCGGGCAACGATGTAAAACAGCCGCCGCAACGGGATGCCCGCCGCGGCGGCTGTCTCTTTTTACCGTTAACGCACATTGCAGGGCTCAACGGTCGAAACTGTTGCTGTGAATATGGCCGGCCTGCTCCGTGAATGGCTTACACGGGCGCGACGTGGCAAGGCGGCAGGCCGGATGCCGGCGCCAACTGCCACCGACGGGGCCTATACGGCAAACTGCTTTTTCTGTAAAGACATTTCGCAGGCCGGGGCATCCGGCGCAACCCGCTGGCCGGCAGCACGTTGCAAAAACACTTGTTTTGCCTTGCAATACAGCCCGTTTCACCGTCCGGAACGGTGCATTCCGAACGACAATACAGGCCGTTCGGCCGGCGGCCAAGGCAAGCGTAGCTTGGCTGTCGGCCAAGTGTAAGTTTCTTTTCCCAACAAGCCAACGCATCGCCATGGCCACGGCCACATGCCAACAAACGCTCAGCTACCGGCGGAGGCATGTCTCTGACGTGAGGACAAAGCCTTGAAAAAATGCGAAAAACACATGGCCGGAAGCATAACAAAGGAAAAATATGCGTAAATTTGCATCATGAATCAATGCTAAGAGACATGGAAACAATAAACACACGGCGGACTATCCGCAAGTATTCTGACAAGGACGTGAGTGAAGAATTGCTCGGGCAGCTGCTCAGCCAGGCCGCCCGCACGCAGACTATGGGCAACCTGCAGCTGTACAGCGTGGTGGTGACGCGCTCCAAGGAAGGCAAGGAGAAGCTGGCGCCGGCCCACTTCAACCAGCCAATGGTGACTGAAGCACCGGTGGTGCTGACCATCTGCGCCGACTATAACCGTACGTCGGTATGGTGCCGCAACAGGAATGCCGTGCCGGGATACGACAACTTCCTGTCGTTTATCAATGCGGCCACCGACGCGCTGCTCTATACGCAGACGTTCTGCAACCTTGCCGAGGAAGCCGGACTGGGCCTGTGCTACCTCGGAACGACTGTCTACATGCCGCAAATGATCATCGACGCCCTGAAGCTGCCGGAACTGGTGATGCCCGTTGCCACGCTAACAGTGGGCTGGCCGGCGGAAAACCCGCCGCTCACCGACAGGCTCCCGGCCGAGGCTTTCGTACACAGCGAGACCTACCTCGACTACACCAAGGCCGACATCGACCGCCTGTATGCCTACAAAGAGGGGCTGGAGGAGAATAAACACTTCTGCGAGATTAACCACAAAGAGACTCTCGCGCAAATCTTCACCGACATTCGCTACACCAAGAAAGACAACGAGGCCATGTCTGAAGGCATGATGGAGGCACTGAAAAAGCAGAAGTTCATCTGACCGTACCCATCGCCAGAGCCCACGGCCCGACGCCCACACGCCCTTAAACGGCAACAGGCAGGCAGAACCTACAGGCTTGGCGCAAGGCGGCAAACACCATAGCCGGAAACGCTACAGGCGGAATGGTATCAACAACGATACCATTCCGCCTGCCGTTTTACCCCGCACAGCATGGCAACACACCATGGCACGACGCCCCATCGACGTGACTTAGGGCGACAAAAGCCATCGAAGCAGCAACCAGACGCGCCATAGGCATACGGCCTGTGGCATGGCGCCGAAACGGGCAACGCAGCGGGCAAGCTTCCCGCAGCAACCCAACCCCAACATGCGTCGGGCCAGTCGCCAGCTCTGGAAAAAACATTTGGGCCACCTGCTTGTCGCAGGCGGCCCAACCAATAAGCTATAGTCAAATTGAAATTGTGTCTATGTCATCAATCAACAATGATTGGCTTGTACTTCGGCACGAGGGCCTTCATGATGACCCAAGCCAGCAGGTAAGCCACGGCACAGATGCAGAAGATAATCATGTAGCCACCTTCCTTGCCCTCAAAGCCCATGAACGAGAAGGCCGAACCCATGTCGCCGGAATACTTGAACAGCTCTCCGGCACCCAGGTTGATAAGCAACGAGCCTATGCCTCCGGCCATGGCGCCGATGCCGGTGATGGTTGCAATGGTCGACTTCGGGAACATGTCGCCGATTGTCGAGAACAGGTTGGCCGACCAAGCCTGGTGGCCTGCTCCTGCAAGACCGATGATAATGGCCGGGAACCACGCCGAGTTGGCACCCAACGGCTGGGCAAACAGCGCGAAGAGGGGGAAGAAAGCGAATATCAGCATGGCACGCATGCGGCCGGCATACGGGCCCATACCCTTCTTCTCGACAAAGAGCTTGGGCAGGTAACCGCCGTATATCGAAAGCACGGTAACGATGAGATAGAGCACGAAAATGAGCGCCATGCCCATCGTCGACGACGATTCGTAGCCGAACTGGTCAGAGAAATAGGCCGGTGCCCAGAACAGATAGAACCACCATACACCGTCGGTGAAGAACTTACCCACAACAAACGACCATGTCTGCTTGTACTTGAAGCACTGCATGAAAGGTATGGTCTTCTCGGGCTTTGCCTCTTCGGCAGGCTTTGTCTCTTCTTCCTCGTCCTGGTTGACGTATATAAGCTCGGCCTTGTTCACATGCTTTGAGTTCTCAGGCTTTTCATAGAGGTGGGCCCAGAAGAACATCCAGATAAAGCCGATGGCACCGATTATGATGAAAGCCATCTCCCATCCGAAGTGCTTGGCGAGTATTGGTATGGTAAGAGGAGCTGCCAATGCACCCACCGATGCGCCTGAATTGAATATTGAAGTGGCAAAAGCACGGTCTTTCTTCGGGAAATACTCGGCTGTCACCTTGATGGCGGCAGGGAAGTTTCCGGCCTCGCCGAGAGCCAGGATAGCGCGGCACACGAGGAACAGCCATACGCTGAGCGTGGCTATTGCCACCGCAACGGCACTGCCGGCCTCGACAGCCCGCAAGGCCTCAACAGAGTCGAGACCCTCGACTTCCATCGTAACCCAACCGCAACCGGCATGCAAGCATGCACCCAGCGACCAGATAAAGATAGCCCAAAGATAACCTTTCTTTATGCCCATCCAGTCGACAAACTTGCCAGCAAACAAGCAAGCGACAGCATAAAACACGGAGAAGAAACCGGTAATCATGCCATAGTGTGCATCATTCCAGTGGAACTCAGGTGCTATGAAGTCTTTCCACGTAAGCGAAAGAACCTGCCTGTCGAGGTAGTTTACCGTCGTTGCGCAGAAAAGCAAAGCACAAATGACCCAACGGAAGTTGGTCATCTTCGTTGTTTGAATAGGATTCATTAGTTATTAATTAGTTTTTAATTATTTCCAATAGGTATTGTCAAGTAAGTTTTCGGCAAAGATACTGATTTTTAATCAAAAAGGAAATGCAGTCTCGTTAAATTAGTTTAACGAGACTGCATATAGGTGTTTTTACGAGCAATTGACTAATGTCAATCTTGGAAATACACTTTCTTGACCCGGCTGCTGACGCTTGTGAGCACTTCGTATGGTATTGTCTGCAGCGCATCCGACAGCACAGTGACCGGCAGATGGTCGCCGAATATCTCTACGGAGTCGCCTTCGTGGCAGTCGATGCCCGTCACGTCAATCATCGCAACGTCCATGCATATGTTCCCGACATACGGTGCTTTCTGTCCGTTTACGAGGCAATGGCAGTGCCCGCAGCCCAAGTGTCGGTTCAGTCCGTCGGCATATCCTATGGGGATGGCGGCAATCACGCTGTCGCGCGTTAGCCTTCCCTTTCGGCTGTAGCCCACGGTTTCCTCTTTCGGAACGTTGCGCAGCTGCAGTATTGTGGTCTTCAGCGTGCTCACGTTGCTCAGGATTCTGTTGTCGCGGCTGTCTATCCCGTAGAGCCCCAGGCCCAGCCTGCACATGTCGAGCTGGCGCTCCGGGAAGTGCTCAATGCCCGCCGAGTTGTCCATGTGGCGCAGTATCTTGTGGTCGAACGCCGCCTGTAGCTTGCGGCTTCCCTCGTCGAAGAGTGCAAACTGCTGTGCCGAGAAGCTGTCGAACTCGTCGCTGTCGGAGCCAACGAAGTGGGAAAAGACCGACCGCGGGATGATTGCGTTCTGATGCTTCAGACGGTTTATCACCTCGTCTATGTCTTTCCTTGGGTCGAATCCCAGTCTGTGCATGCCCGTGTCGAGCTTGATGTGAACCGGGTAGTTGGTTATTCCCTCCTTCTCGGCGGCCCTGATGAGCGCGTCCATCAGCCGGAAGCTGTACACCTCGGGCTCCAGGTCATAGTCAAACATGGTCTTGAACGCCGTCATCTCGGGGTTCATTATCATGATGCTCGTGGTTATTCCGTTCTTGCGGAGCGTCACCCCCTCGTCTGCCACGGCCACCGCCAGGTAGTCGGCGCGATGGTCTTGCAGCGTCTTGGCCACCTCGACAGCCCCTGCCCCGTAGGCGTCGGCCTTCACCATGCACACAATCTTCGTCTCCGGACGCATGAAAGATCGGTAGAAGTTGAGGTTTGCCACCAGGGCGTTAAGGTTGACCTCGAGTATGGTCTCGTGCACCTTCTGCTCCAACAGCTCCGTTATGCGGTCGAAGCCGAATGCCCTCGACCCCTTAATCAGTATCACCTCGTCGCGCAGCGAGCGGAATACCGGGCTTCCCACAAAGCCGTCGACGTCGGCAAAGAAATGCTTGTCGGCCACTGTTATGGCCCCGGCCTGCGCCGAGATGTCGGCCCCTATGCCGATGAAACGCTCCACGCCACGCTTTGCCGCCAGCTCGCCCACCTTGGCATACAGCTCTTCAGGCCGCTCGCCGCTTTGGTAGATGTCGCTCAGTATGAGCGTGCGCTTGCGCCCGTTGTGGTCGGGCCGTCGGTTCATGAAGTCGAGCGCGATGTCGAGCGAGTTGAAGTCAGAATTGTAAGAGTCGTTGATAAGCGTGCAGCCGTGCCTCCCCTCCTTCACCTCGAGGCGCATGGCCACAGGCTCAAGGGCCGCCATTCGCTGCCCGAGCTCGTCGGCCGTCAGCCCGAGATGCAGCGCCACGCATGCACATGCAAACGAACAGCCGAGCGAAGCGTCGTCGATGAACGGCAGCCGGTAGCAGCCTTCTGCCCCTTTATACATATAATGTATGGTCGAAGTGGTGCCTTCGGTGTCGACACGGCTCACATAGAAGGCCGCGTTGGGGCTCTGGCGGCTCCACCCAATCTTCTCGCCGGCATAGCCCGACTTGCGCAGGCAGCGGCTCACGGTCTCGTCGTCAGAGTCGTACACCACCACGCGGGCGTCGTGAAACAGTGCAATCTTCTCTTCACACTTCTCCTCCATAGACCGGAAGTTCTCCTGGTGTGCGGCTCCGAGCGACGTCAGCACGCCTATCGTGGGCTGTATTATGTCGCGCAGTGCCTGCATCTCGCCGGGCCGGCTTATGCCCGCCTCAAACAGTGCCACCTGCGTCTGCTCGTTCAACAGCCACACCGACAGCGGCACGCCTATCTGAGAATTGTAGCTCTTGGGCGACCGCGTGACCACCATCGAGGGCGACAGCAGCTGATAAAGCCACTCTTTCACCATCGTCTTGCCGTTCGACCCGGTTATCCCAACCACCGGTATGCCGAACTCATCGCGGTGGCGTTCGGCCAGGCGCTGCAGCGCTTCGAGCGTGTCGACCACCTTGAGGAAGTTTGCACCGGGATAGTTTTCCAATCCGTCGGGCACCCGGCTCACCACAAAGTTGCGCACCCCGCGGCGGTAAAGTTCGCAGATGTACTTATGACCGTCGTTGCGTTCGGAGCGCAGGGCGAAGAAAAGCGTCTCCTCGGGGAAACAGAGAGAGCGGCTGTCTGTGAGCAGCCACCCGATATTGGCATCGGCCTCACCGATGCGCCGCGCTCCTATGAGCGTGGTGACTTTTTCGATTGAATATCTCATCGTTATATCGTTTGTGCGCCGTGGCGCATCATTCACAATGCAAAATTAGTGCAATTCGGCCGAAAGGCAAAGGAATGGACTTGTTTTTTTCGTGCCCGGAGCATCTTCGGCCAACCGATGCCGGCGCCACCGGCTGGGCTTTCGGACGCCCACCACGCCGCCCCGGCGCCACCACCGGCCCCGAGGCAGGCGACGGCCATGGCGCCATCATACCTCCAGACAGGGGTAGCGCTCCTTCAGCGCCGCCATCCTCTCGTGCGTTTTCTGCAAGAACGCCTTGTACTCATCGCTGTCTGGATTGAACGGACGGTGGCCCAAGGCCTCCTTTATTGGCCGCCACTCTTCGAGGAAACGCTTGGCCTCCTCGCTGAAATATGCCTCAGATAGGCGTTCCCAGATATAGTCGACGGCCTGCTGCGATGGGTGCAGCATGTCGGGCGCATAGAAACGGTAGTCGCGCAGCTCGTCGAGCACAATCTCGTAGGCAGGGAAATAAGTGCAGCGCTGGTACATCCGCGCCATCCAATCGGCCGCCATGAGCAGCGCGGCCTTTGACAGCTGGCTGCCGTGGTAGCCGTATTTTGCGTAGCGTATGGGGCTGACGGTAATCACCACCTGCACCTCAGGGTCTCTCTTGGCAAGCGTATCGACGGCCTGCCGCAGGTATCCAATGCACTCATCCACCGTGAGCTCGCGCTCGGTGAAGAGCTTTTGGGGGCGCTTGCGGCAGTTGTCCACAATCTCGCCCGTCTCGTTGAGTATGTACACGTGGTTTGTTCCGAGCGTGAAGAAAGCCACGCGCGGGGCGCAGTCGGTGCGCTCCACGGTGTGGAGTATGCTCGCCGGGTTGTACATCACGCCGAAAGGATTTACCGTTGCGCGGAACTTCTCCTCGGCAAAGCGCCGCCCTATGCTGTCGGCGAAGCACGAGCCCACGCACAGTATCTTCTCCTGCGGCCCGATGGCAAAGTCGGGCCGGGGCACATCCACTATTGTCCTGAAATCCATATCTTGCTATTTTCTTATGCGTGTCTGTTGGCGGCAAGTCCCGGCACAGGCCCTGCAGGGGCGGAACCGGGACTGCCGCAGTAAACATTTCTTACCATTGTGCATGCCGACGCTGCCCATTCCGCAAGCAGCTGTGGCACAGGGCGTTGGCCAACAGGCCGCCGTTGCGCTGCCAAACGGCCCCGACTGTGCTGCCAAACGGCCCGTATGGCTTGGCCGAACGGCCCGTTTCAGGCCGTCGAACGGCTGCGGCGGCCTCACGGCACAGGCTTTGTAAACATATCCTACCGCCTCAGCTGCGGCTCACCTGCAGCCCTGCCTTGCTCAGCGTCATGTCTACGAAGCGGGCGTTGGCGTTCATGCGGTTGGCGTTTATCACCTGCTTCACGCGGGCGGCAGCCTCGGGGTCTTTGGCCATCATGTACAGATAGCCCCCTCCGCCGGCACCGGGCAGCTTGTAGCCCAGGCACAGGTCGTCGACAAGGCCGGTAAGCCGGTCCACCTCCGGCGGGTTGGTGCCGCTGTCGAGGGCCTGGTTCTGCCGCCACGTCTCGCGCATGAGCAGGCCCACCTGCCTGTAGTCGCGGCGCTGCAGGGCCTCGTACATGTCGATGGTGTGGGCCTTCATCTCGCGCAACAGGGCCAGTTGCCGGTTGTTGTTGAGGAACATCCGGCGCACAATCTCCGACAGGATGCTCTTTGCCGTGCGCGTGATGCCCGTATAGTAAAGCAGGTGGCAGCCGGCACAGTCGGGCTGGGTGTACACGTCGTCGGGCAACCAACGCACCAGCGGGCTCTGGTCGAAGCCACGGCCCGTCTGCAACAGCTTCACCCCTCCGTGCACCCCGCCATACTGGTCTTGCCATCCGCCGCCCGTGGTGAGCAGTTGCTCGAGCACGAGCGTGCGCCGGCCAATCTCGTTTTTGTCCCATGCCAGCGAGCAGAAGTCGCTCACCGCCCCGAGCACCGTGGCCGCGAGGATGCTGCTCGTGCCCAGTCCGCTGCCGGCGGGAATGGCCGACAGCAGTGTCAGCTCCATGCCGCAGCCGAACACCTCGAGCTGGTCGCGCAGCGAGGCGTGGCGCTCAAGGCTGAAGCCGGGCTGGAAGCCGGCCAGCACCAGCGCCGCCTTTGGTATGGAGAACGGGCTGCCCACGTGGATGAAGTCGGCCAGCTGTTCGTATGTCTCCACCACCTCGACAGCCCCGAGGTCTATGCTCCGCAGCACTATGTGCGGCTCGCGGCACGGGCGTATGTATGCCTGCAGCGGCGGCTGGCCGTTGAGTTCGATGGCCAGGTTGATGACGTTGCCCCCCTCCATGAGGCAGAATGGCGGCGTGTCTGTCCATCCTCCGGCGATGTCGATGCGCACGGGGCTGCGCGCCCACACTATCTGGTCGGCGTAGACCGACAGCCGCGGCTCCTGCCTGTCGGCCAGCACGGTCTCCGTGAGCCCCTCGCGCAGCAGGCCGAAGGCGCGCCGACAGTCAGCCGAACCGTCGCGGCCGGTGAGCCTCAGCACCTCCGAGCGGAACATGGCGTCGTGAATCCGCGTCATGAGCGGTGCCTCAACGGGAAGCGGCGCGGGCAGTTCCATGCCGCAACGGGCAAACTCGCGCGCCGCGTCGTCGAGGTCGGTCTGGTAGAAAACGCTGTGTTCGTAGTTGCGGGCCAGTGCCGCCCAGTTGTCCCTGCGGTAGCGACGGCGCTGCTCTACGAGCCTGGGCAGGTTGGCCTCGTTGGATATTTCCTCGGCACTCATGAGCCTGCAGCCCTCTGGGGCGGGCCCTCCGGCGAGCATGGATGCCATCACGCGGCCCATCTCGGCCACGTCGGCAACCACCGGGAACTGCCTTCGCTGCTGCTCCTCGCCCGCAAACTTGTCGCCGATGCGGTAGGGGCGCACGGCAAACGAGCCCTCGCCCACAGGCACAACGTCAACGCACTGGCCCGCGCCGAGGCTCAGGTGCCAGTCGTTGCGGGGCACCCCGGTGATGATGTTGTCGTGGCTTATCGTCCAGCCGGGGCCCACATGGCTGTTCTCTATCCACAGGTTGGTGTTCTCGGCCGTGATGGTTATCTCGGTGATGGCGTTCTGTACGAATATCGACGGGTGCGGCTTGCGCCCGTGGTGCATTATCTCCCGCTGGTCGTTGACAATGTTCTGTATGGCCTGCATCGACGAAATCATCTCGCCGCTCGTGCCGAAGTGGTAGAACTCACCGCCGGGCAGCGGCACCACGGCCACGCTTAGCGAGCGCAGCTCGGGGTCGTCGATCACGGGGTCGGTGCCGAGCGAGCACCCGAACTCGCCGTAGAGGTCATATTCCACGGTATCGGCTCCGCGCTTCGACCTGCTCCGCAACAGTCGCACAGCCCTGTCGCTGAGCATCCACACGCCTATGTCGGTGAGGTAGAAGCCCGTCTGCAACAGTTCGTTGAGCGTGGCCACCGATGGCTTCTGGAGCATCCGGCGGAGCACCGACGGCGTGCGCCTGTCGCTGACGAACACTCCGTGGTCTTTGGCTATCGACGCGTCGAGCCACAACCCGTAGCAAACCACGTCGGCATCGGGCACCGGCGGCAACTGTGCGGCAGCGCGTATGTAGACGTCGCCGCTCACCACCATGGTGTGTATGTTGCCCGGCGCCATCCGCATGAGCCGCTCGTAAAGCGGCAGCTGCAGGTCGAGCAGCGTCTGCGACAGGCGTTGCCCGCGCTCCCAACGGAACACAGGGATGGGCGTGAGTATCTTGCCCGACGGGGCGTATGACGGCAGGCGGCGGCTCTGCCCGCCGGCGTGCAGCAGTATGCGGCGGTCGGAGGCAAGCCATTCGTCGAATCCCCGGCCCGCCCCCCAGGCCTCATGGCAACGCTCCAGCAGCCATGTGGTGCCGCCGCCGCTGCCCAGCTTGCGGCCCACGGGGTCGCTGGTACAGAAATACTCAAGCGGGTCTGCGCCCGTTATCTCATGGAAACAGCCCACCAGGTTGGGGGGCAATGAAAGCAGTTTTTTCATAATTGCATATCATGTTTTAGCAGTCGGCAACATGCATGCCGCCCCGCCGTGACTCTGCGCGCCCTTCGCCCCGCCAACGGTGGCGCCCGGCGGAGGCCCGACAGCGACTGCTGTGGCAGCCCGCCGGGCGGTGGCAGTGGGCCCGCAAGCACACCGACATGAGGCGGCCATGGTATGCCGCGGTCAGTAACTTGCTTGCAAACTTACACAAAAATCGTGAGACTACGGGCCTGCAGGCCCATGTTTTTTCTGCCATGCCCGTATGCCGGGCAAGCGCCGGGGCTTGAAAGGCCATGGCGGCGGGCAGAAGGGGCTACTGTGTTTTGTAAATAAAACATGCAGAAAAAAGCCTCGTCAACACTCGGCCAAACAGAAACGGGAAACCCGTAAGGGCTTCGAAATTCAGCAGAACCGGCCGTATCGGATTGGCAAACGGCACTGATGGCAACGCCGAACGGCACATATAGCGATGCCGAACGGCCCTCATTGGAAGCTCGGCAACACGGCATAGCCCTGCCTAAGCAAGCCATCGAGGGCCTAAAACGTGCCGTTTGGCCGGGGCATGGCGTTGCCCCGGGGGCCCACGACAGCCATTTTCATTGCACAGGCAAGCCATCAGCACGCATAAACAAATGCAGGACAAGGGGTTGCAATTGCACACGCCACAACGGCGCAAAAGCGTTGCCACCGGCCGACGGCTGCACAGACAGCATTCTCACGAGACTGTTTGTAAACGAAATTCAGCAGCGCCACACACGCCACAACGCCCCGCCACATTGGTCTAAATGTGGCCACCACTCTATGCTTTGGCAAATTATCCTACAGAAAGGGCCGCATATTGCACCAAAAATTAGTATTTTTGCAGTTGTAACGCCACAGGCATGCCGTTGCCGACAGAAGCCGCCAACGGGATGACAAGGCGCACACCTGCATGACAACCAATGACTCAAGACAATGAATAAAGCATTTTTCCTCACCTTGTCGCTGGCCATAGCCACCACGCTGTCGGCCATTGGAGCCGGCAATGTGTTTAAAGTAGACAACCCCGACAGCAAGCTCAGCCCTTACACGGGCATGACGCGCCGACACTGGATAGAAGCCGACAAATACTTGCTCGAAGGCGCTTTCAGCCACATACGCTCGCTTGACGACCCAATGTACTTCGAGCGGCTGGGCAACGTGTGCTATCCGAAAGACAACAGCCGCGTGCGCGGGGCAACGCTCGAAGGCATGTGCCGCACCCTGTTCCTGGCTTCGCCGCTGCTGCGCGAAGACTCTACGCTGACCATCAACGGCATACGGCTGGCCGACTACTACCGCCGCCAACTGTCACTGCTCGTCGACCCGGACAGCAAGCAGTATGTTGCGCACCGCGGCAACCGCGGCCCGTGCCAGGACTTGGTGGAGTTCGGCGCGCTGGGCATATCGCTCTTCATCTGTGGCGACGTGCTCTGGGAACCGCTGCCCAAGGCCACCCGCGACTCGCTATACTCTATGATAGAGAGCTATGCCGACGGCCCGACCATACCGCAAAACTGGCGTTTTTTCAACGTTTTCCCCATGTCGTTCTTCAAGTCGAAGGGTTACGAGGTCAACGACTCGCTGCTCGTGAAGTACGTACGCCTGCTACAAGGCGACTACCGCGGCGACGGCTGGTATCTCGACCACCCCAACTACGACTTCTACTCGATGTGGGCATACCAGCTATACGGCGAGCTCTGGGCCCGGTTCTTCGGCCGCGAGCACTACCCGGAGCTGGCGGCGCAGTTTGAAAAGAACTTCGCCGAGATGTACCGCAGCTATCCGCGCATGTTCGGGCGCGACGGACACATGCCCATGTGGGGCCGGAGCAACATGTACCGCTTTGCCGCCGCAGCGCCGTTGGCATGGGGCGAGGGCATAAACTACGGCTGGATGCGACGCATAGCCTCCGGATGCCTGCTGCAGTTCCTGCAGAACCCCGACTTCATCTATGCCGACGGGGTGCCCACACCGGGCTTCTACGGCCTCTTCGACCCCGTGCTCCAAGGCTACAGCTGCCGCGGAAGCGTCTACTGGTGCGCCAAGGCGTTCCTCCCGCTGATGCTCCCCGAGAGCCACCCTTACTGGAGCGACACCGAGAACGAGGGCTTCTGGGCCGGCATGAAGGCCGGCGAGGTGGACAACCTGTGGCTGCCCGGGCCGAAGATGCTGATAACCAACTACGCCAACAGCGGCGCAGCTGAGACGAGGGCCTTCTGCGACTACGACACCGAACGGCGCGGTGCTGAGAAGTTCCGCGGCTCGGAGCAATACAACAGACTGGCCTACAACACGCTGTTCCCGTGGATGGCCGACGGCAAGAACGGCGAGGTGGCCATGGCATACGTGGTGAAGAACGCCAAGGGGCAGTGGGAGCCTATGCGCCGATACACCACCACGGGATATGCCGACGGCACGCTTCACCGCACGGTGTGGCTGCAGAGCGACAAGCGTTTCACCATGAGCCTGGCCGACAAGACGCTGCCCGACGGCATGATGCGCTCCGACTCGGTGACCGGCTGCGCCACGCCCACGACACTGAGGCTGGGCCACTACGCCCTGCCCGAGCGCGACACGCCGATAAAGGAGGCCACGATAAGCCTGAAAAACGGGCTGAAAGCCTACACCATATACAACGGACGCCACTCGCTGGCGCTCGTACCCATCAAGGGATGGGGCAAGGTGGAATACGTCAGGACCGAGGGGTTGCACCCCGAAACGCGGTTCGCCGAGACGATAAACGCCACAGCCGACGTCAACGGGCCCACCGAACTGAAGACGCTCATGCTCTTCAAGGAAGGGCAGTTTGACCGGAAAAGCATCGAAAAAGCCATAAAGCAATTATGACAGACAGCCGGCATGGGCAAGCGCCCGTGCCGGCTACATCGTTTAAGAATCTATTTATATGCAAACTAACAAACACTACTCAAACAAAGATGACAACGGCGCGAAAAGGCCGGCCGACGGACTTTTCACCAAAAACGGCGCCAGTTTCCTGCTGCCTTTCGCGGCAATCACAGCCTGCTTCGCCCTATGGGGCTTTGCCAACGACGTGACAAGCCCCATGGTCAAGGCCTTCTCAAAGATATTCAGGATGAGCGTCACCGAGGGCGCAATGGTGCAGGTGGCCTTCTACCTGGGCTATTTCGTGATGGCGTTCCCTGCCGCCATGTTCATAAGGCGGTATTCGTTCAAGGCCGGAGTGCTCGTGGGGCTGTCGCTGTATGCCGCCGGGGCACTGCTGTTCTTCCCGGCCAAGGCCATGGGGGTGTACGCCCCGTTCCTGCTGGCCTACTTCGTGATGACGTGCGGCCTGTCGTTTCTCGAAACCAGCTGCAACCCCTACATCTATTGCATGGGCAGCGAGGAGACGGCAACGCGGCGCCTCAACATGGCGCAGGCTTTCAACCCGATAGGCGCACTGGCCGGAATGTATGTTGCCATGGCCTTTGTCCAGGCGCGGATGAACCCCATGCCCACGGCTGAACGGCTGACGCTGCCCGACGAGGAGTTCAACATGCTGAAGGAGCAAGACCTCGACGTGCTCATACAGCCCTACCTCTTCATTGGCATCGTGGTCATAGCGCTGCTCATACTGATACGCCTGACCAAGATGCCCAAGGACGGCGACGCGCCCACAGACAAGAGCCTGCGCACCTCGCTGGCCGAGCTGGCGCGTGCGCGCAACTACCGCGAGGGCGTGGTGGCGCAGTTTTTTTACATCGGGGCACAGGTGATGTGCTGGACATTCATCATACAATACGGCACCCACGTGCTCATGGGCGAGGGCATGGAGGAGCATGCTGCCGAGATACTGTCGCAGAAGTTCAACATAGCGGCCTTGGTGCTGTTCACGTGCAGCCGCTTTGTATGCACGTGGTTCCTCAGGTACGTCAGTCCCGGTCGCCTGCTCACGGTGCTCGCCGTGGTGGCCGTGGTGGCCGTCTGCGGCGTCATCCTGTTCACCGACCGGCGCGGGCTCTACTGCCTCGTGGCCGTCAGCGGGTGCATGTCGCTCATGTTCCCCACCATCTACGGCATAGCCCTGCGCGGCCTGGGCGACAATGTGAAGATTGGCGGGGCAGGCCTGATAATGTCGATACTGGGCGGTTCGGTGTTCCCGCCGCTGCAGGCGGCACTCATCGACGCGGGCTTCACCGTGGCCGGAGTGCCTGCCACCAACACGTCGTTTGCCGTGCCGCTGGTGTGCTTCGTGGTCGTGGCCGTCTACGGGCAACGGGCTTACCTGCGCGAAAAGAAGCGCAAGCCGCGGGCAACCGCATCCACAGAGTAGCATTTTTTTACCATTGGCCCCCCTTTCTGCGCCCCACTGCCAACCATCTGGGCGCCAGCCACTTGGGCTGCAGGGCCGAATAGCCTCGCAAAAAGGGCCGTTCCACACTCCGGAACGGCCCTTTTTGCACCCTGAAACGGCCCATGCCGCAACACCATACGGCATCTACGGCAAGGCGGCATACCTAATGTCGGGAAATCGGACAGCAACCGCCCGGCGCCCGTTAGCAAGCCCGCTGACGGACGGCAGGCCCTGCCCACACGGCATAAACGACGCCCGCACGCAACAAAGAAGCCGGATGGGCGCCGCCGGCCATGCGCCCTTGCGCAACAGCCCGGCAACAGCCATCCGGCCATCGATATGTCACAACCGCCTTACCCTTCTGCGGCCGGCCCGCCCTTGCGGCGCTTGCGCCACTCGAGATAAACGAGCAAAAGCACCACTACGGCAAGTATGGCGTATGCCGCATAGGCTATTGTCTCGGTGGCATCGACCGACCTGGGGAAGAACTTCAGCTCGACGGTGTGGCGGCCGGGCTTGACATTGATGGCGCGCAGCACGTAGTTGACACGCCCTACCTCTACCTCCTGACCGTCGACAGTGGCCGTCCAGCCCGGGTAATATATGTCGGAGAACACTATAACGCCGCCCTTCGACGAGTTGACGTCGTAGGTCAGCTTAGTGGCATCGTAAGCGGTGAGCCTGACAACGCTCGTGCTGTCTTGCGTCTGGCTCTGCCCGAGGCAGTCGGCAAACTTCTTGTCGGCCACAGCCTCGTGGCGCAGGCTTACCTTACCCACCATTTCGAGCTCTTGGTTGGCGTTGTCGACATAGCTTACCTTGTCAACAAACCATGCATTGCCATAGACATAGGGGTTTAGCAGCGGCACGGTCTGCCCCGACTGCAGCGGCATTATGAAGTACTTGGCGTTGAGCATGTTGAGCACGGGGAATATGCTGTCGCCGTTGATTCGCGTCATGTCGCCTGCATTCTCGGCCACGGCCGCAAACAGCTTCTGCATCTCGGGCGAGATGTATGCCTCTATCAGCTCCTGGTAACGGCGCAGCTTGGCGGCGTGGTAGCCGCCTACGCTCTTCAGGTAATACGATGTCTCGTTCTCGTTGAACGTGTTCGTGGCAAGGTTGAGCACGCGGTAGTAGAGCTGCTTGTCCTGAAGTATCTGCTGCTCGGTCTGCGTCATCTCCACCGGGGCGGTGCGCACGCTGGCGTCGACAAACATATCGTCGTGCAGGTAGCGCTTGTTTACCTGCCACATGTCAATAAGGCAGAGCACCGTGACGGCCCCGACCATGTAGGAAGCCTTAAGCTTGCGCGCCTTGAAGAGCAGCAACAGCAGCGTGCCGGCCACCACAATCCAGAACGACCGCCAGCAGTCGGCAGTGAAAATGGCCTTCCGCATCTCGGTGAGGTTGGCCAGCAGTGGCTGCAACTGGTCGGCGGGAATCTGCGACATGGCCTGCATCTCCGACGACGAGACGTATTCGGGGAAGAAAAGGCCCGGCATCAGCGCGAACAGCAGGGCCATGCCGCCCGTCAGGCCGAAGCTCACGTAGACGAGCTTTATCTTCTTCGTGAGCAGCTCGGGCTCGTCGACAAGCCTCTTCAGCGCCAGCATGGCCAGCAGCGGGATGGTGAACTCGGCAATGACGAGTATCGAGGCCACCGTGCGGAACTTGGCGTACATGGGTACATAGTCTATGAACAGGTTGGTGAACCACATGAAGTTGTGGCCCCACGACAGCAGCACGGAGAGCACGGTCGAGGCAAGCAAGGCCCACTTCATGGGCCCCTTGACGATGAACAGGCCGAGGATGAACAGCATCAGCACGAAGGCGCCCACATAGACCGGGCCGCTCGTGCCGGGCTGCTCGCCCCAGTACTGCCCCAGTTGCTGGTATATCTGCACGTAGTTGTTGTCGGCGTGCTCCATGGCCGTCTCGTTGAGGCTCAGCGGTACCGACGCCCCGCCCTTGGCGTTGGGCACGAGCAGGGTCCACGTCTCGCCCACCCCGTAGCTCCACTGGGTGATGTAGTCGCGGTCGAGGCCGCTGCTTGTCTGGTTGGCCGTATGCTCCTTGACCAGTTCGCTCTTTCCTCGCATCGACTCATGCGAGTATTCCCACGTGTGGTAAAGGTTGGAGATGTTCATGCAGATGCCCAGCACGGCGGCGGCGGCACACACACCCGTGGCCTTGAGGAAAGCCGCCATGCGGCGCTTCCGTATGGCGTCGACGAGGAAAGCCACTATCATGAAGAAGATGATAAACAGGTAGTAGTATGTCATCTGCACATGGTTGGCGTGCACCTCAAGGCCGGCAAACAAGGCCGTGAGTATGAAACCCCACAACAGCTTGCCCCTGTAGGCCAGCACAACACCGGCAATCATCGGCGGCAGATAGGCCAGGGCCATCACCTTCCAGATGTGCCCTGCGGCTATGATTATGAAGAAGTAACTGCTGAAAGCCCATACGATGGAGCCCAGAACGGCCAGCGACTGCCTGAAATTGAAGGCCCGCAGCAGTATGTAGAAGCCAAGCAGGTAGGCAAACACATACCATACGTAGTCGGGAAGCCACAGGTGGTAGGCCGTCTCGACGGTCGAGAGGATGCCCGAACTGTCGTACGACGGGGCGATTTGGTAGGTGGGCATGCCGCAGAAAAGGGTGTTGGTCCACCGTGGGGTCTCGCCCGTGCGGGCACGATAATCGGCAATCTCCTGGCCGGAACCGCGCCCGGCCGAGGCGTCATGCTGGTAAAGGATGCGCCCTTCCGTGTCTGCCGGGAAGAAATAAGCGAACGAAAGAACCGCAAACAAGAGCACTGCCAACACATCGGGCAGGCATCGTTTCAATGTCTTCATCTATATAATTGTTTTTATTATTGGTTCAATTCACGGGTGCAAAGATACGTTTTTTAATTCAAAAAGCACCAAATGGCATTGCATAACATCGGCCTCAAAGACATAATTCATATTTATTTGCTATCTTTGCACCATCAAATCAAGACACAAAATGAGAATAGGCATAGTCATAGCTATGGACAAAGAGTTCGCCCAGGTGTGCTCGCTGCTGGGCGAAGTGAAGCAAACGGCACGGCGGGGCAAGACTTACACCACCGGCACCATAGGCAGCAACGAGGTCGTGATGGTGCAGTGCGGCATCGGAAAAGTGAACGCCGCCATGTGGACGACAGACATGGTGAACGCCTTCAGCCCCGACGTGGTCATCTCGACGGGCGTGGCCGGCGGTGCCTCGACGGCCCTCAACGTGCAGGAAGTGGTGGTGGCAACAGAGTCGTGCTACCACGACGCCTACTGCGGCAGCGACCAACAGTACGGCCAGATAATTGGCATGCCGCCGCGGTTTGCCTCTGACAAAGCCCTGCTGCGGGCGGCCTCGGCCATCGACTGCGGCACGAAGATAACGCCGGGGCTCATCGTCACGGGCGACTGGTTTGTCGATTCGCGCGACAAGATGCGCGCCATCGTCGCCCACTTCCCCGAAGCCATGGCCGTAGACATGGAGTCTGCCGCCATAGCACAGGCCTGCCACCAGTTCGGGGTGCCGTTCATCAGCTTCCGGATAATAAGCGACATACCGCTCAAAGACGACAAGGCAAGCCAGTACTTCGACTTCTGGGAGCGCATGGCCGACAGCTCTTTCCACGTGACAAGGGCCCTGTTGGAAAGCATATCGTGACTTGCGGCAGCAACAGACAACAGACAGCACAACCACACCAAAACGTTATTGAGATGGACAAGATACCAAGTTTCACAATCAACCACAACCTCCTGCTGCGCGGCATATACGTTTCGCGCAAGGACAACGTGGGCGGCGAGACCGTGACCACGTTCGACATACGCATGAAAGAGCCCAACCGGGAGCCCGCCATGCACCCCGGCGCCCTGCATACCATTGAGCATCTGGCCGCGACATACCTCAGGAACGACCCCGAATGGCGCGACCGTATAGTCTATTGGGGGCCGATGGGATGCCTGACGGGCAACTACCTGCTCATGAAAGGCGACCTGGAGAGCCGCGACATCGTCGACCTGATGCGCCGTACGTTCGGCTTTGTTGCGTCGTACGAGGGCGACGTGCCTGGCGCCGCGCCCAAGGACTGCGGCAACTGGCTGCTCCACGACCTGCCGATGGCCCGGTGGGAGGCCCGCAAATACCTGACCGAGGTGCTCGACTGCATAAAGGACGAGAACATGGCCTACCCTGAATAGGCCTCAACCACAACAACAGCGCCGCCCGGCCACCCCCGTTGGGGATGGCCGGGCGGCGTTTTCCGACACCATGCCATACATTTCCAACACACCCGACGTTGCCATGCAAGGCCACCGTATGGCAAGCAAAAGGGCAAAGGCCTGACCGAGCCGCACGGCCTCTAGCCATGCCCCAATCCGCCTTTGCCCTGTTGTCGCATTGCGGCACCGGTGCCGCAACAATCCAGCTGCGTATATCCCGGCCCAAAGCCTTACGACTTCTGGCTCTTCTTGCGCTCGTTGTGGTCGAGTATTATCTTGCGCATGCGCATGCTCTTCGGCGTTACCTCTACCAGCTCATCCTCCTTGATGTACTCCAAGGCCTCCTCGAGCGAGAGCACGGTGCGGGGTATTATGCGCGCCTTGTCGTCGGAACCGCTGGCCCGGGTGTTCGTCAGCTGCTTGGCCTTTGTAACGTTCACCACGAGGTCGTTGTCGTGAACGTGCTCCCCTACGACCTCGCCGGCATACACCTCCTCGCCCGGGTCGATGAAGAACTTGCCGCGGTCTTGCAGCTTGTCGATAGAGTAAGCATAGGCGGTGCCCGTCTCCATGGCAATCATCGAGCCGTTGATGCGGCGGCTGATGTCGCCCTTGTAAGGCTGGTATTCCTTGAACCTGTGGGCCATGATGGCCTCGCCCTGGCTTGCAGTGAGCACGTTGGTGCGCAGGCCGATGATGCCCCTCGACGGCACGTCGAACTCGATGTTCACCCGGTCGGCCTGGCTCTCCATCGAAGTCATCTCACCCTTGCGCCTGGTAACCATGTCAATCATCTTGCTTGCAAACTCTTCGGGCACGTTGATGGTAAGCTCCTCGATGGGCTCACACTTCACACCGTCAATCTCTTTGTATATCACCTGTGGCTGGCCCACCTGCAGTTCGTAGCCCTCGCGGCGCATGGTCTCTATCAATACCGACAGGTGCAGCACTCCGCGCCCGCTCACTATCCACTTGTCGGTGCTGTCCTCAAACTGGCGCACGCGCAGGGCGAGGTTCTTCTCGAGCTCCTTCTGCAGGCGGTCGTTGATGTGGCGGCTGGTGACAAACTTGCCTTCCTTGCCGAAGAACGGCGAGTCGTTGATGGTGAACAGCATGCTCATGGTAGGCTCGTCGATGGCTATGGGCGGCAGCGGGTCGGGATTCTCGAAGTCGCAGATGGTGTCTCCAATCTCGAAACGCTCAAGGCCGATGATGGCGCAGATGTCGCCGCTGGCCACTTCGGGCGCCTTCACATGGCCCATGCCCTCAAACGTGTGCAGCTCCTTGATGCGTGTCTTCTCCATGGAGCCGTCGCGGTGGGCTATGGTGACATTCATGCCCTCGCGCAACACACCGCGGTGCACGCGCCCCACGGCAATGCGGCCTGTATAGTTGGAGTAGTCGAGCGACGTGATGAGCATTTGCGGCGTGCCCTCAATCACCTTCGGCGCCGGGATAACCTCGACAATCTTGTCCAGAAGGTAGTTGATGTCGCCCGTGGGCTCCTTGTAGTCTTCGCCCATCCAGCCGTTCTTGGCCGAGCCGTAGACCACGGGGAAGTCGAGCTGGTCTTCGGTGGCGTTGAGCGAGAACATCAGGTCGAACACCATCTCGTACACCTCTTCGGGGCGGCAGTTGGGTTTGTCGACCTTGTTTACCACCACTATGGGCTTCAGCCCTATCTGCAGGGCCTTCTGCAGCACAAACCTCGTCTGCGGCATAGGGCCCTCAAAGGCGTCGACGAGCAGCAGACAGCCGTCGGCCATGTTCAACACGCGCTCCACCTCGCCGCCGAAGTCCGAGTGGCCCGGGGTGTCTATGATGTTTATCTTCGTTCCTTTCCAATTGATGGAGACGTTTTTCGAGAGGATTGTTATGCCCCTCTCGCGCTCCAAGTCGTTGCTGTCGAGCACTTGCCCGCTGAGGTCTTGCCCGTCGCGGAACAGGTTTCCGGCGAGCATCATCTTGTCCACCAGCGTTGTCTTTCCGTGGTCAACGTGGGCAATGATTGCTATGTTTCTGATGTCTTGCATTGAGTTGTTACCTTAAAAACCGCTGCAAAGTTACACATTTTAATCCACAATAAATAATCATGCGCGGTATTTTTAACACGCACGGGCAAAATATGTCTGTTGCGCAAGGCCTGCGCCGGCACGCCACCACGGCCGGGCGAGAGCCTACCTGCGCAACGCGAAACATGCCGACACGCAACGGCAGCCGTACGGCCAGGGCCGTTTTGCCAAACAGGACGGCCCGTTTGGCTGTGCAAAACGGCCCATACGGCAAGCCAAAACGGCCCGTTCTGCACAGCCATGCCCAAGGCAAGGCAAACCGGCTGTGGCTCAACCTGTTGCGCAAAGTGCCACAACATGACTAAAAATTCACACCACATGGCGCCACACCATGTGGCGACGATGCAGCCAAGCCACACCGCCACACCCCGCCCGCAGCACCGCAAACGCCCGGCAGGGCTGGACGACAAACCGGGACATACCGAGAACCAGCACAAATTAGCAGCGAAAACAACCGAAATTGGCAACGCCACTGCATCGCAACATGCCGAATTGAAACATTTTTCATGTTTTTTCATTGCCGTTTGCAATTTTATTCGTACCTTTGCATAAGGCTTGGAGCATGGGAGACAAGGCAAAATGCCACGCCACGGAGCCACAACGCAACACCGGGCCGACACTAACGAACATACAGACCGACATGGACTACTACATCATCAAAGACAACCGGAGGCAAGGCCCTTACTCTATTGAATACCTGAGAGAAACAGGGCTGACACAAGACACAAAGGTATGGCGCGAAGGACTGGACGGATGGACAGACGCCGCCGACGTGGCCGAGCTGGCCGAGTTTGCACTGCCTGCAGCCCCGCCGCCGGTGGACGCGCCGCAAGACAGCAAGGCCGAGGCCACCCGCCCGCCCATGCCTAAGACATGGCTGGCCGAATCGATAGTCGTGACGCTGCTGTGCTGCATAGTGTTCGGAGTGATAGCAATAGTATATTCATCACAAGTGGAAAGCAATTACCTGCAAGGCAACTACGAAATGGCCGAATACAAGTCGCGCCAGGCGCGCAACATGGTGTTGTGGGGCATTGGCATAGGGGCCGGCGTGGCAGTACTGTACATAGGCTTCATCGTCATGGGCGCATTGCTCTCTGCGCTGTGACCCACCTGCAAACGACCGTCAACAATTATCAATAACAACTTAAAACAAAGCTATCATGGAAGAAAACGTACAACCAAAGACGTGGCTCGTTGAGTCAATCCTCGTGACCCTGTTCTGCTGCCTGCCGTTCGGCATCGTTGGAATAGTCAACGCAGCAAAGGTCAACTCGCTCTACGCATCGGGCAACATAGAGGCTGCGCAGCAGGCCAGTGCCACTGCCGCCAAGTGGACAAAGATAGGATTCATAGTGGGTATAGTGGTCATCATCGTCTATGCCATCGGCTACGGCGTGATGCTGAAGTCGGCACTGCCCGACATGTAGGCGCTACCGCGCGGCGCAGCAGAGCACGGCAGGCGCCGCAAAGCCAAAGCAAGAAAAGCCACAAAGGCCCATCACGCCACAGCGGATGGGCCTTTGCCATGGCCGGGCGATGGGGCGGCAGGCCGCGCAGGCCACTGCCCGCCGCCACACCCGGCAACAAACAGCAAACCAAACAATGACGAAAACAGCAAGAATAGCCACAACGGCACTCGCGGCATGTGCCATAGCATTGGCCGGGGCGGCCTATTTCGCGCTCGACCCGGCCACGAACGCCATATTCCCACGGTGCCCGTTCCTGACGCTGACGGGCCTGAAATGCCCGGGATGCGGCTCGCAAAGGGCCATCCACTGCCTGCTGCACGCCGACATCAGGGGGGCGGCCGCCTACAACTTCCTGCTGGTGGCCTCGCTGCCGGCCGTGGCCCTGCTGCTGGTAGGCGAACTCGTGAGAAAGCGCCGTCCGGGGTTTTATGCCGCGGTCAACAACACCAAGTTTACCGCTGGCGTGCTGCTGACGGTGACAGGGTGGTGGATATTGCGCAACATAATGGGCTGGTGAGCGCAGCGGACAGCACCGCCGAGGGGGCCCGAACACTAAATATATGTTAACGCGCCACCAATTACATGCTGACAAACAGCGTAATATGAATAAAAATAAGTAACTTTGCAGCCGCAAATTCGGAAAGTCCGATGCATTCGACGATGCGGCCGTTGTGATTAAGGCTGCCGGCATCAGAAGGATGTAATTATCAAACAAATTAATCAAACAAAAAACCATGTATTTAGACAAGGCAAAAAAGGAAGAGATTTTCGAGCAGTATGGAACGTCAAAGACCAACACAGGGTCGGCTGAAAGCCAGATTGCGCTGTTCACATACCGCATCGCCCACCTGACAGAGCACCTCAAGAAGCACCACAAGGACTTCGTGACCGAAAGGTCGCTGACCAAGCTCGTGGGCAAGCGCCGCGCACTGCTCAACTATCTCTACGACCGCGACGTAAACCGCTACCGCGCCATAATCAAGGCTCTCGGCCTGCGCAAGTAACAGGCAAACGCCAGGCGGAAAAGGAAAACAGGCAGGAAGCACCGGCAAAACGGAGCTTCCTGCCTTTGCTTTTGCCCCACGGCAAGCAGCCGCAGCAGCCAGGGGGCCGTGGCGCGGAGCCGGCCAGACATATGCGAAAGGCGCCACAGGCAGTGCAGCACTGCCTGTGGCGCCTTGTTTCATGGCCAAGCGGACGCATGCCCGCTGACAGGCCAAAAGCCCGTCAGCGCCCCAATATCTCGTTGAGGGGCATCATCACAAAGTCGCGCTCGTGCATGAGCGGATGCGGAATCTTGAGGTCGGGCTCGTCGACGGTGATGTCGTCGTAAAGCAAAATGTCGATGTCGATGGGCCTGTCGGCATAGCACCCGCCAACCGACTTGCGCCTCCGGCCGAGCTCGCGCTCTATGAGCTGCGTCTGCTCGAGCACCTGCCGCGGGCTCAGGGCCGTGCGGCAATGCACCACGGAGTTGACAAACATGTGGTCTGACTCAAACCCCCACGGCTCTGTCTCATACAGAGCGGAGCGGCCCACCACCTCGCCAACCAGCTCGCCAATCCTGTCGGTGGCAGCGGCCAAGGTCTTTGCGCGGTCGCCGATGTTGGCCCCGAGGCCAAGATAGACATCGTGGAATGCCATGCCTTCACTCATGTCGCATGCCTCCGGCCACGTCAGTCGTCAAGTATGAGCAGCGCATCGCCGTAGCACCCAAACCTGTAGCCATTCTTGACCGCCATCTTGTAGGCCTCCATCACGAGCTCGTAGCCGCCAAAGGCAGCCGTGGCCATGAGCATGGTCGACTCGGGATGGTAGAAGTTGGCCACCATGCTGTTGGCCATGCCATAGTCGTAGGGCGGGAAGATAAACTTGTTTGTCCAGCCGTCAAACTCTTTCAGCAGCCCGTCGGTGCCCACGGCAGTCTCAGTGGCACGTGCCGTGCTCACCCCGACAGCGCAGACGCGGTGGCCGGCCTGCTTGGCCTCGTTGACCACGCGGCAAGCCTCGGCACCCACAATCATCTGCTCGGAGTTCATCTTGTGCTTAGTCAGGTCCTCCACCTCGATGGGTTCGAAGCTGCCGAGGCTGCAATGCACGGTGATGAACGCCTTGTTGATGCCGCGAATCTCCATCATCTTCATCAGCTCACGGCTGAAGTGCAGCCCTGTGGAAGGTGCAGTGACAGCCCCCTCGTTCTTGGCGAAGATGGTCTGGAAGTTCTCCATGTCGTCGGCTGTGGCAGGCCTGCGGTCGATGATGTAGCGCGGCAGCGGTGCCTCGCCCAAGGCAAAGAGCTCGCGCTTGAACTCATCGTGAGGGCAGTCATACAGGAACCTGAGCGTGCGCCCGCGGCTCGTGGTGTTGTCGATGACCTCGGCCACCATCGGCCCGTCGTCGTTGAAAAACAGCTTGTTGCCTATGCGTATCTTCCGGGCCGGCTCAACCAGCACGTCCCAAAGGCGCAGTTCTTCGTTGAGCTCGCGCAGCAAGAACACCTCAATCTTTGCGTCGGTCTTCTCCTTGGTGCCGTAGAGTCGGGCCGGAAACACCTTGGTGTCGTTGAAGATGAAGGCGTCGCCGTCGTCAAAGTAGTTCACTATGTCGCGGAAACCGAGGTAAACGGGATTGCCATCGGCATCCATCATGTCGTTGCCATCGGCGTCTTTCTTGCACATCTCTATACTATTGCTCTTGCGGTGGGCCACCATCAGGCGGCACTCATCGCGATGGTACACCTTGTCGACGGTGCCGTCGGGATTGGGGAACGCGCGGAACGGCGGCTCAAGGGCCACCTGCGCCTCTGGCAACTTAAACTTGAATTGTGTCAGTTTCATATATTCAATCTCCTTTCAGTATATTGTCTTCAATGTCCTGTCGTTCGAGCCACGCCGGGAAGTCGTCGAGCGTCACGCAGTCTTCGGCCCTGACGGCGCCGATGCGCGTGCGGCGCAACGACGTGAGGAAGGCTCCGCTGCCCAGCTCGCGGCCTATGTCGCGGGCCAGGGCGCGTATGTATGTGCCCTTGCCGCAGACCACCCTGACGGCAAGCCTCATGCGCGTGGCATCAAAATCCATAAGCTCTATCTCGTCGATACGCAGCGTCTTGGGCTTGAGCTCCACGTCGCGCCCCTTGCGCATCAGGCTGTAAGCCCGGGCCCCGCCCACCTTGCAGGCAGAGTATTCGGGCGGCACCTGGCTTATCTCACCCACAAAACGGGCCAGCGCGGCCTCGACCTTGGCGCGCGTGATGTGCGCCGTGGGATAGGTGGCGTCGACGGTGTGCTCCATGTCGAAGCTCGGAGTGGTGGCCCCGAGCTGCATGGTGGCCACATACTCTTTGGTGGTGAGCTGCAGCCTCTCAATCTCTTTTGTCTTCCGACCGGTGCAGAGTATGAGCACGCCGGTGGCCAACGGGTCAAGCGTGCCGGCGTGGCCGGTCTTGAGCCGCTTCACGCCGAGGCGCTGGGATATGAGGTAACGCACCCTTGCCAACGCCCCGAAGCTCGACATACCGTAGGGTTTGTCAAGATAGATGTACTCTCCCTCGGTGAAATTCATTATGCCATCTCAAGTGTGTGGCCAGTGAACAGCAGCGCAAGGATGACCAGCCCGACGATGATGCGGTACCAGCCGAATGCCTTGAAGCCGTATTTTGTCACATAGCTGATGAAGAACTTTATGGCAAGCATGGCAACGACGAATGCCACGAGGTTGCCTACGATGAGCGCCCCGAGGTTGTTCATGATTATGTCGGTGCCGCCTTCGCTGAAGAGCTTGTACATCTTGTAGACCGTGGCGGCAAACATGGTGGGCACGGCGAGGAAAAACGAGAACTCGGCCGCGGCCTTGCGGGTGAGCTTCTGGGCCATGCCGCCCACGATGGTGGCCATGGAACGCGAAACGCCCGGTATCATCGAGATGCACTGGAAGAGGCCCACCATGAACGCACGGCGCTCGGTCATCTTGGTGCTCTCGCTGCCGTTGCCGAACAGCTTGTCGCAAAAGAGCATGAACACACCGCCAACCACGAGCATGATGGCCACAACCATGACGCTCTCGAGCATGGCGTCGATCATGTCGCTGAACAAAAGCCCGAGCACGGCGGCCGGGATGAAGGCCACCAGGAGCTTCCAGTAGAAGTCGAACTTGTGGAGGAAACGCTTGACAGCCGAAGCCCCCTCGGGCAGCGGCTCACGGTTGAGGCGGAAGAAACGCTTCCAGTAGAGCACCACCACAGAGAGTATGGCACCAAACTGGATGATGAACGTGAATGCCTTGACAAACACGGTGCTCTCTACGCCAAGCACGTTTTGGGCAATTATCATGTGGCCTGTTGACGACACAGGCAGGAACTCGGTGAGCCCCTCGACGATGGCGATGATTATCACCTCGAGCAATGTCATGTCTCCCATCTTACTCTGCCGTTGCCTCCTGGGTTGGTTCTACACTCTCTATGGCCTCGCCTGCAACAGACTTTGGCTTGCGGATAATGGCGTAAACCATGCCGACAAAGCCGACAAGGCACACAACGGGAGCCACCTTGATGCGGCGCGCACTGAAGATGTCGGGGTTATACACGTCTTCAGTCGACCCGGGCCCGCTCATGAGCACGAAGCCGACTATCACTATTGCCATGCATACTGCCAGCAATATGAAATTCGTACGGTCGAATGCTAAATTTCTCTTGTCCATTATAATTAAACTAATACTCTTATCAAAAACCAATATGCAAACGCCCCCACGGCGGCAGACTGCGACGCGCGCCGGGCCGGAGCCGGCTGCTTGCAGCCGTGGCTGCGGCCACGCAATGGCGCCCCCGCGTGGCAGCCGGAGCGGGTGGCAGGCTAAATCTTATACAAGTCGCCGGCCGACATGCGCAGGAACTTGTTGACCGAGATGCAAGAGCACAGGGTGGTGATGACTATGCCGAACACAAACACGGCAACCCCGGTGATGGCAAGCTCGCGCCATGTGACCACGGCCACTATCGAAGGCTCGTAGGTATAGAGCAGGTAGGCCCCGCCGCCAAGCACACCGCAGGCCAGCACAGCGGCCAGCAGGCCTATGCCTATGGCATTGCGCAGGAACGGGCGACGTATGAAGCCCCACGAGGCACCGACAAGCTTCATCGTGTGGATGAGGAAACGGCGGGAATAAACGCTCAGTTTCACGGTGCTGTTAATCAGGGAGAACGAGACACACGTGAGCAGGACGGCCAGCGCAAGCAGCACCACGCTGAACTTGCGCAGGTTGTTGTTGACGCTGTCCATGAGGTCTTCCTGGTAAGCCACGTCGGTAACACGGCTGTCTTTCATGAGCTCGGCCGATATCCAACGGAGCGAATCACGGTTGGCATATTCCGACTTCATGCGCACCTCGAGCGTGGCCGAGAACGGGTTGAAGCCGAGAAACTCAGACGGGTCGGCGCCCATGGCGGCCGTCTGCTCCCGCTGGGCCTGCTCCTTGCTTATGTAGTCAACGTTGCGGGTGTAACGCCGGCGGTACATGTCGCGGCACATCAGGCGCGCCTGATTGTCGGTCACGCTGTCGGCCAACATCACCGTCACCGTGAGGTTTTCCTTAACGTAGGCCGAAAGGTTGCGGGCCGTGAGCACGAAAAACACCAACAGCCCAAGCAAAACGAGCACCATTGTGGTGCTTATACACAAAGTAACCACCTGCAGCCCATGGCGGCCGCCGGCTCTTTTACGTCTCTTTCCCATTATCTTAGCAGGATGTAATACATCTTAGATTGTGCAAAGTAACAAAAAAATCCGTTCACGGGCAACTGATTAACTACTATTAACAACGGGTGTCGCATTATTTTGTATACCTTTGCAGAAGACAAGATGCACCCGGGCAAGAGTGGCAATGCCACGCCTTCGGCCCCGGTCTTGGCACGGCGGCGCGGCCGAAGGCGCCGGCCGGGCCCGAGGCCGGGCATCTGGCGGTGCCGGACTGCACCATCAACGTATTAACCAAAAGAAATGAATCATGAGCACTGTGATATACCCTTCGCCCATTTTCGGGCCGATACACAGCCGGAGGCTGGGAGTATCTCTTGGCATCAACCTGATGCCGGCCGACGGCAAGATTTGCACTTTCGACTGCATTTACTGTGAATGCGGACTGAACGCACAAAGGCGACCAGCACTGCCGAGACCCACTCGGGAAGAGGTGGCTGGCGCTCTCGAGGCAAAGCTGAAGCAGATGGCGGCCGAGGGGCTGCTGCCCGACGTGCTGACGTTTGCCGGCAACGGCGAACCTACGCTGCACCCCGACTTCGCAGCGATAATAGGCGACACTATATGCCTGCGCGACAGGTATGCACCGAAGGCAAGGATTTCGGTGCTGAGCAACTCGACGGCGGCCCACAGGCCCGACGTGCGCAATGCGCTCATGCGGGTTGACAACAACATTCTGAAACTCGACACGGTAGACCCGGGGTATATCAACCTGGTGAACCGACCGGCATGCAGATTCAATGTGGACGACGTGGTGTCGACGCTGAAGTCGTATGAAGGGCACCTGATAATACAGACCATGTTCATGAAAGGGTCTACGGGGGGCGTGAGCGTTGACAACACGGGCGAGGAATATGTAGGCCCGTGGCTTGATAAGGTGGTGGAGATTGCGCCGCGTGAAGTCATGATATACACCATTGACCGCGAAACGCCCGACCACGGCCTGAAGAAAGCCACACGCGACGAACTCGACGCCATCAGAGACAGGGTGATTGCTGCGGGCATTCCGTGCACAGCTTCATATTGAGCCCAATCGGCCATCATATCCGCCGGGGATGCGCCTTTGATGCTTATCACGGCACTTATGGTGCTTTCGCTCTGTTGCCGGCATATTGCCTGACGCATTGCCGCGCCGTTGCCCGCCAAGCCGGGGGCAAAGGCGGCGGCCAAGATGCCCTGCAACCGGGCGGGGGAGCCTTGCCCCATAACGAGGAATGGGGGGTGGACAGGATGCCACCATGCATAGGCCGACGCCACAGACTAGCGGAGATGAAGCCGCATGGGGCATAAACGTGACAATTGGGGGCAAGGGGAAGGCTGCCATCAACCCACAGGCGGACGGCTGGCCACAAAACCACCAGGCAGTGGCATGACGCCTACGGCACGGCCGAAAACCGAATGACGACAAAAAGGCCGCAGGAAACAGTTTGTTTCCTGCGGCCAAAATATAAGGATGCGCGGCCATTCTAAATATAACCGATGCACTTGCCGATTATGTCAAGACACACCGGGGTAAACGAGGTAAACAATCTGCATTACTTGACCATCACCTTCTTTGTGGTGCCATCGGAGTACTTGACGATGTTGAGGCCCTTCTGAGCCTTGTCAAGACGCACGCCGTTGACATTGTAACGGGCCACCACCGTTGCACCGTTGGCATCGTCGGTAACACCCTCGATGGATGCGCTGCCGCCATTGCCGAGGCTAACCTGTGCCGCATTGACTATTGAATAGTTGTTGCGGTTGAGGAGAAGGGCCGTGAGATACAGTTTTTCCTTGTTCTGTATGAGCGTATTGGCCGATATGTCGAGAGTGGTGCTGTACGACAGTTTCTCATCCTTCATCACCGCCGAGGGCACACTCTCGTCTATGCCATTGAGGGCATCCCACGCCTGAACAATCACATTGTCGTATGCCATATTAACATAACGGCCTGCACTTGTCCAACTATCAAAGTCGGCATTATATCCTGTGCCGCCTGAAAATCCATTGGCCTGATACCAGGTGTGGTCGTCTTTCTCGCCTTGCATGCCGTCTTCAGAAAGCACGAAGGCTATGGCATAAGGATTGGCAGAGCCAAGACTGATGCGAGAGCAGCCGAAGCTGAAATCAACCTTGGCATTGATGACCGACTTGCCTGTGTCGGCCCAGTCGGCCGTGAGAGCCACCGTTGCCTCCGTTGGCATAATCTCTTTAACGAATTCTACATATTTATAGGAACCATAAGTAAGTGTGCTGCTTGCCGGATCTGCATACGGGTCACCAAAAGCCGAACGGTCGTACAAGGCTATGGGGAAATCGGGGTTGTATGCCCTAATAACCTCATAATAGGAAGCACACTCCATAGGATCGACGTCTTTCTCGTCCCTCGAAGCATGCCCCGCAAGGATGATTATGTCGTCGCCATACCTCTCCTTCAGCTTATGCACACCGACGTGGCCGCGAGGACACCAAACGCACCAAGTACCGGTGAACTCTTCGACAACCGACGTGCGCTTGGCCGACTTCTCAAAGGCAAACACCTCATATGAAGTTGACGGATTCGATGAAGTGTTGACCTCGCCATTGACTTTTGTTATCTTAAATTCCACTTGATGGACGCCCTCGGTAGTGAAGGTGTAAGGCACTACAAGTTCGTCATTGCCGCCTCCGGCCAGAGGGGCCGGGAAGTTGTATGTCTTCTCCTTTTGGGCCTCGCCATCGACTGTAAGCACAAAGCTCACGTTGTCAATCGCGGAAGCTGCATCATTGTGGACGGCAGCCGACAGCCTTGTCTCCTGGTTGATCAGCGCCGGCTTCTCAAGCTGCTTGTCCATTGAGACATTGGCATGTGAGCAGTTGGTAACGTCAAGACGGGCCATCGCAACCAAGCTGCCAAGGTTCAACAATGACATGTCAAGAAAGACGTCTTGATTTTGTGCTGGAACACCAAAGAAGAAACCGCCACTCATGGGTTCACCCCAGAACACCAGAGGGCTCTCAGTTGTTGTTGTGAAAGAAAAGCCAATGAGGCATCCGTTTTCCGGAATGGTGTATTTGGAAGCCAGCTCAAGGTCCTTGAGGGCAAACATGTTCCTACCCGCCCCCTTCAACTCAAAGTCGGCTAAATTCTCGTGATAGTCGGCCATGTCGGGCGTTTGCGGGAATGATATACTCCCTTGGGCATTTGACTTAACACCGTCTATCCACAGCTTTACGTTTGTGTACTTGCCGACACCCAATACCATTATGACTGAATCGACCACGGCCTTGGCATAATTGCCGGGCACCATAAATGCCACGTTATAGTTGGTAAGTTTTGCGTAAGCACTGGCCTTGTCATCAAAAATAACTGAAATGATTTTCCAACCTATTGCTGAAAACTTGCCATCAGCACTCATCGGGTAGGCGAACCAAATGGTATTATCTTCTCCTGCACGACGCATCGGAGCAGGCTTTTTCATGCTGCGCAACTGCGAAGGCATCTGTGCTATGCCCAACGGATGTTGGGACGCACCGGCGAACCCCATGTCACCTACTTTTAAGTTTGCTGACTTCTCCATCAACGAGCTAACGTTTTCTACTTGCTGAGGATTCAGCACAACAGCCTCCTGCGCGCTCACGGAGCTGAGGGAAGCCAACATAGTTACGCCTAAAAGCAACCTTTTAATCATAACGATAATTTTTTAGTTAAACATTAATTTAATTAATAGTGATTTAATATATTTATTTCTGGCCGCGACACCCTTGGAAGGAATGTACGCTACTGCATGTCAAACGTTACGAAGAGAGTCGAACATGGGCATGACGGATTGTGACTATAAAAGCCTGCGCAAGGCTTGCGTGACAACGCAAAGGCGCATGGGCGGCCGCATGTCACACATAACGACTTTAGTTAAACATGAACATTGTGAACCGTGACTCTGACTTCGGGCTACAGCCTCGCCCTCCTGCATTACAAGGGGTGGGATGCTGCATCTGCCATGAAACGAACTTTGTTAAACATAAACATAATGAATAGTGACTTAAGTTAATACTACTGACTGTGGCCCCATGTAACGGAAGAGCCTGCCGCTATGTGTGCCGGGCCACCGGGTGGCCGGAGAACGATCATGTGAAAGCCGCAGGAAACGCGCAGTTTCCTGCGGCTTTGTTGTTCTGCATTGCTGCCCGCGACTTCCAACAAGCCTGTTGTGCCCCGCATGAGGGGCATAGCCCGCAGACAACAATATGCTTGATTTACTTCACGATTACCTTCTTGGTGGTACCGTCGGAGTACTTAACTATGTTAAGACCCTTCTGTGCCTTGTCAAGGCGCACGCCGTTGACATTGTAACGGGCAACCTCGGATGCTCCGTTGGCATCGTCAGTGACACCCTCGATGGCTGAGCTGCCACCGTCGCCGAGGCTCACCTGTGCCGCATTGACTATTGAATAGTTGTTGCGGTTGATGAGAAGGGCTGTGAGATGCAGCTTTTCCTTGTTCTGTATGAGGGTGTTGGCCGAGATGTCGAGAGTGGCGTTGTATGTCAGGTTCTCACCCTTGAACACAGTGGAAGGCACGCTCTCGTCGATGCCGAGAAGAGCATCCCATCCCTGGACGACGACATGGTCATAATCCATCTGAACATATTTACCTGCAGTCACCCAGCTCAGCATGTTGTCGTCATTGCCATAACTCGTGTCGCCAGAATAATAGTTGTACTGGAGCCACTGCTGGCCGTCGCCGGTCATGTCGTCTTCAGAGAGAACAAAGGCAACGGCATACGGATTGGCAGAACCAAGGCTGATGCGCGTGCAACCGAAGGTGAGACCGACGTTTGCATTGATTACATTCTTGTCTGTGTCGCCCCAGTCGGCAGTGAGGGTAACTGTTGCCTCAGAGGGGAACGATGAGTTCAATATATCAACATATTGGGTGGCACCGAATGCATATTGGTTACCGTCGATACCCTGGTATGCGTCGCCAATCAGGCAACGGTCGTAAAGGGCTGACGGGAAGTTCTGGGCGAAACCGTAAACAACGTCTAAGTATGTGGCACACTCCATCGGGTCGATTTCTGTCGAACTGGATGATGCATGGGCGGCAAGGGTTATAATGCCATCACCATAACTCTCCTTCAGCAAATCAAGGCCGACATGGCCGCGAGGACACCATCCGCACCATGTGCCGGTGAACTCCTCGACAACCGGTGTGCGCGTGGCTGATGTCTCAAGGGCCAGCACATCGAATGCCGTCGAAGCAGATGTCGAAGCGTTTGCCTCGCCGTTTACCTTGGTGATCTCTATGCTGACAGGGTGGATGCCCTCTGTTGTGAATGTGTAAGGAACACTGATGTAACCGCCAGATCCACCGGGCAGTGACGATGAGAAATTAAGTGTCTGCTCCTCCTGGGCTTCGCCGTCGACAGTGAGGACATAGCTTACGCTTGTCACATCTGTGGCGATAGCGTTGTTGTATACAACCGGTGAAAAATCATAAGAGGTATTCATCAGCACGGCTGTCTCGGGAATCGTTTGTATCGAGACGTCGTTCTGCGAGCAATTAGATATGTCCATCAATGCCATGATGGGCAGATTGCCGAAAATGCCGTATGATGCCATGTTGTTCCACAACATTTCGCCCTGGTAAGGCATCTGCATGAAGAAGGCACCCGACGATGATTCAACATCCCAAGTGAACAATGGTAACTCTACGGTTGTTGTAAACGAGATGCCGATGAAGCATCCGTTATCAGGCACTGTATACGGGGTTGACAATTCGTAGCCCTCTTGCGCAACCATGCCAGACGGGGCATCAACCTGGTGGTCACCAATGTTCTCACAATAGTCGGCCTCTTCGGGGGTTGACGGCAGGATGATGTACTGACCGTCTGTCTCGTAAGCACTTACCCAAATCTTAAAGTTTGAATAGGTGCCAGACGAGAACACTGAGTAAACAGAGTCGATAACGGCCTTGGCATAAGTAGATGGAACATATACAGCTACATTATAGTCTGTGAGGCCGGCCATAGAAGCATCATCAAACACCTGTGAAAAAGCATTCCATCCCCACACATAGCCGGAACCTTGTGAGTTCATGGGATAGCCCCACAGGACATAAGAGGTTGCGTCTGCACGCTGCATGGGCGCAAGTTTCTTGGCACCATTGGCCGTCGAGGAAAGCTGCATCGGACGGCCCGATACCTTGTTGACAACACTCAAGCCGAAGTCTGGCAACTTCAGGCTTGCTGCCTTCTGAACCTGCTTGCTACTGTTTTTCGCAAAGCCGGAGCCGAGCCTGATTGCGTTCTGGGCATTCGCCGTACCCACGAAAGCAACCATGGCTAAGCATAAAAGTAATTTTTTGATCATAACCCTAAAATTAGTTTCAGTAAATATAAGATAGACTAAGCAATCTTATCTAACCACGTATTTGCGGGCAGTGTGGGTGTTCGCATCCACCAATATATACACTCCCGCACGAAGCGAGCGGAGACCCGACACCGAGACTCCCTTGGCTACTACGCTGCCTGTGAGGTCGTATACATCAAACGATGCCGATGCAATGCCGGCATTGCCAATGCCCGATGTCGCGTTGCAGACAAACTTGATGTACACTACATGGGTCTCACGACCTATGGTAACACTAAGCTTGGTTAGCATCTCGCCGTTCTTGACATCTTCCACATGAATGTCAACACCCATGCTGCCATTGGGACCTAATCCCAAAGTGGCGGTGTAAGTTGACCACACGTTAGTCCTGCACTCACCACCCATGCAATTCACGGGATAAACGCCATCACCCAACGAACCGCTAACGTAGCTATAGTTAATCTGGATTTGACTTCCTTTCAACTCGCTTGACGTCAGGTTACAAAGCACCAGCCGATTGCCCATGTAGCAGTCCTCCCGCATAAACAGCGGCTCATAAGTGGAAACGAACTCTACTGTAGAGCCTTCGGGAACGGTCTTGCCATCCATGCGGAACTCAAACGTCTGCGCAACAACCATCACTGTTGATACAACAGCAAGGATAAATGTAATAAACAATCTTTTCATGCCTATAACCTGTTAAGTTTGTAATGTTTTAATTAATCACTCCGACGGCAGGACTTCGGTGCGCGCAGCCTGAACAACGCCGGATGAATTGTCGACGAAAGCAATGACAGCCATGTGGCGCGGACGCCATATATTGTCGAGCTTTATCGTTGTGGTGTATATTTCCTTCATATCTTCGCCGGCACTAATTGTGACAGGAACACCGTCAATCGGCGTGGCTGATGTGCGGAAGATGTTGTTGAACCGGTGGTCTATGGCCGGCCCGCTACTAAAAAGCTGCATCGTGACGATGCTGTCTTCTGTGAGCCAGACATGGGCGTTGCCGGTGAAATCGGACTTGGCGCGGCCCATGACGCTGACCGTCACGCTACGGTCGGCCTCGTTGTATGACGAACGGGCGGAAAGAGCAACCGTAGTCTCGCGCCTCAGCCCGTTGACAATGGCCGTGAGCCAGTTGGGCTGGCTTAGCACCCCACCGGTGCGGTCGATGACGGCATTAGGCTCACTCTGCAGACCGTATCGGCTGAAAAGCTGCTCGCCGAAATCGGTGGCCAAGCCCTCAAACTGCGGATTCTGGCCCACCCCTATGGCGAGATTCATGTTCCTGCCTGCATGTATTGAAACTACAATGACTTTGTTTGGCCCGCCGTTGGCTTCTTGCATAACTTCGAGAGCCTCGGATGCAGCCGGACAGTTGACGCACAACTGGCCGGAGAACTCCTCAACCAACACTGAGTGGTATATCGGGGCGTTGATGTCGGTAGTGTCAGAACCGGTGCTGTCGCCGGGTGATATGGGGTCGTCGACAGCAAGGTAACGGTCGCCATCGCTTATCTGGTCGCAAGAGGCAACTCCCATCGCCACGAGGGCCAAAGCCATGAATACTGATTTCTTTAACTGCATAGTCGATGTCAGAAATTAAAGTTGTACGACATTGTCACTCCCTTGCTTGCCGGCACCCAGCGACATACGCCGCCTGAACAGTTGAAGCCTGCACGGGTGCGCGCATATCCCACCTGTAGCCGATGGGCACCTTTGGCAAAAGTGACTGAACCGTTGTAGTAATGTATCTCGTCACCGATGCTGTATTCATCCGAAACGGTGAACATCAGGTATGGCAACACAGACAGCTCGAGCAGTCCGTAGACGCAATCACAGTCGCCATCTTCATTGTTCACACCCGAAGTCATGTCGAGATACTGGGCCTCGGCACGCAGGGTGAACTTGTCGTTGAACTGATACTTGCCCTCAGCCACGTAGATGTTGTTGTGGAGCATGCCGCCGTGGCCCTCTACCGCTGTCTTGTTGTAGAACTGGTTCATGTACATAAGGTTGAGCTTGAAGGCCTTGGTGAACTTCTTCTCAATCTGTACGTTGAAGTCCTGATAGTACTTAGAGTCGCCCCACTTGAAGAAAGCAGAGCCGTAGCCGTCGGTTCCTGGATAGTAACCGTTGGAACCCTGCATGATGCCGTCGGCGTAACGAGTGTTCTTGGCAATGGAGTGAACATGCGAGAAGTTCAACTTGACCTTCGTGCCATACTTACCTCCGAGGAACGAATGGCGCTTGAAGTTGTAAGCCAGCTCGGCCTGGTAAGCCCATTCGCCATCGGGCTGCGTGGCATATGGATAACGTGCGGCAAGAGCATAGGTGTGCTCCATCGTGAACGCAGGCAGGTGATTGATGAACGAAGAGTTCTCCGACAGCGACGGCAGTGTGCGCTGGCTGCGGAACGACATGTTGTCGCTGCGCTTGGCCTGCACCAAGAAGCTCATGCCACGCTTGGAGTAACTGGCCGACAACATGGCCACATACCCCTTGCGGTATATGTAGTCGTTGTCTTGCGACGGGTCTTGCGACTTCTGGGCATACTCGGCAAGCACGTTCCAGTTGCCGGTCTGCAGGCGCAGGCGCACGTCGAAGGCCTGGACATCGGTCGGGAAGTTAAGGCGCTGCTTGCCGTCGTAACTCACAATCATCTCCTCGTCGCCTTCATGCTTGTTGACAAACGAGGCGCCAAAGGTGAGATATGTGTTCTTTTCCTGCATCTTCTTGAACCACTGGTCAACACTCAACTCAACGTCGGCACCGCCAACCCACGAGCGGTTGAGCCCCTCAAACGGGCCTCCGTCATGCCAATAGCGGCGCTGCTTGCCTGCCAGCACCTTCACCGTAGCCCAGTTGAAAGGCTTGTAGACCAGTCGGCCGCCAAGCAAAGAGTTGTCGATGCCGAGGCTGCGCTCCTCATACGTGCGGAGAATGAAGCCCGAACCGAACTGCTCGTAGAAATTACCGGCGGTCACCTCGACATTCTTATACTTGCCCTTAACATAGATGTAGGGTATTCCCCACCCCTTGTAGTCGGGCTCGAATCCGGGAAGCGGGTGGTCAAGATATTCCACACGCGCCCCGGCGTCGATGTACTTGCTCGACAAGTTGACCTCGCCAAAGGTATTGGTGAGGGCAAACTCGCTATAATCCTCAGCGCCAATCGTCGCGTCGGACTGCGGTATAAGGATGTCGCTCTGTATGCTACCGCTCACCTGAACCTTGTTGCCACCGGCTTCCGATTCCTGGGCCATGGCCACAGACGCACAAGCGACGCAGCATCCAAATACGGATATTAGTCTAAACAGTCTCAAAACAATTGGCTTAAAGGGTTACTTAATCAGTTCACGCACTTTCTCGATCAGCTCTTTCTCGGCACCATCGGTGTAGCCATTGTGCTTGTACACAATGTTGCCCTTGCCGTCGACGATGATCACATAAGGTATCATCTGTATGCCGAGGGCACGCTTGAAGTCGCTGTTGGGGTCGAGGAGCACATCATACTCCCAGCCATTGCTGTCAACCAAGGGCTTTACCTTGTTGATGTTCTGAGCCTGGTCGATGCTGACGGCAATGAGCTTGACGCCGGTCTCATCCTGCCAGTCGGCGTAAACCTCGCTGATGGCAGAAAGCTCACGGTTGCAGGGCTTGCACCATGTGGCGAAGAAAGAGATAATAAACGGTTTGCCGTCATTCGACAATTTATCTGTCTGTACCGTCTTGCCGTTAATGTCTTTAAGAGTAACGGCCGGCAATGTCTGTGCCTGCGCTATACCTACGATGGCGAGGAAAGCAACTACGAGCAAAACTTTGATACTCTTCATAATTTCAATCTTGATTTAAAAGGTTATAATGTCCGTATCGGCCAACGGCCGACACGGACATTTGATGATTAGTTATCGCAAAACGTAAGCTGACGCTACAACGGGAGCGCGCTTCAACGTCGGACGGTAGAACGTCATGAGCGGGCCTTGGTCGGCACTCTCCGTCATCGAGTTGGAAGAGAACGCCTCAAGGATGATGCCGTCTATAGGCAACGCTCCGGCTGTTGTCCCGAGGTAACCGCTGAACGTTCCACTTGTGCCTTCTACATCGTCGTAATCAAACGACAGCGTGAGGGTGGACATAGTGTTGTATGCGGTCCAGTAATCGCCGGCTTGGAACGCAGCATAGACATAATAGGAACTGTAACGTCCGACATAGCAACCGCTCTGTATCGTGAAGCTCATCGCATCAGAGTCGTAAGTCATCGGTATGCTCAGGCCCAGGGCTGTGATGCGCAACGCATCCCTCGAAACGGTAACGCTGAAGTTGCGCTGTGGCCCTTCGGCATCGTCACTGTAATAGAACGTGTATGTCCCGGCAATGTCGGTATCGAAATCAGCCTGCTGCACGCGCAACGAGTCTTTCACTCCACCCGACTGGTATGCAACATATCCGCGACGGATATGCCCTGTTGTGTTAGCCGTGAAAGAGACCTCGAGGGTATCTCCCGACAGCGACGTGGTTATCCAGTCGGGAGCTGAGAGAACCTGAACGTCCATGTTTGATGTGAAAACAACCACATCAGAACCGGCAGCATTGCCCGACGATATCTCAGACTTGTCTACCGACAAGATGATTCCGCGCTGGGTGACAGGTACCTGTATCGAGTCGGAACCGTTGCGGAGCACCACCACAGTTGAACGTCCGGCAACACCTGTGTTCTGATCGACAGAAACAATTACCGAGTCGGCACTGACGGTGGCAGTACACCATGATGCACGCGTTGTTGCAGTCACCGTTCCAGAATTAGAGGCGAAGTGTATTGAGCCCACTGAAGAAGCCGGTGAGAAATCCAAGTGAGCGGCCACAATCGAAATTGAACTTTCCGTTGCATAGGGATTCTCGACATCGTCGTCGCAAGCCACGAACGAACCGAGGCAACAAACGGCAAGCAATATATTAAAAAGTTTCTTCATAACTGTCGATTAATTTAGTTTTGTCATTGATGTTATGTTGAGCATGAGCACATAACCATTAACACCCCACTCAGTGAACTGACCAAGGCTCTGGCCTGAAGAATCAGTGAGCCAGAAGCAGAACGAGTCTGTTGTCAGGTTAACATCAGAGTTTGTCACCCAATTATACACAGGATTCTCGCTGTCACCATTCCATACCGTAACCATGCCACAGCCTGTGTAAGCCGGGAAGAGGTTGCCGCCTGAAGCCCAGTTCATGGCATTCAGCCAGATTATATTGCTGCCCTGCTGGCCTACGGCCTGAGTATTCCACTCGAGGCGGCCTGCCTGGCGGTTGAAATGAAGCACAACCTCAAAGTTCGGGTTGAGCCCGGACATATTGTAAGAAGTGCCGTCTTCAGAAGGAGTGAGCGTCACATCGATGGTCGACTCAACCATATCATTGTTGTTGCCCGGCACATAATAGAGCAACCTGTAATTGCCGGCAAACTTCTCGAAAGACACATAGTCATCAGGCACAGACCCAATCATGGCAAAGTTGTTTGCCCCAGCGTTTATCCCGGAGAACGTCATTCCATTGCCATTATAAGCAAACTCAGAGAGAGTAGTGCCATTCACGTCGACGTCATCATACAAGCGTATGCCCGAGTCAGTATAAGTGAATGCAACAGGAACCTGCTCGTCAACGCTGTTGTTCGTATAGTTGAACGTTACAGTACGGCTGTCATAGTCAAATGAAGCCGAAACAGAGTCAGACCCAATCATGCCGTCAGCCGTGGCGACATAGATGCTGTCTCTCATTGCATTGACCTTAGCCAGGTAGTCGAGCGGCGCCTCGGTGAGAGGATGCAGGTAGGCATAGTTGCCGATGCGCTTTCCACGGAGGACAACGAGCTCAGGCGTAGCGCTTTCAACAACGAACTCGAAATCAGCATGATACCCCTCATAGTTGGTAGAGCTCGGCGTAGACAGCTCATGGAGCACCTCGTTGTATGTATCGAAAGTAAGCACAGGGCCCTGGTCGGTGCTCATCTTATAGTAAGAAGTGCACTCCTTAGGCATGCTCTCCGATGCAACAGTACAAGTGAGCGAGTCAAACTTTACGGTCATGGCTCGGCCTCCATACTGCTGGTCGTCACCTATATAATAGTCCATCACCCAACCGTATTGAGCACTCCGCAAGACATTCTTTGCCTCATTCATGGCCTGCTGAAGGCGCAGGGATGATGATTCGTTGAACGCATCGTCCTCTTCACTCTGGCAAGAAGTAAGCACCAATGCCGGAAGAGCCAGCGCTAACAGAAACAATATATTCTTAATTTTCATAACCTTCATTTGTTTAATCAATTGAAACGTCTGTCAAATCAATCTTCCCTGAAACGATGTCATGCTCACGGCGAAGCACTGCGTCGCGCAACTCATCCAGGTCAATGTTGAAGTTATCCCTCATGTAAGAACGGACGATGTCCATTTTGCTCTCAAGGTATGCGCGTCCGGGCTGCGGGTTGTCGTCTGTTCCGGCAGCCTCCTGCATCCACTGCTCCCACTGCTCTTCAGTGTTGGTGACATACATCGACATCATCTCGGCGAAGTCCTCGGCGTGAGACTGCTGGGCATAGGCAGAGATGTAGCCACGCTGCAGGTAGTCGGTGTTCCAAGGAGCGTCGCTCCAGCTGTCGGCCACATAGCCTGTGGAAGTAATCATCTGGTAGGCGGCAGAATAGTCTACCGTCTGGTTCAGGATATGTGTGAACTCGTGGTGGATGGTCTTCAGGTAATACTCGTTAAGCGACTCAATCGAATACTTGTAGCTATCGATATAGTTGACGCCCATGAGGAATATCTTTCGGCCGCCCTCGGCAGTTCCGAGCTCAAACGTACCATTGTTACGATAGTGCCATTCGCCCTCGAGGAAGAACAGTTTCGGGAAATACCGGCGCGTAAAGTCTATGCCGGCCACCTCGTCGTAAGCCTCGACGCAGCTGTACTTCACGATGTGAGCCATCTGCACAGCCTGCTCATACTCAGCCGGTACAGTATAATAGTCAGCATTGCTCTCGTTGAACTCGTAGCGATACTTCATTTCGATGTTGTATGGCTGAAGGTAGTTCACCTCGAGCCACTTGTCGAGAGGCGTCTGCTCCACCATGTCTGTAGTAATAATAGACTGAGAAGAAAAGTCGTCATCACTACAAGCTGTGAAAGCCAATGCTGCTCCCGCCAGCAAGAAAGAATAATATATATTTCTTTTCATACTTACAATCACTTTAAATGGTTAGTTCGACTGACTTATCTGGGATTAGCCTGCATGCCTGCCTGTATTATCTGCGAAGGCAACTGTATGGCCCTGCGCAAATCATTTGCTGGCAGAGAGTCTGATATCGACTCAGGTTCATCAGAAGCATTCATCGTACGACGATAAACCGTGATGCCATAGCGCTTGATGTCAAACCAGCGCAAGCCCTCGGCTATGTTTTCCAATCGCTTGAAGTTAAGCACACACTGCAACATAGACTCCTGCGTGCTTCCGTCGGCATCGATGGTGAATGCCGGGTGGAGCTTCTTCTTCAACGTCGGGTTATCCCATGTCCAGTAAGACATTGAGTTGTAGAACGACGTCACGTTCTCCGGCGTGAGCGTCATGGTCGACGTTGTCCAGTTCTGCATCCAAAGCGTCATGTCTGCGCAAGCCTTTTCATACTCACCCAACATGATGTAAGCCTCGGCACGCTCCAGCAAAACGAGGTCGGCCTTGAACGGAGGATAAACCGAGCGGGTGTAACCGGTCTGGTTCTGCGTGTCAATATACTCAAACAGACGGGGAGACTTTGCAACCAGCACACGGTTGAGCGTACCGCCGATAAACCTCAGCGGCTGGCACCTCATCAGTCGTGAGCCGCCCCAGATGTTGGTGGCCTCAAGAGTCTCTGTCGTCGACATGTAACTGTCGTGGCTGTACTTAGACATGTAAGAATAATTGCTGTTCCAGTAGCCCATCATGGAGATGGCTGTGCTCAGCATAAGGTTGGAGTTGTCAGAGCTGCTGATGTACTGGTTGGTACGCGGAGTCAGGTCGTCGGTGATACCATACGACTCCATCTCATCCCAGTCGCGCAGCATCGACGAAGGATTGGTGCCGAGACACTCCGTAGCATACTTCACAGCCTTGTCCCACTGCTCATAGAAAAGGTAGAAGCGGGTGGCGAAAGCATAGGCAGCCTGCCTGTTGAAGTGATATTTGGGCACATCGAGGTGTGTGTCGCCTACCATAGGCAGGGCCTCCTGGATGTCCTTGTCTATCTTGTCGTACACGTCGGCCACCGAGTTGCGCTCATAGGAAGGGTTGACCGTTGTCTCGGGTTCGGTCATGTATGTCACGCCGAGGTCCGTAGAGCTGGTAGCCTTGTTGTAGTTCAGCGAGAACATGTTTACAAGCAGGAAGTGGCCGTATGCGCGGCAGAGCAAAGCCTCGGCCTTGGCCTCGCGGAGCGTCTGGGTGGTTGCCCCGCCCATCTCCTCGATAGACTGCAGTGCCTCGTTGGCATTGGCTATGGCCCCGTAGCAAGCGAGCCAGAACACACGCATGTCGTCATTATCCGTGTCAACAATGTCTTGCCAAGCAAACACCTGGTCGTAGAAACGGCTTGTATAATTCGAGAAGCGCGGCCCCATGTCGTCGATATTGTCAGACATGCACTCTGCCACCATTATATAAGAGTTGTCGGGATAAGCAGATGTTATCAACCTAACCACCTTATCTTCGGTGTTAACTTCAGCGCGGTTGTCGGGCATCGTGTCAAGGTAAGAGTCACATGACACCAACGACGAGCCCATCAAGGCTGAAAAGGCTGCGACATATAAAATATTTCTTTTTTTCATTGTTAAGCTCATCTAATTGATTAAATACCAACCTTCAAAGTTAAAGTAAACTGCTTGGACATAGGCAAGGCCACACCACCTGTATTGAAGAACTCAGGATCCTGGCCATTGAGTTTCTTGTCTGCATACAGCAAGAACAAGTTGGTGCCCTGCAATTTCAAAGAGAGTGTATTTACGCCTAAGTTCTGGATAAGCGACTTGGGGAAATCGTAAGACAATGAAATCTCCTTCATGCGGATGAAGTCACCCTTGGCTATACGCTCCGTCGAATAGTTGTATGCATTGTAAGCATAGCGCAGATTGGCGTCAAGCTGGTTCTGCATCTTGCTCGGTATAACCGGTACGGTGGTATGCTTCTCGTCGCCGGGCACAGTCCAACGGTTGTTGAACTCCTTCGGCGTAGCCACGAGGTCGTCGTAGGTGTTAGAGAATATCGGGTCAAGACGCACCACATTTCCAAACGAGTAAGTAAGGAACACATTGAGAGTGAAGTTCTTATATCTGAAGATGTTGCCGAAGCTACCAACATGCTTAGGATCGGCCGAGCCCTCATACTTGAGGTACTTGAGCTGCTCGGGATCGTTCTGCTGGAAATTGATGTCAGACACCGTCACCTCGCCAGACTCATTGATGTACTGCGGCAGACCTTCCTCGTTGAGACCCACGAACGGTATCGAGAAGATGGCGCCCACGGGATATCCCTCCATGGCGTAGCCTACGCCCGAAACCAGGTCAAGCATTCTTGTTGCGCTGCGCAGCTCTGTCACCTCGTTGTGAGTGTAGCTGTAAATGAGGCTCGTGGTCCACGAGAAGTCCTCGTTCTTGATGTTCGTTGTAGAGAGCGACATTTCGACACCGCTCGACTTCATTGAGGCGATGTTGCCGTACTTCTGCAGCTCACCGCCCACACCTGTTGTCAGCGCGAGGCCGATAAGGTCGAAGTTGCGGCGTGCATAAGCGTCCATGGTCAAGTTGATGCGGTTGTTGAGGAAGCCCATGTCAAGACCGAAGTTGAACTCGTGCTTCTTCTCGTAAGTCAGGTCGTCGTTAGCGAGCTGATATATATAAAGTGCAGTCTCCTGTACGTCGGCAAACGGACGCCACGGGTTCTGGGCCATGATGACGGCCGTAGAGTTTGTGACATACGACGGGCCGCGGTCGGCAGTCAAAGAGTAAGACAGGCGGAGGGCCAGGTGAGACATGGCGGGCTGCAACTTCTTGAAGAAGGGCTCCTCGTGAACATTCCACGAACCCGACACGTTCCATGTAGGCAGCCAGCGAGCCGCACGGCTCTTGCCCAAGCGGTTGGTACCCTCGTAGCGAACCGTTCCGTTGATGGTGTAACGCCCTTTGTAAGAGTAAGTTCCGTTGGCAAAGAACGCAGCGCTGCGCTCGTGGGTATTGCTCAGGGTGTAGTAATCTTCACCCTGCTCAAGGCTCTTCTTGAACACCTCGTATGCCCACGACGGAGTCTCGCCAAGCTCATACTGCATACCCCAGCCGCGGAACCATGTGTTGTGGCGCTCCACGCTGTTGATTTCCATACCTCCGTATGCGTTTACGATGTGCGTGTCCTCACCGAACACATCGTTATATTGTGCAGTGGCGCGGAAGTCGTATCCGAACATGCGGTCGTCTGTACGGTTGATGATACCGCCATAGGGCAGCACCGTCACCGGCAGAGCGTAGATGTCATCTGGGTCGGTATACAGATAGTCGTTGTTGTTGCGTATTGTAGACGTACCCATGGCGCGGTAAGCCTGTGCCTGGTTTGAGGCATCAAGGATATTGTGCTCCTGGGTGGCCGAGCTGTACTTCACAGCGCCGAGGGCGGTGAGCTCAACCTTGGTGATGGGCTTGTAGCTCAACTTGGCCTGCATACGGAAATCCACCACATTCAGGTCGATATAGTTGTTCTCCAATTCATGGAAGATGTTGAACGGGGCGTAGTTACGTGTGTAATACACGTTCGGGTCGAGCGTGCGCGAAGTGTTCAACGCATAAGAATAAGGGTTGATGTCGAACGCACGAGTAACCTCGCCAGACACAGGGTCGGGCTGCGAAGACAGCGTTCCGGGAGCTTTCTGCTTACGGTAAGATGCGTTACCGATGATGCCGGCGGTCAGCTTCTTCGAAATGTTGTGGTTTACGTTGAAGTTTGCCGTATAGCGCTCAACCTTGCTCTGCTTTGTCCATCCCGGATCATACATTGCGCTGACAGAAGCATAGTAGTTGCCCTTGTCAGAGCCGCCCGACATGCTGACAGAGTGGGTGTGCTGTATGGAGTTGGAGAACAGCTCCTTGAACCAGTCTGTATTGCGATACTCGGCAGCGCGCAGATAAGCGGCGCGGGCAGCCGGAGTGTTGGCCAGTCCGAACTGGCCTGTGTTCGGGTCGTAGGTGTTGATGAGCTCATACATCTTGCCATACACACCGCTGTTCTGTGCGTTGGCAGTCTCAGCATAGTTGAGGTAGCCCTTCTGCTGAAGCTCCTGATACACAGACATCTGGTCTTGTGAGTTCATGATGTTGAACGTAGAGTATCGCGGTATCAGGCGCATGGTGTACTCACCGTTGTAACTTATGTGAGCCTGGCCCGACTTACCTTTCTTTGTGGTAACGACAATCACACCGGCCATGGCGCGTGCACCATAGATAGATGTGGCCGAACCATCCTTCAGAATCTGGAAACTCTCGATGTCGTCTGAGTTAAGACCTGCGATGGCCGAGCTGATAAGCGTATTGGCGTCTCCAGAAGAGAGCTGGTCAGTGCTAACCTCTGCCACGTCCTCCATGATAACGCCATCGACAACCCAGAGGGGGCTGGAGCTGCCGTAGATAGACGTAGCACCGCGGACGCGGATTTTGGGAGCAGTACCGAATGTACCAGACACGTTCTGCACAGACACACCGGCAGCACGTCCCTCAAGCGAGCGGCTGATGTCAGCCACACCGGAAATCTTTGCCCCTTCGGCATCGATTTTTGTAGTTGCACCGGTGAAAAGACGCTTGTCGGTCTTCTGCATACCCGTAACGACTACTTCGTCTACGACATGGGCAGAACTCTCAAGCGTAACTTTCATCCCAGGCTTCGCAACCACTACCTGCGGCTTCATGCCGACATAACTTATCTGAAGTTTCTTGCCGGCCGGCACAGAGAGCGTAAACTGACCGTCCATGTTGGTGGTAGTACCGGTCTTGGTTCCCTCAACCATGACCGTAGCACCGATGATCGGCAGCCCGTCTTCCTGAGATATTACGGTACCTGTAACTTTTGTTTGGGCAAAAGCCATTCCTATTGAAAGGAGAAGGCAAGCCAAAAGCATAGTTAATCTTCTTTCCATAAATACTCTCTTCTTTACTAAATTACTACTATAACATTACAACATGCAAAATTAAACAAAATTATTCACCCCACAGCATAAATGGCTAAAAAAATCAAATATTTAACTTATTTCGTGCTACAAAAGCCTCAAAAGTGATTGTTTTACATTCCACATTGAAAAGATTATCAGTCATTCGTTTACAGTTTGCAAACGATTTGGGTGTCAAAAAAGCACTAAAAGCCGCATAAATACCCAAACATCAAAGTTAAACAACGTATAAATATCCACCCCGAACGTGGCCTATTGAAATATGAGCGCCCCCACCCGACCATACAACCTGGCATCGCCAGGAAATAGCTATGTAAAGTTTTGTTACTATTTTGCTTGGCTTTGAAAACCAGCTGCAGGCCAATGTGTTACGTTAACATTAAATGACTAAAGGCAAAATGGCCGGTAACGCATGTCGAAACAACCCTTTTGACAACACAAAACGGGCTGTTTGGGCGTGCGAAACAGGCAATATGGGAAGCAAAGACTGCAATGTAAACATTTATCGCATATAGAGGATATATACAGAACAAGAATTAAATTCACGAAGGCCGTGGCTACTATATATTATAGGTACGCGCGCACGCATACATAATTATAATATCTCTGGTGGAAAAAACGGAGAACTTTAAAAACTATAATGGCACGAATTAGTAAGTGAAAATATCAAGAACCGATAATTATGCCGATAAAAGTAACACGGAAACAGGCGGTAAGGACATGATTTTGAGAACAAATTGCACTGAAATACTATTGTGCTGTAAAACTGTTATCAAACATAAAATTGCGCACAAATGCACAAATGAACGACAGGCGATGGCGGATGGCAGCGATGCGCATGTTCAATCTGCTTCAAAAAATGGCGTCAACCCCATATTAACATGTCACAAAGTTCAGCCGAATAAACCACAAGGGTGGGAAACTTACCATTTGGGGGGAAATAACAGACACAGAAAAACAGACTTTAACGGAACTGGCTTGAAGGGCTTTCAGCATTTTGAAATATATGCGGAAAATATAAACGGGCGGACTGAGCACCGGCAAAGGTGTAATTGAACAGACACAAAAGATACAGCAAATGTTAAATTTCAAAGTGTACAACAATGCCACTACCGACAGACAGCACAGCAAATTGGATGTTATAAAGAAAAGCCTTAGATGGATAATTAGGATTTGGGTAATGATAAAATAAAAAAAATTCATTCTTGATAACAAAAGCGATTATAAAATAACTTAACTGTTGCAATCAACGAGCCCGAGTATGGCTGTGGAAAAAACTCGCGGCTGCCTGTATGTGAATACGCTGACAACAGCATGACAATAACGGAAGCGAAGGTTGGGCAAAGACTGATGTGCATGCCGGTACTCAAGGCAAGTTGCTGAAAGATGGCTCAGCACTTGGGCGCGCAGTGCCCTGGCAAAGGCGATACACGAAGCAAAGGCGCAGGAGGGAAACCCTGATTTTCAAGCACATAGAGCGCCATCAGGCAATCTTCAGGCAAAATGCCTGTTGCCGATGATGCCGTTGGCCTATGCCAGAGCAGGGCTTCGCCGATACGAAGAAGTACACATTTTAAGTAGCTGTTGAAAATTAATCATCATCAGATTGTGCGCAGTTACGGGAATGTTTTTGGCAAGGGCGAAGAAGGAAGTGAAGCGAACCAAACACTCGATTGGGCATAAAGAAAACACCCGGAAGAGCTTGCAAGATGATGGAAAGGACAAGATGCACGTATAGATTGGTTTTGTGCCGGTTGATTGTCAACAGATACTTATGAACTCATCAAAACTTTTTGCGTAAAGTCTTTTTGGGCTTCATTCCGATATTCTTTTCGTCCAGATTCTACACGGCCATTGTTCACGTAGCCCGCTACGCTCTTCTTTCCTGCTAAGAAACAGCAACAAAAACATCACTCGGACTGAAGTCGAAAGACGGCTAAATGCGTTCTATATAAATAATGTGGGGGAAATTAAATGGCGTGAGAATCGCGCAGAGCAAAACTCAAAGCCACTTGCACGGAAATACGCGCAAAATGAGCGAGATAATTATACCTGAAAAAGAACCAAAATGGCCTGTAACGGGGTTGGAGACACCCAAGCCTATGCTCAAGGCAATGAAAAACGTCTAAAAAGGGTGGCCGCACGGTGAGCGGAGAGTGGTTGGCGAGACCATTAGCACGTGGCTATCGAGCATGCACAACTGCAGCCATGGTGGCAAGGCTAACATATTGACATATGATTGATAATGAACTATGACAACGCAAGCCTACTTAGACGGCAGCCAAAAGGGCGACGGCAAAGCCATGGCAACGGCAACACCAAAGTAAAGTATCAGTTGACAATCAACCGGCGCAATACCAATCTATACGTGCATCTTGTCCTTGCCATCATCTTGCACGTCCTTCCGGGTTGTTTTCCAATGCCCTATCGGGTGTGTAGTCTGCCTCTATCACTCTTATTGTGCCTTGAAAAACATCGACAGGACTGTGCACAAACTGATGACAATAAGTATTCCACATCTTCTTATCAATGTGTGCAAAGCAAGCAGCGTGGGTACTCCAGGATAAAGACAAAAGCAAAACCATGCCGAAACTCGAGTGAATAGACACTTGAACGTATGGCAAAGAACACAGAAGGACAGAAACAGACCAAACACGAATGCGAACGACACACAACAAAATCTGTAGCGTGGCTAGCCCAAACCAAAACGACAGTCCATGGACGACAGCCTGACGGGCAGGCAAAAACGGGCAAACCGATTGGACAGGCCGCATTGCTACGGCTGGTGGCAACAATATATGTAATTTTATAAATCATTGATACTTAGCACCATATCGTTGCACCATAACAAGCAACTAATTGTATACAACCATTTTAGTATCGCCATTTTATCTTACTCTTATCACGTGGGCTATCACATAAGAGGCATATTTTTAAAATTATTCCTGATAGAAATGTTTCAGACAACGGTAGCCGGAGTCATGGAACAATATCATAATCAA